>Ga0302325_10006793_pt1 | contig 25611 bp, 24 predicted proteins | sample Palsa_T0_2_FD_201948 | JGI IMG/M metagenome (GOLD analysis project Ga0302325, IMG submission 201948) | Peat permafrost microbial communities from Stordalen Mire near Abisko, Sweden - Palsa_T0_2 | ecosystem: Environmental > Terrestrial > Soil > Palsa > Peat permafrost | place: Sweden: Abisko... | reverse complement strand
ACCCGCCCTGGCGCGCCGAAGCTGGAGCAGAAGCCGCCGTCCCACACCGACATCGTCCCGATCAGATCCGCGTCCGGCTCGCCGAAGGCGAAGCTTCGGATCTCAGCTGGCTGGCGATAACTCACGGGTGAATCTGGGGCTGGGGCGGATCGACCTCGGTCGCCGTACCCTCGACGTCAAAGCGTTCCGCGCCCGTCCGGCCGGCGGCCGACCGGCCCGCGAACCGTCCCGCCTGCACCACAAGGGTGCTCTGGAAGTTCCGTAGCAGCATCGCGCGCAGGGGCGCGCGGGTCGGCGGGAACAGCAGGAGCAGTCCGAGCGCGTCGGTGATGAATCCGGGCACGATCAGCAATCCCCCTCCGAGCACGATGAGGACGCCGTCGGCCACCTCGCGGCCCGGTGGCCGGCCCTCGGCGATCGCCTTGTTGAACCGTCGCCAGACGACCCGTCCCTCGGAGCGCATCGCCCACGATCCAAACGGCACCGCGCCGATCAACAGCACGATCGTGAGTAGCAGTCCGATCGCCCCGGCGACGAGGACGATCACGTACAGCTCGGCGGCTAGCCATGTGATGAGGAGGATGAAGGCGACGAACACTTGCCAACAAGGCTACGCGAAGCGACCGGCCGCGGCCGGGGCGGACTGTGCCCTGCTACTAGGCCAACGCGGCGGTCGGGCCTTCGATGCGCACGCCGGGAAGGCGGTGCAGCCCGACCATCTCGATCAGCGTCCTGATCTGCGGCTGGGCGCCGCGCAGCAGGATCGCGCGTCCGTGGGTCCGCAGGCGCCGGGCGATCATCGCCAGATCGAGCATCAGCGACGTGTCCGCGAAGACGAGTTCGCTGAGGTCAACGACGACGTCAGCCTGCGCGCGAATCGCTCGCGAGAGGGCTTGGCGCCTGCGTCCCTGCGTCGCCCGATCCTCGTCTCCCCTGCATCGCAGGGTAGGCGGCTTGTCATCGAAATCAACGATGCCGGGAACCTACCGAAACCTAGGGTGTTGATGCAAGCCTTCGCCCAAAGATATCTGCCGGTGAGTACCTCTCAGACCGTCGGAGCGCCGGACAGCTAGATTGATAACTTCGAGCTGTCCGTTCAAGGAGGAAACATGCCGCAGGCCAGAGCTAGTCGGTCGAGGAGCACAGGATCGAATTCGAAAGCTAAATCCGGGGGCGCCGCAGCCAAGAAGCCGCCGGCCGCCGCGAAGCCGGCTGCGGCGAAGCCGGCCGCTGCGAAGGCGACCGCCGCGAAGGCGACCGCCGCGAAGCCTGCCGCTGTTAAGTTGGCCGCGGCGAAGCCGGCCACTGCCAAGGCGACCGCCGCCAAGGCGACCGCCGCGAAGGCGACCGCTGCGAAGGCGAGCGCTACGAAGGCAGCCGCCGCGAAGGCGACCGCGACGAAGGTGACCACCGCGAAGGCGACCGCCGCGGACGCGTCTACTGCAACCGCGGCGAAGACGAAGACGAAGGCGAAGGCGAAGGCGGCGGCGAGCGCGGCTGACGCTCGTTTCGAGGTGGCCGCGCAGCGGCTGCGCAAGCTGAACGAGAGGATCATCGAGTCCGGCAAGGAGACGGGCGAGCACACCCTGTCGAGCTACGAGAAGGCGCTGAAGGCGATCGCGGCCTCGATCGAGAAGGGACCGGGGACCAGCGACATCGACTGGATCTCGCACCTCGCCACGACGCAGGCGAAGTTCATCCGCGACGTGACCGCGTCGTGGACAGCCGCTGCTCGCGGCATGCTGAAGTAGCACCTCGCCCGACGGCCGGTCGCCGAGCATGGTTCGCTCGGCGCGGTCGCCGTGGCCCCGGTCGCCGTGGCCCCGGTCGCCGTGGCGCGGTCGCCGTGGCCCCGGTCGCCGAGGCCGCGTTGGACGCAGCTCAACGATTCGGCTGACCTAGCCGATAAGAGAGGCAGGTGCCCTTTCTGCGTTCATCCATGTTTGTCGTCGCAGCGCTCGCGATGGTTGCCGGCGCGTCGGGCCAGCTCTCACCACTGCTCTCGACGGCGTTGTGGCTGTCCTCGATGGTTGCGCTCGCCTGCTATCCCTCGAGCCCGGTGCGGCGGGCCGTCGAGCGCGGTCTGCACATCTCTTCGGATCGCCCGTAGGCGCAAATGCACGAGGACACTCGGCGTCGGGCTGCATAGCCGCGCCGCGCTCTAGCCTGTCGGGCGTGGCGACCATTGGCGTGATGCGCGAAGGCCCGCTGCATGCGGCCGTCAAGGCGCTACTGGCGGAGCCCGGTGACTGTCTCGAGGTGCCCGTCGACCGCTTCGTGATCGATCTGGTCCGCGCCGACGGCGAGCTGGTCGAGGTACAGACTGGTGGGTTTGGCCCCCTCGGCGCCAAGCTCGACGCGCTGCTCGACGCGCATCGCTTTCGGATCGTCCACCCGGTGGCGGCCGAACGCCGGATCGTACGCGTCGACGAGCAGGGCGAGGTCATATCGATCCGGCGCTCCCCCCGGCGGGCGAGCGCCTTGGAGGTGTTCGACAAACTGGTTGCGTTTCCGTCGCTGCTGTTCCATCCGAACCTCACGCTCGAGGTTCTGCTCCTGCGCGAGGATCACGTTCGCGCCGCGCAGCCCGTCACGACCCGCGGCCGGCGCAGGAAGCGCGACCCCGGCGAGCGACGGCTCGTCGACGTGCTCGACCGAGTTGAGATCGGCAGCCCCGACGACGTCCTGCGCACCCTTCCCAGCCTTCCGCTCGAGCCGTTCAGCACGCGTGAACTCGCGTCACTGCTCGGCTGCGGGAGGGTGCTGGCACAGCGCACCGCCTACTGCCTGAGAATGATCGAGCTGATCGAGCCGGCCGGTAAGCGCGGCCCGACGCCGCTGCACCGGGCAACGGCGCCGGCGCGTTAGCGGCAGCTACTTCGCCTGCGGAAGGTCCTGCGAGATCTCGCCGAACAGCGCCATGACCTGACCAAGGGCCTCGCCGGTGTACGCCGTCACCACCCCGACGTTGTCCACGACCGAGCCGGCGCGCGATATGACGCGTAGGAACTCGGGGCTTGAGCGCACCGAGTCGAGCGCGGACTGCTCGCCACGCATGATCAGGAATCCCGCCAGGTCACCACCGTGGGGGGTCAGCAGGAACGGCTCGAAGCTTTCGATCTGACCTTCCTCCTGCAGCTTGCTGTAGTAGGCAATGGTCTCCTGGAACACCTGCAGCGCAAGCTGCTCGCGACCCCTGGCAACCGCGCCCCAACCGACGAAAAGCGCCTCTCCAGCCATCTCGGTCCCGTCTCCTCTCAATCGACGACGTCACGGCCGACCCTAACCCCGCCGGGGACGGATGTCCACCTCCGCCGGGGACGGATGTCCACCTCCGCCGGGGACGGATGTCCACCCCGGCCGGGGACGGATGTCCACCTCCGCCGGGGACGGATGTCCACCTCGGCCGGGGACGGATGTCCACCTCGGCCGGGGACGGATCTCCACCTCCTGTCCGGCGCGGATTCAGCTTGCCAGCGGTGCGTCCGTTCGCCGCGCCCGCCAGATGTGCTCCATCGGCCAGCGCAGCGCCCACTCGCGGGCCTGTTGATCGCGATAGCTGCTCTCCGCGTCGGCAGGCGGTCGCAGCTCGAGCAGGTCTTCGACGACCAGCCCGTGCCGGCGAAAGAGGCGGATCCAGGTCCCGTAGGGAAGCTGAAAGGAGACCGGCTCACCGGGCTCCTCGACGATTTGCAGCGTCCAGTAATCGAGCCACAAGCGGTCGGACGGGTTGTCGTCCTCCGGTCTCCACGCCATGTCGAGGATCGGCGTATCCATCGAGAACGCAAGCAGACCGCCTGCCCGAAGCAGCCGTGCCGCTTCGGGGATCGTCCGGTGAGGGTCGGCGAAGCTCATCGCGCCGTGGTCGCAGAACACAATGTCGAACGACGCTCCAGCCAAGCCGGTCGACTCGGCGCTCGCGTGCACGAGCGGGAACTCCACTCCAGCCGTGGCCATCGCGGCCCGGGCGTGCTCGAGCTGACGCGCAGAGTTGTCGAGCCCCGTCATTCGGGCGCCCTGACGATGCAGCGCGATCGACCACTGAGCCGCCCCGCAGCCGAGCTCGAGCACGTCGCGGTCACGGACCTCGCCGAGCGCCCCGAGGGTGGACTCAGGTATCTGCCACACCCCCCACGCCAGGCCGCCGGAGGCTCCGAGCTGTTCTCCGTGCGCCGCCTGGTACTGATCGGAGAGGCGATCCCAAAGGGCTCGGTTGCGTGCGGCTACGTCGGAGACGCCCGGTTCGTCGCTCATGGCCACGTGACCATCATCCCCGACTCGGCGGCGGCTGACGCACGGAGAATGGGGCTGCCTCCGGTACGGATAGACACGGAGAATGGGGGCTGCCTCCGGTAGGGATAGACGCGGAGAATGGGGCTGCCTCCGGTAGGGATAGACTGGACGGCATGGTTTCCGTTGAAGATGTGACCGAAGCGCTCCGGGACGTGATCGACCCTGAGCTCGGGCTTGACTTCGTCGAGCTCGGATTGATCTACGACGTCGCGGTTGACGGCGGTACGGTCAACGTGACGTTCACCTTGACCAGCCCCGGGTGCCCGATCGGACCTCAGGTCTCAGAGCAGATCCAGGAGTTCGTCGGCGAGCTGGGCGGCGTCGAGGAGGTTTCCTCGACGATGGTCTTCTCGCCGCCCTGGACACCCGAGCGGATGAGCGAAGACGCCAAGTTCGCGCTCGGTTTCTGACCAAAATCGATGCAATGCGTACCGGGCGGGTCCGATCCATCGGACCCGCCCGGTTAGATCCGCCCGCCGAGAGAGCCGCTCAGGGGGCGACGGCTTCCCGGCCGAGACTAGGGCGGAAGGATGGGGGGTCCGGTGACGCCGAGGCACCCCACCCATCTACCAGAACGAAGTCCACCGCCAGAGGTTGGCTAGATGCCCCGGAATGTGGGGAACTGGGCCGCGCAAGCTCGCACGGGCCCTTTGCACCGTCCCGCGCAAGCTCGCACGGGCCCTTTGCACCGTCCCGCGCAAGCTCGCACGGGCCCTTTGCACCGTCCCGCGCAAGCTCGCACGGGCCTTTCCGCCGTTCCGGGCGAGGCGTCCCCGCTACGCGGCGTCTTCGCCGCCGGACAGCTCTCGACTGAGGTCGATCGCGCGGATCGAGTGCTCGTCTGGAAGCTTGTCGAGCACCGAGCGGACGACACCTTTGACGTCGCGCTCGTCATGGCCGAGGTCGTCGAACAGGCCTTTTAGCGCGGTGTGGACGATCTTCAGCTGCGCCGCTGTCAGATCGAGGCGGTAGGCGGTCTCGCCAGGCTGAACTGGCTCGAGGAACTCTTCGTCCGTCGCCATGGTCACTCCTCCCGGTTGCCGCCGCGAACCGGTGGACCCTTTGGCGGCCCTGCCCGCCCGTTGGTGCGCTTGGCGCGCATGTCGGCCGCGGGTCCGCGCTTGCGACGCGAGGAAGCGGTCGGGACGAGCCCGAGGCCGGCGTGAGCGCCGTTGCCTTCATGGGGCTGATTCGACTGTGGCGACTCCTCGTCGCGCGCCGCGAGCAGCAGCTCGTTGAGGCAGGCGTCGATCCCCTCCGCGATCACGTCGATGTCAGGGAGCGCGTCATAGTCGCCAAGCAGGCCGTAGTCGAGCCCGCCGTCGTAGGACATGATCGCGATCGCCAGGGCGTGGTTGCTGGGCAGGAACGCAACCGGGAACAGGTCCTCCAGCCGGTGGCCGAGTACGTACAGGGGAAGCTGCGGCCCCGGGACGTTCGTCACGAGCAGGTTGAACAGGCGGGTCGAGAAGTTCAGGCGCGAGGCCTGCGCCAGGATGGTCGGTGGTGCGAGGTTGTTGACGCTTGCGAGGGTGGCCGCGCCGACGGCCTGCTTGGACTCCTTCAAGCCGTCCATCGCCTGCTTGACGACGCGAAGCCGCGCGACCGGATCGTCGATGTACACCGGCAGTGGGCCACGCATCACGGTGAGCTTGTTGCCGAGGTCACCGTGGTCGCTCTTGGTGCGAATCGAGACCGGGACCAGGGCGCGGAGCTCGAGGCCCTCGGTGCGAATCCCGCGCGAGCGTAGCCAGCGGGCCAGCGCTCCCGAGACCACGGTCAGCACGACGTCGTTGACCGTCCCGCCGAGCTCGTCCTTGACGAGCTTGTAGTCGGCCAGCTCCTGGCGCACGACTGCGTAGCGCCGGTGCGGACCGATCTCGACGTTGAGCGGCGTTTCCGGAGCGGGATTGAGGCCCGCCCAGACGATCTCGCCGATGCCTTCGGCGACTTCGCGGACAGCGGCCAGCGTCCGCGCCGGGCGCGCCGCCGCGGCGATCGCGCGCGCCGCGATGTCGACCGTGGTCGTGACCAAGCCGCGGAGGCCTGCGGCCACGAGCGCTGCAGGGGACGGCTCCGGAGCCGCGCGCCACGCCTCGAGCGCCTGGTCGGGCGGCGGCGGCGGATCCGGCGTGAGGTCGAACAGCACGGTTGCGAGATCGACCCCCGAGATGCCGTCGACGAGCGAATGGTGGGTCTTGAACATCAGCGCGAACCGCTGGTCGGCCATGCCCTCCACGAGCCAGCACTCCCACAGCGGCTTGCAGCGGTCGAGCTGCTGCGACGCAATCCGCGCCACCAGCTGCAGCAGCTGGTCCTCTGTACCCGGCGACGGCAGCGCCGTGTGGCGGACGTGATACTCGAGGTTGAACGACGGGTCGTCGACCCATAGGGGCCGCCCGGTGTCAAGCGGCGGCGTCGCCAGCTTCTGCCGGTATCGGGGGACGAGATGCAGCCGGCCACGGATGTGATCGAGCACGTCGGCGAACTCCAGCGGCGGCCCCTCGAAGAGCAGCACGGCGCCGATGTGCATGTGCGACTCCGGCCCCTCCTGATGGAGGAACGATGCGTCAACTGATGTGAGTCGATCGAGATGTTCTTGGGCCATGCTCGGCTCCCCCAACCTGCCGCGGACGAACAACAAGGTTAGCCATCTGCGCGGTTGGCCGGGTTGACGCCGTGTACGCTGCGGTGATGGCCTGGGACTTCTCGACCGAGCCGGAATTTCAGGACAAGCTCGACTGGATGCGAAGCCTCGTCCAGGAAGAGATCTGGCCGCTCGAGACTGTGCTCGACGAGCTCGGCTCGGAGGGTCTGCTGCGCGCGATCGCGCCGCTGCAGCAGCAGGTCAAGCAGGCGGGTCTGTGGGCGGCCCATCTCGACCCCGAGCTGGGCGGCCAGGGTTTCGGTCAGGTCAAGCTCGGACTGATGCACGAGATCCTCGGCACCACACCGATCGCGCCGCTTGCGTTCGGCAACGCGGCCCCCGATTCGGGCAACTCTGAGATTCTCGCGCTCGTCGGCACACCCGAGCAGAAGGATCGCTACCTGCACCCGCTGCTCGCCGGGGACCTGAGGTCCGCGTTCAGCATGACCGAGCCCGAGACGGCCGGCTCGGATCCGACGCTGCTGCGCACGACGGCCGTGCGCGACGGCGACGAGTGGGTGATCAACGGACACAAGTGGTTCTCCACCAACGGTTCGATCGCCGACTTCCTGATCGTGATGGCGGTGACCGATCCCGACGCTCGGTCCCATCAGCGGGCGTCGATGTTCATCGTCGACGCCGACACGCCCGGAGTGGAGATCATCCGCGACGTCGCAACGATGGAGCACCCCTGGGAGAGCTTCGGACGCTACGGGAACCACGCCGAGATCCGCTACGAGGACGTGCGGGTTCCCGCCGGTGCGCTGCTTGGAGCTCGAGGCGCCGGGTTCCTGATCGCCCAGCAGCGCCTCTACCCGGGGCGGATCCACCACTGCATGCGGTGGCTTGGCGTCGCCCACCGTGCATTCGACATGCTGTGCGAACGCTCGCTGTACCGCTACGCCCACGGGTCGGTGCTGGCCGAGAAGGAGACGGTCCAGAACTGGATCGCCGACTCGGCCGCGCAGATGCAGGCCGCCCGGCTGATGACCCTCCAAGCGGCGTGGAAGATGGACACCGAGGGCGTCGCCGCCGCCCGCAAGGAGATCGCGCTGATCAAGTTCTTCGGCGCGCAGGTCCTGCACGACGTCGTCGACCGCGCGCTCCAGGCGCACGGCTCGCTCGGCTACTCGACCGACCTTCCGCTCGAGGCGATGTATCGCTTCGCGCGCGCGGCGCGCTTCTATGACGGTCCCGATGAAGTCCATCGCGCGTCGGTCGCGCGCCAGGTGCTGCGCGGCTACGAGGCTCCGGCGGACGGCGTGCCGAGCGAGTACATCCCGGTACGCCGCGAGGATGCGCGGCGGCGATTTGCCTCGCTTCTCGAATCCGTAACGGCGAACGACTGACGCTGCGGCCCTCTAGACTCTTCATCTGGGCATCCGATGGAGGCGACGTGATCTAGGTGATCGGCGACAGGGCCAGTGCGACGTCGAGACCGTGGTATGACGGCGGGTCGTTGAGTGTCCTGCAGGTGGCATGGCTGTCGGGAATAACGCTGTTCGTGGTGGTGGTCGGCGTGACGATCGCGCTCTCGTTGGGCGGTAGCGGGAGTTCGCGCAAGCTCGCCGCGGACGCGACGAAGACCGGCGGGCATCCCGGCTCCCTGGCGGGCCACATCGAGACGCTCCTTCACGCCAGCTCGGTTCAGCAGTTGCAGTGCCCGAGCTCGGGTACCGGAGACCGGTCCTGCCAAGTGGAGTTCTCCGACGTGTACGGGACGTGGTGGGCCACGATCGTCGTCGCGCCGAACGACGTCGTCAGCGATCCCGGCGGGAACGCGAACTGGCTTTGTGCGTCCTCGTGCGAGCCACTGCCGAAGACCACAGGGCTCCCGGAAAGCAACCTAACCGCGGGTTACGGCCAGACCGTCAACGATGAGAACAACGGCGTGGTCCGCGCGGGCACTAAGCGTGTGGGCTCTACCAGCACCACCGCGGGCGGCCACACGGCCACGACCACGACGCCCTACGCGGCCACGACGCCATACACGGACACGACTCCGACGTACACGACCCCGGGCGCCTACACGACCCCGACGTACACGACCCCCGGGGCCTATACGACCCCGACGTACACGCCCGCGCCTTACACCCCCCCGACGTACACCACCCCGACCTACACGCCCCCGGTTTACACCACCCCGACGTACACGACTCCGGGCACGTACACGACTCCGACGTACACCACCCCGAGGTACACCGCGCCGCCGCCGCCGTGAGGCGTGACGTGTCGCGGCGGCCGCGTAGAGCGGGCCCGCGTCCACGACGAGCACTAGCCGGACGCGATATGCACCATCAGCGATCAGTCGAGCTACTGGCGAACAGTTCGAGGCCATTACTCGTGCCGGCGCTCGTGCTGACCGAGGTCTCTTACCTGCTCAGTGATCGCATCGGCCCGCATGCGGAGCTGGCTTTCGCGCGGTCACTAGCTGCGGGTGAGCTGATCGTCGAGCCCGTGCTCGAGTCGGACTGGGATCGCATCACCGAGCTGATGGAGCGGTACGCGGATCTGCCGCTTGGAATGGTTGACGCCTCCGTCGTCACGGTGGCCGAGCGCCAAGACGTCGACACGATCGCCACGCTCGACCACCGGCCCTTCGTCGTGGTAAAGCCCCGGCATGTCGCCGCGTTCGTCCTCGTGCCCTAGGGCCCTCGAGACAACCTCATAGCCAACGCCGCCGCAACACCCGCCGCCTACACTGTCAGCGTGCCCTCGGCCCCGGACAAGCTCCTGCTCGCCGCTCCGCGTGGCTACTGCGCGGGCGTCGACCGCGCGGTGCAGACGGTCGAGCGCGCGCTTGAGCTTTACGGCGCGCCCGTCTACGTACGCAAGGAGATCGTTCACAACAAGCACGTGGTCGAGCAGCTACGCGAGCGCGGGGCCGTGTTCGTGGAATCCGAGACCGAGGTGCCCGAGGGCGCGACGGTCGTCTTCTCCGCCCATGGCGTCGCCCCATCGGTGCATGCGAACGCCGCCGACCGGCGGCTCGAGACGATCGACGCGACCTGTCCACTCGTGACCAAGGTCCACCGGGAGGCGAACAAGTTCGCCGGCGAGGGCTACACGATCGTGCTGATCGGGCACGCCGGGCACGAGGAGGTCGAAGGGACGATGGGCGAGGCTCCCAACGACATCGTGCTGATCGAGAACGAACGCGACGTCGATGCGCTCGAGGTGCGCGATCCGGGCAAGGTCGCTTACATCTCGCAGACGACCCTGTCGGTGGACGAGACACGCGCGGTGATCAACCGCCTACGCGAGCGCTTCCCCGCGATCATCGGTCCCCGCACGGACGACATCTGCTACGCCACGACCAATCGCCAGGCCGCGGTCAAGCAGCTGGCGCGAGAGTGCGACCTGGTGCTCGTGATCGGCTCGCGCAACTCGTCGAACTCGAACCGGCTCGTCGAGGTGGCACGCGAGCACGGCGCGACTTCGTACCTGATCGACAACGAACGCCAGGTGCGCGAGGAATGGCTCGAGGGCGCCCGGACGGTCGGGATCACGTCGGGCGCCAGCGCCCCCGAGGAGCTCGTGCAACGGCTGATCGATTTCTTCCGCGAGCGTGGAACGGACGACGTACAGGAGCTCGAGGTCGTCCACGAGGACGTTCGCTTCATGCTCCCCAAGACGATCCGCCAGGCGCTCGCGGCGGCCTCCTGACAGGCCACTGCGAACCCTCGTCATATCGGACCTCCATCTCGGTACGCACGCGCGGACCGACCTGCTGCGCCGTCCGGAGCTGCGAGCGCCTCTGCTGGCGGCGCTCGACGGCGTCGATCGTGTCGTGCTGCTCGGCGACCTGCTCGAGCTGCGCCACGGGCCGCTGCGCGAGCCGCTGGCAGCGGGGCGGGATTTCCTCGTCGAGCTCGGCCGCACGCTCGGTGCCGGGCGTGAGGTGGTGATCGTTCCAGGCAATCACGACCACCACCTCCTCGCCGGCTGGCTCGAGCGGCGCGCGCGGCGTGGGGTGCCGCCGCCGCTCGGACTCGAGTCCGAGGTGAGCTGGCGCGCGGGCGACCCGCTCGCGACAATCGCGCGCTGGCTGGGGCCGGCCACCGTCCGCGCCGCCTACCCCGGCGTGTGGCTGCGGGAGGACGTGTACGCGATGCACGGCCACTACTCGGCGCGGCACACGACGATCCCGATGTTCGAGCGCCTCGGGGCCGGCGGGATGTCGCGGCTGGTCGGCGAGCCGCCGGGTGGCCCCGCCCGCGCCGAGGACTACGAGGCGACGCTCGGGCCGCTCTACGCGTGGATCCATGCGGTCTCGCAAACCGCAGCCGGGAGCGTCGCCGGGTCGCAGCGCGCCTCCTCGCGGGCCTGGCGCACGCTGGCCGGCAGCGGGAAGGGCGTGCGCTCGGTACGGCATTCGCTGCGGCGCCGGGCGATCGTGACGGCGTTCCCGGCGGTCGTCGCCGGCCTCAACCGCGCCGGGATCGGTCCGCTCCAGAGTGACGTGTCGATGCCGGCGCTGTCCCGGGCCGGCCTGCTGGCGACCGCGCAGGTACTCGCGCGCCTCGAGGTCAGCGCTCCCCACGTGATCTTTGGGCACACCCACCGCGCCGGGCCGTTCCCTGGCGACGACCCGGCCGACTGGGGTACCGCTGCCGGCGGCCGGCTGACGAACACAGGATGCTGGGTATACGACGCTCCGTTCGTCGGCGAGGTGCCAAACGAGAGCCCGTACTGGCCGGGCACGTGCGTAGTTCTGGGCGAGCAGGGGCCGCCGGAGCTGCGGCGGCTGCTCGGGTACCGCGCACGGGCGGACCTGGAGCCCGAGCCTCAGGCCACGCCCGGCGTGAAGCAGACCGCGTAGCACGTCACGCCGTCGCCGACCTCCAGCTCGAGCACGCCCTCAGTGTGGCGGGGATGCTCGATCAGGGGGAAAGCCCCGGGGTGCTCGACCTCGAGCTCGCGACCATTAGCCGTCACCGTGCCGTGGCCGTCGAGCACGGCCCAGACCCCGCCGGCCTCGTAGGGGCCCGAGTAGGGCCCCGCGACGTCCTCACTCTGTGGCGCCACCTCGGCGCCGGGAACGTCCTCGGGCCGGAGCGGCGCCAACGGCTCGCGCGTGAGCCCGAGCAGCTCCTGGATCGCGAGCTCCGTGTCCGCATAGGCGCCCTCGCCGTAGTGGTATTCGAACAGGCAGGCCTCACCGTTCCAGAGGTAGCGGGCCGGCCATCCGAGGTTGTCGTACAGGCGCCAGACCTCGTGGCCGACGTCGACCACGATCGGATAGGTGATGCCGAGTCGCTCGACAGCCGCTCGCACCGCCTCGGGATCCTCTGATGGCGGGAATCCGGGCGAGTGGACGCCGATCACGCGCAGGCCGTCCGCCGCGTAGCGTTCGTGCCAAGCCTGCATGTAGGGGAGGGTTCGGATCGAGTTCACGCGACAGAAGTCCCAGAACTCGATCAGGACTGGCCGGCTGGCCTGATGCTGCTCTGCGCGCAGGGCTGTGTCGTTGATCCACGGTAGCCGCGGCGGGAGGGCGGGGGCGTGGATGTGGTCGACGGGCGCTCGCACGACCGGCGATGTTGCCATCATCTGCGCCCGATGTTCTCTCGGCGGCGGACTGTCTCGGCTTTGATGATGCTCGCTGCGCTCGTCGCGGCGCTGGTCGCGGCAGGCTGCGGCAGCGTGCGGCATGCCCCTGCAGCGGCTGCCGCGGGGCACCAGTCGGCCCGGCTGGCCCCGGTCTGGCGGCCCGGCGGGTCCCGTTCCGCGGTGGCTTCAGCGGGCGCGACGGGTGCGACGACGGCGATTGCGTCGCTCGCCTCCAGAGCGCTCGGGGTCGAGCCGCTCGGGGCCGACGTAGGCGGCCTCCCGCGAGGCGTCAGCGCCGTGGCGTCTGCGGTCGCCGGCCCGGTCGCCGTGTACGCCTCGCCACACGATCCCGTCTCCGATCGGCAGTTCCCGAGCCGCAATCCGTTCGGGTTCACGCAGGTATTCCTCGTCAAGCGCTCGATTCGGGGCTGGCTCGAGGTCTATCTTCCGGTCCGGCCCAACGACGCGACCGCCTGGGTGCGTGCCTCGAGCGTCAGGGTGAGGCTCGATCAATACCGGGTGATCGTCGACACTGCCCGCCACGAGCTGACGATCCTGCGCGCCGGCCGGGCGGTGATGCATGCGCCCGTCGGAGTTGGCAAGGCGGCGACGCCGACGCCGCACGGGCTCTTCTATGTCCTCGAGGAGTTGCGAATGACCCCGTCCACCGGACCGTACGGGACCTACGCGTTCGGGCTCTCGGCCTACTCCAACGTGCTGACGACGTTCGGCTCCGGCGACGCTCAGGTCGCGCTGCACGGCACCGACGAGCCCTGGACGATCGGCGAGAACACCAGCAACGGCTGTATCCACATGAGCGACACCGTCGCCGACGAGCTGGCGCGGACGCTGCCGTTGGGGACGCCCGTTCAGATTGTGTGACGACGCGCGCCGGGGCGGGCGACTGCGTGAGGACGCGCGCCGGGGCGGGCGACGGCGTGAGGAGGCGCGCCGGGGCGGGCGACTGCGTGACGACGCGCGCCGGGGCGGGCGACGGCGTGAGGACGCGCGCCGGGGCGGGCGACTGCGTGAGGACGCGCGCCGGGGCGGGCGACGGCGTGCTGTTGAGGTAATGACCAGGGCCGGAGCTCTCTCTGTATGGTTGGATGCGGGACTCAAAAAGAGCAGAGGGGAGTGGCGAGATGGCTGAGCAGACGTGTGGTCACGAAGGATGCAACTGTGAGGCGAGAGAGGACGGATTCTGCTCGGACTACTGCGCCAAGCACGGCGGCCACGAGGGACACGTGGCACACGAGTGCGGGTGCGGCCACGCTGACTGCCACTCGGCGCCCGCCGCAGCGTGAGCGGGGTCGGCTAACCGCCGCGGCACGGCAGCCGGGCGGCCGGCGACCGATTCGCAGTGTTACCCGGGAGGGTGTGTGCCAAAGCGAACTCCAGTGACGCTTAAGCACACACCCTCCGCGGTTCACCGCTCGGCTAGGCGATTCCCGACCTCTGACGGCCGCCAGCCGTTGTCAACTAAACGACACCGAAGTGAGCCTCAGTCTCTCCATCGATGTCCAGAACGAGCTCGACCGGTCGCGCCGCCGCGAAGCAAGCGGCTCCGAGACGGCGCCAGCGAGTCTCGGGAGCGGTGCTTTGCGGTCGGAGATACTCTGCGATGCCCCTTGGCAGCGGACCGCGCGGGGGAGTGGGGACGCGGCGACTGTTGTCTCGGCCGAATGCTCTCGCTGCCACGAGTAGCAGCGATCCGGTCAGCCGCTGCGTTTGTCAGAGAACCGGTGGAACTGGCAGTTCTTCGCTTGAGCGGGCGCGCCCGTGGGGTGTCGGCAGATGATCTTGTCCGCCACGATGTCGTGCCGTCGCGCGGCGGGCTTCTGTCCCGACGAATTCGTGCGGGGCGGGTGCGGGGCTGGTAGGTTTTTGTGCTGCCAAGAGCGCGAGAGCAGCGAGGGTATGGGTCGCGATTTCGTCGGTATGCAGGAGCAGCGCGAGGCTGAGGCGGTGACCGCCGCCGCGTCTGCGCGCACCGTTCCAAAGGTGAATCGGACCGAATTTGGCGGCGCGGGCCTGGCTGCCGCCACGATGCGGATGCAGCGCATGTACGGCAATCGTGCAACGACGGCGTTGATGCGCGGCGCGCGGCGTCCGGCCGCTTCGCGGCCGTTGCTTCAGCGCACCGAGGAGTCCGCGGCGTTGCTGACCGAGCTTGCCACTCCTCAGACCAAGACCGGACCCGCGGTCGGCGCTCAGAAGAGGCTGGTCGAGAGGCTCAACGCCGTGGACACATTCGATGGGGCGATGCTCAACCTCGGCGGCATTCTGATCGAGGAGATGCCCAAGAGTGACGGAGAGCTCTTGACGACGGCAGAGTTCGTCGAGCTCCCGACCAGCGGAGGGTTCATATCCGCGGGCAGACCGCGCAGCCGGGAGTTGAAGGAGGCTGGACTGGCGGGACTCGTGCTCGAGAACACCTTGAAGACGATGATCGACGCCAAGCAGGTCGAGTACCTGCGCAAGGCTGGCCTGCCGAACGCCGAGTGGAAGATTCTCGTCGAGGTGCACTTCTACCGCGAGCGCGACATGTCGGCGACGGGCCTTCACAAGGACACGCTGACCGAGACGCTGTTCGTCAACCTCAACTACCACATGGATAAGGCTGTCGTCGGTCCGGAGTATGTGATCAATCCACAGGCGTCCGAGGAGCACGACCAGGCGATCAAGGCGACTCTGCCGGCGTCATTCCTGGAAGATCTCGGGGAGACGCGCAAGCGGCTGGGAGGGCCCACAGAGATCGGGACCAGGATCGTCCAGCCGTACGGGTACGTCGCGTTCGTGGATGAGGCCGTGCACCACGCGACGCCGTATTACTGGCAGCGGTTCGTCAAAGCGAGCGATCTCACGGAGTTCCTCGGGCGTGACCCCAAGGCAGTCCTGACGGAGTACCTCAAGACGAACCGCACCGAGGAGTTCGCCGCCGCCGGCATCGCCTATTCGAAGTGGCTGAAGCGGTGGACTGACTTGTACTCGTTCGACGCCTTCGACGACCGGAAGCTGATCAGGCCGGAGGACAGCGGCAAATGGCTGGCCGCGATGCAGCTCCTCAACGAGGGCACCTCGGGCGGTGGCGACCGGCTCTACACACGCAACGACCTGGCGCTGATGCTGGACGACAACAAATTTGATGCGCTGCTCGAGCGCGTCGCCACCGATCCCGAGAAGGGCAAGGCGCGCACCGGCGGGGCCGCCGGAGGCTTTCATACCGCGCAGATCCCAAGGCCAGGCCAGACCGGCTACCCCATAGCCCAACCGATCAAGGCGACGGACAAGCCACCGCTCAAGCGGCGGTTGAGCAACCCGGACTTTCGCAAGCAGCTGCCGCCCGCCCCCGAAGACAAGGAGAAGCGGTGCTTCTTCCGCAGCTGGGTCCGGGTGGTGAAGAAGGAGAAGGTCGCCGACCTGCGCAAACGCATCTAGATGAGTAGTTCCACGACCGACGGTGCGGTCGTGGGTTTGAAGGGGTCGTAAGTACGCAGGTCGAAATCGGCGGTGCTCTGAAATGCCAACCGTCGACCCTGGGGGCCACGATGGACGCCGATCTCGACCTGCTGCTGACAATGGTGTTCTGTACCGCGGACGACCTATTGCCCGAACCGACCTGCAACGCTCGTCGTCGGCTGAGTGACGCGGAGGTCGTGACCCTGGCGGTCGCGCAGGCGATCATGGGGATTCCCCAGCGATCACAGGTTCATCCGGGTCGCTGTCTCCCGTCTCGGGCATCTGTTCCCGGGCCTGACCTGCCGTTCGGGGTTCTTCAAACGACGCGACCGACTCGCGGACACGATCGAGTGGCTGATCAAGATGTTCGCCAGCGCAAGCCCGGGCTGGGAGGACGACGTGCTGCTCGTTGATTCCACCCCAGTCGAGTGCGCCCGCTCGCGCGAGACGGTCAAACGCGCCGGTGCCTCGAGCCTCGACGACGCGCTAGGCCCCGGCGAAGCGCTCGCGCTCGCGCTTCGCCATCCAGCGATTGATCTCGTCGAGGGATGCGACGGGCTCACGCGTGAACGGGGCTGCTTGCAGGTAGCCGTCGGGCCCGAACTCAGGCGTCATCGTGGTCACGGACTGCCCACTCCGCTCGTCGGCCGACCAGACCGCGTCCCACCATCGCTCGTGGGCTTCGAGCGCATCCTGATGCTCGGGCGCGGCTGGGTGCGGAACCTGTGGACCTTGGTCGTAGCCGACCCGGGCATGGACGTGGCTCGCACGCTCCGCGCACAGGGCGAGGATCTCTGGCTCGGTGTCGAGCACGAGTCGCTCGCAGACGCAGCACCAGTGAGCGAAGTCGCAGGTCAGCCGCATCTCGGGCAACGCCAGCAACAGGTCGCGGGTGGCCCAGGGGTTGAAGGTCAGGCGGCTACGGTGGGTCTCAAACGAGACAGTGATGCCGAGCTCGCCGAGGATCTCGAGGGCCCGGCCGAGGAAGTCGACGCCCTCGGCGAGAGACCATGCGTCGCATCCGGCGAGCGCTGTGTGCCGGATCGGCCCCGCGTCGAGGGACGCCTCGGCAATGCTGCGCAGCTCCTCCAGGTGCCGCTCCGCGGACACGTGCAGGGGAACGTAGCCGCCGCCGGTCGTGATCTCGGCGATCAACGGCACATCAGCGTCGCGGAGGCGCGCTACGAACTCGCGACGTGCCACCGGTTCGAGCGGGACCGCCGCTTCGATGCCGTCGTATATGCCCTGGTGGCATTCGGCCAGCGCCGCGTCGAGGTCGAAGCCGTTGGTCCAGAGCGAGCGAAAGAGCTGGAGCTGCATCAGCGGGGCCCTCCGGGACGCCCCGGCCTACCCGCGCGCCTTCGCGAGGAACTCGTCGAGCTGCGAGCGGGCCTGGCGCTGCACGTTGCCGCGGAGGATCGGAGTCCAGCCGAGTGCGAGCCCGACGGGGCCGAGCGCCTGGCGCGCCCAAGCGTAGAAGGAGAAGGAGTCGCGGTGCTCGGCAATCAGGCCGTTCTCGAACCGGAACTCGGCACGAACGTCGTTGTGAACCCTGCGGCCCGTCGAGAAGGTGTAGTCGGCGAGCCAGTGCGCGCTGCCGCGCCGGCCGTCCGCCTCCTGCTCTGAGAGCGTCACCTCGAGGTCCTTCGAGCGACCGGTCAGCATCCGCCACATGGCCCCCGGCTCCTCGCCGCGCAAGTCCACGAAGACGGGGTCCGAGAAGCGCGCATCGGCCGTGTAGCACGCCGCCATCGCCTCACCGTCGCCGTCGGCGAACGCCGTGTACAGGCGCCTGATCAACTGTTCGCCGGCCTCAGCCACGACTCGCCCCCCTGATGTGAACCGGACCGCAGCTAGTGTCAGGGCCCGCCGGGGAGTCGAGTCTATCTCGGCTGCAGGGCCGGTATCGTGCACGCCGTGACGGGAGCCTCGGTCGGCGAGATCCTGAAGGGCCTGTGGCGTTTCGAGGCGCTGCATCCTGAATGGACAGAGGATGAAGGTGGCGAGGACGGTTGGGATCAGAATGTCGCCTGGTGGGCGGTAGCGTCGTCGCGGGGGCTCGTGCTGGTGGATCCGCTCGTGTTCGACTGGGTCCCCCTCGATCTGACGGTCGAGGAATGCGGTGGCTGCGCGGGGATCGTGCGGACCTGCCACTGGCACCAGCGAAGCGTCGCCGAGGCGTCGGCCCGCTACCGCGCGGACGTGTGGGCGAAGCCGCCGCCGGCAGGCGCTGCGCTGCATCCCTTCGATCATGGCCTGACCGGCGGCGAAGCCTTCCTCGGCGGATTGGTGGCGCTCGACGCCGAGCGCGGCGACGAGATCGCGCTGTGGTTGCCCGATCAGGCCGCCCTGCTGTTCGGCGACGCGATGCTCCGAAGTCAGGCCGGCGACCTTCAGGCATGCCCGGCTTCTTGGACGCAGCCCGACGGTGGGCGTGCCCGCCTGCTGACCGTGCTCGGCAGCCTCGCCGAATTCCCGGTCGAGCACGTGCTCGTTTCCCACGGCCCGTTCGTGCTGGGCAACGGTCTCGCGTCACTACGCGCAGCGACTGCCTGACACCACGCCGCGACTGCGTGAGATCGCGCAGCGACTGCCTGCGACCGGCGCGATGACTATGCTTAGCTACATCGCTGAAGCAATTACTCTCGAGCAGAACGACGACGCCCGTGCAACCCGCGCGATGCCGCGGGAGGTCAGCGTCGCGATTGTCGGGTCCGGGTTCGGCGGGCTCGGCGCCGCGATTCAGCTGCGCGAGGCGGGGATCGAGGATTTCGTCGTGCTCGAACGCGCGAACGAGCTCGGCGGGACCTGGCGTGAGAACACCTACCCGGGGTGCGCGTGCGATGTCCCGTCGCACCTGTACTCGTTCTCGTTCGCGCTCAACCCGGACTGGAGCCGATTCTTCGCGCCCCAGCGCGAGATCCTCGACTACCTGCGGCGGATCGCGCGCGAGCGTGGGATCACGGAGAAGATTGTGTTCGGCGCCGATGTGCGATCGGGGCGCTGGGACGAGGAGCAGCAGCGGTGGTTGATCGACACGAGTGCGGGAACGGTGCGTGCACGGTCAACGATTGTCGCGGCCGGGCCGCTCAGCGAGCCCTCGATCCCCGATATTCCGGGGCTCGGCAGCTTCGGCGGGAAGGTCTTCCACTCCGCCCAGTGGGACCACGAGCACGATCTGAGCGGCAAGCGCGTCGCTGTGATCGGGACGGGCGCCTCGGCGGCGCAGTTCGTCCCGCACGTCCAGCGCGTGGCCGCCCAGCTCGACGTCTACCAGCGCACGCCGGGGTGGATCGTGCCGCGCGGCGACCACACGATCCCAGGTCTCGAACGGGGGCTGTTCCGCCGTGTGCCGCAGGTGCAGCGAGGCCTGCGCGGGCTGATCTACTACGCCCTCGAGTACCTGGTGGTCGGCCTGACGATCGATCAGCGCGCGCTGTCGCTGCTCGAGTCGGTCGCTCGGGCACACCTGCGCCGCGCTGTACGCGACCCCGGGCTGCGCGCCAAGCTGACGCCGAACTACCGGATCGGCTGCAAGCGGATCATCTTCAGCGATGACTACCTGCCGGCGCTGGCGAGGCCGAACGTGGAGGTGGTCACGACCGGGATCGAGTCGATCGACGAGCGTGGGATCCGCACCGTGGACGGCATGCACCGTCCTGTCGACACGATCATTCTCGGCACGGGCTTCAAGGTGTATGACGCGCCGATCGCGAAGCGGCTCACCGGCCGCGCGGGCGTAACGCTCGCCGAGGCCTGGGAGGTGGGAGGGATGCAGGCGTACGTGGGCACAGTTGTGTCCGGCTTCCCCAACCTCTTCTTCCTGATCGGACCCAATACCGCCCTCGGCAACAACTCGATGGTCAACATCATCGAGGGACAGCTCGTGTTCGTCCTCGAGGCGCTGCGCGCGCTCGACTCGCCCGGCGTCGCCACGCTGGACGTCCGCCGCGCGGTTCAGGACCGATACAACGCTCGTCTTCAGCAGCGAATGCGCGGCACCGTGTGGACCGAAGGTGGCTGCAACAGCTGGTATCTCGGGGCCGACGGCACGAACCGTCTCCTGTGGCCGTCGTTCTCCGATGCGTTCAAGCGCCGCGTCGGTCGCTTCGACCTGAACGACTTCGAGTGAAGCGCATACGGCACTGGTCGTAGACCTCGCGTCGGTGGCCCACCGTGACCACCACGACTAGCGGGTTGCAACGGCCCGCCTCAGGGGAGCCCGGCCGTCGGGGGGAGCCCGAGCGTCGGCGAGTTTGTCACCTGGTTCCATCCGGTCGCGACCTTGGTGGTACCGGTGCCGACGTCGCCGCTTAGCTTCACGAACTCGCCGGTCACCTGCTCGCCCTTGATGCCTGGATCGCCGGTGTCCTTGATGCCGGTGATCTTCACGTCGGTGAGCGTGTACGTGGCGACTGTGGTTAAGGTGTCGCCTGAGGCGTGATCAACGATCACCGTCATCGTCGGGATGACCTTTCCGCTGGCCAGATCCTTGAACAGTGGGCTGCTCGTCGCATTGACCGCTTTGACGAATTCGAACAGCTGCGCAGTCGCCTTGCCCGCGCCGGCTCCCGAGGTGGCGCTGCCGGTCACGGCACCCTCGGTGCCAGCCCCGAAAGAGCTCAATTCGACGTCGCCGGTGGCGCCCTTGACCGTCGTCGGGCCACTGATGCCGGCGATCTTCAGGAATAGCCGGCTACTCGGCCCCGCGTCGATACTGAACGTCGTCTGGCCGATCACTTCGGCGGGCGAGGCCGCGGTACCCGGCGCTCCGGCCGGCCCCTGCGACCCCTTCGGTCCCTGAATGCCCTGAATGCCCTGGACGCCCTGGATTCCCTGGGGTCCCTGCTGGTTCCACGTGATCGTCTGCTCGTAGCTCTCGCACGAGTACTCGTCCGGTTCCACCTCCACCGTGGACGTGGACAGCGACGGATCGATCACCCGCAGCTCCCCGTAGGGAACGGGGGTGCCATACGGATTCGTTGCACCGTCGTTCGTGTTGTAACAGGCCGTGATCGTCCCGTTCGAACCCGGGATTGCCCCGATCGCCACGGCCGCGCCCGCGCCGAGCGCCGCGGCGACCAGCAGCACCGCCTTCGCCGGCAGACGCAGCCAGCGTCGCGAGCGCTTATCGTCGCGATTCTCGTCCACACCCATCGTCCCTTACCTCCCGACGGTCATGTTCCGGCGGGCAGTCAATCACGCTGGGGCAGAGCCGTCAACCGGGCGTGTCGGAACGCCGATCCGGGCACGCAGGCTACGGCGCGGGCGCCGCCGGCACGGCGTGCACGGCGGGGACGGTGGGACCGACCGGCTCACGCGCGGTGGGGATGCGCGCGGTGGGGATTCGCGCGACCGGCTCACGCGCGGTGGGGATGCGTGGGGTGGGGGTGAGCTCGTGCTGTGGCCGGTCACTGCCGCGGCGATCGAGCCCGATGTCGAGCACGGGCAGGCGGCGGTCGAGCCAGCTCGGGAGCCACCAGGTGAACCGTCCGCCGAGGCGCAGAGCAAATGGGAGCAGGATCAGCCGGACGACGGTGGCGTCGATCGTGATCGCGACCGCGAGGCCGACGCCGAGCTGGCGGACGGTTGCCACGTCCGCGGTGGCGAAGGCCAGGAAGACGCCGACCATGACCGCCGCCGCGCCCGCGACGACGCGGGCGGTGCGCGCGACGCCGTAGTCGACGGCGGCGTCGACGCTACCGGTGTGCAGCCATCCCTCGCGAATGCGCATCAGGAGGAAGACCTGGTAGTCGATCGAGAGCGCGAACACGGCGGCGAACATCGCGCTGACGCTGAGGGCATCGACGTAGCCCGGTCCGCCGATCAGTGGATGGCTCCCGCGGGAGAGCAGCGACAGGGCGCCGAACGCGGCACCGACGCTCAGCATGTTCAGGAGCACGCCGATCAATGCCGCGAGCAGCGAGCGGAAGACGAGCACCAGCAGCAGGAACGTCGCGAGCAGTAGCACGGCGATCAGCAGCGGCATACGGCTCGCCGCCGCCGACGCGTAGTCGCGCAGCTGGGCCGCCGGGCCGCCGAGCAAGACCTGCGCGCCGGTGGCCGCGGCGAGCGTCCGGGCGACGGCCTCGAGACGCCGGCGCAACGCGCCGGTGCGCGCCGACCCCATCGCCGAGCGCGGCACGATCAGCATCCGCGCCGCCTCGCCGTTCCGCGCGACGTTGACCGTGAAGTCGACCCCGGCCCGCTGCGCGGCCGCTGTGCCCTCGAGCTCGGCGAGCACGAGGTAGCCGGAGCTAAAGAACCGGGGGCTGTGGGAGAGGGTTCCGAGCAGACCCGAGCGCGGCGGCGATGACGCGGCGTCGGTCGCGGCGCGGCGCCGGCCGGAGCTGAGTGCCGAGGTCAGGGCCCCGGCCTGCTGCTGCTCGCCCGTGAGTCCGCTCGCTACGCGCCCTGCCCCGATCTCCAGCGCGTCCAGCCGGGACCCGAGAGTGCCGACGCCGCCCGAGAGCGACTCGAGGCCCGCGGTGAGCGTGGTGCCGCTGCTCGCGAGCCGCCCGATGGCCGCCGCGAGCGCGTTCTGCCCGTGCTCGAGGGCGGCGATGCCGGTCTCGAGGCTGGTGGCGCCGAGCTGTAGGCGCGTTGCCGACTGGCTCAGCTGCGCGACCGCCGAGGCGAGCGTGCCGGCCTGGTCACCGGCCTGCTGCTCGCTGTCGCCGATCTGCCGGAGCTGGCCGGCGAGGGCGCCGGCGGACGGCGTGCTCGCGAGCGCGGACTGTGCGGCCGCCACGGCCGCTACGGCCGCCTGGTAGCGGGGATCGGTGCGCCCGACTCCCATCGCCGCGAGGTCCTGACTCGCCGCGGCGAGCTGGGCGCCGGCGTTCGCCGGCCCCGATCCGAGCGCGCCGACGGAGTCGGCGATCCCGCCGACGCTCGCGGCGCCCGCGTGAAGCGTCTGCGCGAGGGAGCTGAGACGGGGCTGGGCAGTGGCTGCCATCGCGTTGCCCGTGCCCAGCTCGGCGGCGAGGCGGGAAGCTCCCGCCGCTGCGCTCCGGCCGCCGATCGCGACGCGGCTCGCAGCTCTCGCTGCTTGGACCAGGCCCGCGTCGGTCAGACGGCTGCCGGCCGCCGCCTGCTCGAGTCCCGCGCGCAGTGTGAGCACGGCGCCGGCGCCGCCCGCACCGCCGGCGGCCAGCGTCCTCACAGCCGTGGCGGCCTGCGCGAAGCCCGACTGCACCCGCCCCGCTCCGGTCGCAGCCCGGCCGAGGCTGGCGCTGAGCGCGCCAACGTCATGGGCGCTGCGAGCGAGGTGCCGGTTGGCTCCAGCCATGCTCGCTTCGGCGTGCGCGAGCGGCTTTGCCAGCCGCGCCAGCGCGCCGGGACCGATGATGCCCGCGACGTCGGGGTCGCGAGCGATGGTCCGCTGTGCCGCGGCCAGCGCGTCGAGGCGGGGCAGCGTCGTGATCGCGCCGCTGCGGGCGACGACGAGCAGCTCGAATGGCGCGAGCCAGCCGGGACCGACGCTCCGGCTGACCGCCTCGTAGCTGCGGCGCGCACTGCTGCCGGTGGGCAGCTGACGGGCATCGGGCGCTCCCGTCGCCAGCGTCAGCGACTGCCAGCCCACCGCCAGCAGGGCCACGAGGGCGACGCCGACGATCACGGGGGAGCGACCTGCGCGGGTGATCAGCGACCCGCCGGCGCCGTTCACGGCCGCCGGCTTGGCTCCGCGCCGGGGTCCGCCGCGGGCCACGTGCCTTCCGAACAGGGTCAGCGCGGCGGGTGCGGCCACGATCGTCGACACGACGCTGACGGCGGCGACCACGATCACTCCGACGACGGCCGAGAGGAGCAGGGTGCCGGCGGCCACCGCGAGCGCGCACAGCATCAGGATCGCGATCGCGCCACCCGCAAACGCGACGGTTCGGCCGGCGCGGAGTCCGGCGGTCATCGCGGCGCGACTGATCGCGTGCGGGTTCCTCGGATCGGTCAGCTCGTCCCGGAAGCGCGACACCACGAGCAGCGAGTAGTCGACGCCGAGCGCGAGGCCCATCATCGACGCGGCGATCGTCGCGAGCTCGGTCAGCGGCAGGACGGAGCCGAGCAGCGAGATGATCCCGAAGCCCGCGAGCACAGTGCCGAACCCGAGCGCGGCGGGGATCGCGGCGGCTGCCGGTGAGCCGAAGACGAGCAGCAGGACGACCAGGAGGATCGGGATCGCGATCAGCTCTGCACGGTGCACGGCGGCCAGGGAGGTGCTCTCGAGTTGGACGCCGACGGCGTCGAGGCCGCTCACCTGCGCGTGCACCGGTGCCGCTACCTGCGCGCTGACGGCATCCGCGATCGAGCGCTCGACCGCGCTGCCGGTGGTGCGGGCGGTGTGGGTCACATCGACAAGCACGAGCGCGCGCCCGGGTGAGGGCCGCAGGCTCCGACCGAGCGAACCGCCATCCCACGCGGACACAACATGTGTCCCCGACAGCGTCGCGAGCCCCCGGACGAGCGCCGGACCCTCGCGGTCGAGCGCCGCGCTCGGTCCGGTGAGCAGAATCGGCGCGGACACGCTGTTGCCGAACTGCTGCTCGAACAGCTGCGCTTCGCGTGCCGACTCGGTCCCGGGAACCAACAGGTTGCTGACCGAGAGGTGCCGGCCTACGTTCAGGCCGATGACGGCGAGAATCGCTGTCGCCACGAGCCAGCCGGCGAGGGCTGCACGCGGTCGCCGCGCGCCGAACGTGAGCAGGCGTCCCATCCGTGACTTCGGTGCCGGGCGCAGCGTAGTTACCTCACCCCGAGCGAGATATCCGTTCTCCACACAGACTAAGACGGTCGAGAAGCCGAAAAATCCGCTTCTAATCCGTGCTCCTGCTCCGATTCGGCCAGATGGAATCGAATTGGTCGCTCGATTGACCCAAACTCGTCGCTCGATTGACCCAAACTCGTCGCTCGATTGACCCAACTCGTCTTTCTGATCTCATGGGCGACGTGCAGACGCGCCTCACCCTTCTCGCGGCCGTCGCCACGATGGCTCTTGTCGCGGCTCCTGCCGTCGCAAGCTCGACCGCCAAGCCGAAGTCCGGCACTTACGCACCGTGTCCGGCAAGCTGAAGACGGTCGACCAAGGCTTCCCGAAGTGCGGCGGGACCTCCGCGTTCTCCGCCAAGCTCGGCTAGCGCCGGACGACCGCGTTATCCGCGGCTGCGGGGCGAGGTCGTGCTGAGTTGTGCCGAACTGGGGCGAGGTCGTGCTGAGTTGTGCCGAACTATGGCGAGGTCGTGCTGAGTTGTGCCGAACTGGGGCGAGGTCGTGCTGAGTTGTGCCGAACTGTGGCGAGGTCGTGCTGAGTTGTGCCGAACTGTGGCGAGGTCGTGCTGAGTTGTGCCGAACTGTTCTGCATTCTTCATCACGGCGTGTGGGCGACCCCGCCGTCAGAGCCGCGCAGCTCGCGTTCAATCATGGACCGCCGGATTATCCGAAGCAGAAACGTCACCGATCGCTGGCCGGCTGCGGCTGGTACCAACGACCCGGCGCGCCGGCGGTGACGCGTCCGGCCCGTTTGAGCGAGGATTCGATCACAGATGCCGCTGAGCTACACGGACTACTACGAGGTGCTGGGCGTCCCGCGCGACGCGGACCAGGACACGATCCGGCGGTCCTACCGCAAGCTGGCGCGCAAGTACCACCCGGACCTGAACTCCGAC
>Ga0302325_10006792_pt1 | contig 25612 bp, 25 predicted proteins | sample Palsa_T0_2_FD_201948 | JGI IMG/M metagenome (GOLD analysis project Ga0302325, IMG submission 201948) | Peat permafrost microbial communities from Stordalen Mire near Abisko, Sweden - Palsa_T0_2 | ecosystem: Environmental > Terrestrial > Soil > Palsa > Peat permafrost | place: Sweden: Abisko... | reverse complement strand
CACCGAGCACGCGGTGGCCCTGGCCTACGGCGCCTGGGCGGAGAAGTCGATGTACGGCCGGAAGTACATGGGCATCGTCCGCTCCACCTTCCTCATCGGCAAGGACGGCCTGGTGGCCGAGGTGTGGCCGAAGGTGAAGGTGAAAGGGCACGTCGAGGAGGTTAGGAAGGCCCTCGCCAACCTGTAGCGAAGGGCCCGCTCTGGGGAGAAGTCGAGCAGTCGTCGGCGCGGGAAATATCGCTTAGAGTGCGACGGCTTCTACCCAAGGGCGTTCCTTTGGGGCCCCTCGAGGAGAACCACACAAGAGATGGCCAACCTTCCTGCGCAGGCCTGGACCAAGGAAGAAGCGCTCGAGACGTACCTCGTCCCCTACTGGGGTGCCGGCTATTTCGGCATCAGCGACAAGGGGCACGTCATCATCCACCCCGGCGGCCCGGGCACCGCCTCCATGGACTTGAAGGAGCTGGTGGACGAGGTGCGCCGGCGAGGCATCCACCCGCCGCTGCTCATCCGCTTCACCGACATCCTCAAGAGCCGGGTGGTGCACCTCAACGAGTGCTTCCGGCGGGCCATCGCCGAGCACGGCTACAAGGGCATCTACCAGGGCGTCTTCCCCATCAAGGTCAACCAGCACCGCTACGTCGTCGAAACCATCGTCGAGGCGGGCAAGCCCTACGGCTACGGCCTGGAGGCAGGCAGCAAGCCCGAGCTCCTGGCGGTCATGGCCCTCCTCCAGGAGGACGGCGCGCTCATCGTCTGCAACGGCTACAAGGACGAGGAGTACATCGAGACCGCGCTTCTGGCCTCCAAGCTTGGCCGGAAGGTGGTGCTGGTGGTGGAGAAGCCGAGCGAGCTGGCCCTCATCGCCGAGGTCTCGCGCCGGTTGGGCATTCGTCCCACCATCGGCATCCGGGTGCGCCTCTCCACCCGCGGCGCGGGTAAGTGGGAAGCCTCGGGCGGCGACAGGAGCAAATTCGGCCTCTCCTCCGGGGAACTTCTGGAGGCGATGAATTTCATGCGCCAGGTGGGGCTTCTGGACTGCTTCGCGCTCCTGCACTTCCACCTCGGAAGCCAGGTGTCCAACATCCGCAGCTTCAAGAATGCGCTGCACGAGGCGAGCTGCTTCTACGTGGAGCTGGTACGGGCCGGCGCGCCGCTGCAGTACCTGGACGTGGGCGGCGGCCTGGGCGTGGACTACGACGGAAGCCAGACCAACTTCGCCTCCTCGATGAATTACACCCCCGAGGAGTACGCCAACGACGTCGTCTTCGGCGTGATGGAGGCCTGCCAGGCGGCGGGCGTCCCCCAGCCGACGCTGGTCTCGGAGTCCGGGCGCGCGGTGGTGGCCCAGCACGCCGTCCTCGTCACCGAGGTGTTGGGGGTGAGCGAATTCAACACCCAGGGCGTGCCGGACGTCCTGCCCGAGGCCACCACCCCGGTGGTGAAGAAGCTGTGGAGCACCTTCCGCGAGCTGACGCGGAAAAACCTCATCGAGGGCTACCACGATGCCTCGGAGTACAAGGAGGAGTGCCTGACGCTCTTCTCCCTGGGGCACCTCACCCTGGACCAACGGGTGGCTGCGGAGAACCTCTACTGGGCCATCTGCCACAAGCTCTTACGCATGGCGCGGGAGCTCGACGAGATGCCCGAGGAGCTGGAGCAGCTCGAGCGCCAGCTGGCGGACACCTACTTCTGCAACTTCAGCGTCTTTCAGTCCCTGCCCGACAGCTGGGCCATCGACCAGCTCTTCCCGGTGATGCCCATCCACCGGCTTCTCGAGGCGCCCACCCGCCGCGCGGTGCTGGCCGACATCACCTGCGACTCGGACGGGAAAATCGAGCACTTCATCGACAGGCGCGAGGTGAAGGACGTCCTCGAGCTGCACCCCGTCAACCAGGACGACTACTACATCGGCATTTTCCTGGTGGGCGCCTACCAGGAGATTCTCGGCGACCTGCACAACCTCTTCGGCGACACCCACGCCGTGCAGGTGTCGCTCGGGCCCACCGGCGGCTACCTCATCGACCACGTGGTGTCCGGGGACACCGTCACCGAAGTCCTCAACTACGTCAGCTTCTCCCGCGATGACTTGGTGGCCCGGGTGCGGGGCTTCGCCGAGGTGGCGCTCCGGGCCGGGCGCCTCAGCCTGGACGAGTCCCGCATGCTCTTGCGGGCCTACGAGGACGGGCTGGCCGGCTACACCTACCTCGAGCGCGAGGTGGACGCCCCGGCCATGGCCGCCAACGGGCAGCTGCGCCTCGTGGAGAAGGCCGAACCGACGAGCACCCCTCGCACCGGGACGTGACGTACGTCCGGACGCACCCCTGAAAGAGGGGCTTCTCCCCTCAGTGGTAGGTGACGGACACCTGCACGTCCGGGTGAAGGCTCTTGTGCACCGGGCAGGTCTCGGCCACGTGCTGCATCCGCGTGCGGTGCTCCGCCGACAGCCCCCTGGGAAGCCACAGCTCCACCACCAGCTGTCCAATCCGCCGCGGCGAGGCATTCATGTGCTTCTCGATGCGGCCCCGGGCCTTGCCCCAGGGGATGCCCTCCCGCTTGGCGACGAGGGCCATGGTGGTGAGCATGCAGGCCAGGAGCCCCGAGGCCACGAGGTCCGTCGGAGAGAAGGCGGCCCCTTCCCCGCCGTTGTCCTTCGGGCCGTCGGTGGGAAGCGTGGCGCCGCTCGGGCCGTGGTGAAGCCGGGTTTGTAGGCCGCCGTCGCTCTCCGCCGTCACCTCGACAAAAGTTTGTGTCGTCATGGTTGTCCCTTCACCGCACCGTGGGGCCCGGCCGGGGAAGCTTGGCCGCCTTGGCCTCCCCGACATTCCAGTCGATGGTCCGTAACAGCGCCGGCCGCCGCCGCTTCACGTCCCTGTCCAGAAGCGCCACCGCGGAAGGAAGCTGGTCCATGAGGCGCATCGGCGGCCGCCGCGCCCCGGCCGAGAAGAGGGCGTGCGTCAGCCAGGGGAAGACGGCCGTCACGTCGCAGTGCACATAGACGCTGCCCGTCTCCACGGCGTCCATGGAGACCTTGCCCCAGGTGTGCCCCTCCCCGGCCGGGCAGCTGCTGAGGGCGCCGTTGTCCACCGGGTCGACGCAAAACTGCACGTCGATGTCGAAGCCCGCGGTGGGGACGCCGAATATCTGGTCCAGGAGGGGCTCGCCCTGCAGCGTGTAGTTTTTCGGGACGCCGCCTCCGAGAATCCAGATGGCGAGCCGCTTGCTGCCGCGCTGGCGGCAGAAGTGCTGCATGGCTGCCATGGCAAAGACGTCCTCGCTGATGTCCAGCTCGAACTTGAAGTCCTCGCCGAGGAGCCGGCGCAGCTTCACCACGTTGAGGAAGATGGAGCCGTCCTGCACCGCGCCGACGAAGATGGGCACCGCGTACCGGTAGCAGGTGGAGAGCAAGGAGGGCTTCTTCACCCCCAGGGAGCGCTCGATGCGGTGCATGGCCTTCCCCAAAAGGAAATGGAACTCGGGCGTCGTCATCCGCCGCTGGAATTCCTTTCCCCGGATGACGGCGGAGAAGAGGCGGTCCGTGTCCAGGAGCGCCTCCTCCCAGAAGCCCAAGTCGTAGATGCGGATGATGCGGGCCAGCCGCATCTTCAAGTCACCGGCGTCGGGATTCACCTCGCGGATGGCGTGGCCGAGGACGCGGTGGGCGTCGTGGTAGAGGTTGGCGCCGGTGGTGGTGAGGACGCTGAGGATGCCGCGCTCCACGAGCGGGATGAGGCAGCTCTGGTGCAGCCCCGCGGGCGTCATCGCGCCGGAGAGGGTGAGAAAGACGGAGGCGTCCTCTTTCAGCGAGCGCTGCATGAGCTCGAAGGCCGTGCGCTCCTGCCGGCCGACGTAGGCCGGAAAGGCGTGGGCCAGAAGCTCCTCCGGCCGCTCCTTGCCGGTGATGGGCCGCGGGTCGACGCTGCGGGCACGGGCATACGCCTTGCGAAGCGAATTCTTGGGAGCGGAGGGCATGGCCAGGGGGGTGGCCATACCCTTTTGGCCCGCTGCCGCGCCAGCCCCCGCGCTACCCGTGCGCGGCGGCGGCGGTGGCCGGAAGCGTCGCCGGCGAGGGCCTCAACTCGGCCATGGCCAGCTGGTCGAGCGTCGCCGAGCGGTACACCTCCAGCATCCGCTCCTGGCCCCGTTGCCAGACGCCGTACATGGTGCAGGCACGCGTCATGCGGCAGGACTCGTGCTCCTTGCCACCGCCGCACAGCGAGACGACGAAGGGCCCTTCCACGGCCTCGATGACGTTGAGAAACGTAATTTCCTTGGCCGGCTTGGTGAGGCGGTAGCCGCCGTGGGCGCCCCGCGCGCTCGTCACCAGGCCGCGGCCGACAAGCGTCTTCAGAATTTTTGCGAGGAAGTCCTCGGGGACGTCCATCCGTCGGGCAATTTCGCGGAAAGGCACCACCGTCCCCGGCGCCTGGGCCGCAAGGCACACCATCGCCCTGAGGCCGTACTCAATTTTCCGGGAGATTTGGAGCGCCTGGTGCTGCATGGAAACCGCTTGAAAAACGAGGAGTTAACAGGTTGGAGTATAACCGCTCTCGGGACGGCCTCGCAAATGGAAGCCGTCGGGCCTGGCCGCCATCGCCCGGGACGTCTTGGGCGGCCACAACCATGATTGACCTGCACAGCCACACCACGGCCAGCGACGGGGAGCACTCCCCGGAGGCGCTCCTGTCCCTGGCCCGGGCAGCGGGCGTCACCGTCCTCGCGGTGACGGACCACGACACGGTGTCGGGACTGGCACGGGCCCAGGCCGCCGCCGATGCGGAGGGACTGGGCTTCGTCCCGGGCATCGAGGTCTCGGCCACGGCCGGTGGCCGCGAGGTGCACGTCCTCGGACACTTCGTGGACGCCACCGAGAGTGGCCTCGCCGAGTACACGGACAGGCTGCGGGGCGAGCGGGCGACGCGCATGGCGCGGATGGTGGAGCGCATGGGGGAGCTCGGCTTCCCCTTGACGCTGGAGGAGGTGGAGAAAATTGGCGGGGGCGCCCACCTCGGGCGGCCCCACCTGGCGCTCGCGCTCCTCAACCGCGGCTACGTGAGCTCCACCAAGGAGGCCTTCGACCGCTTCCTGGCCGACGGCCGCCCGGGCCACGTCGACCGCTTCCGGGTGAGCGCCGAGGAGGCAGTGCGGCTTCTGCACGCCGCGGGCGGGACAGCGACGCTGGCCCACCCCGGCCCCTCCAAAGTCACCACGCCCACCCTTCAGGCCCTGGCCGCCTCCGGCCTCGACGGCCTGGAGGTGTTTCATGCGGACCACGTCCCGAGCCAGCGGGAGGCCTTCTTGCGCACCGCCGACGCCCTGGGGCTGATTCCCACCGGGGGCAGCGACTACCACGGCGCCCGCGTCTCGCCGGGGCGAAAGCCGGGCGGCTCCACGACGCCGCCCGAGGCTTTCGCGCGGCTCACTGCGCGGGCCAGGGCCAACGCCAGCGCCGCCGGCAGACGACATCTGCTTTGACAGCCCGGTTGCCCTCGGCCAAGGTGGAAACAAGCCAGCGCCGACTCCAACGCCCATGAACCCGTCCCCCTACGCCCCCTACCTGCCCCTGGCCGTGGTCCTCATCCTGGCCACCGTCATGGGCGCCGCGGTGAGCTCGCTCTCCTCGCTCTTCGGCCCGAGCAACCCGAACCCCGTCAAGTCGGTCATCTTCGAGGCAGGCAGCGAGCCTGCGCCGGGCACGGCGCGGCAACGCTTTGCCGTCAAATTCTACGTGGTGGCGCTGCTCTTCATCGTCTTCGACGTGGAAACCGTCTTCCTCTACCCCTGGGCGGTGAATTTCAAGGCGCTGGGGTGGTTTGGGTATTTGGAAATGCTCAGCTTCGCCGCCACGCTCACCGTGGGGCTCGTCTACATCTGGAAGAAGGGCGCCCTCAACTGGGAGACTTGAAACACCATGTCGGACCACGAACTCGCACCCATCATCACCACCCGCCGCGACGAGAGCATCGGCTTCCTCCAGGGGATGCTCAGCAAGGGCCTCGGCTGGGCCCGCAAGTACTCGCTCTTCATGTACCCCTACGCCACCGCCTGCTGCGCCATGGAGTACATGTCGGTGGCCAGCAGCCGGCACGACATCGCGCGCTTCGGCGCCGAGTACCCCCGCTTCTCGCCCCGGCAGGCGGACCTCCTCATGGTGGTGGGCACCATCAACCAGAAGCAGGCCCCCATCCTGAAGCGCGTCTACGAGCAGATGACGGAGCCGAAGTGGGTGGTGAGCTTCGGCGTCTGCGCCTCCTCGGGCGGCTTCTACGACAACTACGCGGTGCTGCAGGGCATCGACCGCATTCTCCCGGTGGACGTCTACATCCCCGGCTGCCCGCCCCGCCCGGAGCAAGTCCTCGACGGGCTCATGCTGCTGCAGGACAAAATCCAGCGGCAGGTGCACCGCATCGGCCGCATGGTGGAGGACCGGCCCGGCGCCCGGGACCTCACCCCGCCGCTCGCCACGCCGCGCTGAAGCGTCTTCAAGACGCAGACGCTGTCTACCAGCGGTAGTAGGCCGGGTGTCCGGGCTTCACCGCCACGAAGGTCCCGCGGCAGCGGGCCGTCACCTTGCCGTTGGCGGACAGCGTCGCCTCCACGGTGGCCCGGTCGTCCTGCACCTCCACCGCCTTGGCCCAAAGCGAGAGCTCGGCGTCACTCGGCGTCGGCGCGCGTAAGGTGACGTGGAAGTCCGACGTCACCGTGCAGGGCGGCGTGCTCTGCCCACTCTTTCGCATCAGGGCCCGGAGGGCCGTCCAGTTGGAGTGGCAGTCGAGGAGCGCCCCCACAATCCCGCCGTTGACGACGCCGGGGAAGGCCTCGTGGTGCTTCTGGGCGCGCCAGGTGGCCACCACCGCGTCGCCCTCCTCGAAGCTGCGGATGCGGAGGCCCTGGGCATTTTTCGGCCCACAGCCAAAGCAGGCGTTGTTGGGAGCGTAGGTTTCCTGGAGGCTCGCCTCAGCCATGGCGTCTTCCTTTATGTCTGCCCGAGGGTGTCGGGGCGGTGGGGAAGCCCGCTCACTCCGGCGGGCCGCGGTGCAGGGGCGGCTCCTGCTTCAGCCGGACGTACTCCTCGTCGGTGAAGACGCGCGAGCGGGTGAGGAAGCGCACGCCCTTGGGGACTTCGAGGGAGAAGCCCCCGCCCCGGCCCGGGACGACGTCCAGGGTGAGGTGGGTGTGCTCCCAGAGCTCGAACTGCTGGGCGCCGATGTACACCGGCGTCCCGGCCACCTCGCCGAGGAGGACGTCGCGTTGCCCGACGCGAAACTCGCGCGCCGGGTAACACATGGGAGCGCTCCCGTCGCAGCACCCACCGGACTGGTGGAAGAGCAACGGGCCATTCTCCCTTCGCAACTCCTCGATGAGGTGGATGGCCTCGGGCGTGGCGGCGATTCGTTCCAGCATGCTGGCCGCCTCTTTCCTCAGAAGAAACCCAGGGCCTTGGGGGAGTAGCTGACGAGGAGATTCTTCGTCTGCTGGTAGTGGTCGAGCATCATCTTGTGGTTCTCGCGGCCGATGCCCGACTGCTTGTAGCCCCCGAAGGCGGCGTGGGCCGGGTAGAGGTGGTAGCAGTTGGTCCACACCCGTCCGGCCTGGATGCCGCGGCCCATCCGGTAGGCCACGTTTCCGTCGCGCGACCAGACCCCGGCCCCGAGGCCATAGAGCGTGTCGTTGGCGATTTTCAGCGCGTCCGCCTCGTCCTTGAAGCGGGTGACGGACACCACCGGCCCGAAAATCTCCTCCTGAAAAATGCGCATCCGGTTGGTGCCCTCGAAGATGGTGGGCTTCACGTAGAAGCCCTCCTTCAGCTCGCCCTCCAGGACGGCGCGGGTGCCGCCGGTGCGCACCGTGGCCCCTTCCTTCTTGCCGATGTCCAGGTAGCTGAGGATTTTCTCCAGCTGGTCGTTGCTGGCCTGGGCGCCCATCATCGTCGTCGGGTCCAGGGGATGGCCGAGCTTGATGGACTCGGTGCGCTTCACCGCCCGCTCCATGAAGCGGTCGTAGATGGACTCCTGCACCAGGGCCCGCGACGGACAGGTGCACACCTCGCCCTGGTTGAGGGCGAACATGGCGAAGCCCTCCAGCGCCTTGTCGAAGAAGTCGTCGTCCTTGGCCATGACGTCCTCGAAGAAGACGTTGGGTGACTTGCCGCCCAGCTCCAGCGTCACCGGGATGAGGTTCTCCGAGGCGTACTGGAGGATGAGCCGCCCGGTGGTGGTCTCCCCGGTGAAGGCCACCTTGCGCACCCGCGGGCTCGAGGCGAGCGGCTTGCCGGCCTCGGTCCCGAAGCCGTTGACGACGTTGACCACCCCGGGCGGAAGCAAGTCCGCCATCACCTCCATGAAGACGAGGATGGAGAGCGGCGTTTGCTCCGCCGGCTTCAGCACCACCGCATTGCCCGCGGCGAGCGCCGGCGCGAGCTTCCAGGTGGCCATGAGGAGCGGGAAGTTCCAGGGGATAATCTGCCCGACGACGCCCAGCGGCTCGTGGAAATGGTAGGCCACCGTCGTCGCATCGAGCTCGGACAGCGAGCCCTCCTGCGCGCGGATGGCGCCGGCGAAGTAGCGGAAGTGGTCGATGGCCAAGGGCAGGTCCGCGGCGCGCGTCTCGCGGATGGGCTTTCCGTTGTCGAGCGTCTCCAGGGTGGCGAAGCGCTCGAGGTTGGCCTCCAGGCGGTCGGCAATCTTGTTGAGGACGTTGGCCCGCTCGGCGGCGGACGTCTTGCCCCAGCCCGGAGCGGCCGCGTGGGCCGCATCGAGGGCCTTCTCCACGTCCTCGGCCGTGGAGCGCTGCACGTCACACAGGGGCTTGCCGGTGATGGGCGTGGGGTTGCTGAAGGTTTGGCCCTTCACCGAAGGAACGAATTTCCCTCCGATGAAGTTTCCATAGGACTTCTTAACCTCGGCAGCCTGGGTAGCCTCGGCAACACTCGGGAATTTCGACATCGGTGCCTCCTGGTTTGTGCAGCGCGCGGACTCTGGCTCCGGCCTTGCGTCGGCGTCAATCCGGCGTGGCCGACGACGCAGCGCACCAATTCCACTCCCCGCTCCTCTTTCTAGCGAGCAGGCTCCTTGTCTCCTGGGCGGCCTGCTCCGTAGCGTGTCGCGGTGTGAAACCTTCCGTCCCGAAACGACCAACGGCAGTGAAACGCCTGCCTCCAGCACACCGGAGCGCGCACCAGCGCCCGCCCCTTCCGCCGCCTCGCGAATGACAGAGCTGCGCATCTGCATCGACGTGCCAGACGTGCAACGCGCGCTCGACTTCTACACCCGGGCCCTGGGCCTTCACCCCGGACGCCAGCGTCAAAACAGCTGGGCGGAATTGCTTGGTGCCTCGGCCCCCATCGACTTACTGCCCAAGGCCCAGGGGACGCTGCCCTCTGCGACGTCGACGACGGGCCGCGACTACCGGCGGCACTGGACGCCCATCCACCTCGACCTCGTCGTCGAGGACCTCGACGCGGCGCTGGCCCGGGCGCTCGAGGCGGGCGCCACCCTCGACCAGCCGGTGCAGGTGCGGGAATGGGGAAGGATGGCCAACCTCGCCGACCCCTTCGGGCATGGCTGGTGTCTGCTTCAATTCCATGGCGCGGGCTATGACGCACTCCCCTGAAGCAATTCTCCTGCGAGGGGGGCGCTCGCTTGTCAGCTGGGGGATGGCTCAATAGTGTGACTTCCACCCATGCGTGAGGACATCCGTCGCATCCAGGAGTTGATGGAGCGCGAGGGGTACGTCACCGACAGGGCGGTGGCCACGTCCGTCTACCTGGCCACGACGCTGGGAAAGCCCCTCCTCGTCGAGGGGCACCCCGGGGTGGGCAAGACGGACATCGCCAAGGTGCTGGCCCGGGTGCTGGACGCCGAGCTCATCCGGCTCCAGTGCTACGAGGGCCTCGACGCCAACACCGCCCTCTACGAGTGGAATTACCCGAAGCAGCTGCTCCACATCAAACTCGATGAGCGCAGCGAGCGGCCGGTGGGCCAGCGCGAGGCGGACATCTTCTCCGAGTCCTTCCTCCTCAAGCGCCCTCTGCTGCAGGCCATCACCCACCAGGGCCGGGCGGTGCTGCTCATCGACGAGGTGGACCGCGCCGACGAGGAATTCGAGGCCTTCCTCCTCGAGGTGCTGAGTGACTTCCAGGTGAGCATCCCCGAGGTGGGCACGGTGCGCGCCAAGACGCGGCCGGCGGTGGTGCTCACCTCCAACCGCTCCCGGGACCTCTCCGACGCCCTGCGCCGCCGCTGCCTCTACCTCTGGATTGACTACCCCACGCTGGAGAAGGAGCTGCGCATCGTCCGCTCCCGCGTCCCCGGCCTCTCCGAGAAGCTGGCGCTGCAGCTCACCACCTTCATGCAGTCCATGCGCAAGCTGAAGCTGTCCAAGACGCCGGGCGTGGCGGAGTCCCTGGACTGGGCCGCGGCCCTGGTGGCGCTGCACGCCGACACCCTCGACGCGGGCCTGGTGCAGGAGACGCTGGGCTGCTTCCTCAAGGACGAGGCGGACCTCCGGGCGCTCTCCTCCCGCCTGGCCGAGGGCGAGCTGGCCGCCCTTTCCTCGCCTCTTTGATGGCACCCCCGCGCACCACCGCGGACCTCGTCCTTCGCACCACCGAGTTTTGCCGGCTCCTGAGGGAGCACGGGCTTCTGGCCACGCCAGGAGACACGGTGGACGCGGCCCGGGCGCTGGGCCTGGTGGACGTCACGGACCGCGCGGACTTTCACGACGCATTGAGGGCCGTCCTCGTCCACCGCGCGGAGGACCTGCGCGCCTTCGAGGAGTGCTTCCTTGCCTTCTGGGGAGCGGCCCACGCTGCCCCCTCGGCCTGGGTGCGGCGCAACACGCCCGCGGTGCCGAAGAAGGAACCGCCACTGTCCCTGGACCGCTGGGCGGAGGGCGGGGGCGAGGACGAGGAGGAGCGCGAGGAGGCGATGCTGCCCTCGCCGAGCGACCTCGAGTCCTTGCGCCGGCAGGACTTCTCCTCCTTTCCGGACGAGGCGCTGCGCGACGTCACCCGGGTGGCGCGCCACATTGCAAGGCGGCTCGCGCTGCGCCGAAGCCGGCGCTGGGAGCCGGCCCGGGACGGCGCCCGTCCCAACCTCCGGCGCACCTTGCGTCTGTCGGTGAAGACGGGCGGGGAGCTCTCGGAGCTGGCCTTTCGCAAGCGGAAGGTGCGCCGGACGAAGCTGGTGGTGCTGGCCGACGTCTCGGGCTCCATGGAGCTCTACGCCCGCCTCTTCCTCCAGTTTCTCTTCGCGCTGCAGCACAGCTTCGCCCGGGTGGAAACCTTCGTCTTCTCCACCCGGCTGAGCCGCATCACCGAGCAGCTCAAGAGCCGGGACTACGCCCAGGCCCTGGCCGAGCTCTCGGCCGGAGTGACGGACTGGAATGGCGGCACCCGCATCGGCGAGTCGCTCAAGGCCTTCGTCGAGGGCTGGCCGAGGCTGCTCGACAGACACACCATCGTCATCGTCCTCAGTGACGGCTGGGAGACGGGAGACCCGGTGGTGCTGGGCGAGGCGCTGGCCAGCATGAGGCGCCGCGCCGCGCGTCTCGTCTGGCTCAATCCGCTCTTGGGAAGCCCGGACTACGAGCCCCTCACCCAAGGCATGGTGGTGGCCCTTCCCCACCTCGACGTCTTCGCCCCGGCGCATGACTTACAAAGCCTGGCGCAGCTCGGCCGGCACCTGGCGCTGTGAGGCACAAGGGGGCCCCGCTTCTTCCCCTAGCCGGCCTGCTCGACGCCGCGGGGGTGGATGGGCCCCTCCCGTCGCCGCAGGGACGCGCCTTCGCGGGCCGCCGCCGTGGCCAGCACCTCGCCGAGGATGGCCAGCGCAATCTCCTCGGACTGCTCGCCCCCCAAGTCGAGGCCCGTCGGGCTGTGCAGCCGCCGGCGCCGTTCCTCGGTGAGGACGAGGCCCTCTTGTTGGAGCTCGCCCAGCATCTGCTCCGTCCGTAGCCTCGGCCCGAGCGCGCCGACGTAGCCGCACCGCGACTCGAGGGCCAGCCGCAGGAAGCCTCTGTCATGCGCCAGGTTGTGCGTCATGACGACGACGGCGGCGTCCTCCTCCAGCGTCAGCTTGGCCGAGGCCGTCTCCGGCGTCGCGGTGATGACGACGTCGGCCTCGCGAAAGGCGTCGGCCGGGACGCCCGAGGGGCGGTTGGCCACCAGGGTGGTGAAGAAGCCCAGCTCCGCAGCCAGGCGCACCAGCGGGACGGCGTCCTGTCCGTTTCCGAAGACGACGAAGGGCCGCGGCGGGCGCACCACCTCCACCAGCGCGTCCACCGCGCCCTCGGCGCTCCCGTAACGGTGCACGGCCGTCCGGCCCCCGGCGAGCGCGACCTCGGCGTCCAGGCGCAGCTTCTTCAAGAGCGCGGCGTCCTTCACGTCCGTGCGGACGCCTCCCTCGTCGAGGAGGAGCCGCTCGCCCACCCGTGCCGCGGCGGTGCGTCCGACGCGAAACACGGTGGCCATGACGCCGCTTCTGCGCTGGCCAAGCCTGTCGCTGATGAAGTCCAAGGGGTGGGTGGGGCTCGCCTCCGGCTGGACGCGCTCCTGCAGCACCTCCACCCGCCCGTTGCAGCCCAGTCCAAAGCTCCAGGAGACCTCGTCGTCGGTGGTGGTGGAGTCGTAGCTGAGGACGACGGGGCCCTCGCGCGTCCGCCACCAGGCCTTCTTGAGGACCTCGCCCTCCAGGCACCCGCCGCTGATGCCGCCGGCCAGCCACCTGTCCTGGGACATGAGGAGGCGGGCGCCGGGCCGCCGGTAGGTGGAACCCGCCGTCTCCACCACCGTTGCCAGGAGGGCCGGCTCCTTGCGCTGGCGGAGGTCCGCCCAGGCCTCGGCGATGAGACGCAGCTCCTTCATTCGACGCGCGCTCCGGGCCCTCCCCTCCTCTTCAGGGAAGGAGGGGCTTCCAAAAGGGGTTATCTAGCGCCCCCCTGCCGCCCGTGCGACACCCTCGCCCCGGGAGGCGCATGGCCAGGCCTCCAAGTTTGCCTCTTTGACAGCGTTGACGCCCAGTGGAACAGGCCGATAGAACCCCGCTGCCGCAGGCCGGCCGTTTTCTCTCAAGGTTTCCAAGAGGTTTTCCGCCCACGTGAGTGCCTTCGCGCTGGACCGAATCGCAAAGGTGTTGCCGGAAGCGCTCCTGGAGCGGCCGGTGGACAGCTCGGGCGGACACTGGGGCCTCTTGCGCGCCGAGGCCCTCCCGGCCGTGGCGCAGCTCGTCAAGAGCGACCCGGAGCTCGGCTTCAAGCTTTTCCTCTCCATCGACGCCGTCGACAGGCTGCACCTGGCCGAGAATTCGCCGCGCTTCGAGGTGGTGTACTTCGCCTACTCCGTCCTAAGGAACGAGCACCTGCGGCTCAAGGTGCGGGTGACGGAGGAGCGGCCCGAGGTGCCGAGTCTCACCAGCGTCTACCAGGGCGCCAACTGGTGGGAGCGCTTCGTCTGGGACTTCTACGGCATCCGGTTTCTCGGGCACCCGGACTTGACGCGCATCCTCATGTACGAGGAATTCAAAGGACACCCGTTGCGGAAGGACTACCCGCTGCGCGGGCGGCAACCGCTCACTCCCGAGCGGCCCGTCGAGGATATTTTTCGCGGTCCCGGCACCTCGGGCGTCGGCTGAGGGCACGAGGGACGCGTCTTCCCCAGAAGCGAGGCCATGGCGGACCCAACGGACAGGGCGGTGGACGAGGCCGGGCCAGACGCCGAGGACGGCGAGCTCGAGGCACACCTCCACACCAAGCGGATGCTCATCAACATGGGCCCCTCGCATCCGGCCATGCACGGCACGGTGCGCACCCGCATCGAGCTGGAGGGGGAAACCATCGTCCGGGCCATCCCGGAGATTGGCTTTCTGCACCGCGGCTTCCAGAAGAGCTGCGAGAACGTCACCTGGAACCAGTGCCTGCCCTACACGGACCGCCTCAACTACGTCAGCGCGTTGATGAACAACTTCGGCTTCCTCAACGCCGTGGAGAAGCTGGCGGGTATCACCATTCCCGAGCGGGCCCAGTACATCCGCGTCATCGGCGCGGAGCTGCACCGCATCCACGACCACCTCACCTGCGTCGGCTCCATCGGGCTGGAGCTGGGCGGCTTCGCGCCCTTCCTCTACGCCATCGAGGGCCGCGAGCTCATCATGGACCGGGTGACGGAGCTCACCGGCGCACGCCTCACCACCAGCTTCGGGCGCGTGGGCGGCATCAACCGCGACCTGCCCGAGGGCTGGAAGGAGCGCGTGCTGAAGACGCTCGACAAGTGCCACGAGCTCATCGGTGAAATCGACACCCTCCTTACCGCCAACCGTATTTTCGTGGACCGGATGCAGGGGGTGGGCGTCATCACCTCGGACGACGCCCAGGACTTCGGCTTCACCGGGCCGTGCCTCAGGGCCACCGGCATCGCCTACGACGTCCGCAAGGCCCACCCCTACTGGGTGTACGACAGGATGGACTTCGACGTCCCGGTGGGCGTCAACGGCGACAACTTCGACCGCTACCTCATGCGCCTCGAGGAGCTGAAGCACTCGGAGTCCATCGTCCGCCAGGCGCTCAGGGACATCCCGCCTGGCCCGGTCATCGTCGACGACTGGCGGATTGCCCTGCCTCCCAAGCCCGAGGTGTACGGCACCATCGAGGGCGTCATCGCCCACTTCAAGCTGGTGATGGAGGGCGTGCCGGTGCCGGCCGGCGAGGTGTACGACTGCACCGAGGCAGCCAACGGCGAGCTCGGCTGGTACCTCGTCTCCGACGGCTCAGGAAGGCCCTACAAGGTGCACGTCCGCGCGCCGGGCTTCGCCATCCTCTCCGGGCTGCCGAGGATGATTGAGGGCCGCCTCTTGGCCGACCTCATCCCCACCTTCGACACCATCAACATGATTGGCGGCGAGGTCGAACAGTGAGCGAGAGCGACGACACGAAGGCCGCGCCCAAGCCCCCGCCGCCACCGGCCCCACCCACGCGCCCGGCCCCCAAGCACCCGGGCTTCGTCACCCTCACGGTGGACGGCAAGGAGGTGGTGGCCAAGCCGGACACCAACCTCATCACCGCCGCCAAGACGGTGGGGGCAGACATCCCCTACTACTGCTGGCACCACCGCCTCTCCATCGCCGCCAACTGCCGGATGTGCCTGGTGGAGAGCAGCACCAGCCCGAAGCTCGTCCCCGCCTGCCAGACCGCGCTCCAGGAGGGGATGAGCGTCCACACCACCACCGCACGGGTGCAGGAGAGCCAGCGCTCGGTGATGGAGTTTCTCCTCCTCAACCACCCGGTGGACTGCGCCATCTGCGACCAGGCCGGCGAGTGCAAGCTCGAGGACTACTACCAGAAGCACGACTTCAAGCCGTCCCGGGTGGAGGGCGATAAAATTCTGCGCAACAAGCGCAAGGTGCTCGGCCCCCTGGTGGTGCTCGACCAGGAGCGCTGTGTCCAGTGCACGCGCTGCGTGCGCTTCATGGACGAGGTGGCCAAGGAGCACCAGCTGGGGATGTTTGGCCGCGGCTCCGAGGAGTACATCGACGTCTTTCCCGGCACCCAGCTCACCAGCAACTACTCGGGCAACACCGTGGACCTCTGCCCGGTGGGCGCCCTCCTCAACCGCGACTTCCGCTTCCGGGCGCGGACGTGGTTTCTCTCCACGGTGGCCTCGGTGTGCACCGGCTGCTCGCGCGGCTGCAACACCTACGTGGACTTCATGGGCCAGGACACCTACCGCTACCGGCCGCGGGAGAACGACGCCATCAACCAGAGCTGGATGTGCGACCAGGGCCGGCTCTCCTACAAGCCCCTCAACCTGGAGCGCGTGCAGAGCCCCGTGGTGGGCCGGGCCGATGACCGACGCGAGGTGACGGCGACGGAGGCGCTGGCCAAGGCCACTGTCCAGCTGAAGGCCATGGCCGGGACGGCGGAGCTGGCTGTCCTCGTCTCCCCGGTGTGCTCCAACGAGGACTTGCTCGCCGGCCTCACCTTCGCCAAGGACGCCCTGGGCGTCCGGCAGCTGTACGTCGGGGGCCGTCCGGAGGGCGACGCGGACGACTTCCTCATGCGCGCCGACAAGAATCCCAACCGGAAGGGCCTGGAGTGGATTGCGGCCGCCCTCGGGCTGTCGCTTCACCCCTTCGCCGAGCTCCTGAAAACCATCGAGGCCGGCACGGTGAAGGCGCTCTACGTCCTCGGGGCGGAGGTGCCCATCCCGGTGGCCGAGGCCGCGGCCGCGCTGGCCAAGGTGGAATTCGTCGCCGTGCAGGCGGCCAATGCCTCGGCGCTGACAGCCCAGGCCGACGTGGTGCTTCCGGCGGCCAACCACGTCGAGGACGAGGGCAGCTTCGTCCAGGCTGACAGCGTCATCCAGCGCTTCCGGCGCGCCTACCCGCCCAGGCGCGAGACGCAAGGGCACTGGAAGTGGGCAGTGGACATCATGCGGGAATTCGGTTTCCCGGTGACGTACGCCTCGCCGCGGGACGTCTTCCACGAGCTGGCGGGCAAAGTCCCGGAGCTGTCCAGCTTCGACTGGGAGAAGGAAGCCCCGCCGCTGAAGACGACGCGGGGCCTGTCACCCTTGCCCTCCGCCGCGGATGGCCGGCCGCCGGGGTACCGCGAATTCGGCACCCCGCGCATTCGAGGGATTTGAGCCAGAGGACACGACACACGCCATGCGTCGCTCCATCACCATCCTCCTCGTCATCTTTGCCATCATCCCTTTCACCTTTTGGTGCCTGGGCTGGGCGCAATATCGCATCGGGGGATTGCTCTTCGAGTGGTCCAGCGACGGGTGCTCGCTGCCCTTCTTCGGGCACCTCTGCGATACCGGAAGCAACCTGAGCTGGGTGAGCGCGCTGGTCTTCAATTTGCTCATCTTCGTCATGGTGCTCGCCACCCTCCTCACGGTGGCCGAGCGCAAGTGGAGCGCCTTCACCCAGGACCGCATTGGCCCCGAGCGCGCGCGCATCGGGCCGGCCTGGTTTCAGAAGCACGTGTCCCTCGGCGGGCTCCCGCATGTCGCCGCCGACGCGCTGAAAATGATTTTCAAGGAGAACACCCGGCCCACCGCAGCGGACCGGGACAAGATTCTCTTCTGGCTCGCGCCGGTGCTGGCCTTCGCGCCCATCTTCGCGCTGGCGGCCGTCATCCCCTTCGGCCCCACCGTCTGGGTGAGTGGCTACCGCGTCCCGGCCATGGTGGCCAACCCCGACTTCGGCATCCTCTGGGTCTTCGCCATCGCCTCCCTGGCCGTCTACGGGACGTCGCTCGCCGGCTGGGCCAGCAACAGCAAGTTCGCGCTCCTCGGCGGCGTCCGCGCCGCCTCGCAGATGATTAGCTACGAGGTCGCGCTCGGCCTCTCGCTGGTTGGCATGATGGTGGCCTTCACCACCGTCCGGTTGCCCGACCTCATCGGCTCGGCGGCTGCCGGCACGGGCCAGTCCCAATACCTGTGGGGCGCCAGCGTCTTGGGCGTTGACGTCGGCCTTCCTGCTTGGGGGATTGTGCTCCAGCCGTTGGGCTTCTTGCTCTTCTTCGCCGCGTCCTTCGCCGAGACGAAGCGCGCCCCCTTCGACATCCCGGAGGGCGAGAGCGAGATTATTGGCTACTTCCTCGAGTACTCGGGGATGAAGTTTGGCACCTTCATGATTTCCGAATTCGTGGAGGTGGTGGTGCTCTCGGCCCTCATCACCGCCATCTTCCTCGGCGGCTGGAACATCGGCGTCGGTGACATCGCCCTCGCCCAGGGTTTCGGCCAGAGCCACCCCGTGTGGTACGGCGCCTTGTGCGCCATGGTGTTTGCGCTCAAGGTGCTTCTCCTCTGCTGGTTCCAGCTGATTGTGCGCTGGACCTTTCCCCGCTTCCGGTACGACCAAATCATGACCCTCGGCTGGAAAATTCTCCTCCCGCTCGGGCTCTTCAACCTCTTCCTCACCGGCGCCCTGGTGCTCCTCGACCCGACGTTGCACTGGCTCGCGCTGGCGGGACTCCTGGAGATTGCGCTCCTCGTCGCCCTCACCCTCACCCAGGCGGCGAAGGCGCCCGGCGCTGCGGCCGGGCACACCGACGCCCACGGGCTTCCGGCAGCGGCCGCCTCCGCCCACCACTAGAGCGACTGCATCCCCATGGCCTACTACAAGGCGACGAAGGACCCAACGACCGACATCCGCGAACGGACGTACGTCCCGGAGCTCTTGCACGGGCTCGCGGTCACGATGCGCCACTTCATGCGGAACCTCTTCTTCCCGAGGGACGCCAACGTCGACGTGCTCAACCGCAAGGGCACAAGCCAAATCACGACCGTCTCCTACCCCGAGGAGAAGCAGGTCTACCCCGAGGGTTACCGCGGCCTGCACCGGCTCGTCCCGAGGGACGACGGGAAGCCGCGCTGCGTGGCCTGCTACCTGTGCGCCACCATCTGCCCGGCCCAGTGCATCCACATCGAGGCCGGCGAGTACGAGACCCAGGATGCCTCGGGTGAGTCGCGCGTCATCGAGAAATTCCCCACCAGCTTCGTCATCGACGAGCTGCGCTGCATCGTCTGCGGCCTGTGCGTCGACGCCTGTCCCAAGGACGCCATCCGCATGGACACCGGGCTCCACACCCCTTCCGAGTACACGCGGAGCGGCTTCGTGTGGGACATCCCGCGCCTCCTCGAGGGGCCCCCTGTCAGTCACCCCTCAGACCCGTGGATGAGGCGTCCCGCCTCCGAGGCGCCGGCGCACCAGCACCTCGAGAAGCACGCCCGCATCGGCGACGGCCTGGTGCAGCTGAAGCTGCCCCAGAGCGCGCCGGCGCACCCCGTGCGCACCGAAGTCACCTCCGGGCCGGTGCCCGTCACCAAGTTTCTCCGCGACTAGAAGAGACAGCGTCCCCGCCCGGCGCGGCCGTCAATTTGGCGAAGGGCCGGAGCCGGGGGAGCATCCTTAGCTACCAACGTGGAAGCGCTCCCGCGTGCTGCCCCGGCCACCTGGCGCGGGCGCCTGCAAGCCCTCGGCGAGGCCGTGGGCCACCAGCGCCACCTCCTCGCCGTGCGCGATGGCGTGGTGGGCGCGCTCCCGCTGGTGCTGGCGGGCTCGGTGTTTCTGCTTCTCGCCCAGCCGCCCTCGCGGGCGCTGCAGGCCCTGGTGCAGCCCTGGGTGCCCCTCTTGCTTCTGCCGACGCGCGTCCTGGGAGGCGCCATCTCCCTCTACGTCGCCTTCGCCTGCGCCTATGCCCTGGCGAAGAGCTACCAGCTGGACGCTGCCTCCTGTGGCCTGGTGGCCCTGGCCAGCTACCTCGTGGCCGCGGTGCAGCCGGCGCCCGTCGGGCAGCTGCCCACCCTCGTGCTTCAGCGCCTCGGAGCCGGCGGCATCCTCGCTGCCCTGGCCATCGCCATCACAAGCGTGGAGCTCACCCGCTTTCTCGTCCGGCGTCGCTGGACGGTGCGCCTTCCGCCCGGCACGCCGGACGCCGTGGGGAAGAGTCTCCTTGCGCTCGTGCCTTGCCTCGTCTCGGTGACGGTGGTGTTTCTCCTCGTGCACCTCTTCGGGACGGACATCATCCAGCTCTTGCAGCGGGCCGCGGTGCCGCTCCTGCACGCGGTGGGCAGTCTCTTCGGCGTCCTCTCGGTGGTGCTTCTGGACAGCGTGCTGTGGCTTCTGGGCGTGCACGCGGCAGCGGTGGGGGCCTCGTTGCGGCCCCTGTGGGAGGCGATGCTGCTGCAAAACATGGAGGCCTCAGCGGTAGGCGCCGCGCTGCCGCACGTCGCGCCGCTGCACTTCTACCTGTGGTTTGTCTGGCAAGGGGGCTCGGGGGCCACCCTGGCGCTGGGGCTTCTTCTCGTCCGCTGCCGCTCCGCCCAGCTGAAGAGCGTGGGACGGCTTGGCCTTCTGCCCGCGGTGTGCAACGTGAATGAGCCCCTCCTCTTCGGCGTGCCGGTGGTGCTCAACCCGGCCCTGGCCGTGCCCTTCGTGCTGGCGCCCCTTGTGAGCGCGGTGGTGGCCTACGCGGCCTTCTCCCTGGACTTGGTGCGGCGCCCGGCGCTGGAGGTGCCCTGGACGCTTCCGGCCCCGGTGGGTGCCTTCCTCACCACCGGGGGGGATGTGCGAGCGGTGGTGCTGGAGCTTTGTACCCTGGCCCTCAGCGTGGCCATCTACTGGCCCTTCGTGCGCCGCTACGACGCGCGGCTTCTGGCCGAGGAGTCGAAGCCCAAGGGCGGGGGGCTTTCGCCGGACGGAGCCAACCCGTAAACACTGGGGGCAATCCCGTGCCGCGTTACCGCATCTCCGTTTGCCGGGGCCCCGACTGCCGCCGAAATGGCGCGGAGCGCGTCCTCACCGCGGCCCGGGAGGCGGTGGCGCAGCAGGGTCTCGAGGCCAAGTGCGTCCTCGGCCGCGGGGGCTGCTACGGGTTGTGCCATCTTGGGCCCAACGTGGTGGTGCGCGAAGAGCGCGACCGGCCGCGCGACATGTTTGCCCAGGAGGACTTCCAGCTCATGGGCTGGCCGGACGAGGTCCACTACGGAGAGATGACGGTGGAAGGCGTGGCCGTAGTCATCACCGAGCACGTCGGCAAGGACAGTCCGGTGGAGGCATTGCGCGGAGCCCGTGAAGATTAAGGGCCCGCCGTCGATTCCAAGCGGGGCCCTCGCGCATTCACCGGCGGTGACGCAGAGCGGCAGCGACGAGTCGCGCGCCGTCTGGACGGGAGTTGGCCCAGTTGACGCTGGACGTTCGGTCCCGAACGGGGTAGGCGAGCCACCGGACCGAGGGGGGCACGTGCTCCATTCGGAGGGATTACCCTTGCGAGGGGCCAGCCGCCTCTCCCTTGAGAACGAATACCAACGAGGAACCGACATGCGACACCTCAGCAAGTTGATTCTCGCGTGCGCGCTCATCACTGGCTGCGCCAGTGCTCCAGCGGCGCCATGGCCGAAGTGGGTGACGGATGCCCAGGCCGACATCGCGGCAGCTCAGGCCGCGGGCGCCGACCAGGTGCCGGCGGCGGCGGACCACCTGCAGAAGGCACAGGCCGCGCTGGCCGATGCGCAGTCCGGTAAGGGTGACGTCGGCCTCAAGTGCTCGCTGGCGAGCTCCGAGGCGACGCTGGCGAAGAACATCGCCATCGACGCCAAGGTGAAGGGTGACCTCCAGACGTCCACCAACCAGCTCAACGCGCTCAAGGGTCAGTGACCGCCCCGGACACCGAGGAAAAAATGACGACCCACACCTCCAAGACGTTCGCCGTCACCGCCCTCGCCCTCGCCGTCCTCGCGGGCTGCTCCACCCTTGACCCCTCGCCGGCCCTCATCTCCGCTCGCAACGGCTGGGCGGCGATGGCCGGAAGCCAGAACCCCTACAACGCCATCGAGCGCGGCCAGGCGCACGCCGCCGTCAACCGCGCCAACGCCGTCCTCAACGGCGGGGACCCGGCCAAGGCCGACCTCCTGGCGAAAATCGCCGACGCCAAGGTGAAGAATGCTGAGGTGGTTGGCCAGACCGGTGACGCCGCCGCCCGGCTCGTCGCCACGCAGAACGAGTCCATCTCCATCGCCCGGGCCAAGGGCATGGCCGCCGCCGGTGTCACCGCCGCCGCGAACCAGGCCACGGTGACGACGCAGGAGCAGATTGAGCGCGAGCGGGCGGCCAAGGAAGCGGCCCTGGCCCGTCGCCAGAAGGCGCTCGACGACTTGAAGCTCTTCGCCAACGTCGTCGAGGACAAGGAGCGCGGCCTGGTCATCTCCATCGGTGGCGAGACGCTCTTCAAGGTCAACTCGGCGCGCTTTGGCCCGAGCGCCAACCAGGAGCTGACGGCGCTGTCCGTCTACCTGCAGCTCGACCCGCGGCCCACGGTGGTGGAGGGACACACCGACAACAGCGGCAAGCCAGAGCACAACATGAAGCTCTCGCAAGAGCGCGCCAAGGACGTCATGAACTTCCTGGTGAAGCAGGGCGTCTCCCCGGACCGGATTACGTCGGTGGGCTTCGGCGACACGCGGCCCATCGGGGACAACAAGACCAAGGCTGGCAAGGCGCTCAACCGGCGCGTCGACGTGGTGATGGTGAAGGCCACACAGTAAGGAAAGGTTTTGGGCCGCGACGCATGGCGCGCCGCGGCTAAGAGGATGGGGAGTGCGTCAGATGTGTGACGCTACGCCCCACACATTTGTGTTGTGCGCCCCCAATGGAGGTGGCAGACACACGGAGCGTTCCCCTCCTCACGTTACGAGGCCAGGAGTCGCTGGGTAGGGGAAACCAAACGACGGACGAGGAGCCCAATGCGACACCTCAGCAAGTTGATTCTTGCATGCGCGCTCAGCACCGGCTGCGCGACCGCTGTTCCCCAAGCAAAAATTGACGGCACCCAGAAGGCCATCAGCGGCGCCTCTGACTCCGTTGGCAGCCAGGGCGGCCCGGCCGCCGACCGGCTGGCCGACGCCAAGCGTGAATTCGACTCCGCCATGGAGCTGAACAAGGCCGGCAAGTCGGATGAGGCCGGACGGATGCTCGCCCGGTCCGAGGCAGATGCGAGGCTCGCGCAGGCGCTCGGCAACGAGGGCAAGACGCGGGCTGACCTGCAGGCCGTGTTGGACCAGATTCAGACCCTGAAGACGCAGCTCGGAAAGTAAGGAGAGCTCACCACCATGACCCCCCTCAGCAAGAAGCTGTCCTGGGTTGCCGCGGTCAGCCTTCTCGCGACCGGCTGCGCCGAAACCCCGAAGGAACTCATCGATGCACGCGCCGCCTACAAGCGCGCGTCCACCGGACCTGCCGCCACCACCAACCCCGTCGCCGTGGGTGAGGCTCGCGTCGCGCTCGACGAGGCCGAGGCCGCCTGCAACTCCTGCTGGGACATGAGCGCTGGCCGGGACAAGGCCTACGTCGCCCTGCGCAAGGCCGAGCGCGCCGAGGCGCTCTCGCGCAACGCCCAGGCCGGACGGGACCTCGAGGCGGCTGACCTCCAGCTGGCCGGGCTCCAGAACGAGTACCTGGCCAACGTGAATGCCCGGGTGGCGGCCGAAGCCGCTGCCGCCTCCGCGGCCCTCAACCGACTCGGCAAGTCCCAGGCCGAGCTCGACGCCGAGCGCGCCGCGCGCGAGGCCGCCGAGCGCCGCGCACGGCTGGCGCTGGAAAAAATCCGCGGGAAGCTCACCGAGGACGAGCGCGGGACAGTCATCACCCTGCCCGGCGCCCTCCTCTTCCCCTCCAGCAAGGGCGCCCTCACCGCTGGCGGCAAGCGCAACCTTGACCCGCTCATGGACTTCCTGCGCACCGACGGACGGAAGATTCTGGTCGAGGGCTACACCGACTCCACCGGCTCCGCCGCTCGCAACCAGACGCTCTCCCAGGCCCGCGCCGACACGGTGAAGGACGACATGATTAAGTACGGCAACATCCCGCCGGACCGCATCACTGCGGTGGGCCGCGGCGCCGAGCGTCCCATCGGCGACAACAAGACGGCCGACGGACGTCAGCTCAACCGGCGCGTGGAGATTATTCTCCTCAAGCCGGCGCCGTAGGCAGCTCCACCCGCGGTTCCCCCCGCCCGTCCCACGCGGGTGGGGGTGGATTGACGAGGAAGCGCCGGCAGCGCTCGGCGTAGGTGGCGCTCACCGGGTCCACCGCGCTGAAGCGGACAAACCACGCCAGCGCCCCCTGGAAGTCGCGCACCAGGTAGCGAGCGCGCGCCGCTTCCCAGCCGGCCAACACCTCGCGCAGCGCCTCGGGCACCTCGCCCTTCTTCGCCACCAGCTCGTGCACCGACTGGAGGCCCAAGCCCAAGTCGAGCGCGTCCACGGTGCGGCTGACGAAGCCGGCGCCGGCCTGGCGCACCGTCTCGGCCGAGGCCAGCATCTGCGTGCCGAAGAAGCGGTTGGCCGCCTCCAGGCGGGCGACGAAGGCCACCGTCTCCCCCAACACCGAATAGTGGGACTTGTGGGCGCTGCCGATGTCGGCCGCCACCACCTCGCCGGTGTGCAGGCCAAGGCGGCAGCGGATGGCTGCCCCGAAGCGCTTCTGCCAGGCCGCGGCCAGCTGCTCGAGCGCGTCCCGGAGGGCGAAGGCGGTGCGGCAGGCCACCTGCGCATGGCGCTCCAGGCGCACCGGGGCTCCCCAGAAGGCGATGAGCGCGTCCCCCACGTACTCGACGTGGCCGCCACTCTGGCGCACGAGGGTGGTGAGCTCCGTGAAGTAGGAGTTGAGGAGCGCCACCAGGGGCTCCGGCTCGAGCTGCTTACTGAGGGCGCCGAAGCCGAGGACGTCCGCGTAGACGAGCGTCACCTCGCAGCGCTGCGGGCGAAGCAGGTGGACGTTGCGGAACACCTCGGCCGCCGTCTCCGGAGAAACCAGGCGGCCCAGCGTCCCGTAGACGAAGTCCCGCATCTTCTGTTCCGTCCGCAGCGCGTAGGCGGTGGTGAGGAGGAAGGTGAGGGCGAAGGCCACCAGCGGCCCGCCGGCGGCCACCACCCGGCCGTCGGCCAGCAGCGCATGGCGTGCCCAGACGAGGTAGGCGGCGATGCCGAGGACGCCACTTCCCAGGTAGAGGAGCGCCCCCAGCGCGGAACGCACCAGCTGGCTGAAGCTGAGGGCGAGGAAGGCCCCGAGGAAGGCCATGGCGAAGGTGGCCAGGACGTCGTTGCGCACCGGGGCCCGCACCAGGCCCGTGCCAGCGAGGAGGGTGGCGATGGACTGCCCGGTGACACTGGCGGCGGTGACGCCCGGCCCCAGCGGCGTGTTGGCCAGGGTGGCCGAGGCGGGCGTGGTGTCGGCGAGAAGCGCCACGCGGTGCTCGAAGTCGTTGCGGTAGTGAAGCGGCACCGCCGCATCCCCGTCGGAGAGGTTTTGCACCAGCCGCCAGGCGGACACTGCCCGCGCCAACGAGCCCCGTCCGGAACGGCCGGGCTCGGCGGCATCGAAGCGCAAGGGCGCGTAGCCGTCCGGCTCGAGCGGCACGCTGTGGCCCACCGCCAGCACCAGGCGCCCCTCGGCGTAGGTGAGGCGCCTCGGCGCGCCCAGGGCGCCAAGCGCCGCGGCCAGTGGCAGCGAGGGCAGGACATTCACCCGGCCCCGGGGCGAGACGTAGCGGACGAGGTGGTAAATGCCGCGCACCTTGCCGTCGGCGTCGGTGGCCAGGGCGCCGTGCCCGAAGGAGATGCCCGGGGAGAGGAGCGCCACCGGAGGCGTCAACAGCGAGCGCACCACCGGAAGACGGTTGGTGTCCAGGCCCTGCACCTCCACCTGGGAGAGGGAGACGAGCAAATCGGTGGGCGTCACCTCCCAGGTGCGGTCCTGGGCGGAGAGGTCTCGCACCTCGGGTGTCCCGGAGAGCCCCAGGCGGTGAGCCAGCGCCCTGCCCTCCTCCTCGGAGGCCACGCCGGCCCAGACGCGCGTCACCGCGCCGTCGAGGACGGCGTAGGCCGGGCGTCTGTCCACGAGAATGCGCCGCACCCATTCGTCCACCAGGGAGGGCTCGGGGAGCGTCGCCACCAGCAGCACCGAGGGCCGTAGCGGGTGCACCACCGGGGGCGGGAGGGCGGCGGAGACGGCGAAGCCCAGCGCGGTGGCCGTCTTCGCCTTCTCCAGCTGCGCGTGCAGGGCCTCGGCCTCGCTTTCCGGCGGAAGCGGCGGCCCGTCAACGAGACGGCTGT
>Ga0302325_10006791_pt1 | contig 25612 bp, 18 predicted proteins | sample Palsa_T0_2_FD_201948 | JGI IMG/M metagenome (GOLD analysis project Ga0302325, IMG submission 201948) | Peat permafrost microbial communities from Stordalen Mire near Abisko, Sweden - Palsa_T0_2 | ecosystem: Environmental > Terrestrial > Soil > Palsa > Peat permafrost | place: Sweden: Abisko... | reverse complement strand
CATATAACAGTCTTATGAGTTCAACTCACTCCATATATTTGGAGTGCAAATTTAGAGAAGATCAGTCCTTCCACAAAAAAGGAAAAAGAATAATGGTCAGTACGATGATCATAGCATCCAGCCCCGACAACAACACGATCATGCCCCCAAGCCCACCTTGCAACTCCCCAAACGCGATCGACGAGACTTTGTTCAACAACAGCAATTGCGGGATCACCAACGGAAACCCCATGATGGCCATCAAAGCCGCGCTTTGTTGCGCTCGCGCCGCGATCGCTGCGAGAAAGGTGAACACCAGGCTCAGGCTTATTCCACCCAAAACGCTGATCAGCACGAATGACAACGCGCCCGTCGTTGGGTCACCCAACATCAGCAGGAACAGGCCCAGGCTCAACAGGCTCATCACCAGCATCAGCAGCGCATTGAACAACAGCTTCGAAAGGATGAAGTCCCTCGCCCCGGCAATAGTATAAAAATACAGCAGCCGCTCCCGGCCCTCCTGCAAAAAACTCTTGGCCACCGCATTCACACAAATAAACAATTGCATCATCCAAAACAACCCCTTCCATACGGGAGCCTCCGGCTGTCCCATCGCCAGATATAAAACAAAAATGGTGGACGCCACATACAGCAACACCCCGTAAAAGGTATATTGCTGACGCACCTCCAGCAGAAGGTCCTTCTTAAACAACGTGAGAATAGGTAAACTGGGACGAATGGTCTTGAAATTTTGCCGCAAAGCTAGAATATTAAAGGCGAAAGCCCGCCACAATATCCCAATCCCAGTGGAATAATATGAAAATCATAACATTATAGGCATATTTGGCCAGGCCTTCCGGAATCCTCCCCCAGACCGCCAAAAGCCCCGGAAGGAAACTAGCTGCTTAAAAGAAAAGTTAAATTTACTCGGCCTCAGCCCCGCTTCAGATAGGATCAATGCTTAAGGCAAAGCATAAAAACAATGTCTGCACCGCGGCTCGTACTCCTCCTTTTCACCCAACAATATCTGACCGGATGCCGGCTTCTTGCGGTATGAATAGTTCGCAATATTTCCACATTTGACACAAATGGCATGCAACTTGGTTATATATTCTGCTTTGGCTAGTAGGTTGGGCATCTGGCCAAATGGTCTTGCCATATAGTCCATGTCCAATCCTGCGACGATCACCCGGACGCCCCGAACAGCAAGCTGGTCGCAGACTTCAGGCAACTGGTCGTCAAAGAACTGAGCCTCGTCAATGGCGACGACATCCACATCGGAAGCTAATAGCAGTATGGTTTGAGAGTTGTCGATTGGTGTTGATGGAATAGCCGTTTCATCGTGCGATACGATATCGCTGGCATGATATCGGGTATCCATGGAGGGCTTGAAGATCTCGACCTTCAGATTTGCGATCTTCGCCCGCTTTAACCTCCTGATCAACTCCTCGGTCTTGCCGGAGAACATCGATCCGCAGATAACCTCGATCCAACCGCGTTTTTCACCCTTGATATGGGGTTCGATGAACATGATGGGTATAAATTAGGTGTGGAATTTGTTATAACTTTATATAATACATCTTGTGAACCCTCAAAGTGCCCTCCAACTTGTACCATGGAACGACTAAAAGAACTCATCAATCAGCTAAAAGACCAGTTTGACCGAAAGGCCGAACACAGTCAGCTGCTCGAAACCACCAGGCTGCTGGAGGCCGAGCTACAACTGCTGGCTGCCCAACCCCAGCCTGCAAAGGTGGTGCCGACAAAAATAGCTGTTATGATGCCTTCCGCCGTCAAATATTCCGCACAACCCGCGGCACCTGCACCCCCAGAACCCAAGAAAGAGACTGTAAACCAACGCAATGGCTCAACTACTCCCGCCACTTCAGGCATCAACGGAAATGCGGTGAATACCCCCCTCGCGGTCGCCCAGCCGGCCTCCGCACCCGTGTCAGCCCCGGCGACAGCCACGCTCCAACCGATCCAGGAAAGAGGCCAGTGGCCATTCGACCCCCTGGCCGAAAAGCCCACCGACCGGTTTACCCTCTCGCAGAAATCCCGCGAAGTAAACGACGTCATCGGCGCCAACGGAACCTCCCTTAACGACAAACTAAAGTCAGACGTCGCCGACCTCAAGTCGGCCCTCAACGATACCCCCGTCCGCGATCTTCGGAAGGCCATCGGCGTAAATGATCGCTATGTCTTTATCAATCAACTGTTTCGCGGCGACGAAGTCATGTACGAACGAAGCCTCAAGACAATCAATGGTTTCAGGATCCTGCCCGAAGCCGAATACTGGATGGAAAGGGAATTAAAGGTAAAATTAGGCTGGGACGAGAACCGCGAGACTACCCGCCACTTCTATCAGCTGGTCAAAAGACGATTTTCTTGACCGCCAAACCGGACGGAGTCCGGTTCAAATCATTAGCCCTGCTGATGCAAAAATTTTTGCATCATAATATACCGCACGATCTTTTCAGTCGCCCCCTTTTTCGAATGTACGTAGGCCAATGAAGCCTCCCCAGTCTCCCTGCACTCCTCCGGGTTCGCCAGCAACCGGTCCAGGACTTTCTCGGCTTCCAACGCACTATCGATGATCAACCCCCCGCCACTCTCCGTAAGCTCCACCGCCTCTATGTACTTCTCTATCACCGGCCCGAATATCACCGGCTTTCCATAGACCGCCGCTTCCAGCACATTATGCACCCCGTCATCCCCAAATCCACCCCCCACATAAGTGATTGTCGCATACCGGTATAGCCGCGAAAGCATACCTATGTTGTCGATGATCAGCACATTGGGCTCCGGCCAGCCCACGCTGCCCGCGACGGGCGATTGTGCTCCCTTCTCCCAAACAGAAAACCGTATCGAATGCCGGAACAGGCGCTCTACCTCCCTTATCCGATCCTCACCGATCTCATGCGGAGCTATGACGAATCGCAGCTCCGGATGCGTATTCGCATAGTGATCCAGCTCCTCCTCATCCTCTTCCCAGGTACTGCCCGCCACGATCACCGGCCGGCTGCCGCAAAAAGCGGCTATCAATGGCAGCGGCTCCCCCGCTTCGGCGATGGCGATCACCCGGTCAAAACGCGTGTCCCCGCTCACACTCACATGATCTGCCAGCCGCAGCTTCCCCAACAGCGCCCGGGATGCCTCCGTCTGAACGAAAAGATGCGTAAAGCATTCCAACATATACCGATGCAGCCTGCCATACCACCGGAAGAACGGCTGGTCCGGCCGGAAAACACCCGATACCAGCAATGTTGGGATCTTCCGTTTCTTAAGCTCCACCAGAAAATAATACCAGTAATCATATTTCACCCACAACACCAGGGTGGGCCGAACCAGGTCTATAAACTGCCTGGCATTCGCAGGACTGTCCAGGGGCAGGTAGAACACATGATCCGCCCCGGCATAGTCTTTCTTTGTCGTATAACCCGAAGGAGAAAAAAAGCTCAACACGATCCTGCAGTCTGGGACTTCCCGCCTCAACTCTTCCAGGACCGGCCGGCCCTGCTCAAACTCTCCCAGCGAGGAACAATGCATCCAGACAACCCGGGAAGAGCTCTTTTCAGTCCCCAATTCCCCCCTCATCCGCTCAAAAAGGCCCCGCCGGCCCTCCAACCACAACTTCGCCTTCCTGTTCCATGGGGCAATCAACCGGATACCCGTTTTGTACAGCAACAGGAAAACATGATAGAAAATGATACTCATTATTGTTTTTATAGTTACTCTCCCAGCCTCCAGAGATTGGATTAACCACATTTTTGCAGTAGGTTTGCTCCCGATTTAAACTATACGAAAGAACTATGCGGCCCATCCAAATGGTAGATCTCAAACGGCAATATACTAAAATAAAAAGTGAAGTTGACTCAGCCATACAGGAGGTTATAGATAACGCCGCCTTCATCAACGGAAAGGCCGTCACCGACTTCGCCGCCAGCCTCTCAGCCTACACCGGCTCAAAACACAGCATCCCCTGCGCCAACGGCACCGACGCCCTGCAGATAGCCATGATGGCCCTCGATCTTCAACCCGGCGACGAAGTCATCACACCCTCTTTCACCTATGTCGCCACCACCGAAGTAGTGGCCCTGCTCAAACTCAAACCCGTATTCGTAGAAGTCGACCCAAAAACCTTCTGCCTCGACCCAGTCGCACTGGAAAAAGCCATCACCCCGAAGACCCGCGCCGTCGTCCCCGTACACCTCTATGGCCAGGCCGCGCCAATGAAGGAGATCATGGACATAGCCGCCCGCCACAACCTCCATGTCATCGAGGACAACGCCCAGGCCATAGGGAGCTCCTACCGCTATCCCGACGGCAGCACAAAAAAAACCGGCTCCATCGGCATCATCGGCACGACTTCCTTCTTCCCCTCCAAGAATTTGGGCTGTTATGGCGATGGCGGAGCAATATTCACAGACGACGACGCGTTAGCAGGCCGGCTGAAAATGATTGCTAACCACGGGCAAAGCCGGCGCTACTACCACGACCTGGTAGGCTGCAACAGCCGCCTTGATTCCATCCAGGCAGCCGTGTTGAACGTCAAACTGAAACAGCTGGACGAATACATTGCCGCCCGGCGCCGGGCGGCCGATTACTATGACAAGGCATTCGCCGCTCACCCAAAGATAAAAACGCCATTCAGGGCGCCCTATAGCCATCATGTCTTTCACCAGTATACCCTGATCCTGGAAAATACCGATCGCAACGGATTGAACGAATTCCTGGCCACAAAGAGCATACCTTCGATGATCTATTATCCTGTACCCGCCCACCGCCAGCAGATGTTTGCAGCATCAGGCGGCGGCAACTACCACCTGCCAACCACCGACTGGCTCACGGAAAGGGTTATCTCCCTTCCCATGCACACAGAGCTGGACGATGATCAACTTCAAACGATAAGCGCTGCCGTTCTTGAATACGTGAATAAAAATTGATTTTCTTAACCTAACTCAACAGATCATTATGAAAATTGCTGTGATCGGCACCGGTTACGTTGGACTGGTAACAGGAACCTGCTTCGCTGAAACAGGTAATGACGTCATCTGCGTGGACATCGACAAAACAAAAGTGGAAAAGCTCTCCAATGGACAGATCACGATCTATGAACCCGGACTGGAAAAACTCTTCCTCCGTAATCTCAAGGAAGAACGGCTCCGCTTCACCACCAACCTCGAAGAAGGGATAAAGGACGCGCAGATCATCTTCCTCGCACTCCCCACACCCCCCGGCGAAGACGGCTCCGCCGACCTCAAATATATCCTGGGCGTATCCGACGACCTCGGAAAGATCCTGAAAGACTACAAGGTCATCGTCGATAAAAGCACCGTGCCCGTCGGTACCGCCGAAAAAGTACATGCCGCTATCGCCAAAAACTATACCGGCGAATTCGACGTCGTCTCTAACCCCGAATTCCTCCGGGAAGGCGTTGCCGTCGACGACTTCATGAAGCCCGACCGCGTAGTCATCGGCACCGGCTCCGACCGCGCCCGGAAGCTCATGAACGACCTGTACAACCCCTACGTGCGCCAGGGTAACCCCATCATCTTTATGGATGAACGCTCCGCCGAGCTCACCAAATACGCCGCCAACTCCTTCCTGGCTACCAAGATCACTTTTATGAACGAAGTAGCACTCCTCTGCGAACGGCTCGGCGCCGACGTCGACATGGTCAGACGCGGTATCGGCAGCGACGAACGCATCGGCAAACGCTTCCTCTTTCCCGGTATCGGTTACGGCGGCAGCTGCTTCCCCAAGGACGTACAGGCCCTCGTCCGTTCTTCGGAAGAAGTGGACTATGAGTTCCGCATCCTCGGCGCTGTCATGGACGTCAACGAAAAACAAAAACTCCACCTGCTTCCCAAAATAAAAAGGTACTTCAAAAACGATCTCAAGGGTAAGCATTTCGCGCTTTGGGGCCTGGCCTTCAAACCCAATACCGATGATATCCGCGAAGCGCCGGCACTCTACATGATCGACGCGCTCGTAAATGAAGGCGCTACCATCACCGTATTTGATCCCGAAGCAATGAACAACGTTAAACAGCTCATCGGCGACAAGGTCACCTACGCCGAAAGCCAGTACGAAGCCCTCGAACGCGCCGACGCCCTCATCATTGCCACCGAATGGAACGAATTCCGGACCCCGAACTTCCTCAAGATCGTGACCTCCCTAAAGAACAAGGTCATCTTCGACGGGCGTAACCTCTTCGACCTGGCAGCCATCCGCGAACTCGGATTCTATTACGAAAGCGTCGGCCGCGCACCCGCAAACCCTAAAAAGTAAATTCAAAAACACACCATGAGCAAACAGCGTGTATTGATCACCGGCGCGGCAGGATTCCTCGGCTCTCACCTATGCGACCGGTTCATCGCCGAAGGCTACCACGTCATCGGCATGGATAACCTTATCACCGGGGACCTCCGGAATATCGAACACCTATTTAAACTGGAACACTTCGAATTCTATCACCACGACGTCAGCAAATTCATCCACGTCCCCGGCGAACTGAAATACATCCTGCACTTTGCCTCACCAGCCAGCCCCATCGACTACCTTAAAATACCTATCCAGACCCTGAAAGTAGGCTCCCTCGGGACCCACAACTGCCTGGGCCTCGCCAAAACCAAAAAGGCCCGCATGCTCATCGCCTCCACTTCGGAGATCTACGGCGACCCGCTGGTCCACCCGCAGACAGAAGAATACTGGGGAAATGTGAATCCCATCGGTCCACGCGGCGTTTACGACGAAGCCAAACGCTTTCAGGAAGCCATGACCATGGCCTACCATACCTTCCATGGCCTCGAGACCCGCATCGTCCGCATATTCAACACCTATGGCCCACGCATGCGCCTTAACGACGGCCGCGCCCTCCCCGCCTTCATCGGCCAGGCCCTCCGCGGCGAAGACCTCACCGTCTTCGGCGACGGTAGCCAGACACGCTCCTTCTGCTATGTCGATGACCTCGTGGAAGGCATCTACCGCCTCCTGCTCAGCGACTACCATATGCCCGTAAACATCGGGAACCCTTCGGAGATCACCCTCAAGCAGTTCGCCGAAGAGGTCATCGCCCTCACCGGCACCAAACAGAAGATCGTATACAAGCCGCTGCCCATGGACGACCCCAAACAACGGCGACCAGACATCACCCGTGCAAAAGAGATCCTGAACTGGGAACCTAAGGTCGCTCGCGCAGATGGCCTCCGGATAACTTACGAATACTTCAGATCCCTGCCGCCGGAAGAATGGGCCCGTCAGCCGAAAGAATTCGTCAGCAGAACCTAAAAAAAGAGTACGAAGCGAATCCTACACCATGAATGAAGCAACAATTTACGAAGACCTCCGGACAAAAAAGACCCGCCTGGCCGTCATAGGACTAGGCTACGTGGGATTGCCTATCGCCCTCGAATTCGCCCGGAAGATCTCGGTAATTGGATTCGACATCAACACAAAGCGTATCGATCTCATGCGCCAGGGCATCGATCCGAGCAAAGAGGTCGGCGCGGAAGATTTCAACAACCGCGATATCGTCTTCACCGACGACCCCGAAGCCTTGAAAGAAGCCCGCTTCTTCATCGTCGCCGTTCCCACACCCGTCGACAAATACAATGTTCCCGACCTCAAACCATTGATAGGCGCCTCCACGACATTGGGCAAACAACTGAAAAGGGGCGACTACGTCGTCTACGAATCGACCACCTATCCCGGCTGTACAGAAGAGGATTGTCTGCCTTTACTCGAAAAATACTCCGGGCTTAGCCTCAGTGCAGCCGAGTTCAGCCTTGGCTACTCTCCCGAACGCATCAACCCCGGAGATAAAAAGCATACCCTGCGCACCGTAGTAAAGGTCGTATCCGGTAACACCCCCCTGGCCCTGGACGAGATCGCAAAAACATACGCCCTGGTCGTCGACGCCGGCACCCACCGTGCACCTTCCATCAAAGTTGCCGAAGCCAGCAAGATAATCGAGAACACCCAGCGAGACCTCAACATCGCCCTCATGAACGAATTATCACTTATCTTTGATCGCATGGGGATCAATACCTATGACGTCATCGAAGCCGCCGGCACCAAGTGGAACTTCCTGAAATTCCAGCCCGGTCTCGTAGGCGGCCACTGCATCGGCATCGACCCCTACTACCTCACTTATAAAGCGGCCGCCCTGGGCTACGAATCCAAGGTCATCACCTCATCCCGCTATATCAATGATGATATGGCCCGTTATGTCGCCCGCAAGATCATCACCCATGTCCTGCGCATTTCCAACGAACCAAAAGTCCTCGTAAAAGGCGTGACGTTCAAAGAAAATGTCAGCGACATCCGCAATTCCCGGATCGTAGACACCGTCAAAGAACTGCTGGCATTCAATATCACCGTCGACGTCGAAGACCCTTACGCCACTGAAGAAGAAGTATTCGAAGAATACGGACTCCACCTGGCCAAAAACCTGTCTTCCGATTACGACGCCGTCGTCATCACCGTCCCGCATGAACAGTACAAGGATCTCGATGACGCCTTCTTCACCGCTATCACACGGGAAGGCGCCCTCATCGCCGATCTTAAAGGGACCTACAAGAACAAAATAGCTAATCGAAAATACTGGAGCCTCTAATGGGAGAAAATAAAAAGACCATCCTCATAACCGGCGGCGCCGGTTTTATAGGATCGCACGTAGTCCGGCTTTTTGTAACCAAATATCCGCACTACCGTATCGTCAACCTCGACGCACTTACGTATGCCGGTAACCTGGCCAACCTCAGGGACGTACAAAGCGCACCTAACTATACCTTCGAAAAAGGGGACATCACCGATGAGGCTCGCATGACCGCACTCTTCGCCCAATACCACTTCGATGCCGTCGTTCACCTCGCAGCAGAAAGTCATGTCGACAGGTCCATCATGGACCCACTGGCCTTTGTCCGCACCAACGTGCTCGGTACGGCCAACCTCCTTCACGTCGCCGCAGCCGCCTGGAAAGGAGCCTACGAAGGCAAACTATTTTACCATGTCTCCACCGACGAGGTCTATGGATCGCTAGGCGCCGAAGGTTTCTTCACCGAAGAAACCCCTTACGACCCCCGCTCCCCCTACTCGGCATCCAAAGCCTCCTCCGACCATTTCGTCATGGCCTGGCACCATACCTACGGCATGCCCGTCATCCTTTCCAACTGTTCCAACAACTACGGCAGCCATCACTTCCCGGAGAAACTGATCCCCCTGATGATCAACAATATCCTCCACAACAAACCCCTGCCTGTATACGGGAAAGGTGAGAACGTGCGCGACTGGCTCTTTGTCGAAGACCACGCCCGCGCCATTGATACCATCTTCCACAAGGGAAAGACCGGAGAGAAATACAATATCGGCGGTTTTAACGAATGGAAGAATATCGACATCGTCCACCTGCTCTGCGGCATAATGGATAAGAAATTGAGCCGTCCCGCGGGAACCTCGGCCAGCCTCATTACCTTTGTCAAAGACAGGCCTGGTCACGACCTCCGTTACGCCATCGATGCTACAAAACTCAACAAAGAACTCGGCTGGAAACCCTCCCTGCAATTTGAAGAAGGATTGGAGAAGACCGTCGACTGGTACATTGCCAACCAGGACTGGGTAAAAGAAGTGACCTCAGGCGACTACCAGAAATACTATACCGAACAATACAGCAAAAGATAAGGCATGCCTTTTACGTCGACCGCTATCCCGGATTTACTGCTCTTCCAGCCCGCCGTGTATGAAGATGAGCGCGGCCATTTCTTCGAATCCTACAACGAAGAGGTCTTTCGCCGCCAGGGCATAGACATCCGATTCGTACAGGACAACCAATCCTGCTCACGCTATGGTGTCATCCGGGGCCTTCACTATCAGTTGGAGCCCCACGCCCAAACGAAACTCATCCGCGTCATCATGGGCAAAGTGCTTGACGTCGCGGTCGACATCCGCCAGGGCTCTCCCACTTATGGCCAATACATCGGCGTGGAATTGTCCGCGGAAAATAAACTGCAGCTCCTCATTCCGGCAGGTTTCGCCCACGGATTTTCCGTTCTGAGCGAGACCGCGGAGCTGGCTTATAAATGCGACGCCCTTTATCACAAGGAAAGCGAAGGAGGCATACGATTCGACGACCCGGATCTGAACATTGACTGGAAGGTGCCTGCGGATAAGGCCATCGTCTCATCCAAGGACCTGGCCCTGCCCATGATGGCACAATGCCGCAACACATTTCAATACAAAGGCTAGTACCAACTATCGCATGGATAATAAAACCGTCCTCATTACCGGCGCCAACGGACAGCTGGGCCGCGAACTCCAACTCCTCGCGCCTGCCTTCCCTTCGTTTCAGCTCCTGTTTGCCGGACACGATACCCTCCCCATCGACCAGCCCGAAAAGGTACACGCTTTCTTCGCCACACACCAACCCCATTGGTGCGTCAATTGCGCCGCCTACACCGCCGTCGATAAAGCCGAAACCGAAAAAGACGAGGCCTTTCGCATCAACGGCGAAGCTCCGGGTTACCTCGCCACCGCATGCCGTGCCATCGGTGCCCAACTCATCCACCTCTCTACGGACTATGTCTTCGCCGGCGATTCCGAAACCCCGTTAAAAGAAACGGACCCCACCGGACCAATCAACGTATACGGCGCCTCCAAACTGGACGGCGAACGCAAGGCCCTCGGCCAATACCCCGAAGGCACGATGATCATCCGTACCTCCTGGGTATATTCCGAATTCGGCGGCAACTTCGTCAAAACAATGATGCGCCTGATGAAAGAAAAGCCCGCCATCAACGTCGTCGAAGACCAGATCGGCTCACCCACCTACGCTGCCGACCTCGCCGCCGCCATCCTCCACATCCTCTCTGGCCCCCGCTTCATCCCCGGTATCTACCACTATAGCAACGAAGGCCGCATCAGCTGGTACCAGTTCGCCCTGGCCATTCGCGAACTCATCCAAAGCCCCTGTATCGTCAACCCCATCCCCACTTCCGATTTTCCCACCCCCGCCAAACGCCCCCACTACTCACTGCTGGACAAAAGCCATATCCGCGATACCTATGGACTGGCGATCCCTAATTGGCATACCGGCCTGGCTACATGCGTCGGAAAACTCATCAACATCGATCAATCACCTATCAATAAATAAGTATTTCTCTTAATGTGGAAAACTTACCATCTAGCGATCCTATGTGATTGTTAAAGGGTATAATATGTAATAACCGCTCCCTCAGTCGCCCAGCTTTCATATTGTCCGCTTGCATACCCTTTCCAATTTTAGCAGGATTGCATCCCATTCCGAAGTGTCGTAAATTGTGCTCAAGAAGATTAATACCGGAATTCCTAGCCGGCGATTGGTCAACCTTAATCCATCCTTATGAAACCTGTTTACGCGCAGAGGTTCAACTGTATTATCCTATTCCTATGCTGCATCCTGTCAGCATCCCGCGGCTACGCCGAAGGCACCAGACAGGTGATGCCCATACAAACGAACGGTACAGGACTCATCGTTTCCACCACCACCACCTTTCCACTGGGTGATGTCGGCAGCTATCTCGGCGCCCCGACAGACGACCGCATCTACATCCACATAAAGGACTATACTACTGAATCCTTCTATTACGGGTTCAACTGGGAGCCTTTGGCCCCAAACGGAACACCGAGCACCGGCACTTATAGTGATGTTTACATGAACATCTACGACCCATCAGGTAATCTTATCCAGACGATCAATCTTCCTTCCACCGCAGGCTCTCCGGGATTTATCAGCAGCTGGTCCACCGGCTATTATGGCGCCATCGTGGGCGGTATACCCACTAACGGATACACGCCGCTCAGCTTTACCCCGACGACGAATGGCGACTATTACGTCTCCTTCTATCGCAGCGAGGACGGCGGCAATACCCATATCGCCGGCGGAGAATCCATGCTGGCCAAATACTTCGACCTCCAGGTCTGCTCAGGAACGACCAGGGTCAACGGCCGCGTACACTGTAACGAATGGGCCCTCTCCGTTTTCAATCCAGCCAAAAGCGATATCCAGGATCCCCTCAGCCCCACCAACGCGGAATTCTACGGCTATACGACCGACTCCGTGACGATAAAGGTCTATTTCCCACCCACGGGATATGAACCCTTGTCCTATATCGTCGCCTTCAATAGCTTTGGTTGCGTAAATTCGGGCCCCTGGTCCACCAGCAGGCAGTCCATCGTCCTTCAGAACCTCGTCGCACCCTATCTCACAGGCGGCTACCCCGTCTTCCTGGATGCGCCGGATATTAACGTCTATCCGACGAGTTCCATACCCAGCCCGCCCTCTCTCGTGGACCCCGTCATTTCCGGCTGTCCGCCGGGTCCTTATAATATTCGCTTCTACGCACCGCAGGCCGGTGACTTCGTCCTGACCCTCGACCTCAATGGTACTCCGGGCTATCAGCCCAATACCGCCGACCGCCTGATCGAGATCGACGGCCAGGTCCCGGGTATCGTCACTTACTCCTGGAACGGATTGGACGGCCTTGGCAATACAGTAGCCGCCAATAGCAAAGTGCCCATCGTCTTTTCCTTCCGCAAGGGCCGGATCAATATCCCCATGTACGACGATGAGCTCAACGTGGAGGGCTTCCTGGTGGCCGGCGTGGCCCCGCTCGGGGCGGTGTCCAACAATCCTACCCTCTACTGGGACGATACCCAGTTGTACAATGTCGGCACCGACTGTTCGAACAACAATAACAACTATACGGGCTCCGGCTACGACAATTCCATCGTCGGAGTCACCACCACCGCCACCCTCGGCCGCGCCTGGAGCGGCAACGGCAATGTCAACAATACCATACCCGCACCAAACGTGATCTATGGCGGTGTCGCCAATGACGCCGACAACGTCCAGTGTAATGACTATGGCAACGCCCGCCTCCTCAATTCCTGGTGCTGGGGCGTCGTGCTCAATACTGTCGACACCCTGACCCTCACCTGTATCAACGTCTCCGGAACGGTATGGGACGACGCCGACGGCAGCGCGGCAGGTACTTTCAATAACATCCGTACCAACAGCGAAACTGGCACGAATGCCGGCGCCGCCATTTACGCCAATTTAGTCGACCCCATCTCGGGCGACGTCCTGTCCTCCGTGGCCGTAGCCAGCAATGGCACCTATACGTTAGGCACTGCCCCTGTGAACGCGGTGGGACTCATGATCTATATCACTACCACGCAGGGCGTGGCAGGCAGCCTCGCTCCGACGACCGGACTTCCGACCAACTGGGTTAACACATCCCCCCTGATCCGCACCTTTAATACGGCCCTCGCCCCCGTTACCGGCCTGGATTTTGGCATCGAACAACTGCCCAGCTCCAACAACCAGAACTACACCATCGCCATGCCCGTGCAGAATTCCATATTGCCCCTCGATGGCATCGGCTCTATCGCCAGCCCAGGCCCTCTTAGTGGCTCCGACCCCGAAGACGGCATCCTCGGCAGCGGAAAAAGCGTCGTAATAACGGCCGTGCCATCCAACGAACAACTGTACTACAACGGCACGCTCGTGACCAATAATTTCACGATCACCAACTACAACCCGGCCCTGCTGGATGTGAAGTTTACAAACGTCAGCGTCATCGAGACCTCGTTCACCTACGCCTTTATCGACGCCGCAGGCAAAGAAGACCCGACACCGGCTACCTATACCATCAACATGTCTGTGGTCCTGGCCTCTACCATGTCCTCCTTTACCGGCAAGGCCACCGAAACAGGTAATCTGCTGACATGGACCTCGCTCGACGAAACAAGCGCGATCACCTTCATCGTCCAGCGCTCCACCGATGGCACAACGTATACGGCTATCGGTCAGGTCCAGGGTACCGGCAACGGCGCCACCGTCAATCACGCGTTTACGGACAACAGTCCCACCCCTAATACCCCCAATTATTACCGTTTGGAATGGACAGACGAGAACGGCGATATCGCCTACAGCAATGTAGTCGTCATCTCCAATTCTCTGGTCAGCGGCGTCCTGGATGTTTCTCCTAACCCCTTCCAGGACCAGCTAACGGTCAGGCTCAGCCTGGCTAACGCCGGAGCAGTGGCTATCCGCCTGCTTGACGGCAAAGGTTCCACCGTACGCCAGGAACAGTTCCAGGGCGTGACAGGTAACAACACCTTTGTCGTCGACGGACTGGCAGACCTGCCCCCATCTGTCTATTTTATTCAGATCACCCTGACTGACCAGGTCTTTGTAAAAAAGGTCTTCACAAACCGGTAGACAAATGAAAAAGAAATTAACCCTTTTACCCTGCCTCCTGGCATGGGGCCTGGCCCCCTACGCCCAAACGAATCCGTCCGTTACCTCCGCAGAAGTCAACGACATCCTGCTGGGTAACTACACGCCGGCTACGTATCAGGCCTCGACGATCATCAACAATCCATCCATCGTCTCGGCCGGGATCCTGAACGGCATCTCGACCGACACCCTGACGGCCGATCTCTTCGCCCTGAATGCCTTCTACAATCGGAATATGTTTTCCGATACCGTGTCCAACACAACCGGCATCGGCGCTACACGCCGCTGGGTCTACCAAAAACTCCAGCAATACAGCGCGGCCAACCAGAACCGTCTTCGGGTCTCCTACCTGAAGTTTACTTATTCACCATCCAGCTATCCCTGTACCGGCGACGGCTCCAATTCCACCCAGTACAATGTCATGGCCGTCCTACCGGGGAGCCAGACGACCAACAAATCTCTTATCATCATCGAAGGCCATATGGATAGCCGCAACGCCAACAACTGCGACATCACCGGCAGCGCCCCCGGCATCGGCGACAATGCCACCGGCACCGCCCTCGTCATGGAGCTGGCCCGCATCCTCAGCAAATACACCTTCCGCAGTACCATCGTCTTTTCCATTAACACGGGCGAAGAACAGGGTCTCATCGGGGCCCACGCCCTCGCCAACTATCTCCAAAGCCAACATGTCCTCATAAAAGCCGTCAACAACAACGACGTCTCCGGCGGCGTCTTCTGCGGCCATACCTCCTCGGCGCCGAGCTGCCCCTACTACGGCAACATCGACAGCACCGACCTGCGTATCTTTTCGCTGGGTGATATCAACAGCCCCAACAAACAATGGGCGCGTTATATAAAACTGGAATACAAAGAGCAGCTCAGCCAACTGGTTGCCGTTCCCACCGACATCAATATCATGGAGCCCGACGACCGTACGGGCAGGGGAGGCGACCACCAGGCCTTCACCGGTATCGGCTATACCGCCGTGCGCTTCACCCAGGCCAACGAGGACGGCGATGCCGCCAGCACCAGCTCAACTTATCTCGACCGCCAGCATGATGTCCGCGACAGTCTCGGCCACTACAACAGCGCCACCGGCGCCATCGACTCCATCTACGTCAATCCCGATTACCTGACCCGCAATACCATCATCAATGGCAACTCCCTCGCTATGGTAGCCCTCGGCCCCGATACCATTTCGATGTCCGGGACGCTCTGGACCGACAATACGATCAAAGTTGCTTTCACACCCACGGGCAGCCCCGGCTATCGCGTGGCCGTCCGCTCTGCCACCAACGACTGGGATACCGTATACACCGTCACCGACGCTAATTCCGCCGTCCTCCAGGTGCCTTATCCCAGCAATACCGTCTTTTATGTCAGTGCCGCCGCCATGGACGCCAACGGCATCGAAAGCCAGTTCTCCACTGAGTACACGCTGTCCACCGGCCTGGAACCCCTGGCCCTTGCCCCCGACACCACCAGACCGGCAACCACGCAGCCCGATGTCTATGGCATCCGCCTCATGCCCAATCAACCCAATCCCTTCGACGAATCCACCATGATCGCCATCACCTCGGGAACGGATGTCTTCGCAGACCGTACCTGCCTGCTGTTCACCACCATCGACGGTCGCGTCATCAGCCGCATCCCCGTCCACCTGCAAAAAGGCATCAACCAGGTCGTCTTCAATCACGGCTATGGCGCCGCCGGCATCCTCATCTGCTCCCTCATCATCGACGGCCTCCCGACCCAAAGCACAAAAATGGTCTTCCGCGGCAACTAAGCCCCCGGCCCCTCCCGCCGGACCGTAAGTGCGCGCCGCCAACCTCGATTTTTATCTACAGGTTTACCCTGGCCTGCCCATTATATTTGAAGCAGAATAGGATAAGGTTTAATGGTCTACGGCTCTGATGACCAGGGGCTCAACAACCCCAGATCTTTATTGGTAGCAAATGTTTAATTGGTAACAACAAGGTATGCCGCCTCCCAGCAATGGGGGCGGTATTTTTTGCCCCCTACGATCGATGGGCCGCGAGGCCCGGTGATCGTACACCACCTGTATTAAAACCGAACACAAAACGCCACACGCACATCGCAACTGCAAGATCCTCTGATTGTTATAAATTGGTCCACATTTGGCTGCCCCAACCAAAACACTCCCATGTTCAGTAACCAATTCAAGCTCATCTGGCGCCGCCTCCTCAAAGACCGCCAATTCACTATCCTCAACCTGCTGGGCCTGTCCACGGGACTGGCCTGCGCTTTCCTGATCTATCTGTGGGTAAGCGATGAGCTGCATGTGGACACCTTTCACCGGAACAACACCCACCTCTACCAGGTATTGGCCAACCAAAAAAACGCCGACGGCATCAGAACTATCACCGCAACCAATGTGCTGCTCGCGAGAACCTTAAAACAGACCATGCCCGAAGTAGAAGAAGCAGTGTCCGCACTGCCTCCATCCTGGTTCGGAAAAATGACCCTCTCAGTCGGCACTAACAGCACAATGGCAACGGGAACATTCACCGACCCGGCTTTTTTTACCATGTTCTCCTGGCATCTGCTCCAGGGCGATGCCGGCCAGGTGCTCACGGATAAGAACAGCATAGTCATATCAAAGGACCTCGCCCTGCGCCTCTTCCATACCACCAACGACGTCATCGGCAAGACCGTGGACTGGCAACACGAGAAAACCTACGCCGTCTCCGGTATTTTCGAAGGAACTCCCGCCAACTCTTCCTTGCAATTCGATTATGTTCTGCCGATGGAGAATTTCATCGGGACCCATACCTACGAAAAGAACTGGGGCATGAGTTCCGATCCTGGCACCTTCCTGCTGCTAAAACCGGGGACCGATATCGACCACTTCAACGCCAAGATCGCAGGGTTCATGAAGACCCGTTATGCCGCCTCCAACGAAACGCTGATCACAAGACCTTATGCCCGGGGCTACCTCTATGGCCGTTATGAGAACGGCGTGGCAACCGGCGGAAAAATAGAATATGTCCGCCTGTTCTCGATCATCGCGATCTTTATCCTGCTGATCGCCTGCATCAATTTCATGAACCTTTCCACGGCAAACGCTTCCCGCAAAATAAAAGAAGTAGGCATAAAAAAAGTCATAGGAGCGGGGAGGGGGATCCTGATCGGTCAATACTTCGCCGAATCCATGCTGATGACCGCCCTGTCCATGGCGTTGGCATTGCTGATCGTCCGTTTGGCACTGCCCGGCTTCAATGCCATAACGGCAAAACAATTGTCCTTGCATGTCGACGGCACGCTGGCCCTGATCATCCTGGCCATCGGCCTGGTCACCGGTTTGGTGGCAGGCAGCTATCCCGCCCTCTACCTCTCGGGTTTCAAGCCCGTCGCCATCTTCAAATCATCGCTGAAGACATCTGTCAGCGCTCTGTTGGTCCGCAGGGGATTGGTGATCCTGCAATTCAGCCTCTCGTTCATCTTTATCGTAGGCATCATCATCGTATACAGACAGGTACAATATATCCAGACGAAAGACCTTGGTTATAATAAGGATAACCTGCTCGATTTCCCCTCCGATGGCATCGCCCCGCCGCAGGCCGCCTCCCTCCTGGCGGAAATGAAGACTATTCCCGGGGTCGTCAACGCCTCGGGCATGGACCACGGCAGCGTCTATGAGTTCGGGAACTCCGTGCCTTACGTTGATGGAAAGCCGACAAAAGACTATTTATCGATCAATAACTTCGGTGTCAACTACGGCATGATCGAGACCCTCGGGCTGAAGATGGCGTCAGGCCGAAGCTTCTCCAAAGAGGTCAGCGCCGATAGCGCGGAGATCATCCTCAATGAGGCCGCCGTCGCCGCCTTCGGCCTCAAAGACCCTCTTGGCCATACCATGGAAGTATTCTATGGCGATGGGCCGCGCAAGATCGTAGGCGTCGTCAAAGACTTCCATTTTCAATCCCTGCACGAGAACGTCAAGCCAATGGCCTTGCGATTAACGCCCAGCTACGACAACGCGATCGTGACCAGGATAAAATCAGGCACCGAAAAGGAAACGATCGCCGCCATTGGCCTCCTCTATGCCAAATATCATCCCGGCTTCCCCTTCGAATACCGCTTTTTGGATGACGACTTCCAGGCGCAATACCTCGCGGAAAAACGCATCTCCGTCCTGTCCCGTTATTTCGGGGGATTGGCTATTCTCATCTCCTGCCTGGGCCTCTTCGGACTGGTTGCCTTCACCGCCGAAAGAAGGTTCAAGGAGATCGGTATCCGCAAAGTGCTGGGGGCGACGGCGGGCAGTATCATCCTGCTGCTGTCGAGAGATTTTCTCCGCCTCGTGGGGATCGCCATTCTCCTGGCCTTTCCGCTGGCCTGGTGGGCAATGGATCAATGGTTACAGGGCTTCGCCTATCGCATCCGCGTCGGATCGGATATCTTCCTGATCGCCGCCGCATCGATCCTGCTCCTGACCGTAGCGACCATCAGCTTCCAATCCCTGAAAGCGGCCTTGTCAAACCCGGTCGACCGGTTGAGGTCGGAATGATCTCGTAGGAACGCTACCCCCGGTGAACAGGCCGGAAAGATCTCGTCGAAATGCTACCCCCGGTGAACAGGCAGGAATGATCGCGTCGGAATGCTAACCCCGGGGAACAGGCGCCGGAATCGCCTCGACGACGCCCTCTTTCAAGAGCGCCGGTAAAAAGGAATCGGTAGCCCAATACGGGATGCCGATGATATTGCAGATGTCGACAAGATCGTTGCTTCCATCGGAATAAGCGAGAAAATCCATCATATGACCGACGATCTGACGCGTGTTCTTGGTGGACACCGACGGATAAAGGCCCCGTTTCCCCAATTGCGGCTCCCCCAAAACGGTTACCCTGGGAATAAAATTCCGCTCGAAGAGCTCAATACATTTTGTATAGATATCCAGCGAGCCCTGCAACCCCTGCTCGGTGACCAGGTCAAAATTGTCAAGCGATGTATGATATTCCGGGTACTCGCCAAACTTCGTTCTCATGATGCTGCAGACCGGCAGATCGATCCCGGGCGCACAATACTGCCGTTCATCGCTCCCCCTGGCCAAAAAAGAATAGCTGCGGTAGGGTACGCTGTTTTGCAGGACATGCACACTTATCTTATCCGCGAGCGTGTTGCCATAGCGCGAGGCCAGATAACTGAAATTCCTTTCATCGCCCACACAGGAGATATTATATCCCCCGATTACGTTCCGCTTCAATTCGTCCAGGTGAAGGCTTAGATACGTTATCGAACCGATCGTCTCCGGAATAAATACAAACCGGTACGTATACTTTCGCTCTTTCTTTTGCAGCAGCCAGTCCGCCAGGTAAGTGGCGACCACCGGACCGCTCAATTCGTTGTTCACCATGCTTGGGTGACAGACATAGGTCGATATAAATACTTCTTTTTCCGATGCGCCCGGTATGACCAGGTCGGCATAGGTCAGGGAACCATCCGTCAATTCACTCTTGATAACAACCCGGAATTGCGCATCCCTGTCAATTTCCTGGTACGCCCGGTAAGTGACGCAGAACCCCCAGAATTCCTTGTAGTACGAAGTAATATAGGGTATCGCGTCGGGCTGCTCCTCCAGCGTGAAGAGGTGGCTCTTGAGCTCTTCGAAGCCCATCGTTTTGTCGACGGGGACCGAATACCCGACCAGGTGCAGATTGCAATCGGCAAAGTCGACGATCTTTTTTCCCGTCCCGAGATCGACGACAAAAGCCTCCCCGACATTCCATTCCCTGGGGACCGTCCAGTCCAGCACCTTGGTCCCCGAAGGCACCTCGTGCAGCTCGATGGGGATTATTTTCTTAAGGATGCCAAGCGATTCCCTTACCCCGTTTCCGGTGATGCTCCTGTTGATCGGGTAAAGCTCCTTGCAAAGTTTGATCATGACGGTTCTATTCAAAGTCTTGTAACAGCAGATTTCTGTTCAGCTTGCGAATGGCGGGGATTACCCAGGCGGTCGATTCCTCGTCGAGCAGATAAAAGGGATCCCTCTCCAATTTCTCCACCAGGAAGTCCGTCATTGCCCGTACGCCCGTATACGACAACGCTGTCCTGTCGTTTTTGTAGGCCATAAAAATACCCGCGTTCATGAGATCATCAGCTATCTTGCCCCAGGCGTAACCCAGATGTGTATCCCTGGGCCGGACATGATAAAGGTAACGGATGCAGGCTTCGTCGCCCCCGTCCCAAACACAGCCTTCGAAGATCTTGTCATAACGGTAGGGAACCTCCCCCAGCTTCCGTTCGATAAAATGAAGCAGCGTGGTATGGCCCAACTCCGACCCATAATGAAAGAGCAAACTGTCACTGTCATATAAGTACTGAAAAAAAGAATCGCTCCCAAATGGATCGACCAGTGCGTTGGCTACTATCGGACTCCAGTAAGGGGTGACCGCACTCCCGCAAATGGAGAAGACAGGGTCCTTGGTTCGGAATACGGCGACATGTTGCCGGAAATATTCCGTCAGTACCCCCACCTCCGATGGCGAATGCTGCACGTCAAACCGCTTTTGGCTCAGGAAATGATAATTGAACGCCGGCATAAAAATCGGGATATCCCCAAAAAGATCCGCCAACGCCCCGCAATGTTCGGCCAGGAACTCCTCCTCTTTCCCCTTCTGCAGCTCGAAAGGAAAACCCCAGCGCAGGTCTGAATGGATCAGCACCCCCCCCGGCGCAATCCGCCCGATGCCCGCAATAAAATTATTATAGTCAGCCATTTTGATAAAATTACCGGAAAAAAGCAAAACCCCGCCGAAACTAATCGCCAATCATCCACTTCCAGGCAGCCTTCACCACGACATGAATTCCATCGACATCCAATTCTTCTTCTTCGTCGGCAGCTATTATCCAACCTTCCTTTACTTGGCAATACTGACAGGCCTTTACCAGCCCTTTCAATTCCCGATCCCGGGTTAGCGGGTCTGCTAACGACCAGGAAACCTGAACAGGTAATGGCGTTCCTCCTTCAGCATAAACTACAAAATCACATTCCGTCGAGGCGTCTGCCGAATAGTAAATATTTTGAGTATAAATATTTCCATAACGGCGATATAGCTCGCGGAAGACCGCGTTCTCCAATAGCAGCCCTTTGTTACCACCATACTGAGCGGTGTTAGCATTAAGTAACCCATTATCTATCCAATAGATCTTTTTATCCGATTTTTCCCGTTTACTGTCCGAAAAGTCGAACCGGCTCACGCGTTTGAATAAATAGGCATTTTCTGCCATATCCATCGCCTCGTATACCGCATTGATACCAACGCTGTAATGATGGGCTTTCAGATGATTATACAAACGGCGGACACTGATGGTCTTTCCGATAGCAGCGGCAGCCTGTCGGTAAAGATTACGCAGATACGAATAATTAGACAATTGGTTGTATTCGATGATGTCCCTCAACAGCATGGAATTATAGTATTCCTGAAGATAGGCTGTATGGATCGCATCGGAGGTCAGAGTAACTGTTTCCGGATATCCACCCCGAAAAAGGTACTGATTGAAAGCCGCCACTGTTTTACTCTTTCCCGCGCCATACGCCGAAGGTTGTAGCGCTATAAAATCACAATATTCTCTGAAGGCCAATGGCAACAACTCCACTGCTATGCTGCGCCCCCTCATGACGGACTTAATCTCTGTGTGTAATACCGAACTATTACTGCCGGAAAAGAATATCTTTTTAGATAATGTCTCATTGATCCGGTTCAGAAAACGTTCCCATCCCGGCGCCGCCTGCACTTCGTCAAAGAAAAACCAGGCCTGTTCAAGTTTGCCGTCCGGGTGAAGTTCCTGCCACGCCTGGAGCAAGAGGTCTAACTGCTGCTGCTCAAATTGCACCCGCTCATCCTCAAAATTGAAATAAATGATCTCTGAAGGTTTGTGCTCCTTTCTTAAGTCTTCAATCGCCAGCAACATGGCAGAAGTCTTGCCTACCCGCCTTGGGCCGATTATCGCCTGTATTTTATCCAGGTGCAGGGATATCCCCGTTGTTCTGGATTTCAGCCCCTCCAATGGCTTTCTTTCCTCGTTACCGACAAGTATATCCTTAATTATGTCTTTCATGAAAAGACAAATATATGACTTTTGAACCTTCCATAAAGACATTTATTAAAAAATCGTCTTTCCAACAACGACACTATGTTGCCCCCTGACAAAGTAAAGAATAGTAAGACATTTATTATCAATTGATTACAGCGCTATGGCGCCTCGAATATGTCTTACAAACTAAACATCACTTTCAACAGCACAATCCGCCCCGGCAGCGTATACGAACTGGCCGTAAGCGTATTAGCCGATAGATAAAGCGCCTTATAGGTTCTCACATTGAGAAAATTAGCAGCATCCAACTCCAGATCGATCTTCCTTTTCTTAAAGCGGTACCTGGCCGAAGCGTCAGCAAAAAAATATGTCAGATCGGGATTGCCCTGGCTGCGCGTAAAATAATCCTCGCCCGACAGCTTGAACTGCAGAAAATCCGAAGGGATATAATCGATCTCCGCTTGCTGCAGCAATTGATCGACCTGGCTGGTTGATACTTCCGCCGGTGAATGCGAATTGGTCCGGGTCGTGGTGACGTGATAGCTGAAATTGAGCCGGTCGCTCAGTTTAGTCGCTGCTCCCAGGGTCACCGTTCCCACTGTCGTATTGAAAGGCAGGAAAGCACCGTTCTGCAATTGAACCGAACGGTTATCCTGCCATTTGACCTCTCCGGAAAAAGTGGTACGCCAGGCAAACGAATATTTACTCACAGTGCCGTCCGCCGTCCAGGTATCGGTACTATTAGGGTACGGAAGCACCACCTGCTGCTGAAAGTTATTGGTGATGACGCCCGACGCGAGGTTGTTGGCGCCAATGTGGTTGTACGAGCCATTAATGCTAAAAAAGAACAGTGTAAGCGCCTTGCGATAGTTAAACCCCACCGCCGCCAACAGGTTTTGCCGAAGGGTCAGGTCGGCGTTATTGGCATACAGGGTCCGGTAATCTTTCAAAATATACCCATGATAAAGATCTTCAATGCCCCCGGTCTCGTTACGGTAACTGAAAAGCAGGGTCACGAAGTTCTCCATCCCGGTCTTGCATTTAACGCTCATTTGCGGATTAAAATACAGTCTTCCCAAGCGCTTGTTCAGCGCGTAACCCGTGTCTGAATAATCGATCTGCTGCAGGGTGAGTGGCATGGTCAGGTTGGCTTTCAGGTTATCGCCGGGAATATCATAGGCTGCTTCGGCATACCATCTTTTCCTGGTCCAGTCTAAATGGTTATTCGCGCTGTCAAATGCCGGGTTCACTGTGTTGTTTAATTGCTGCACGCTTAGGGCGGAGCCCAGCTGCTGCGATTGTACGCTGAATCCCGTCCTGAAACTTTTCGTCCCGATATCCCCCGGGATCTTCAAGGAAACATAATTATTCGTATACCAGGATGGTACATTGACCTGTTGAACCAATTGAGCATAATCAGCGCCATCATTGAACAGCTGTGCATTATAATCAGGGCCGATCGTACGGGTTTCCGGTTCCGACTGGTGGCTGATATAAGAATAGACCTGGATGAGATTGTTCGATCGCATCGATTGTATCCCATTAAATTCATTGGAAAAGCTGAGCAGATCATCCCTAAAAACCTGGTGCACGGTCGATCCGTTGGTGTTCAGATCCGAATGATCGATCCACCTGTTATCATCCAGCACTAACGCGTCATTCAAAAAGTATTTTTCCTTATTGACATTTAATTGGAACTGCGTGTGGAGCAGATCAGGCTCAAACTGGTTATGCTGCGTTTCCGTATACTGCACGGTATCTCCGGGCAGGAAAACACTGGTGCTTTGACTGTAATCCTGCTTTTCCGAATCATGCAGGTAGGACGCATTGACCCGGAGCTGCAAACCATTCTTGAAGTTGACGAGGTTATTGGCATTCAACAAACCCGAACGATCAAAGAAATACCGGTCCCGCGATAGTGCCGGATCATTTACCGCGCCAAGTGAAAGCACCGTCGCGGGCGGGTCATTGCCGATCCGCTGCTTATAATCGGCGATATTATGTGAGACCAATTCCTGTTGCAGGTCCTCGCCGGTATTATTCCCTTTCAGATAATTGATGGCCTTATATTGATCTTTCAGGAACAGGGCATTGATATCTGCGTAATAATTGCCCGGCAAGCCCGCGCCAGCAGTTTCCTGGCCCAGTGGCCGCAGTTTCGCATTCTTTTTAAAAGTCAGATTAAGCGCTACATCGTCGCTCGTTACTTTGTTCTGCAGTACCTTGATGGGCTGGTGATTATCGATCACCTGCACCTGGTCGACAGCCCCCTGGGGAATGCTGTTCGTGGCGATCGTATACTTATCGTCGAGGAGGTTGTCGCCACCCAGGTATACACCGGAGACCGGCTTATTGTTATAGCTGATGGTGCCGTCCGTCGCGACCGTAATTCCCGGAAGCCGCTTGATCACATCCCCAATCACCCGATCCTGGGCGTTGGCGAAGTCCGATGCCGTATAACTCAGCGTGTCACCGCTGGCCCGCAGTTTGGGCCGACTGTTCCGCACGACGACCGACTGCAGCTGGCTGGCTGATATGGCGAGCGTAAAATCAACCACCTGGGGCAGACCGGTAAGCGCCTTGCTTTGACGCTTGAAACCTATGCAGCTCACCTCAAGGTAAAGATCACCCGACGCCGCGTTGGCAGGAAGGCGTAATACATACCCGCCCTTGATATCGGTTGATGTATAGGCCACGATGGCATCTCCAGACCTGTTCCTCAGGTTGACGCTGGCATATGGCACGGCGCCGCCGGTACTGTCCTTCACCGTGCCCCGTATCTCCTGGGCAAAGCAGGCCGACGAAAATAAAATACCCGCTAGCAGCAGCCCAACAAATGCGGGCATCGGTCGCACTCCTCCGGGACAAAGTGCCAGGATGTTCGGGTTCATGGCTTTTCCGGTAATTCGATGGGATTATTAATGACCTGCTGCGGCCCTGCCTTGATATCCATTTTCATCTTAGGCGCACCATCACTCGTCGGCCCGCCTGCCATGCCGCCTCCCCGCGCTGCCATCATCGATTGCGCAAAGGCGTTGGGATCCTTTCTGAAAGCTTCCTGCAATTTGGCAAACTCCTTGTCAGTGGTTTTGGTTGCCTTTTCGGGGACTTTGATGATAACAGGATCGCTATTGTCTTCTTCCATCCCGGGCAAGGACGGCAGGCCGCCCTGGGAAGTCTGACCCACCGGCTGATCGTCGGCCTTGGCCATTAACGCCGCCTTTTCAATCCCATCAAATGTAAACCGGACATCCCCTGTAGCGTCGTAAGCCTCGACGATCACACCGGGTA
>Ga0302325_10006789_pt1 | contig 25614 bp, 22 predicted proteins | sample Palsa_T0_2_FD_201948 | JGI IMG/M metagenome (GOLD analysis project Ga0302325, IMG submission 201948) | Peat permafrost microbial communities from Stordalen Mire near Abisko, Sweden - Palsa_T0_2 | ecosystem: Environmental > Terrestrial > Soil > Palsa > Peat permafrost | place: Sweden: Abisko... | reverse complement strand
GACTCGGGGCCACCGTGACTGCCTACGTCTTCGATGTAGAGCGCTCTCATCTCCTACTCCATACCGGTTTATCCCGGCGCTTTCCCAGACACGTCCAGACGCCGACGGAGCCCGCAATTATTCCTGCCCGAGCCCTTAGCCTCGAGCGCGGGCGATCATGCCGCCGCCGCGGCCGGCACGGGGCCTACCAGCTCCCCCTGCATCCGTGCGATCGCGCGGCGCAGTAGACGGGAGACGTGCATCTGCGAGACGCCGACGCGATCGGCTATCTCGCGTTGAGTCAGGCCGGCAAAGAAGCGGAGCGTCACGATCTCGCGCTCGCGCGGGGCTAGGACCTCGAGGCCGCGGGCCAGTACCAGGCGCTCCTCTGCCTGGTTGAACCCGGGATCCTCCCGGCCAAGCCAATCCAACGGGTCGCCATCATCGCTCGGCACCAGCTCGAGGGGCACCGTCGTGTAGGCCTGCGCACCCTGGAGCGACTCGAGCACCTGCTCCACGGTCGAGTCCGTCGCCTTCGCGAGCTCGTCGACGGTCGGAGAGCGGCCGAGGCGGCCGGAGAGGCGCTCGACCGCGCGCGTTACGCGGGCATTGCGCTCTTGGATCCCGCGTGAGACCCGCACCGACCAGGCGCGATCGCGGAAGTGCCGCTTGATCTCCCCCAGGATCGTGGGTACGGCGAATGTGGAGAATCGCAGGTCGCGCGATACGTCGAACCGGTCCACGGCCTTGATCAGCCCGACGCACCCGACCTGGATCAGATCGTCGAGCGGTTCACCGCGATTCACGTACCGCCGAGCCAGCGTCCGCACAAGCGGAAGCATCTGCTCGACGAGCGCTTGGCGAGCAGCAATATCGCCATCCCGGTGATAGCGGCGAAGAAGTTCTTGTTCGTCTGGCAGCCGGTCCCGACACGCGGATCGCGAAGACGAATCGGTTGTCCCCGGCGCTACGGCCATAACGGCAGTGCTCACTGATACCTCCCGGTTCGGAGCTTGTCCCATGGTGCCTGCACCAGCCCCGAAAGCAAGGTGGACAGTCGCGGGCAGCTCCCCGAACGCCCGCTTGCGCTAGAACTTCCAGGGTGGACAAACGTGGTCAAAGTGCCGCGATCGTGACTGGAGCAGGACCGCCCGAAGCGCCGACCGGCGCGCTTGTCAGCGCGACGCGGTTCGCGACGCTGACGGGGATCTCGCGTGAACGGCTGCGAACCTGGGAGCGACGCTACGGCTTTCCGCGGCCGCTGCGCGTGGGCGGCGGTCCCCGGCGCTACGAGCTTGTGGACGCCGCGCGGGTCGTGGCGGTGCGGCGCTCGGCGGAGCAGGGCGTACCGCTCAGCGATGCCATCGCCGCAATCCTGGAGACGACACCGACCAGTATCTCGCCGAGCACGCTTCAGGCGGTCCCCGAGCAGCTTCCCGTCCCCGTGCTGGTGCTCAGCGGGCCGGCGCCGGTGCGGATCGAGTACGTCAACCCCGCCCTCGCCGAGCGCCCGGGCTCCCCTGCCGTCGGGAACGAGCTCCCGGACGCGCTGCCATGGTTCTCAGGCAGTGAGTGCGAGTTGGCTCTGCACGCGCTGTTCGCCGGCTCGGCCCCCAGCCGCGAGTGCCTGCACCCGGCGTGGTCAGGCGCGCCCACGGAGACGGCACGCTCGCTCCTGTACCGGCTTCCGGTCGAGCCCGGACGCGCTCCGGTGGTGGCGATGGTCGAGGTCGACGCGCCAGATGAGCGCGACCTGAGACGCGAGCTCGCCGAGCTCAGGATCGACCACGCGCGTCTGGCGGCATTGGTGGCCACGCGCGACCGGTGGGTCGTTGCGACCTCGGAGCTCGCGGGGCTGTTCCAGCGCGCGAGCGGGACGGCGCTGCTACAGGCCACCGCAGAGACGATCGTCCGTCGCCTCCCCCCGATCGACGCCGGCGTCGCCATCTACATGGGCGGCGAGCTCGCCCTCGGCACCTCGACCCGGGGGCTCCTCGGCCCCTGCATGGTGACGGTCACCGCCCACGCCGACATCGCCGCGGTGCTGCGCAACGGCGCGCCGGCATGGCTCGAGCCATCGACGACGGCCGCCTTTCAGGCGCCTGCCGGGGCGCACGTGCTCGCGGTGCCCGTCGCCGTCGTCGGCGAGACGCTCGGCGCGGTCCTGCTCGTGCTCGAGGAGAGGCGCCCGATCGGCGGCGAGCTCGGGCAGCTCCTCGGCGTGCTGTCAGCCTCGATCGGCTTCGCGCTGCTCCGCGATCGCCTGATGGAGGGAGCGCGCGAACAGGGCCGCGTGGGCAGGGGCGACGGCGAGTAGTCGAGCGGCTCGGTGGGGATGTGGACGATCAGGGTGCGCCGGCCCGCGGTTGCTCTTCGAGGGGTGAGGCGGGGGCGTAGGGGCGGGGGCGGGCCGGTGGTGGCGTCGCGCGCGCGAGGTGCGACGGGCGCGTCACGTGTTTCCCTCGCGCCTGCGGCTTTCTGACGGTTTAGCCCCCGGTCGCGGGCGGCCCGCCAGAAACCTTGGGGGGGCGTGATGCGAAACGCCGGACAGTCCGGCGGAACGCAGCGCGGGCCTCGGGGGTCATGAGATGGCGAGCGTGATCGACAACGCGATCGCCGCGATCGCCGGGCCGCAGCAGGGCTCTATCACGACGCGCCGGCTCCTCGCCCTGAGCGCGGATGACGTCCAGTACCGGGTCACGATCGGCCGCCTCCACCCCATCCACCGCAGCGTCTACGCGGTCGCGCGCCGGCCGGTCTCTCCCCCCGCACGCAGTCGCCGCCGTCCTCGCGTGCGGCGCGGCGCCGGCGCGCTCAGCGACAGCTCCGCCGCCTCCGCACCCACCGCTCAAAGTCACGCCGCGACATCACAAAGCGCGACTGATTCGCGCGAGGGGGATGCCCCGATGGCGCTAGGCTTGCGTGCTCGCCGAGATGATCGGACTGCGCGTCGGAACCGGGCTTCCACCCAGTGGCTCCGCGGTGACCAGGATCTCGCGGACGCCTCGCAACGACCCGGGCACGGCGGCGGTGCCGCTGCCGCTCGAGTTGACGCTGAACAGCTCGTCCGTCGGCTCCGGGCGACCGTTCCCCTCCAGCCAGACCTCGTACACGCGACCGGGCGGAGGACTCGGGAAATGGCTGAAGCTGAGCGTTCCGGTGCTGCCCGTGATGTGCAGGATCGCACTTGCGTCCTGGGCCACCCCGGGTTGCAGGATGTCGGCGCTGATCGCCCGCGTGCTTGGGGAGGTCGTGCTACCTAGCAACGACGAGCCGATCACGAGACCGCAGAGGACGCCGAACGCGAGCGTCGCCGCCACCGCGAAGCGCGGGCGCGCCCAGCGCGCGCGGGCACGTCGTTGTTCGCGCGCCGGCGCGGGTCGGTCCGCCTCAGGACCGGCCGCGTGCAGCAACTCCGCCTCTGCGCGGACGATCCCCCTGATCCGCTCTCCGAGCTCAGGCGGAGCGGCGACCGCGGGCACCGTGGTGCCGAGGACGTCGACCGCGGAGGACAGCTCGTGGACGTCGTGCTGGCACTGTGCGCACCCGGGGAGGTGCCGCTCGAACGAGTACGCCTCGTACCCCGACAGTGCGCCGAGCAGGAAGGCGCTCGCCGCGTCGCGAAGCTCGCACTCGTGTGGCTCGACGGCGCTCATGTCAGCACTCCTGATATCTCCATGCGCGAGCGTAGCTTCTCGAGCCCGAGACGCATCCTGCCCTTCACGGTGCCGACCGGGATCGAGAGCATGTCGGCGATCTGGGTGTGGGTGAAACCGGCGAAGTAGGCGAGCTCGATCACGCGGCGCTGGTCGGAGGGAAGATCGGCGAGCAGGCCGCGGACCGCGCCTGCCTCCTCACGCCGGCTGACCTCGAGATCGGTGCGGTCCGGCGCCATCAGGCGCTCAGCCAGGCCTTCGTCGCCGGCGCGGCGGGTCTCGTGGCGGACCGCGCGACGGAGCGCGTCGATGGCGCGGTTGTGCACGATCCCGAGGATCCAGTTGCGGACGCTGCCGCGGCTCATTTCGTAGCGAGACCCGTTGCGCCACAGCGCCAGGAAGGCGTCCTGGGCGACCTCCTCAGCCGCAACCCGCGTACCGCAGATCCGGTACGCAAGCGAGAACGCGGCATCGGAGTGGCGCTCGTAGATGAGATCGAAGGCGTCGGCATCACCGCGCGCGAGCTCGAGCATCAGCTCCTCGTCGGCGAGCCCGCGCAGACGATGATCGCCGAGTGGCGCGGAGCGGCCTCTGTGCGTCATCCGGCACGATCCTGCGAGACCGCGGCGGTCTCGCGCGCGGGTCCCTGCAGCGTCGCGATGTCTGAGCCTCCGAACGGTGCGGCGGCGGGTAGCGATGGCGGCTCCGTGTCGATGGCCATGCCGCTGATCGAGTCCTTGAACTCACGGATCCCGTGGCCGAGCGCGCGGCCGGCGCCCGGGAGCCGCCGGGGGCCGAGCACGATCAGCGCCACCAGCAGCACCACCAAGAGGTGCATTGGATTGAGGATTCCTGAGGCCATGGCGTCTTCTCCGTTCGAGACTAGTGGCTTTCGCGAGTTCGCGAAACCGCTGAGCAATTCCGTGCGTACGTTACGCGCCACCCCCGGCTTCGGATCACCGCCGCGCCAGGGCTCGACCTTTACGCGGGCGCGGCCTGATCGTTTGCCTGGGGTGACCCTTCAAAACGACGCAGCGTAACCCGCGCACGAGCGCGTGCAGGCTGGCCCAACCCCACGCCGGCCAATGATCCGGCGCTGGGGCCGACCCGTATTGAACGGTTATCACACCCGGCGCCGGAATGGTGGCGGGACCAATCGAAGGGCGCCACCACGGCCGGCGTCCAAGCGCCCGACGGAGGTGTCGCTAATGACTACACGCCTTAGAGAACAAGAAGAAGAAGAGACTGCACCGCAGACACGGGGCATCGTTGAGCAACTCGTCCGTGACGATGTCGGACGGAAGAAGTTCCTGAAGGCCGTCGGTAGCGCCGGCGCGGTCAGCTTCGGCGCGTTCGTGCTCGCCGCCTGCGGCTCGAGCTCGTCGACCACACCAAGCACGTCCACCCCGACGACTCCGGCCAGCCCCACGCCCGCCGCGACGCCGTCGGTCCCCGCCTCGTTCGGCGCGGGCGACGTCGGAATCCTGAACTACGCGCTGACGCTCGAGTACCTCGAGACTCAGTTCTACGCGAAGGTCATCGCCGCGAAGCTGTACACGGGTGCCGTCGGATCGCTGGTAGCCCAGTTCGGGTCGGAGGAGGCGCAGCACGTGGCCGCAATTCACGCGACGGTCCTCAAGCTCGGCGGGAAGCCGGCCGCGAAGCCGACCGGCAAGTTCCCGATCACCACAGCCGCGGCAGTCGCCAAGCTCGCGTATGTGGTCGAGAACCTCGGCGCCTCGGCCTACCTCGGCCAGGCGGGGTATATCAGTAGCCCCGACGTACTCGCAGCCGCTCTGTCGATCCACACGGTCGAGGCGCGCCACGCGGCCACCCTCGCGACGCTCGTTCCCGGTGGGCATGTGACACCGACCGGCGCATTTGCCAAGCCCGCTGACTCGGCGGCGGTACTGGCCGCCGTCAAGCCGTTCATCGCCTAACTCGTCCAGAGAGGAATTTCTCCAACATGATCACTGACAGACTTGCAAACCCAGAGCTCGCCGAGATCGAGGTGAGTGGCGTTACACGCGCCAGCTTCCTCGTTCGCGGCGCGCTCGCCGCGGGCGCCGTGTACGGCACCGCCGCCGTCTCGCCGTTCGTGTCGACCGCATTCGGCGCGACGACGGATATCGACATCCTCAACTTCGCGCTCACGCTCGAGTACCTGGAGACCGACTTCTACCAGGTCAAGGCAAAGACCGTAGGACTTACCGGACTGGCCGCTCACTACGCGTCCAACTTCGGCAAGGAGGAGGCGTCCCACGTCGCCGCCCTAACCTCAGCGATCAAGGCGGCTGGCGGCACCCCGGTGCCGAAGCCGACGTTCTCGTTCCCTGTCAGTAGCGCGTCGGCGTTCCTGGGGCTGGCGTACACGGTCGAGAACCTCGGCGTCGGCGCCTACAACGGCGCCGGCCCGCTGCTGAAGAGCAAGGCCCTGCTTGGCGCGGCGGGCAGCATCGTCCAGATCGAGGCCCGCCACGCGGCCGCGATCGCGCTGCTGATCAACAAGCCGCCGACGCCGTCGGGAGCCTTCGACGAGGCGAAAACGATGAAGCAGGTCCTTGCTGCGGCGGGGCCGCTGATCAAGTGAAATCCGCTGGCGAGGATTCCATTCGGAGTTCGGTCGAGGGCTCGGGCCGGCGTGCCGAGATTGGCGCCGAACTCCCGGCGCGCGCCAGCCTCGCCACCAGCTTGCCGCGTACCTGCGGCCATTCGGACGCAATCACGCTGAAGTAGGCGGAGTCCCTGATCCCGTCCCCGTACGGGACGACCATGTGGTGTCGGAAGATCCCCTCGAACCTCGCGGGCAGTGCTTCAAGCGCTGCTCGCGAGCGTTCGTTACGCGCGTCGGTCTTGAACTCGACGCGCAGGCAGTCGAGCTGCTCGAACGCGTGAGCAAGCATCAGCAGCTTGGCCTCCACGTTGGCTCCGGTCCGCCAGGACGTACGCGCCAGCCAGGTGAAGCCGATCTCGAGACCACGGTGCTCGGGCCGTAGAGCAAGGTACCGGCTCGACCCGATCGCGCGCCCGGTCGCTCGATCGACAGTGGCGAACGCGCCCTCGCGTCCCGCCGCCGACTCGGCGAGGGCAGACTCGAACCAGTCTGCGAACTCCGCCCGCGAACTGATCGCCGAGGTCATCCAGCGCCAGATCTCCAGGTCCATCGAGGCTTCGAACAGGTCGCTCTCGTGTTCTGGACCGAGCGGCTCGAGCGCGACCAGCTCCCCCTCGAGCCTACACGTCAGGTTCGGCCACACCGCTGTGTCAGCGGTTGACTGCCGACATGTCGGGATAGCGGTCTCCCGCCGCGGCTCCGACCGGCGCCGCCTCGTCGATCCGCGCCAGGTCCTCCGCGCTCAGCTCGAGCTCGGCCGCCTCGACGTTCTGCTCGAGATACGCGCGACGCTTGGTTCCGGGGATCGGGACGACGTCCGCGCCCTGGTGCATGACCCACGCGAGCGCGAGCTGCCCGGGGGTGCAGTCGTGCTCACGGGCGATGTCCTTGACCCGCGCCACGAGCTCGAGGTTTCGCTCGAGGTTCCCGCCCGCGAAGCGCGGATTGTGACGGCGGAAGTCGCCAGGCTCGAGGTCCTCGACGCTTTGGAAGCGACCGGTCAGGAAGCCGCGGCCGAGCGGGCTGTAGGCGACGAGCCCGATCCCGAGCTCGCGCAAGGTGGGCAGGATCTCCTCCTCGACGTCGCGCGTCCAGAGCGAGTACTCGCTCTGGAGGGCGGCGATCGGGTGCACCGCGTTCGCCCGCCGGATCGTCTCCGGGCCGGCCTCCGAGAGCCCGAGGAAGCGGACCTTGCCCATGTCGACGAGCTCGGCCATCGCCCCCACGGTCTCCTCGATCGGCACCGAGGTGTCGACGCGATGCTGGTAGTAGAGGTCGATGTGATCTACCGCCAGCCGGCGCAGCGAGGCGTCACACGCCTTGTGCACGTAGTCGGGGCGACCGTTGATGCCCCGGCGAGAGGGGTCCTCGGGCTCCCTCACGATCCCGAACTTCGTCGCTATGAGGACGTCGTCGCGGCGATCCGCGAGCGCTGTCCCGACGAGCTGCTCGTTCGTGAACGGCCCGTACATGTCGGCTGTGTCGAACAGGGTGACGCCGATATCGATCGCGCGATGGATCGTCGCGATCGCCTCGCTTTCATCGGCGCTTCCGTAGAACTCGGACATGCCCATGCAGCCGAGACCCTGCGCCGAGACTGCGAGCCCTTGACTGCCTAGCTTGCGCTCCTCCATTACTGCGGCAGCTTAGGGCACCCGCGCCGGCGGTCCAGCGCGGGCCCCCGCATCTCCTACGCCGCCATCCGGAGCGCTTCGACGCCCTCGATGTTCGCGAGACGGCGCAGCGCCTGGTCCTCCAGCTCGCTCGCCTGCGCCGAGCTGATGCCGAGCGCCGTGCCGGTCTGGCGCACAGTGCGCGGTTCGTCGCCTGCGAGCCCGAATCGCAGCTCGATCACCTTTCGCTCGGGCTCGGGCAGACGCCCCACGATCTCGGCGAGCTGCCGCCCGCGCATCGCGTCGGCGACCTCGTCGAGCGGGTCCGGGCGATCGCTGGGCAGGACGTCGCCGAGCGAGACCTCGCCGTCGTCGCTGACCGGCTGATCGAGGCTCGAGAGACTCCGGCTGAGCTCGCGAATCTCGGTCACCTGCTCGACCGGAAGCTCGGTCGCCGCCGCGATCTCCTCGTCGGTCGGGTCGCGCGACAGGGCCGCGCTCAGCTCGGCCTCGGCCCTACGGACCTTGACCTGGCGCTGCGCCACGTGCACGGGAATCCGGATCGTCCGGCCCGAGTTCTGCAGCCCGCGCTGGATCGCCTGGCGGATCCACAGCGTGCCGTAGGTCGAGAACTTGAACCCGCGACGCCAGTCGAACTTCTCGACCGCGCGGATCAGTCCGAGCATCCCTTCCTGCACGAGGTCCTCCAGCGGCAGTCCGAGGCCCTGGTAGCGGCGCGCCTGCGAGACGACGAGCCGCAGATTCGCATTGATCATCCGGTCCTTGGCCTCGAGATCGCCGCGTTCGATTCGCTTCGTCAGCTCGATCTCCTCGGCGGCTGTGAGCAGCGCATGACGGCGCGCTTCGCGAAAGAACAGGTCGAGCGACTCGAGCGAGCCATCGGCCTTGCTCTCTGCAGCAGCGCGCGCTGACGGACGGAGACCGTCGGCCGCGTCCTGACGGCGACGCTGCCGCACGCTGCCTTGCGCACGCGGGCGCGCGCGAGTGCTCGGGGTAGTGCTGTCGGTTTCTGAGTGCTCGCCGCGGGTGCGGCGCTTGGCTTCAAGGGTATTCAGTTCGTGCTCCATTGTTGCGCATCCATTGTCCGTATGTTCGATGATGATCGAATTATACGCATGGGCTGCCCTACTTTCAAGTGCTCCGCCGCACCATGTGCTCGAGCACGCACCCGAGCAAACCGGGGAACCGGGCCTCGATGTCGCCGGCTCGTAGCGAGACGAACCGGTGGACGCCCACGGCTCTGGTCTGCGTCAGCCCCGCGTCCCGCAGCACCTTCAAGTGATGGCTGAGCGTCGACTTCGAGACCGGCGCGTCGAGCTCACCACACGCGAGCTCGGCGCCTGCGGCGAGCGCTCTGACGATCTCCAGCCTGACCGGGTCGCTGAGCGCATGCAGCACGCCCGGAAGGCTGAGCTGCTCTCGGACCGGATGCGAGATCGCTCTCATGGATAAGTTCGAAGCATCTCGAACAATGATACTAAGGGCTCGCGCGGATTCGCGGGCGCGCCGCCCCGCCCGCCTACTCGGGCTTGATAGCCGGCACGCCCTCGGCGGCCCGGCGGGCCTTGGATTCGCCGTAGACGTGCGAACGGAACGGCAGGATCGGGTCGTCGGAGATCTCGATCCCGGGCGGCACGTTGATCGGGTCAAAGACCGACTCGTCGACCGCCCGCTGGTTCTCGTGTTCGCGATCGATCACGAGCTGCCCGATCTCGACCTCGGGACGGTCCTTCGGCCAGACCTTCGTCATGTCATCAACCGGATCGTCGGGGTCGGCGAGCTGGAAGACGAGGTTCCAGAGCACCGGGGCGCGCGCGACGCGGAGCTTCATTTCGCTGATCAGGTACTGCGGTGGCAGGATCCGCCCGTCCTCCTTGGTCAGCGGCATGCGTTCCTCAGTCGGTACCCACCGGTAGCGAAAGGCCTGTCTCACGCCGTCAGCGTCGACGGCGTAATACGCGTTCAGCCCGTGGTACTCGGCGGTGGCGAAGCTATCGTGAGCCGGAGACGTGGCGATCGCCAGGAAGCCTGGGATCGCGCCCGGGTGCAGGGCCAGAAACGCCGACAGCCGCAGCGGATCGGGGAAGCTGGGAAAGAGTCCGGGCCGGGTGGCGGATACGAACTCAATGAAGTCCTCCGGCACGCGCGGCGGGAAGCGCGGGATGCTGATCGCGACCCATTCGGCGCGATTCCCGGACGGAAGCGCGAAGCGCACGCCGAGCCCGACGACAGCGCCCCGGCTGTCTGATGTGCGATCGGGCGCGTAGGGGTCAACGCCACCGTTCGACAATCGAAGTACCGTCTCGATCCGCTCGCCCTGCATGTGCTCGGCGGTCGTCAGCTCGGCCGCCTCTGGGGTGGCGGTGAAATAACCGCGGAAGCCGTGGCCGCGTGCGTGGGCACGCCTGAACCCGGGCTTATAACCGGCGTACTGCTCGATGTTGTACAAGCAACGCTGGACCTGCTCGGCGTCCTGAGGGTCCTCGATCATCGATGGCTCCGCTCCGGGCTAACTCCGCTTCCAATCCTTCCGGGTCATGCTCACGAAGTAACCTCCCGGGCGATAAGGCACGTTGCGATTGACAATCTGCGACAGCGTCTTCGTCGACCGGATGATCTCCATGCCCACGGGCGAGAACGTCTCTTCGTTGTAAATCCGCGGTGCCAGCAATGGGTTTGTGTACACCTGTGAAAACGCGTCCAGTGCAACCATTGCGCCCATCAGGTTGGGCAGCACACCGTTCTTGGGCACGTCCTCGGCGAATAGCCCGACGTAGAACTCGATGCTGTCGACGTCGCCATAGTGCGTGCGAAGCGCTTGGCGCACCGTCACGTTACTGGTGATCTGATCGAAATCGGTGACCCTGGGAAAGCCCGCCAGCTCACGGTAGTCGTTGTAGGGGCGCAGCCGGACGTCGCGCCCCATCTGCATGCTGAGCGCTTCGACATACCACAGCGCGTAGGGCGTGTTGCCGAGCCCGACCTGCCCGGCGGGCTGCAGCGAGGCGGCCTCGAAGAGCGCGCCCAGCCCCTGGGTCCTGGGGATCTCGGTGTTGTACAGCGTGTCCTTGATCGGAACGTCCGCTCCTCCGATCCGGTAGGACGAGGGGACGAGGCTGTGCCAGCGGTAGAGCAGGTTGAACTCGACCGCCATCCAGTTCTGGCGGTACCAGGGCTCGTTCGGGAAGTCCTGCGGCTCGAGGCTGATCTTGAAGATCGTCGGCGTGATGTGATTTATGTAGTCCTCGACCACGATCTTCATCAGCAGCACGGTCAAGATGTTGCGCGTGGTGGCAAACAACCGCTCGTCGTCCCATTCCGGGTAGGCCTCCCCCAGCAGTCGCGCAATGCGGTTGTGCTCCCGCAGGAACAGCACGTTGTGCATTACGAAGCCGACCTGAAGGTTCGACGTGTCGCTCCCCATCGCGAAGAGCTGGTCGCGGGTGTCGGTGTACTGCTTGTCGAACTGCACGACGGTGATCAGGTCGAACTCCGGCTTGATGACACCGTTCTCGCAGAGGAACGGTGGGAACTCCTCGCCCCTGATCTGCTGGCTCTTGAGTAGTCCACCGTCAAGCGTGCGCAGCTGGCGCGCAACCTCGGGGCGCAGTCCGTACAGGTTCGTGAGATCGATCTCGTGGTTGGACTGGTTCTTGCGCGGGTCCGGCGGCGTCGCGCGGTCGCTACGGAGGAAGCCGTCAGTGAACCACTGCGCGAAATACGAGAACAGCACGGTGGATTTGGGCGACTCGATGAACTCGCTCCGGGTGAAGAGATCCTTGAAGTCCTCGACGTCGGGCAGGCTGGGGCCCGGAAATTCGGCCGCCGGAAGGTGCCGGCTGCTGAATGTCCGATCGGTGAGCGAGTCCCACGACGTGTAGTCGGCCATCGTCGAGAACGGGTTCGGTCGCGTGGGGAACTTCAGGATCGCCAGGTTCGTGAGCGCCGCGTTGACCGCGCTGCGCACCGGCGGGACCGACTGGATCAGGTTCCAGATCGGCGTCCCATGGGTGGTCATGAACGCCTCTAGCTGGTTCGACAGTCCGTCCCTCGCCGTGCTCCTGGAACCGAAGCGCGGGACGCGCGGCCGGCCGGGGAGCCCGGGAATCGGGACGTCGGCGAGCACCTTGCTGAACGCGCCGCGCACGGGCGCGACGCCCCGGAGGACGCTCCTGGTCGGAGGTTGCGCGTCGCCGGTTGTGCCATTAGTGACATTCGGCTTCGACTCGTTGGCCGAGCCGTCTTTCCACGTGCTCTGGGTGTCTGCCATACGCGCAGCATACCGAGATCCGCAGGGCTCGTGGGTAACAAGGTGCGAACATCTCTCGTGGGCGTGTGTGACAGAATCGCCCGACGGCATCGTCCGATTTTCGGGGGGGATGCCAGCCAGGCGGCCCAACGTGGGGACGCATTTGTTGTACAGAAGGCCCATTGCGTACGGCGGATGCCGTCGTACCCTCCGAGGCTAGAGGGGAACGTGGTTGCCGAGCGGGTGGCGGATCGCCGTGCTCAGGTGACGGCTCACCCTGCCAATTAAGTGACACAAGAGTTACTCGATGCTATCCGGCAGACAGGAGCTTGATGCTGACGACCCCGAGAGCACCGACGATCGCAGCACTGCTCCTCGCCCAGGCCGATGCTCGCGGAGATTGGACCGCCTATCGGTACTTGCACGACGGAGAGAGTGAATCGCGATCGATCACCTACGCCGAGCTCGAGCTCGAGGCCCGGGCGGTGGCAGCGCGCCTCCAGCAGTGCGCGGTGGCCGGCGACCGGGCGCTGATCCTTGCCGAGGACGCGATCGACTTCATCCGCGCCTTCATGGGGTGCCAGCTCGCGCGCGTGATCGCGGTCCCTGTCAGCCCACCGTTTCCGAGTCAGCGAGGGCGGCGGGTCGAGACGCTCCGGGTGATCGCGCAGAGCTGCGGCGCCCGCGTCGTGCTGACGAGCTGGCCGAGGGAGTTTCAGGCTCGGGTTGAGAGCGTCGCCCCGGAGCTCGGCGAGCTGCGGTGGATCGCCGTCGACGAGGTGCCCGCGCAGGCGGCGGCCGAGTTTCGCCCAGAGCTCGTGGCGCCCGAGGATGTTGCGTTCCTGCAGTACACCTCGGGCTCGACGTCGATGCCGAAGGGCGTCATGGTGACCCACGACATGCTCATGCACAACGAGGCCTACATCGATCGCGCCAACGACGTCCGCGAGGACGACGTGATGGTGAGCTGGCTGCCGCTGTTTCATGACATGGGGCTGATCGGAGCGGTGCTGCCACCCCTTTACTCGGGCATGCAGACGGTGTTCATGTCCCCGTCGGCCTTTGCGCGGCGGCCACTGAACTGGCTGCTGGCGATGTCCAACTACCGCGCCACGGTGACGGCCGCCCCGGACTCGGCGTACCGGCTGTGCGTCGAGAAGATCACCCCGGAGGAGCGCGCCGAGCTCGATCTGCGGAGCTGGCGCCTCGCGCTCAACGGCGCCGAGCCACTGCTGCCCTCCACGCTCGAGGCGTTCGCGGCGACCTTTGGCTCCTGCGGCTTTCGGGCGAGCAGCTGGTACCCGACCTACGGGCTGGCCGAGTGCACGCTGATGGCGACCGGCCCGAAGGCCGGCGCCGGCGCGACGACGCTCAGGGTCGATGCTGACGCGCTCCGCGCCGGGCAAGCGGTTCCGGGGAAGGACAAGCTGATCGTCGGGTGCGGGCGGGCGATCATGCATCGCCGCGTCGAGATCGTCGACCCGGCGAGCCACCAGCGCGCCGAGCCGGGGACGGTCGGCGAGATCTGGATCGCCGGCCCGGACGTCGCGCGCGGGTACTGGAACCTTCCCGAGGAGAGCGAGCGAGTTTTCGGCGCCACGCTTGCCGACACCGGCGAAGGACCGTTCCTGCGTTCGGGCGACCTCGGCTTCATGCGTGAGGACGAGCTGTATGTCACCGGGCGGCTCAAGGACGTGATCATCGTCGGCGGTCGTAACCACTACCCCCAGGACATAGAAGCCACCGTGCTCTCGGTGCACAGCTCGCTCGTCGACGGTGCGTGCGTCGCCTGCTCGGTCGAGCGCGAAGGTCGCGAACGGGTAGTCGTGATCGCCGAGATGAAGGGTGGACGCCTTCGGCGCGGCGTGGATGTCGAAGCGGTCGCGGCCCGGATTCGCTCCGCAGTCGCCTCCGAGCACGGGATTGCCGTCGCGGAGGTCGCGCTCGTCGACCGCAAGTCGGTGCCCCGGACCTCGAGCGGCAAGCTGCAACGCAGAGCCTGTCGCGCGGCGTTCGAACGCGGCGAGCTCAGTCGAGCTCAGAGCTACGGCTCGGACGGCGAGGTTCAGGCCGGGCCCTCGGTGCAAGAGCGCCGGCGAACACTGCGCGGGCTGCTAATCGAGCAGATCGAAGCCGTCCTTCGGGTGTCCTCGGACACGGTCGACACGACGGTGCCATTTCAGGAGCTCGGGCTCGACTCGCTGATGACCGCCGAGTTGCGAGAACGCCTCGAGACCGCGCTCGGAGAGCGGGTGTCGCCGACGATGTTCTTCGCGCATCCGACGACGGATCGCCTGGTCGAGCAGCTGCTCGACCAGATGATCCCCGTCGAGGCAGGGCCCCAGGCCGTCGCCCCGCCGCCGGCCGCCGCCCCGCCGGCCGCCGCGCCGCCGGCCAGCGCGCCGCCGGCGGACGATCTCGCGCAGCTCGATGAGCAGGAGCTGGCTGAGGTGCTCGCGACCGAGATCCGCGCCCTCGAGACGGCGATCGAGCGATGAGCGCGCAGCCGGCTGATCGCCGCGACCTGCTCGCCCAGGCTGTTCGGCAGCTGCGCGCCGCCCGCGCGCGGCTCGAGGAGGTGGAGCGCGACCGTCACGAGCCGCTCGCCGTGATCGGCGCCGGCGTGCGTTTGCCGGGCGGCGTCGAGGATCTCGACGCCTTCTGGTGCCTGCTGCGGGATGGCAGGGACGCGGTGTCAGCGCTCCACAGCAGCCCCGACGGACGGCGGCGGCTATCGGGCGAACCGCCGCTCGACGGCCGCTGGGCGGGTCAGCTGACCAACCTCGACGGCTTCGATGCGGAGTTCTTCGGACTACGCCCCGACGAGGCCGCGCAACTGGATCCGCAGCAGCGACTTGTGCTCGAAACCTCCTGGGAGGCGATCGAGGATGCGGGCCTGCCGATCGAGCGTCTCCAAGGCACGAACACCGGGGTCTTCCTCGGCCTGTACGGCAGCGACTATCTCACGCTCCAGCTCAGCGCGCCCGAGACGATCAACGCGTATACCGGCCCGGGAGGCGCGCTCAGCATCGCCGCGAACCGGCTCTCCTACCTGCTGGATCTGCACGGCCCGAGCATGTCGGTCGACACCGCATGCTCCTCGTCGCTGGTCGCCGTGCACCTCGCGTGTCGCGCGCTGCGCCAGGGAGACTGCGACCTCGCCCTGGTCGGCGGCGTGAACCTCATCATCTCGCCGCTCTCGACGCTGGTCGCCGAGAAGGTGCTGCCGCTGTCGCCGACCGGGCGCTGCCGCACGTTCGACGCGGGGGCCGACGGGATCGTCCGTGCCGAGGGCTGCGCGATGCTGCTGCTCCAGCGAGCGTCGCTCGCGAGCGCCGGCGGCAGGCGGATTCGTGGCCTGGTCAAGGGCACCGCAATCAACCAGGACGGCCGCTCGAACGGCCTCACGGCGCCGAATCCGAGTGCCCAGCGGGACCTTCACCTCAGCGCGCTCGCCGACGCGGGCGCCGATCCGGCCGACGTCGTCTACATCGAAGCTCACGGCACCGGCACGCCGCTCGGAGATCCGATCGAGATGCAGGCGCTCGGCGACGTGTACGGGCACGGCGCGGCGCCGTGCGCGATCGGCTCGGTGAAGGCGAATCTCGGTCATCTCGAGGCCGCTGCCGGGATCGTCGGGCTCGTCAAGGCGATGCTCGTCCTCGAGCACGGCTACGCGCCGCCCAACCTTCACCTCGAGCGCATCAATCCGGAGATCGACTTCAGCGGCACGCGGCTGCATCTGCCGACCGAACTGACGCCGTTGCCGCGCGACGCGCGGCGCTCCCTGGCGACCGTGAGCTCGTTCGGTTTCGGCGGCGCAAACGCCCACGCGGTGCTCGCGGCGGCCCCGGCCCCGGCGGATGCCGATCTCGCTCCGGCGCACGCCGCCGACGGATATCTGCTCGTCATCTCAGCGCGCAGCGAGGGCGCCCTACGCGAGCTCGTGGCCAGCTACGCCGACCGCCTCGAGGGCCCGGGCGCGGGCACGGCGAGCGATCTGTGCTCGGCGGCGGCTCGCTGCCGAACTCACCACTCCTACCGCGCAGGCTTCAGCGCCCGAGATCCGGAGGAGCTGCTCGCACAGCTCCGAACCGCCGCGCCGGCCCGACGCCGCGCGCCGCTCGCGGGCTCCACGCCGCGCGTGGCCTTCGTCTTCAGTGGCCAGGGCTCGCAATGGACCGGCATGGGACGGGAGCTACTCGAACGCGAGCAGGTCGTGCGCGAGGAGGTCGCCGCATGCGACGCCGTCGTGCGCGAGCTGGCGGGCTGGTCGGTCGCCGAGCAGCTGGCGGCGCCGGGCGGGCAGAGCCGTCTGCACGAGACCGAGGTGGCGCAGGTTGCGATCGGCACGCTCCAGCTCGGGCTCGCGGCGCTATGGCGCTCGTGGGGCATCGAACCCGCCGCCGTCGCCGGTCACAGCATGGGCGAGGTCGTCGCCGCCTGCGTGAGCGGCGCGCTCGAGCGAGCGCCGGCGCTCGAGCTTCTGCTGTGCCGGGCGGGCATCACCGAGCGGGCCGCGCGGGGCGGTGCGATGGCCGCGATCGGGCTACCGGTGGCCGATGTCGAGCAGATGCTGGGAGCGGCCGTCGAAGGCCGCGTTGGGATCGCCGCGGTCAACGGCCCGCGCTCGACGGTTGTCTCCGGCGATCCGGCGGCAGTGGATAGCGTCCAGCGCGCGGCGGCCGCCGCGGGGGCGCCGACGCAGCGTCTGCTCGTCGAATACGGGTTTCACAGCCCGCTCCTGGACGGCTGCGACCGCGAGCTCGCTGCCGCGGTCGCCGACCTACGGCCCGGGAACGGCGCGGTGACGCTGTACTCGACTGTCACGGGCGCGCGCATCGATCCGCATCAGCTCGGCGGCGCTCACTGGGGTCGCAACCTGCGAGACACAGTGCTCTTACGCCCGGCGATCGACGCGATGGCGGTGGACGGCGTGTCGATCTTCATCGAGATCGGCCCGCACCCGGTCCTCATGCGCGACATCGAGGAGACGCTCGCGGAGCTCGTGGCCCCGCACCTGTCGGTCGCCAGCGTCCGGCGTGACCGGCCGGTCGCATCAGCGCTTCACCGCTCGCTCGCCGACCTCTATTGTGCCGGCGCCGAGATCCGCTGGGATACGGTCCTGGCTCCGGCGCGCCGGCACGTGGCGCTGCCGCCATATCCGTGGCAGCGCCGGCGGCATTGGCTGGCCGGCGCGATCGCCGACGCCAACGGCAACGGTCACGTCGCGACGGCGCTGCGGGCCGAGGAGCCCGAGCCTTTGGCACCGCTCGAGGAGCAGGCAGAACGGGTGGTCGACTACACGCTTTACGTCCGCGAGCGCGTCAGCAACGCGGCCGGGGTCGGCCTCGACGACGTGCCGGAGGACCTCCCACTGGAGATGCTCGGGCTCACATCGCTCAGCATCGTCGAGCTCCGCAACCAGGTCGAACGCGAGCTGGGGATCGTGGTTCCGCTGGCTGCACTGCTCGGAGGCGGCACGCCGATCGATCTCGGTACGGTCGTTCGCGAGGCGATCGAGGGTGATCGGCTCGACTCGAACGTGGCCGCCGCGGGCTCTGAGCGGAGTCGCGTATGACGATCGCCGCCCAGGCCGAGCGCACCGCTCACCGCTTACCGGTCGACTGCCATCGCCGCCAGCCCGCGGCGCAGGTCAGTCTCGTGGCGTTCGCTCACGCCGGCGGCGGTCCACTGACCTTCCAGCGCTGGGCCGGCGCGCTCGCGCCCGAGGTCGAGCTGTGGGGAGTGACGCTGCCCGGGCGAGCTCGCCGCCGGCGCGAGCCGTTCGCGCGCGAATGGACGCCGCTCGTCGACGAGCTCGTCGACGCAATCTTGCGCGACGTACCGACGCCGATCGCGCTGCTCGGTCACAGCCTCGGTGCGCTGCTCGCGTTCGAGGTCGCACGCGGGCTCACCCGCGCCCGCGTGCCTCCCACGCACCTGTTCGTGTCAGGACGCGCCGCGCCCGAGACCGCTCCGGTTATCGAGTTGCCCGAGACCGACGGCGAGCTGCTGCGACAGATCGATCTGCTGTACGGCGGTGTCCCCGACGGGGTACGCGCATCACCGGAGGTGCTCGCGCACTTCCTGCCGATCCTCCGCGCCGACCTCGAGCTCGCCGCGACGTACGCCGTGCGGCCCGGGGTGACGCTGACGTGTCCGATCACGGCAATCACCGGAGCGGCCGATCTGATCGCACCTCCAGCCCGGCTCGACGGCTGGCGTGGTCGGACCGACGCCGGATGCGAAGTGTGCGTTCTGCCCGGCGGCCATTTCTATCTCGTCGATCAGGAGCCCACGGTCCTCGCCAAGATCAGGAGCTGCCTGGTCAGATGACACGCGCCGGCGTCAGCTCACAGCGTGTCCTCGGGGTAGGCCCGCAGCTCGACGCGGCCCGTGGCGATCTCCTTACCGAACTGCATCAGCCCGACCTTGACCCCGACCCGCCCGTCGTCGAACCGTTCCTCGACGAGCGCCGAGCACTCGATTCGCGCGTCGAGCTCGGCGAAGTGGGTGAACGCCGCGTCACAGCCGACTATCGCCGCCGCCGGCGAGGACAACGCGCCAGCACGATGAGCGGTCACGATCGCCGCCTGCCGGTAGGCCTCGATCAGAAGCGGCCCCGGCGCGTGGTCGTAGCTGTGATCGAAGAACGACGGGTGGTTCTGGTCGACGATCACCGGGTAGCGGACGCCGCCGTCGGCCGAGGGTTCGACATCCGGCTCCCCGAGGACCGAGTTGCGTCGATCAAGCCGCCCGGTCGCGGCGGCGTCGAGGCTTGGCCCTGCCGCTGGCGGCGGCGCGCTGCCGGGAGGATTGCGCTTGCGGTGAAACGCGCGGAGCGCCTCGTAGTCGTCGGGCGAGAGAAACACGAGGTCTCCGCGCATCGACATCGCGACTGTGCCGTCAACCGAGATCTCCCCCTCGAAGGTCATGCTTCCGGACGCGCCGGCGTTCCTCGTCTGCTTGACGAGGCGCAGCGCCAGGATGCCCTGGAGTGGCGAGGTCCCTCGGTCGCGGTAGCTCTCGAGATTCTCGACACGGAGCGCGAGGCGCTGCAGGCTGAACGGCAGGCCCTGCGCCACGCCGATGTAGCGATGGACGACTACGTAGACGCCCTGCCGTGCGGCCTCGGCAGTCGAGAGCGGATCGTGGTACGGCACACGCCGATCGAACCAGACGCAGTGAGCGCGCGGTATCTGGATCGCGAGCGCGAACTCATCCTCGCCCGACTGCACCGAGTCGGCGACGTACACCTCACCCAGCGCCGCGCGGTGAACGAGGGTCCGCGGAACCGTCTGCTCGAAGCTCAGGTCCGCCGACGAGCGCTGCGTGCCCGCCTGTGAGTCGATCGAATGTGTCATCTGATGTCCCATTGCAGCAGTTGTCGTTGATTGTCACTCAACCCGAAACCGGGGATCCACACCATGCTCCATGATCTCGTCAAAGAACAGCCGCGCGTGGCCGTGGTCGGAAGCGGCATCTCCGGGCTCGCCGCCGCCTTTCACCTCGAGCGCGAGGGATTCGGCGTCGACCTGATCGAACGCGAGGACACGCTCGGCGGTCGCTTCGGGGTCGCCCAGCTCGGCGACCGGCCCGTGATGATGGGGGGCAAGAACATCGGGCGCCGCTACTCCAGCTTCCGGGAGTTCACGTCGGCCCTTGGCGATCATCCCTACGAGGAGTTCGGCATCAATACCTCCCGGGTCAAGGATGGGGAGGTACAGACGTTTGACAGCTCGCGCGCCGGCAAGAGCCTGCGCACCGTGCTCAAGTCGGGGTCGCCGCGCGACCTCGCGCGCCTGGCCGGGCTCGCGGTCCGCGTTCGGGCCACCGAGGCCAACCGCTTCCTCGGTTCGCCGCTGTTCACGAAGCTGTCCGAGCGCTACGACTACGCACCCTTGAGCGCGCATTTCGGACCCGTCGTCACCCGCCATCTGCTGCGGAAGATGACGGTGCGCATGAACGGCGCCGAGCCCGACGAGGTCTATCTGGGCACATTCGGCACCAATCTGGCGCTCGTCATCGACACCTTCGACCAGCTCCAGCACGGGATCCAGCCGGTGCTCGACGCGATGGCACAGCGGGTCACGGTCAGGCTCGGGTGCAACGTCGAAGCACTACTCGTCGAGGACGGACAGGTCACCGGCCTACAGATCGCGGAGAAGGGCTCGCCCGCGGCAGAGAGCCGCTACGACGGCGTCGTCGTCGCGGCTCCAGCGCATGCGGCCGCCGGCATCCTTCGCTCAGAGCTACCGGCGCTGAGCCGCCGGCTCGACGAGGTGAGGTACTTCCCGACCACGGTCGCCCTGGTCGAATACAACCGGCCTGTGTTCGGGCCCGAGGTGCGCGCTTTCGCCATGGACGACGACGGTCCGTGCTCGAACGCCGGCGCGTACGGTCAAGAGGACCGCCAGATCGTGCGCTACACCTTCAGCGGGCGCCACGCGCGTACGCCCAACCCGTCCACAGGCCAGATCGCCGAGTGGATCGACTTCGGCGAGGAGCGGCTGCGGCGCCACGTTCCCCCAAGCCGCGGAGCGCATCGCGTCAACACAGTCAGCCGCCACTGGAGCCGGGGATACTGCGGCTACGGTCCCTACCACGGCCGGCTCCTGTCGGCAGTCCGGAGCGACCTCCCGGCCGTTCAGGGGCTCGCGCTTTCTGGCGACTATCTCCTGGGTGTCTCGATCGAGGGTTGCTTCAGGTCCGGGCAGCAGGCCGCCGAAGCGCTCGCCGATCAGCTCCACCGGGTGGTTGCACGATGAGCACGATCTCACTCCGGCGCAGTCACTCGGCTACGGCATCGAATGGGTCCGGGGCGAACGGGGGCGGGTCGCACATCCGCGGTCGTGCCGTGGTCACCGGCGCCTCGTCTGGCATCGGGCGCGCGCTGGCCTGCGGGCTCGCGGCGCGGGGCTACCCGCTGCTGCTCGTCGCGCGTCGCTGGGAGCGACTCGAGGACCTCGCCACCCAGATGCGCGTGCAACATGAGGTCGACGTCGAGGTTTGGCCGTGCGACCTCGCGGACGCCGAGCAGCTCGCGCACCTCTGTCAGGAGCTTCGCTCGCGCCGGGTGTCTGTCCTGTGCGACAACGCTGGTTTCACTACCTGCGGCCCGGTGAGCGAGGCCGACCCGGCTCGCGAGGCGCAGGCGGTCGCCGTCAACGTGACCGCTGCCCACGAGCTCGCGCTGGCGGTCCTGCCGGGGATGCTGGGGCGCGACGAGGGCGCGATCCTGATGACCGGCTCGGCGGCCGGGGAGCAGCCCGTTCCGAGCGCGGCCACCTACGCGGCGACGAAAGCTTTCATCAATGCGTTCGCCCAGGCCCTGAGCGTCGAGTTACACGGGACGCACGTCACCTGCACGCTGCTGGCCCCCGGTCCGGTCCGGACGGAGTTCTTCGACATCGGCGGGGTCGGCCGGATGGAGGCGATCACGCGGTGCTTCTCCTGGCAGTCCCCGGAGCGCGTGGCTCGGGACGCGCTGATCGCCATGGAGCGCGGCCGCCGGGTCGTCATTCCCGGGCCGATGGCAAAGCTGCAGGCGTTCGCAGGACGCCACATTCCCCGCGCTGTGCTGTTCCCCCTGCTGCGCCTGATCTTCCTGCCGATCGTGCGGTTCAGCGCGCGGCCGGGGAGCCGCCCGGCGGCGGCGAAGGTAGCGCGGGAGGCGGCGGCGGTGAGCACTCTTGAATGACACGGTCCGAGCCTGCCCGCTCGAGGTCTGGCAGATCGACATCCGTCGCTTGGCCTGTCAGGTGAGGCCGCTCAGCCTGGTCCTCGACGACGAGGAGCGCGATCGCGCCCGGCGCTACGTCAGGCCGGCCGATGCGCTCTCCTACCGCGTCGCACACGGAGCGCTGCGGATGATCCTCGGCGGACACGTCGGCATCGCGCCGCAACGGCTTCGCTTCGCCCGGGGAGAGCACGGCAAGCCGCTCCTGCGTGATGGCGGCCCGCTTTTCAGCCTGTCGCACAGCGGCGGGCTCGCGCTGGTGGCCGTGTCGGCCGACCGGGATGTCGGCGTCGATGTCGAGCAGATCCGCCCGATCCCTCGAGCCGTAAGCCTGGCGGAGCTCTTCTTCACGCCGGAAGAGGCGCGCACGATCGCCGATCAACCTCCGAGCTGCCGGGATCTGCTCTTCATGCGCAGCTGGACCGCGATGGAGGCGACGGTCAAGGCCGAGGGCACCGGGCTCGGCGATGCGGACGCCGCCGCCGGCGCCTGGCGCCGCGCGGCCTGGTCGGTGCGCCGACTCGCGCTGGCGCCTACCCACGTCGGAGCGGTCGCGGCGCGCGGCGATTTCGTGGTGCGCACGAGGCGCTTCGGGTGATCGCGCGAGTGCTCCTCGCCGGCGGGCGCGTGCCCGTTAGGCACCCTTTGAGGCCGCCGTCAGGCGTGCACGCGCTCGCCGCTCGGGGTCCGCGAACGGCGCGACCGGCGGGCGCTCGGCGCGGTCTCTGTGAGCCGTCGCGAGCTGGCGACGAGCTCGCGGAGCCCTGCGGTTATCGCGTCGGACAGGACGTCGATGTCACGAAGCGTGTCGTAGTCGCCGAGCACGCCGAAGTTGAGCTGACCGTTGTAGGACGTCACCGCGATCGCGAGCGCGTGAGCGGGCTGCAGCAGCGCGATCGGATACAGCTCGACGATCTCGCGCCCGAGTACGTACAGCGGGAACTGCGGTCCGGGGATATTCGTCACCATCAGGTTGAACATGCGCGGCGACACGTTGATTCGCGTCACGAGCGGCAGCACCATCGGCGGCAGGAAGTCCTGCGCCGCAAGCACGAACTCGGTGGTGAGCGCCTGCTTGGAGTTCTTCAGGACCGCCATCGCCTCGGTGACGGCGGTCAGGCGGGCGACCGGATCTTCGATATGGACGGGCAGGGAGCCGCGCAGCACGGCGATGCGGTTGCCGAGCTGGCCACGGTCGCTCTCGCCGCGCACCGACACCGGGACCAGCGCGCTGAGCTCGAGCCCGTCCGTGCTCACGCCTCGGCTCAGCAGGAAGGCACGAAGCGCGCCGCTGACCACCGCGAGCACGACGTCGTTCACCGTCCCGCCATGGGCGTTCTTGATCAGCTTCGCGTCCTCGAGCCGGCAGGGAACGGCGACGAAGCGGCGGTTGCGTCCGATCTCGGTGGTCAGCGGCGTCTTCGGCGGCGTACGCAAGAGCTGCCTGGCCAGTCCGCCGGCACCCTCCACAACGTCGAGCACGCTCCGGATCGTGCGCGTAGGATCCTTGGTCGCCTCCACCGCGCCGGCGGCCAGCTGCATCGCCGCGCCGGCGGCGCCGCGCGCACCGATACCAAGCAGTCCGAGTCGGCTCGGCGTGGGCTGTGGCCGCCAGCGATCGAGCGAACCTTCGACCGGGGTCGCGCACGGACTCAAATCGCAGAGGATCTTCAGCAGATCGACGGCGGCGCTGCCGTCGACCATCGCATGGTGCACCTTGAAGATGAGGGCAAACGCGTCGCGCTCGAGGCCCTCCAGCATCCAGATCTCCCACAGGGGTCGGGAGCGATCGAGCGGCTGCGAGTAGGCGCTCGCGACGGCCGACTGGAATTGCCCACGATCGCCGGGCGGGGGGAGCGCGGTGTGACGGACGTGATACTCGAGGTCGAATCTGGTGTCGTCGACCCACACCGGCCTGGCGCCGTCCAATACGGTATGCGCGAGACGGTGGCGATATCGCGACATCAGATCGAGCCGCCCCGCAATATGCCCGCGCAGCTCATCGATGCAGGGTGCCGGCCCGGCGAGGATCGCCGTACCGCCGACGTGAGCGTGCGAAGTGGGTCCCTCCTGGAGGAGGAAGGACGCATCCATGGCTCTCAGACGATCGAGGTGTCGCTGGGACAAGGGGAACCCTGCTCTGTCGGTGACCGTAACCACTCAGCCGGCTCGATGATTGTACCTTACAAACGCTGTCACAACAGCGACAGTGACAAGTTTGGGACGCTTGACTTTTCCTCCGCGGCCACTTACCTTCTCGATCGGGAGTTGCCAGCGGGCGCGACGGGTGCGGGGGTGGATTGATCACGCGACAGACGGAAACAAATTCGCAACATCTGAGAGTGAGCTGCCATTACTCAACCTGACGGTACACGTAGTCCCGGGGTTGGATTGGTGCTTTCGGGTGGCGGCGCCCGCGGCGCCTATGAGGCAGGCGCGCTGGCCACACTACTGCCGTACCTGGAGCAGCGCGGCCAACTTCCCGGAATCGTTCTTGGCACCAGCATCGGGGCGCTTAACGCCAGCCACCTGGCCGCGACCGCCGATGTCTCGGCGGTCGAGTCGACCGACGGGCTGCTGAAGCTCTGGCGGGAGGTGCAGTTCAGCGACATCATCGGTCCGCTGGCGTCCCCGCGTGAGTTCGCGCGGGTCCTGCGTTACATCGGTGGCCTGCTCGGGATCCCGGGGTCCAGCTCGCCGGCCCTCCTCGACACCACCCCCTTACCGGCCGTACTTCGCAAGCTGATCGACTTCGCGCGCCTGCACGACAACATCGATCGGCGCCTGATCTCGCTTGCAGTCGTCGCCACCTCCTACGCGACCGGAGATAGTGTCGTATTCCACGAAGGTAAGCCCGGCGTGGGAGCGCAAACGGACGCGAGGCGGGGGATCCAATATGTCCCGAGCCGCATTGACGGCTCGCACGTGCAGGCCTCAGCGTCGATTCCGGTGGCATTCCCGGCGACCCGCGTTGACGCGCCGAAGGAGGCCGCCGGCTGGTACGGCGACGGCGGTACACGTCTGAATACGCCGATCAAGCCGGCGCTGGTGCTCGGAGCCAAGCGCGTCGTGGTTATCGGCCTGAACTCCGTGGCGCCGCCACCGCACCCCAGCCTCGGCCAGCCGGACGTGTTCGACGGTGCGGCACAGTTGATGCAGGCGTTGTTCGCCGATCCGCTTGCCCAGGACGTGGAAACCCTGTCGGGTCACAACGTCGAGCTCGCCCGCGGGCCCGCCGCCGGCTCAGCAACGGGCGGGCGCGAAGCTGTGCCCTACATCTTCGTCGCGCCGCACGACCGCCTGACTGTCGGCGAGCTGGCCGCCAGGACTTTCCGCGAGCACCTTTCTGGTGTCAAGGCGTTGATTCGCGCACGCGACCTCGTGACACTCGGCACGATCATCGGTGCCGGGAGGGACGCAGCCCGTGGCGAGCTGTTCAGCCTCCTCTTCTTCGCAACCGAGTTCCACGATGCGCTCATCGACCTCGGTCGACGCGATGCAGAGCGCTGGCTGAGCACGACCCACGACGACGGTCCGTGGCGCTTGGGTCCCCCGCCGCTGGTGGCGCCGCCGCTCCAGCGCACCGATTGATAGTAGCCTCTGAGGCAATGACCGGTAACAACTCACCTGAATTCGAGTTCCTGTGCTACGCCGAGGACGGTCCAGTCGCGCGGATCACGCTCAATCGGCCCGATAAGCGGAACGCCTTGTCGATTGCGCTCAGCAACGAGCTGATCAGA
>Ga0302325_10006788_pt1 | contig 25615 bp, 20 predicted proteins | sample Palsa_T0_2_FD_201948 | JGI IMG/M metagenome (GOLD analysis project Ga0302325, IMG submission 201948) | Peat permafrost microbial communities from Stordalen Mire near Abisko, Sweden - Palsa_T0_2 | ecosystem: Environmental > Terrestrial > Soil > Palsa > Peat permafrost | place: Sweden: Abisko... | reverse complement strand
GCCACCCCCGGCGGCAACGACGCCCACTCATCGAGCGGTTCCCTGGAGCCGCTCGGACCCGCCATCACCTGGGAGGACGGCCGCGCGGAGGCGGAGGGCAGCGCGTTCCGCGAGGGCTTCGGCGGCGACGCGCTGTACCGGCGGACCGGCCAGTGGGTGGACGGCCGGTACCTGGTTCCGATGGCGCTGCGACTGGCGGCGCGGGAGCCGGAGCGGGTCGCGGCCGCGCGGTACCTGCTCGGCGCCAAGGACTACCTGTTCGGCGTGCTCGCCGGCGAGGTGCTGACCGACCCGTCGACGGCGACGGGGGTCGGCTGCTACGACCTGGCGGCCGGCGCCTGGATCGCCGAGGCGGTCCCGGCCGGGCTGCCGAGGCTGCCGGAGATCGCGCCGTGCACCACCGCGCGACCGCTGCGGCCGGCCGCGGCCCGCATGCTCGGGCTGGTCGCGGGCACCCCGGTCGTCCTCGGCGGCGCGGACTCGGTCCTGGGCGCGCTCGGCCTCGGCCTCGCCACCCCGGGCGAGGTCGCCTACATCGCCGGGACCAGCACCGTGATCCTCGCCCTGGCCGACACCCTGGAGCTTGACGCCGACCACCGCTACCTGGTCACGCCGATGGCGAGCCCAGGCGCCTGGGGGCTCGAGATGGACCTGCTGGCGACCGGGAGCGCGCACGCGTGGCTGGCCGGGCTGCTGGCCGGCGGCGACCAGGCGGCCCTGGCCAGGCTGGCCGACGAGGCCGACCCGGAGGCGGCGCCGCTGTTCCTGCCGTACCTGCTCCCGGGCGAGCAGGGCGCCCGTTGGGACCCCGACCTGGCCGGGGCACTGTCCGGCCTGCACCTGGGGCACGGCCCGGGCGACGTCGCCCGGGGCCTGCGCAACGGCATCGTGGCGGAGAGCAGGCACTGCCTGGCGGTCCTCGAGTCGGCCGCCGGGCGAGGCGGGATCCTGATGGCCGGCGGTGGCGCGCTGACCCCGTCGCTCGCCGCCGACCTGGCCGACGCGACCGGCCGCGCCGTTTACCCGCCCGATCCGTCGCTGACCGACAGCTCCGCGATCGGCGCGGCGGTCGTCGCCGCGGCCGGCGCGGCCGGCCAGGCGGTCGCCGTCCATCGCGGCGAGGGCCGGGCCGGGCTCGTCCCCGACCGCGGCCGCGGCGCCTGGTGGGAGTCGCTGGCGCAGCGGCATGAGGCCGCGGTGGCGGGCCAGATCATCGGGCGATGATGCCCCGCGGGATGAAGGGTCGCCGCGAGACGCCGTAAAGCTCACCCTCTGCGTGCGCTAGTCTGACCTGCCGCATCTCGGGCTGACAAGGAAAGGTACTGGCATGCTCCGCTTTCCGGGCCTGCTGAGGCAGGGTGACAGGATCGGCGTGACATCTCCTTCAGCCGGGGTTGCCCGGCGGGAGGCCGCGCGGATCGACTTTTGCATCGGCTGGCTGCGCGAAGCGGGGTTCGACGTCGTGGTCGGCGAATGCATGGATGGAACCGGCATCACGTCGGGACCAGCAGAGGCTCGTGCCGCCGAACTCACCGCGATGCTCTGCGACCCATCGATTCGGTGTGTGATCCCCCCGTGGGGCGGGGAAACCGCGATCGACCTCGTCGACCGGTTGGACTGGGCCGCCCTGGCCCGGGCCGACCCGACCTGGCTGGTCGGATTCTCCGACCTCTCCACGATCCTGGTGCCGATTACCACGCGGCTGGGCTGGGCCACGGTGCACGGCGACAACCTCGCCGACACGCCGTACCGGACTCCGGAAGGGCTGCTGGGCTGGCTTGAGATCGTTTCCGGGACCGGCCCTTATCTCCAGCGCGAGTCGGGCCTGGTCGCCGACTGGTGGCCGATGGCGGAGGACCCGCGGGCCACTATGTGGAAACGGGCAGGGGAAGGGCGGTGGAGCCTGCACGGCGCGGACTCGGTTCGTGTCACCGGCCGCCTCATCGGCGGCTGTGTGGAGACGCTGTGCAACCTTGCTGGCACGCCATACGGCGACGTAGCGGCGTTCGGCCGCCGGTACGCCGACGATGGGCTGATCGTCTACCTGGAGGCCGCCGGCGACGAGGCAGCCACGATTTGCCGCAACATCCACGGCCTCCGGCTGGCCGGCTGGTTCGACCACGCGACGGTGGTGCTGGTCGGCCGCACGAACGCGCCGGACAACCCGAAGCTGACCCAGCGAGAGGCAGTGCTCGACGCGCTGGCGCCGCTGGATCTGCCGGTCATTTTCGACCTTGAGATCGGACACGTGCCTCCCCACCTGCCACTAGTCAACGGGGCGCTGGCCACCGTCACCGTCAACGCAGAGACACGCCAGATCGTCCAGGAGTTCCGTTAGGCCAGATCCTCAGCCGATGATGCCCGTGATGCGGGAAAGAAGATTATCAATATAGGCGAGTGCCTTGTGAATACCGGGCCCGAATTTCACCGGGCGGTAAAGGTGACGCGGGCCGACGCTAGCTGTTAAGCGGAAGCTTCCCCAGTTCAGCCTATTGGGACTAATCTGGGTGCTCATGTCGGAAAGCACCCAGGGCAGTGATGGGCCGGTCATGCCGGTCTTCCCGGTATTGCCGGTTATCGAGGGCCTCAGAACCAGGCCGGCGGTCCCGCCCCCCGGGACCATTTTCTCGCTCGGCTGGCTGACGGCGGAGCTATTCGATCCGCGACGGCGGGTCAGCTCGACGGTGCGCCAGCCGCCCTTCGACGCCGACGTCCAGCTCCCGCAGGTGCCTGACCTGGCAACGGACCCCATGCTGGTCTTCCTCGCGGCCGAGCTGACCGAGCTCGTCTGGTGGTATCCGAAGCTGAAAGCGCCGGCCGCCGCGGTCACCGGTGAGACGGACAAGCTGAAGGCGGTCGTGGCGGCGGAGTCCACCGCGGTCGGAGACGCCGCTGCCGCCGTCGACGCCGCTGCCGCTGCCAATACTGAGGCCGCTGCTGCTGACGCGGCCGCTGCCGACGGCGGTGGCGGTGGCGCTGCCGTCGAGGCAACCGAGGCCGAGGCGACCGACGGCGGGACGGCGTTCTCCGCGGCCGCTCTCCTGACCGCGGTGTCGGAGCTGAACCAGGCGATCCTCGATGAGTTCGCGGACACCCCGGAGCGGCTCAGCGCCTACCAGCTCGGCCTCGCGCTGAGCGACCTGACGTGGCTGCCGTGCAAGCCGGAGCCCGGGACCCACGGGTCGGCCGCGAGCAGGCCGTCCGCGCTCATCAGCCTGTTCTCGCGGAGCCAGCTGGCCGGGATTAAGACGCTCCTCAGCGGCGGGGGCTCGCAGCTCCCGACGTCGGCCGCCGCGATCGTGAGCCAGTCGCTCGACAACTGGGCCGACTGGCTGGACGTCAACGCGTCCAGCTTCACCGAGTCGGGCGGGGACGCCTGGTCGGCCAAGGCCGACGTCGTGCTTGACGCGCTGCGGGTGCAGGGCTGGGTCTGGTACTCCGTGCTCATCGCCGACCCGGACGTGTCGGCGGCGCCGTCGATGGGCGCCTGGGTGCAGGCCGGGTCGTCAATCGCGCGGGCGACGGCGATGATCAGCGGGGTCGTGCTGCGCCGGTTCTGGCCGCTGGTGCTGCTCGCGCTGGCGGTGCTGGGCGGGCTGCTCGCGCTGGTGATCGTGAACCTCAGCGGGGCCAGCCAGGTCTGGGCGTCCCTGGCGACCGTGGTGACCGTGGTCGCCGCCAGCGGGGTGGGCATCGGAAGCGGGGTGTCAAACGCGTTCGACGGCGTCGGGTACGAGATCTGGGCGGCCGCCAGGCGCGACGCGTCGGCCTGGAACATCACCTGGCTGCCGGCCGTGTCGTCGACCACGATGCAGCGTGTGCGCCTGGACAGCCGCGGGGTGGCCGCACCGCGAATCAGGAAGAACCTCGATACTCAGTAGCCGGACATAGCGGCGTTAACATCGGTCTCATGCCCGACACCGAGGACACCAACGCCGCCGTCTGGAAGTCGGACATCGGCGTCAGCTTCTGGAAATCGACCCAGGCCGATCGGGAGCGGCGCCGGGCGGGTCAGCGCACGCTGCTGGCGGAGCTGCTCCCGTTCGCCGCCGACGAGCCGTTCACGGTCGTTGACCTCGGGGCCGGGACGGGCGCGGCGGCCCGGATCGTCCTCGACCACTACCCGGCCGCGCACGCGATCCTGGCCGACTTCTCGCCGCAGATGATGGCCCAGGGCGAGGCGGAGCTCGGGCCGTACGAGGGCCGCTACACCTACGTCGAGTTCGACCTGACCAAGGCCGGCGGCTGGCCGGACGGCATCCCCGACCCGGTGGACGCCGCGATCAGCTCGCTGTCGGTGCATCATCTGAACGACGACCGCAAGCAGACGCTGTTCGCGGAGATCCTCGCCCACCTGGCCCCCGGCGGCTGGTACCTGAACTACGACCCGGTCCGGCCGCCGGACGCGGTGGTCGAGGAGGCGTGGCTGCGGGCCGGCGACCGGCGGGACCCGGCGGCGGCGCACAAGCGCGAGCACCCGACCGAGCAGGAGCGGTTCCGCTACGAGAACCACGTGCGGTACATGATCCCGCTCAGCCCCCAGCTCGATTACCTGCGGGCGGCTGGCTTCGAGGGCGTCGACGTGTACTGGAAGGACCTTGACTTCGTCATCTACGGCGGTCGGCGCCCTACCGCCTGACCTTCTCCGCCATCGCCTGCACGCCGGCGATGAACACGTCGATCCCGAGCTGGTAGTGGAAGTCCGGATCGTCGCACGCGGTCATCGGCGCGGCGCACTCCACCAGCCTCGGGTACCGGACGGTGGGCAGGGTCGCGAACACGACCTGCTTCCTGCGCTGCAGCTCGGTCCGGTCATCGGCGTCCAGTGACGTGATCCCCGCTTCGCTCATCACCAGCGTGATGCCGGTCCAGAGGGTGGTGCGGGCGATCTCGCTGGCGTAGCGCGGATCGAATCCGGCATTGCGCAAGACCTCCAGGGTCGTCTCCGTCGCGCGCAGGAAGAACTCGTTCTGCGTCTCCGAGTGCAGCAGCAGCGCCGGAGCGGCCGGATGCGCCCGGAGCACCCGCAGCAGCGACTCGAGTAGCCCGCGGAGCTGGTCGGACCAGGGCGCGGCGTCGTCGACGTCGACGTCGATCTCGGACCAGACCCGCTCGGCCAGCCCGTCCAGCAGCTCGTCCTTGCTCCGGAAGTGCCAGTAGAGCGCCATCGGGGTGACGCCGAGCTCCTGCGCGAGCTTCCGGATCGTCAGCGCGTCGAGTCCGGCGCTGTCCGCCAGCTGCATCGCCCGGTCGACCACCGCGCTCCTGGTCAGCTTGGTGCGCTCGGCGTCGCCACGGGCCGGCTCGGCGTCCGCGCCGAGCTGCGCTGAAGAAGCTGAAGAAGAGGTCACTTGACAACCATACGCCGTACAGGTCATGATCGGCAATGACGACATGTACAACGTATAAGAACGTCATACAGGTACGGCATACAGGTACGCCGTACACGTTCTAAGCGGAAGGACCGCAGCCATGACGGCGAAGACACGGTGGTGGGCGCTGACGGCGGTCAGCCTCGCGACCCTGATGTGCTATTTGGACAACAACGTCGTGAACGTCGCGCTCCCGACGATCGAGCGCAGCCTGCACCTGTCGGTCAGCGGGCTCGAGTGGATCGTGAGCAGCTACCTGCTCGTGCTCGGCGGCCTGCTGCTGGTCGGCGGCCGGGTCGCGGACGTGTTCGGGCGGCGCCGGATCTTCCTGGTCGGCCTGGTCATCTTCACGCTCTCCTCGCTCGCGGCGGGCCTGGCCGGCAGTGCTGACGTGCTGATCGCGGCGCGGGCGGTGCAGGGCCTCGGCGCGGCGCTGGTGATGCCCGCGAGCCTCGCGATCATCGCCGCGGCGTTCACCGACGCCCGCGAGCGGACGACCGCGATCGGGATCTGGGGGGCGGTCTCGGCGCTCGGCCTGGCGCTCGGCCCGGTCATCGGCGGGCTGGTCAGCCAGCACCTGCACTGGGGCTGGATCTTCCTCATCAACGTGCCCCTGGGCGTGATCACGGCCGCCATCGCGTTCCCGTTCATCGCCGAGTCGCGCGGCCGGACCGAGGCGGAGACGGCCGCTGGCACCGCCAGGTCGACCGCCGCCCTGCTCGATATCCCCGGCCTGGTGTCGTCGGCGCTGGCGCTCTTCGCGCTGACCTACGCGCTGATCGAGGGGCAGGACAAGGGCTGGACGTCGGCGCTGATCGCCGGCGCGTTCGCGGTCGCCGCGGTTGGCGCCGTGATCTTCGTGGCGATCGAGGCGCGCAGCCCGCATCCGATGGTGCCGCTGCCGATCTTCCGCTCGGCGGTGTTCAGCGGCGGGCTCGGCACGATGATGATCTGGTCGTTCGGCGTCCTCGGGATCTACTTCTTCACCTCGTTGTACCTGCAGAGCATCCTCGGGTTCTCGCCGACCAAGGCGGGCCTGGCGTTCGTGCCGATGGCGCTGTGCCTGGCCGTCGCGGCGATCCTGTCGCCGCGGGTGACGGCGGTCATCGGCGGGCACCGCACGGTGGCGCTGGGGATGGCGATCATGACCGTCGGCCTGGTGTTGTTCGCCCGGCTGGGCGGCGGGGCGACGTTCACCGGCCTGCTGCCCGGGTTCGTGCTGTTCGGCCTCGGCGCCGGGCTGATGAACGTGCCGCTGACCAACGCGATACTCGACGGCGCGCCCGCCGAGCAGTCGGGCATCGCGTCCGCCCTGCTCAACGCGTCGCGGGAAGTCGCCGGGCTGCTCGGGGTGACGGTGGTCGGCGCGGTCCTGCGCTCGCGCGAGGGCAGCGCGCTGCGCGGCGGCGCCAACCCGGCCCAGGCCTTCATCGACGGCTACCACTCCGGCCTGTGGCTGACGATCGTCCTGCTGGCGGCCGGCGTCGTGCTCAGCTACCTGACGCTCCGGCCGCGGCAGCGTGTCATGCTGCCGCCAGCGGGAACTCCCATGGCGGTGACCTCGGAAACGACGTCGGCGCGGGAGACGGCGGCAGTACCGGAAATGAGCGCGGGGCGGCAGACGACAGCGGTGCAGCAGACGACCGCGATGCAGCAGTCGACAGCGGTGCAGCAGACGACGGTTGCGCCGCGCGGACAGTAAGGAGAGCCAGTGGCCGGAGCCGACGGGTTCGACGCGGTCGTCGTCGGGTCGGGGCCCAATGGCCTGGTCGGCGCGGTCATCCTGGCTGAGGCGGGGCTGAAGGTGCTGCTGGTAGAGCAGGCGGACGAGGTCGGCGGCGGGCTGCGGAGCGGCCCGCTCACCGGCCTCGACGGCTTCACCCACGACGTCTGCGCGACCGTGCTGCCGCTGGCCCGCGCGTCGGCGGCATTCCGCCAGCTCAAGCTCGACGTCGACTGGGTCTACCCGGATGTACAGGCGGCGCACCCGCTCGATCGGCAGGACGCGGTGCTGATCCACCGGGACGTGGCGCTGACGGCCGACGGCCTGGGCTCGCGCCGGGACGCGATCGCCTGGCGGCAGAGCGTCGGCGCGACCGCGAGCGGCGGGTTCGGGCTGGTGGACTCGCTCCTGTCGCTGCCGTCGCTGCCGTCGGCGCCGCTGCGGGCGGCCAGGTACGGCGCCCTCGGCCTGCTGCCGGCCAGCGCGCTGGCCCGGATCCTGTTCGGCGGCGAGCGGGCGCGGGCGGCCCTGGCCGGGATGGCCGCGCACTCGATGGTCGACCTGCGCAGGCCGATCACCGGCGGCTACGGGCTGCTGCTGGCCGGGCTCGCGCACCAGGTCGGCTGGCCGCTGGTCCGCGGCGGCTCCGCCCGGCTGGCGGCGGCCCTGGTCGCCCGGCTGGTCGAGCTGGGCGGGGTGGCGGAGACCGGGCACCGGGTCCGCGACCTGGCCGACGTGCCGAACGCCCGCGTCGTCCTGCTTGACCTCGGTCCCCGGCAGGTGGCCGACGTCTGCGGCGGCCGGCTGCCGCCCGGGTACGCGCGGCGGCTGCGCCGGTACCGGTACGGTCCGGGCGCGTTCAAGCTCGACTGGGCACTTGACGGCCCGGTGCCGTGGCGCGACCCGGCGGTGGCGGGCGCGGCGACCGTCCATCTGGGCGGGACGCTGGACGAGATCACGGCCGCGGAGGCCGCGGTCGCGGCCGGCCGGCACCCCGATCGGCCCTATGTGCTCGCGGTCCAGCCGTGCGCGGCCGACCCGTCTCGGGCGCCGGCCGGCCAGCATGTGCTGTGGGCGTACTGCCACGTGCCCAACGGCTCGGCGGCGGACATGACGACGGCGATCGAGGACCAGGTCGAGCGGTTCGCGCCCGGCTTCCGCGATCGGATCATCGCGCGGGCCGCGCACGGCCCGGCGGCCCTGGAGCGGCGCAACCCGAACCTCGTCGGCGGCGACATCGCCGGCGGCTACAGCGGCCTTTCGCAGCTGGTCCGGCGCCCGAGCCTGTCACCCCGTCCGTGGGCGACGCCGCTGCCCGGGGTCTACCTGTGCTCGGCCAGCACGCCGCCCGGCGCGGGCGTGCACGGCATGGGCGGCTACCACGCCGCCCGGCTGGCGCTGGCCTACTATTGACCGAACCTGGAGGCCGGCGCCCGGGTTGTCGCGATGCGGCCGGAGGCCGCCCCGGCCCGGGCCGAACGCCGGCTGGCGATGGTCTCCACCAGCGTGATCAGCACGCCCTTGACCGACGCGACGTCACGGGCGTCGCACAGCACTAGCGGGTTGCCGGGGTCGAGGTCCAGTGCCTGCCGGATCTCCTGCGGGTCGTAGCTCGGGGCGTCGTCGAAGCAGTTGACGGCGACCACGAACGGCAGCTGGCGCTTCTCGAAGTAGTTGACCGAGGGGAAGCAGTCTCCCAGCCGCCGCACGTCGGCCAGGATCACCGCGCCGAGGGCGCCGTAGGCCAGCTCGTCCCACATGAACGAGAACCGCTCCTGCCCGGGCATGCCGAACAGGTACAGCACGATCCTGGCGCCGAGGGTGATCCGGCCGAAGTCAAGGGCGACGGTGGTCGTGGTCTTGGCGCCCACGCCGGTCAGGTCGTCGAGGCCGATGCTGGCGGTGGTGAGCGCCTCCTCGGTCTGCAGCGGGCGGACCTCGCTGATCGCGCCGACCAGCGTGGTTTTGCCCGCCCCGAACCCGCCCGCGACGAGGATCTTGTGCGCGGTGAAGGCGGGGACGGCGGCGGCGCCGCCATGAGTGTCAGAGCGCGCGGAGGCCATTCAGTATCTCCTGGAGCACGTCGTTGCCGGTTCGCTGGTCAGCCGATCGTTGCCCTACCACGGTGATCGCCTCCAGCTCGGTCAGGTCGGCCACCAGCACGCGCACCACGCCCAGTGGCAGCGCGGTGTCGGCGGCGAGGTCGGCCAGGGTCACCTGCTGGCCGCACAGGCTCAGCAGCCGGTGATGCTCGGGGGCCAGCCGGGCCGGATCGTCGGTCGGCAGCGGCCGCCCGGTGGCGACCAGGACGGTGAGGAGCGTGAGCGGCTCACCGTCACCCGGCCCGGTGGTCCGGCCGCCGGTCACCGCGTAGGGCCGGACCACCGGGCCCGATTCTCGCTGCGGCCAGGCGTCGTCTGCGGGTCTCTCGGTCACGGCAGCGGGAAATCGGTCGACCGCACCCGGGGCAGGGCCGCGAGGTGCGGCCTGGCCCGCTTGGCCAGCATCGCCATCTCGTAGGCGACGGTGCCCGCGTCGGCCTCCGGCGGGCAGAGCGCGGCCAGGCAGCTGCCCTGGCCGGCCGCGATGAGGAAGAAGATCCCGTGCTCGAGCTCGATGATCGTCTGCCGCACGCCGCCCGCCGCGAAGCGGTCGCCGGTGCCGGCCGCGAGGCTCTGCACCGCCGCCGCGACCGCTGACAGGTGCTCGGCGTCCTCACGCGACAGATCCCTCGAGGCGGCGATCAGCAGGCCGTCGCGGGAGAGGATCACGGCCCGGCGAAAGTCGGCCAGCCGGTCGGCGAGATCATCAAGCAGCCAGGCCAGATCTCGTGAAGGAGTTCCGCCGTCAGGCAACACAGCCATAACCCTTCCTCGCCACCGGATTTGCTGTCCCGATGGCTTAGCATGCGTGGGTGAACCTGGCCTGGTGGGCTAGGAACGCCCATATATTAACTCCTGCGAATATTTGCCGCGGGTGGAACTGGAAGCGCGAAAGCGTCGTCTCGCCGCCAACGGGTCTGAGCGTACAGAACTGCTGTGGTGTTATGTCGGCCTATAGCCAAATGCCTGGAATGGCCGTTATGATCACACCGGCCCAGGGCCAGGCGGTGCTGCCTAACGTCCGCGTGCAGGCGAACCTAATGAGGAGAATGATGCCGGAGCCGTCCGCGACCGCGCTTCCGGGAACGACCTCGACAACCGCTGGCGGCCTCGAGCCGGACGCGATCGGCGTAGCGCAGGACACCATCATCGGCATGGCCTCGTCCGCCCCGGCCGCGGTGGTCGCGATCTCGCTGGCGGCGCTGGCGGCGGCGTCGGCCTACGGCGGCGGCCCGGTCCTGCTCATCAGCGCGGTCCCGATGCTGATCATCGCGAACGCCTACCGTCGGCTGAACATGTGGAACGCGAACGCGGGGGCGTCCTTCGAGTGGGTCGGCCGGGCGATCAACCCCTACCTCGGCTTCCTGACCGGCTGGCTGATGATCGTCGGGTTCGTGGTCGGAACGCTGAGCGGGGTGGTCATCCTCGGGCCCTCGGTGCTGGCCGTCTTCACCAACTCGGCCGCCAGCACCTGGCCCAACGTCCTCATCGCGACCGCGGTCGGGGTGGTGATGACCGTGATCGCGGTCGTCGGCATCCGGATCACCGCCCGGGTCCAGGTCGTGATGGCGGTGGTCGAGTACGCGATCCTGGTCGGGATGTCGGTCTGGGGGCTGTTCTACGTGCTCGGGCATCACCCCGGCACTTACCACATCACCAGCGGCTGGTTCAGCCTGAGCGGGGTCGGCGGCCAGGGCAGCATCGTCGCCGGGTTCCTGATCGCGGTGTTCGCCTACAGCGGCTGGGACGGCAGCATCTACGTCAACGAAGAGGTCAGGCACCGGCACGCCAACCCGGGCCGGGCCGCGATCATCGCGGTGGCGCTGCTCGCCGTCATCTACACGGTGGCCCAGGTCGGCCTGCAGGGCGTCATCTCGCCCAAGAACCTCCAGGCGAGCGCGGCGCCGCTGGTCTCGGTGGCGCAGGCCCTCGGCGGCGGCGACTGGGCCAAGGTGATGGCGCTGGCGATCGCGCTGTCGGCCATCGCCACCACCGGCGCGGGCATCGTGGTGGGCGCGCGGATCATCTACGGGATGGCCAGCTACCGGGCGCTGCCGGGGTTCCTGGCGAACGTGAACCGGCGGTTCGCCACCCCCGCCGCGGCCAGCGTCGTCTTCGGGGTGGCGGTGGTCGCGCTCGGCTGGGTCTACCTGCTCGCGACCTCGGTCCAGAATGCCTTCAACGACGTGGTCGACATCACCGGCCTGGTGTTCGCGCTGTTCTACGTCCTCACCGCGCTCGCGGCGGTCGTCTACTACCGGCGCCGCGTCTTCTCCGGCGTCTGGGACGCGGTGATCCTCGGCATCGCACCGGTCGCCTCGGCCGGGTTCCTGGTCTGGATGGTGGTGAAGTACCTGACCACCGCGCCCGCGGCGCAGAACTGGTCGGTGGCCGGCATCCTCATCTCCGGCGTGGTCATGATGCTCGTCGCGCGGTTCTGGCTGCGGTCGCCGTTCTTCCAGGTCCGGCCGGAGAGCGACCCCGGCTGATCGGCCCGTCGGTCAGCCTGGGTGACCGCCGAGGCGGTCACGCTACGACCGGCCGACGTTCTGCCAGCTGGCCTGGGCCGCGATCCGCAGCGGATCCGATGGCGCCAGGGTGGCGTTGCAGCGCTCGACCGTGTCCTCGAGCACCTTGACCGCGTCGCCGTTGCGGCCGACGCTCAGGTAGGCGTTGGCCAGGTTCAGGCTGGTGGCCAGGGTGTCCGGGTGGTCGACGCCGAGCAGGCGGGTGTAGCCGGTCCTGGTCTGCTCGCCCAGCCGCACCGCGGCCGCCATCTTGCCGCCGGCATGGCAGGCCCCGCCGAGCGCGCCGCGCGCGGCCACCGTGAGCAGGTGGTCGGGGCCGAGGTCGCGTTCCCGGTCCGACACAACCTTCTCGTATTGCGAGATCGCGGCCTTGGGCCGCCCGTCGGCCAGGTAGGCCTCGGCCAGGTACTGTCTGGTCGCGGTGACGTCCGGGTGCCGCTGACCCTGGACGCGCTCGCGTTCGGCCAGCGTCCGGCGGTACACCATGATCGCTTCGAAGATCGAGCCCGCCGCCCGGTAGGCGGCGCCGAGGTCCTCGTGCGCGGTCAGCGCGTCGAGGCTGTTGACCCCCTGCGACCGCTCGCGGCCGCTGACCACCTCGGTCAGCACCACCACGGCCTCGTTGAACCGGCCCGCGCTGACCAGGGCGAGGCCGAGGTTGCGGGCGGCCTCGATCGTGCCGGGGTGATCGGGACCGCGCCTGCGCGCCCGCTCCGACCACACCCACTGCAGCAGCGAGACCGCGACCGGGGCCTGCCCGGCCGCCAGGTAGGCCTGCGCGAGCCGCTCGTTGATCTGGAAGAAGACCGGGTGCTCGAGCCCCAGCATCCGCTCGCCGGTCGCGGCCAGCTCCTGCCAGTAGGCGACCGCGGGCCCGGCCAGCCGGGCGGCGTCGAGGCTCTGCCCGGCCCGCAGCAGCAGCGCGTGGCAGCCGCCCTGCCACAGCAGGTCCCCGGCCGCGTGCCGCAGGGTCTCGGCGCACGAGCGCAGGCTGCGGGCCAGCCATTCGGGCTGGTCGTCGGCCGGCCACGCCTGGAGCAGGGCGTCGGCCGCCGCCATGGCCGCGCCCTTGAGCATCCCGTCCGGCATCGCCGCGCGCACGGCCGCCTGGACCAGCCAGCTCATCTGCATCATGGCCGGGGCCGAGGCCGGCCCGTCGGCCGCGGCGGGCGGTCCCGGCTCGGGGCTGGCGAACAGCAGGCCCGCCTGCTCCAGTGAGCTGATCGCGTTGGCCAGCGTCGCCGCCGAGCCGCCGACGGCGGCGGTGGCGTATTCGCGGGCCGCGTTGGCGGTCAGGACCGCGGTCGGGATCGCGTTGCCGTCGAGCAGGGCCGTGAGCACCAGCAGCGACTGGGCGGTGCCGGGTGACAGCAGGTCGGCGTGGTCGACCGACAGCGACCAGGTGATCGCGCCCGCGGCGGGCGAGCCGCCGACCGCGCTCGCCCCGCCCGCCTGGTCCCGCCGGTAGGCGAAGTGCTCGCGGTAGTCGTGGCAGGTCAGTTCCGAGCTGGCGATCACCGCGCTCGCCTGGGCCAGCGCCAGCGGCTCGCCGTCCAGGTCCCCGACTAGGTCGATGGCGCCCTGACGCTGATCGAGGTCCGTGGTCAGGCAGCCGACCAGGTAGGTGAGCGATTCCCGGCGGCTGAACGGGCCGACCGGGACGACGTGCGCGCCCCGCCCGGACAGGGAACCGGGCTCGGCGGTGGTGATCAGAACCCGGCCGGCCGACCCGGTCGGCCAGGGGAACCCGTCGTCGAGGGCGACCGCCGCGGTGAGGTCGTCAAGCACCACCAGCCACCGCCGGTCGGTCTCGCGCAGCCAGCCCAGGAAGCGGGCCGTCACCGTGTCCGCGTTGCCGGTGAACTGGCTGCTGACCTCGGCCGCGGCCGCCGCGTAGCCGGACAGCACCGACGCCCGGGTGGTGGCGGTCAGCCAGATGACCAGGTCGACCGCGCCGGACTGCCACAGCGACTGCGCGGTGTACACCGCGAGCTGGGTCTTGCCGCACGATTCGCGCCAGTCGCGGCCGCCGCCGCCGGGTATGCCGGACACCAGCGCCACTGCCGCGCCGGGAACGAGCGAGCCGTCGAGCACCGCGCCGGTCTCGGGCCGGTCAATGAAGCCGTTGGCGAGCCCAGGCGCTGAACCCGTCCAGACGGGCGCCCCGGCGTTGTCAGAGTGCGCGGAGGCCATCGAGTATCTCCTGGAGCACGTTCTTCTCGGATTGTTGGTCGGTCGGTTGCTGCCGCACCACGGCGACGGCTCCCTGCAGGGTCAAGTCGGCGATCAGCACGCGCACCACGCCCACCGGCAGCGTGGTGTCGGCCGCGAGGTCCGCCACCGTGACCTGCTGCTCGCACCGGGCGAGAATCCGCCGGTGCTCGGGTGACGAGCGCTCGGCCTCGGGCGCCGCTGGCAGCCCGGTGGCGACCACGACGGCGATGAGGTCGAGGACCTCGCCGTCGGCGGGCTCGGTCCGGCCGCCCGTCACGGCGTACGGTCGCACCACGGGGCCGGAGGTGCGCCCTCGCCATCTGTCGCCAGCGGGCACCGCTATCACTCGGCCTGGACGCTGGTGGCCGCGGATCTCGGCAATGCGGCAAGATGCGGACGGGCCCGTTTCACCAGCATGGCCATCTCGTAGGCGACGGCCCCGGCGTCGGCGTCGGCCGGGCACAGCGCCGCCAGGCAGCTGCCCTCGCCCGCCGCGATGACGAACAGGATCCCGTGCTCGAGCTCGATGATCGTCTGCCGTACGCGCCCGGCCGCGAAGCGGTCGCCGGTGCCCGCCGCGAGGCTCTGCACGGCGGCCGCGACCGCCGACAGATGATCGGCGTCGTCGCGGGTCAGATCGCTCGAGGCGGCGATGAGCAGGCCGTCGCGGGAAAGGATCACGGCCCGGCGGAAATCCCGTACCCGGTCGGCCAGATCGTCGAGCAGCCAGGCGAGATCTCGCCCGGGCACGCTCACATCGGCCATCCCTGCCATCATGCCTCCTCGTTATCGGCAGCGTCTTTGTAGCCATCGTCGGTATAGCCATCGTCGGTATAGCCGTCGTCGGTCCGGCGGACCCGGGCGGCCAGCGGCGGGGCGGGCGGCTGCGCCTCCCGGCTCCGGTGCCAGCTGCTCTGCAGGGAGGACGCCAGGCTGCGAGCGTCGTCCGGGCTGGGGGCGTCGACCGGGACGTGCCGGGGGATTCCGCCGGCCGGCGTCACCGCCGCGCCGGCGTCGTCGCCGGCCGGCTGGCTGTCGGGCCGCACCCGCTGCGGCAGGCCGTGCAGCGCGCCCGGGACCGGCCTGGCCGCCAGCGCCTCGGCCGGGCCGCCGCCGGCGGCGGCTGGTTCCTTGACCGGATCGGTCAGCGAGAGCACCTGCGGCGCGCGCAGGTTGAGGCGGGTGGAGTCGCTTCGCTGGGGCTCGCCGTACCCGCCCAGGGCAGCCGGGTCGGGCACCACGATCGCGTCCGGCAGCACCACGATCGCCTTGGTGCCGAGGTAGGGCGACGGGCCGAGCGCGACGTGGACGCCGTGCCGGGCGGCCAGCCGTCCGGCGACGAACAGGCCGAGCCGGTCGGCGTCGGCCAGGCCGACGTCCAGCGGCTCGGCCAGCTGGGCGTTGAGCTCAAGGAGCTGGTCAGCCGGAATCCCCAGGCCGCGGTCGGTCACCTCGACCGCGAAGCCGTTGGCCACCCGCTCCGCCCGGATCTCGACCCGGGTGCTCGACGGGGAGAACAGGGTGGCGTTCTCGATCAGCTCGGCCAGCAGGTGGATCATGTCGGTGACGGCGACGGCGGCCACCGCCTCCTCGGCGTCGGAGATGACGGTGACCCGGGTGTAGTCCTCGACCTCGGCCGCGGCCGCGCGCATGACGTCGATGATCGGCACCGGGCCGCTCCACGAGCGCCCGGGGGCCGCGCCGGACAAGACCGTGAGGCTCTCCGCGTGCCGTCGCATCCGGGTGGTGAGGTGGTCGAGGGTGAACAGCTCGGCCAGCGCGGCCGGGCTCGACGCCTGCTGCTCCAGGGTGTCGATGATGCGCAGCTGCCGGTGCAGCAGCGACTGGTTCCTCCGGCCGAGGCTGGCCAGGATATGCCGGAAGCCGTTGCGCAGCGCCGCCTCCGACGCCTCGGCCACGGCCGCCTGCTCGTAGGCGCCGCGCTGCGCGGCCGCGATCCGTCCCTCCGCCGCCCGCTCGACCCGGCGCGCGAACCTGTTCATGAGCAGGGCCGCCACCAGGACGACGATGAGACCGGTCCCCGCCAGCACGGTCGAGCCGACCAGCGCGCGGTGTCCCCGCAGGGCCGACCCGAGCCAGTGCATCCGGTCCGGCGCGCCGCTGAGCAGCACCGCGGCCAGCACTCCCCACAGCACGAGCAGGCAGCTGACGGGCGTGATGAGATCGGCCATGAAATGGACATCGGTCGAATGGCTCGCCGCGCGCTTGGCTGACTGGCGTGGAGAGGTGCCGACGGCCATGTAGTCACTCCTGCGATATTCCGCCCCGCGGTGCCCGATGCGCGTAAGCGCACCATGTAGACACCATTGTGTCTGAGCGTACAGAAATGTCTAAGGGCTGTGGTGCTGTGTTGCGCAGCTGATGCAGGTCAATCGCCGGCCAATGGCCGGCCCGGATCGGTCACGGCCGCCCCTGGCGTTTGTTGTCTGGCAACGACGACGGCCTCGGCGCGTGCCCACGAGCCGGTCGCGGCTTCCCAGATCACCCGTGCTACCTGCGCGGTCGGCCGTCCGGGGGCGACCCGATGCGGCTGTCGTCCGCCACCAAGGGGTCGGTCCCAATTCGGGTGAAAGCAACAGCGACACGGTGACGGCGGAGGTAGATCATGGTCATCGGGCCGCCGGCCGGGACGCAATGCCCGGCTGGCCGGGGGGTAACGCGTAGTAGCAAAGGAAGGCAGGAACCCTAGTATGACGCAGCGAAGCCTTGAGGATCTGCTGCAGACGGCCAACCCCGTTGAGCTGCTGCGGAACTCCCAGGAGGGCGCTTACGTCTATCCGGTCGTCCCGACCGAGTTCTCCCACTGGAAGGCCGAGCAGGTCGCCTGGCAGAAGGCCGCGGTGCTGTTCGACCAGAGCCACCACATGGCGAACCTTTACATTAAGGGTCCGGACGCCCTCAAGCTGATCTCCTACATCGGCTTCAACACGTTCAAGAACTTCCCCACGAACATGGCCAAGCAGCTGGTGCCGGTCACCTACGACGGCTATGTCATCGGCGATGGCATCCTGTTCCACCTCGAGGAGGACGTCTACGAGTTCGTCGGCCGGGTGCCGAGCGTGAACTGGATCCAGTTCCACGCGGAGACCGGCCACTGGAACGTGGAGCTCGTCCGCGACGACCGCTCGCCGTCGCGCCCGCTGGGCAAGGCCGTGACCCGGACGCAGTACCGGTTCCAGATCCAGGGGCCGAACGCCTCCCAGGTGATCGAGAAGCTCAACGGCGGCCCGATCGCGGACATCAGGTTCTTCCGGACCGACTTCATCACCATCAAGGGCAAGAAGGTCGCGGCGCTCAGGCACGGCATGTCCGGGCAGCCCGGCCTTGAGGTCTTCGGCCCCTACGAGGACTACTTCGAGATCAGGGACGCGATCCTGGAGGCGGGCGAGGAATTCGGCCTCACCCCGGTCGGTTCCCGCGCGTACGCGTCCAACACCCTCGAGTCGGGCTGGATCCCGTCGCCGCTGCCGGCCATCTACACCGGCGAGAAGCTGAAGGCGTACCGCGAGTGGCTCCCGGCGGTGGGCTACGAGGGCTTCGCGGGCACGCTCGGCGGCAGCTTCGTGTCCGAGAGCATCGAGGACTACTACCTCACCCCCTACGAGCTCGGCTACGGCCACATGGTCAGGTTCGACCATGACTTCATCGGCCGCGAGGCGCTGGAGGCGATGGACAAGCCCTCGCAGCGCCGGAAGGTGACGCTGGCCTGGAACAAGGAGGACGCGGGCAAGATCGCGGCCTCGCTGTTCACCGACGAGATCCCGGCCAAGGGCCTCGACGTGCCGATCTCGAACTACTCGTCGTCGAACTACGACGCGGTGTCGCTCGACGGCAGGCTCGTCGGCCTGTCGCTGTTCACCGGCTACAGCCACAACGAGCGGCTCGAGCTCTCGCTCGGCGTCATCGACCCCGCCATCGAGGTCGGCACCGAGGTGACGCTGGTCTGGGGCGAGCCCGACGGCGGCTCGCTCAAGGCCTCGGTCGAGCGGCCGCACAAGCAGGTGGAGGTGCGCGCCACGGTGTCGCCGGTGCCGTTCTCGGCCGAGGCCCGCGAGCACTACGCGGAGGGCTGGCGCCTCACCGGCAAGGCCTGATAACGGTTTATTTCATGAGAAGGCGCCCGCCCCGATACCGATAGTAGGTACCGGGGCGGTCGTCATTTTCATAGGAAACTAAAATTGTTTTCCTAGCCTCAATCCGATGGCGAGCCGGAACCGTATAAGAGGTGCCGGGTGTTCGAGGCGATCTCGCGTCGACGCCAGTGGATGGGGCAGAGGAGGCAGATGTGTCCAGCCATGTGGACGTGCCAAGTAAAGCGGTCTCCGCGGGCAGACCTTGGTGGCTCGACCTGCTGCTGGCGCGCAGCCCGGGGCCCTGGCGGTCACGCATCGTGCGGGTGCTCATGCTGCTGGTGCTCGTCGTCGGCGCCGGTCTGACCGCGTACTCGGGCTACATCCACCTCTACCTGTGGGGCAGGCAGCCCTACCCGTACAGCGCCATCCCCACCATCGGCCCGCTCTTCCTCCTCCAGGGCATCGTCGGGATCCTGCTCGCCGTGCTCCTGGTCGTCACCCGCCGCCTCTTCGCGGTCCTGCTGGCGGCGGGATTCATGGTCGTCTCGGTGGCCGCCCTGGTCATCGACGTCCAGTTCGGCATGTTCGGCTTCCAGGACAGCTGGGCGGCCCCCTACGTCACCGGTACGCTCCGCTACGAGATCGTCGGCGCGGTGCTGCTGCTGATCGCCGCGGGCGTGCTGGCCTGGCCCACGGTGGCGGGCCGGTCCTGGCGCAGGCGGTAGCTGCGCCGGAACTGCCCGTCGCTGACCGGCCAGCGCTCGCCGCCCGGCCCCTCGACCACCCAGTCGCCCGGCCGCGCGGTCGCGGTGCCCTCCTTCGTCCTGAGCACCACCGACTCCGCGACCTGCCAGGCGCGGAAGACGCCGACCCGCTGCCAGCGCCCGTCTTCGAGCTGGGCGTGACTTGACCGGAACTCGGAGTCGCTGACGGTTCTGACGGTGCCGGCGCCGTCAACGACGTGCCAGTCCCCGGCAACGCCGAACATCTCCTCGCCCGAGGGCAGCGACCAGTGCAGCCGGGCGGCCAGCCGCCTGGCGCACACCACGCCGATCCGCTCGAAGCTGGCCGCCGCCTGCGGGCCGCCGGCGGGCACGATGGGCAGCAGGCCGGCCTGCTCGAGCCGCGCGATCTGCCTTGTCACGTTGGCCACGTCGGCGTGCTCCGCCGTCGCGACCCGCTCAAGGTCGGCCCGGCTCAGCTCGATGAAGCTGCCGGAGGGCACCAGCCGGACCGGCGCCCACTGACGGCCGAGCGTGGCGACCCGGGTCAGGATCGAATGAAGCCGCAGGATGACGATGATTCGGCGGGGGGACCGCGCGTTCCGGGCCAGCTGCCGCAGCAGCTGGCCCGAAGGGGTCGGCTGCCCACGGCTCACCGGCTGCCGTCGCCGGTGGATGTCGGTCCGGTTCAAGGTCTCCCCAGCCCGCGCGTGCTATGAATCGACGTTCCTCACCTTAGGTTGCCACGCAGCGCATAAGTACGTCGAGACGAAATGATGAAAAATCTCAACGTGAACACGGATATATGTAGATTCTGTGACACTTGAATTGATCGTAAGTCTCTGCGACCTCTGATTGACAAACATGGACGGTGCAAAATTAGGTAGGCGCTCGTACGCACTGACGCATCCATGCCGACGCTTCCATACCGCTACACTGAGCGGGTCGCGAAGCGGATGTGTGCGAAACCTGGAAACCAGGTGACCCACTCGGGGTCCAATTGGCAGGTTGCTACCCTCACATCGCTCGATTGCCATCAGGCTCAGAGACATTAGGAAGAAACATGGTTCCCAGCGAAGAATTGCGGTCAGCCATCATGTCCAAAGTCGCCGATCTGCGCGACATCCCGCTGGCCGAGTTGTCGGTCCTTGACTTCGACCTGCTTGGGAACGCAATCGGGCGAGTGCTGCAGGACAGTTCGGCGGACCTGACGCCGGTAGGCGCGTTTCAGTCCCGGATATAACACGGGGATCAGGGAACGGCCGACGTATGTCCATGTCAGCGGGTCAGTTTGTGCTCAAGATACACAGTCGCTGCGACTTGGCCTGCGACCATTGTTATGTCTACGAGGGCGCGGACCAGAGCTGGCAAGGCCGTCCTATGGCTATCTCGCCCGCCGTTGTCTCGCAAACCGCAATGCGCATCGCGGAGCACGTTAAGACGCACAATCTGAGCAGCGTCGAGGTAGTGCTGCACGGCGGGGAACCACTGCTCGCCGGGGTGTCCGGCATTCGCGGCACACTGGCCGAACTGACGGGTACCGTGGGTGGCCTGTGCCGGCTCGACATGCGGGTACACACCAACGGCGTGCTGCTGACCGAGGAGTTCTGCCGGCTCTTCGATGAGTACGACGTGCAGGTCGGGATCTCACTCGACGGAGACCGGGCCGCCAACGACAGGCACCGCAAGTACCGCGACGGCCGTAGCAGCTTCGACCAGGCGGTCCGCGCTATCCGACTGCTTGCCAGCGACCGCTTCAGGCACCTGTACGCGGGACTGCTCGCCACCATCGACGTCGCCAACGACCCGGTGGCCGTCTACGAGTCCCTGCTGAGGCTGAGCCCGGCGCGGCTGGATTTTCTGCTTCCCCACGCGACCTGGGATAGTCTTCCGGCGCGGACGGACCCGTCCGGCGCCGAGTACGCCGACTGGCTGATCGCCATCTTTGACCGCTGGCAGGCCGACGGGCGCCCGGTCGGGATCAGGACGTTCGACTCGATCATAGCGATGCTAGCGGGCGGCCAGAGCAGCACTGAGGCGCTCGGGCTGGCACCGGTCCGGATGGTCGTTATAGAGACCGATGGCACGTACGAGCAGGCCGACTCGCTCAAGGTGGCATACGAGGGCGCGCCCGCCACCGGCCTCAACGTCTTCGGACATTCCGTCGACGCCGTCACCGACCATCCCGGCCTAGCCGCACGCCGGCGCGGACTCGAGGGGCTGTGCGACACCTGCAGGCACTGCCCAGTCGTCAACGTCTGCGGCGGCGGCATGTACGCTCATCGCTACAGCTCCGCCTCTGCATTCGATAATCCATCTGTTTACTGCGGTGACCTGTTCAAGCTGATCGAGCACGTCAGGGCCGCGCTGCCGCCCGCGGCGGCGGCCGGGCGGAACCCCAACCACACGATCAGCGGCAGTGTGCTCGACCAGCTCGCAGCCGGCCTGGGCGGCGCTGAGGCCATCAGGCAGCTCACCCAGGCCCAGCGGTCTCTGCGGCGCGCCCTGCTCACCGCCGTATACCACGAAGGGACCGGCACATCGGCCGTGCCGGCGGCGGTCAGGGACACGATGGAGACGGCCTGGCTGGTGCTCGCAAGGTCCGACAGCGGTTGCCGGGACGCGCTGGACACCGTGCTAGGACACCCATACCTGCGTGCGTGGGCGGTGCGCTGTCTCGACCGGCTCAGATCATCAGACCATTCCGACGGCCGCGCTCCGGCCCGCTACGGCGTGGCGGCCCTCGCGGCCGATCTCGGCCACCTCGGGTCGATCGCGGCGGTGGTCGCGATCAGGGGAGGGGTCACCGCGCAGGTGACCGTGCCGATGGTCGACGGGGCGGTGCACCTGCCCGGACTTGGTCGGCTGGTGATCAAGTCGGCCAAGGGCGTGCCACCCGATACCACGATGTCGTGGGCGTTCCTCGAGACGGATGCGGACTGGCTGCGGGTGCGTGTCGGAGCCGACGCCCTGCGACTGCCACGGCCGAGCCTGCTGGCCGACGAGTCCGGCCAGGCGGGGCCCGGCGTGCCCGCCCGCGCTCCCGCAAGCGCGGTCCGCGGTTTGAGCGCCACCTGGGAGTTGGTCCGCGAGCTGACGGCGCCCGGCATCCGGGTCGCGTGCGAAGACACGGACCCGTACCGCGGCGACCATCAGTCGCCCGCCGCGCCCCGGCTGACCGCTGAGGAGTTCGCCCGGTGGCAGCGCGACTTCGCGCTTGCCTGGCAGCAGATTCAGTCCCACCACGCTGCCTACGCTCCGGCGCTCGCGGCCGGCCTGGCCGCGCTGACGCCGATGCCGGCCGGAGCGACGGCACCGGCTGTCCGGCAGGCCTTCGGTGTCATCGAAACGGCGATGCCCGGCGCGCCGACGACCCTCGCGCTAGCGCTGATCAGGGAATTCCAGCACGTGAAGCTCGCCGCTGTGCTTGAGCTATTCGACCTCCACGAGCGGGCGGACCACCGGTCCTATCGAGTGCCATCGCAGGCAGAGCTTGCACCGATTGAGTCGCTGCTGCAGGGCGCATACGCGAATCTGGCGGTCACCGAGTTCTGGCGGGCCCGCGCTGAGCTGGACGAGCCCGACGCCGCGGAGGCCCGGCAACGGTACGCGCGCCATCGTGCGGACGCCGTGGACGCGATCGGCACGCTGACGGGCTCGGGCTCGCTGTCCCCCCTGGGCGCTCGATTTGTCGAAGGCATGGGGGCCGCGATATCCGAGCGGAGCAACCCTCTTCCCATTAGCTAAGCGAGGGCGCAAATCCCCTCCTGAAGTGGCATCGGCATTCTCGGCCTGGCAGCGCTGCGGGGTTAGTGCGCCGCCCTCTGGCAGCGGCGGCGAATCTTCGCTACCGTCGATACAGGCAGGGCACCGGCAGGTATAGACGCCGCTGCCCGGGAAGGACGTCCATGCCCGCTGGCGAACGACGCGTCCTGGACGGGGTGAGCCAGGACGTTCGTCCGTATTTCTTCCTCAGCTACGCACGGACGCCCAAGCGTGATCCCGCCGACCGGGATAATCCCGACCGCTGGGTGCATAAACTCTATAAAGACCTGTGCGACGCCATCCTGCAAATGACCGACGTACAGCCTGCAGAAGCAGGCTTCATGGACGTTGAAAACAAGGTCGGCGCAGAGTGGTCGCCAGCGCTCATAGACGCCATTAAGAATTGCCGGGTGTTCGTACCGCTCTATTCGCGACGGTACTTCGAGAGTGCCAACTGCGGCCGCGAGTGGTTCGCCTTCGCCCGGCGCGAGGTCACCCACCGGGCGCGCGGCGGCGAGCGGGTGGACGCGATCGTGCCCGCCCTGTGGACGCGGCTTGACCGCCAGCAGATCCCTGCGATCGCTCAAACGTTCCAGTACAGCCACCCGGACCTCGGTGAACGCTACTGTGCGGACGGCTTCTACGGGCTCATCAAGCTGCGGAACTTCCATGCCGACTACCAGCGCGCGGTGCACCGTCTGGCGGAGCGCATCATCGAGGTCGGAGACAAGAGCGTCGCGCACGGGGACGACGACGTGCAGAGCATGGAGCGAAAGGATTTCGAATCGCTCGCCAGCGCGTTCGGGCCGACGAGCGCCCGGCGCACGACCAGCGGGCGCCTGCAGATAACAGTGCTCGCGCACGATACCTCTACCCTTCCCCAGGGGCGGGCAAGGGACTATTACGGTGTCACGCCGAGATCCTGGTCGCCCTATCAGCCGAACTATCCGCAGCCGGTCGCCGAATACGCGGTCGAGCTGGCCAAGAATTGCCTGGGCTGTGACCCGCTCATCGATTCATTCGATGCGGATGCGCTGGATAATGACGGAAGTGAACCCCCTCCGTCACCGGGAATATGCTTGGTTGACGCCTGGGTCGTCATGTCCGATGCTCATCACGAGAGGTTGCGTCGGCTCAATGAGCTGGCAGTTCCGTGGTTGAGCGTGATGATCCCGTGGAATAGCGATGATCAAGGACTTGCCGCCGAGACGGATGTGCTCCGCGTGAAACTAGAGGAGTATCTGGGCTTGAAACTATCCGGTGTTCCCCGGCGTTGCCGTATGGCAGCAGATGGAATACCGACAATTCAGGACCTGGCCCAGGTCCTCCCAGAGATGGCAATGACCATGCTTAAGCGGTACCACAAGGATGCTCCCGCGCCGCCCGACGTAGGCCCGGTCACGCTGCGGCCGCGACTGCGGTAGGCCGAGGAAAGAGCCCTGGAGGCTTACAGTGAGTGCGTCGCGCAACGGCCAAGTCGTCACGTTCTACTCCTATAAAGGAGGCACCGGCCGGACGATGGCCCTGGCCAACGTGGCCTGGATCATCGCCGCAAGCGGCAGGCGGGTGCTGGTCGTCGACTGGGACCTAGAGTCGCCTGGTCTGCACAAGTTCTTCCTTCCGTTCCTCGACGAGTCGACCATAAGCGCCACCCCCGGCGTGATCGAGATCATCAACGACTACGCAACCGCCTCCCTCGACCTTTCGCCGCGCCCCGATGACTGGTACCTGGAATACGCGCGCGTCGACCGCCACGCTGTGTCCCTGGAGTGGGCGTTCCCCGGCGAGGGGAAGCTCGACCTCCTCTCCGCCGGGCGACAGAATCGCGACTACTCCGCTGCCGTCGGCTCTCTCGACTGGGACAACTTCTACGAGCGGCTCGGCGGCGGCCGCTTCTTTCGGGCGATGCGTGCGGACATGAAGCGGAACTACGACTACGTGCTGATCGACAGCCGCACAGGGCTCTCGGACGTGGCGGACATCTGCACGATCGAACTGCCAGATGTCCTCACGGTGTGCTTCACACTCAGCAACCAGAGCATCGAAGGGGCGGCAAGGGTCGCCCACCAGATCAGCAATAGATACCGGGACAGGAACATCAGGGTTCTGCCGGTGCCGATGCGCATCGAGGACGGCGAGAAGGAAAAGCTGGACGTGGGGCGCACGATGGCGCGCCGCCGCTTCGAGGGATTCCCGCAGGGAATGCCGCAGGAGGATCGGATCACGTACTGGTCCGCCGTCGAGGTCCCCTACAAGCCGTTCTACGCGTTCGAGGAGATCCTGGCGACCTTTGGCGACGCCCCCGCGTCGCCTTCTTCGCTGCTGGCCTCGTTCGAGCGGATCACCAGCGCGGTGACCGCCGGCAGCGTGACCGCGATGCGGCCGATACCGGACGAGTTGCGCCTTCAGTACAAGGAGGCGTTCGCCCGGCGGCCCCCCGCCGCACTCACCCAGGTGTACTTGAGTTACGCGCCGGGCGACCGCATGTGGGCGGACTGGATCGAGGCCGTCCTCACCGGCGTCGGCTTCCGGGTAATGCCGAGATCCACGGTCTCACCGCTAAGCGCGGCCCTTGAGGCCGAGGAATCCTTCGCCGGCTCGCCGAGAGTCATCGCCGTGCTCTCGACCTCGTATATGCAGTCCGCGGCGGCCGCATCCCTCTGGCAGGCGCTATCGGCGGCGGATGCGGCCGGAATCAGACGGCAGGTCGTCCCCGTCCGGGTCGCGGACGTGCGGATCACCGACTCGTTCAGTGAGCACGCCATCATCGACCTCGCGCGGATGGACGCCGCGCAGGCGACGGCGCGACTGCTATGGGCCTTCGACCGGCCAGCGGGGACAGGGACCGGACAGGCCGAGGGCCCTCGCTTCCCCGGCGCGGTGCCGCGGATTTGGAACGTCCCAGCCAGGAATGCCGACTTCACCGGCCGGGCGGCAACGCTCGAACTGCTGCGCGATAAGCTCTCCGGCAGCGGCGCCGTAGTTGCCCCCCAGGCGCTGTACGGGCTGGGCGGCGTGGGCAAGACACAGCTTGCGCTCGAGTACGCGCACCGCTTCATGGCCGACTACGACCTGGTCTGGTGGGTGCCGTCCGA
>Ga0302325_10006787_pt1 | contig 25617 bp, 23 predicted proteins | sample Palsa_T0_2_FD_201948 | JGI IMG/M metagenome (GOLD analysis project Ga0302325, IMG submission 201948) | Peat permafrost microbial communities from Stordalen Mire near Abisko, Sweden - Palsa_T0_2 | ecosystem: Environmental > Terrestrial > Soil > Palsa > Peat permafrost | place: Sweden: Abisko... | reverse complement strand
CGTGTCCCGGCTGCGGGCGCACCACCAGTGATACGTTCCAGCAACTGGCGGAGCGCATTCAAGGATACATCCGCGACAAGATGCCGGAATGGAAACGCCAATACGAGGGCGTCGAGGCGATGACCCTGGCGGTGATGGGCTGCATTGTGAATGGCCCCGGTGAATCGAAAGCCGCGAATATCGGAATCAGCCTGCCCGGCACGGGCGAGGCGCCGTCGTGCCCGGTGTACATCGACGGCCAGCACTTCGACACACTGCGCGGAAACTATGACGAGTTGTCGGCGGCGTTCCAAGCGCTGGTCGACGATTACGTTTCGACGAAATATCATAAGCGCGCGGTGCCTTTGCCGGCGGGCGCGTTGGTTCCGGAGCGGCCTCCCGCTCTGCGGGTGATCGCGTAAGCCGTTAGCTCGGAATTTTTGCCACTTTCCCGTTATTCCCTATCTTCCATTCGACATTCCGCGGTGTTCACGTTCGCTCTATAAAACGTAGGATTAATATTCTAGACTTGCGGCGCTTTCCGAAACCGGCTTGAGCGAAACGCCTCTCACTTCCGAAGCGATTGCCCCTGGGACCACCGCATCCCCATCTCCCCACGAGCGCGGCCTGTTTGGTTTTTGGAGCCTCATCGTTACGCAATTCCAGGGAGCGTTCAACGACAACGCCATCAAATTCCTGGTGATTTACATCATCGTGGGAATGAACCTCCCGAAAGAACAACGCGATTTCCTGGTGCTGGTGGTGGGCGCGTTGTTCGCGTTGCCGTTCATTCTATTCTCCATGGCGGGCGGATGGTTGGCGGATCGCTACAGCAAACGAGACGTGACCATCGGCACGAAAATCATGGAAGTTTTCGTGATGTTCTTTGCAATTGGCGCTCTGGCGCTGCACCACCTGCCGATGGAGTGCGCTGCGGTCTTCCTGATCAGCTCGCAAGGGGCGCTCTTCGGACCATCGAAATACGGCTCGCTACCCGAACTACTGCCGCCCCGCGAACTGTCCTGGGGCAACGGAATCATCGAACTGGGGACATTCGTCGGCAGCATCGGCGCAACCATGGCCGCCGGAATCATGGCGGAACGCTACCGCGGCCACGAGGCGCGCGCCGGGTGGATTCTGCTGGGGTGCACTGTGTTCGGACTGGCGTGGAGCTTCGGTATCACCCGCGTGCCGGCGGCGCACCCGACAAAACTATTCCGATGGAATCCGCTAGGCGACCTTTTCGGCCAGCTCCGCGAGATGAGGCGGGACCGCGTGCTTACCTGGGCGGTCATCGGAAATACATATTTGTGGTTCTTAGCGGCGCTGCTGCAATTCACGGTTGTGGTGTTCGGCCACGATACGCTGCGCATCGACGAAACGCATATTAGCTATCTGCAGGCCGCGATCGGTATTGGAATCGGCGCGGGCAGCGTCGCCGCCGGTTACCTCTCTGGCGGCAAAATCGAGTATGGCTTGATACCGATCGGCGCGGTGGGCATGACCATCTTCGGCGGATTGTTGTCCCGCCCGGGACACACCCTTTGGAGTGCCGCAGTCCATCTGGCGCTTCTCGGATTGTTCGGCGGATTTTTTGTCGTCCCGCTCAATGCGCTCATTCAACACCGGCCGCCCCCGGAAAAACGCGGCGGCGTTATTGCCGCGGCCAATTTATTGTCCTTCGCCGGAATCTTCGTCGCGGCCGGCGCCTATTTTGTTTTCTCCAGCGCTCTTCGACAGACCCCGCCTGGTGTGTTTCTCGATGGAGCCGTGCTAACGCTGGTGATGACCGTGTACGCGATCTACTTGCTGCCGGATTCGCTGATGCGCATGGTGCTGTGGATGGCCGCGCATTCCGTATATCGCATCCGCGTGGTCGGGCGCGAAAATATTCCCGAGCGCGGCGGTGCACTTTTCGTCGCTAATCACACTTCCTGGGTGGACGCGATGCTGCTGATCGGGGCCACGGATCGCCCGGTGCGCTTCGTGATGTTCCAGGCGATCTACGACCTCCCGTTCATTAAGCCGTTCGCCAGAATGATGAAAGTGATTCCAATCTCCAATCACGCGCGCCCGCGCGACACCATCCACGCTTTGCGCACCGCTACCCAAGCGATCCGCGCGGGCGAGATCGTGTGCATATTCGCGGAAGGCCAGATCACCCGCACCGGAAAACTGCTGCCCTTCCGGCGCGGCTTCGAACGAATCATGAAAGGGATCGATGCGCCGATCGTTCCGGTGGATCTGGACGGAGTTTGGGGAAGCATTTTCAGTTTCGAGCGCGGAAGATTTCTCTGGAAGTTGCCGCGGCGAATTCCCTATCCGGTGACGATCAGCTTCGGCCAGCCGCTGCCATCTAGCGCCACCGCGGCGGAGGTGCGCGCCGCGGTGCAGCAATTGAGCACGGACGCCTACGCGTTGCGCAAGGAGCGGCTGCTGCCGCTGGGCCAAGCCTTCGTGCGCGTGGCGCACCGCCACCCGCGGCGATTCGCGATGGGCGATAAGCGTCGCCCGCGGGTAAGATTCGGCGAAGCGTTGCTGGGCGCGATTTTTCTGGCGCGGCGATTGAAGCGGGCGTGGGCGGGCCAGGAGATGGTCGGCATCATGCTGCCGCCGTCGGTGCCCGGCGCGCTGGTGAATTTCGCGGCGACCCTAAGCGGAAAAATTCCCATCCATCTGAACTACACCGCGTCCCCCGAGACTCTAGAATCGTGCGCGCGGCAGTGCGGTCTGAAAACGGTGATCACCACGCGCGCGCTGCTCGAGCGGCTCCCGGTGAAGCCGCCCAGCGAACTCGTGATGCTGGAAGACGTCGCTGCTGCGCCCAAGCGCAGCGAGAAAATTGTGGCGTTGCTGCTGTGGTTCCTGCCCGGGCGATGGCTCGAGAGCCGCCTTTCGGGAAAACCGCCGCGCACGCTGGACGACTTGGTGACCGTGATTTTTTCGAGCGGCAGCACCGGCGATCCCAAAGGCGTGATGCTGACGCATTACAACGTGGCGTCGAACATCGAGCAGATGGTGCAAGCGTTCCTGCTGGATCGCCACGACCGCCTGCTGGGCGTGCTTCCCTTTTTTCATTCCTTCGGTTTCACCGTGACGCTATGGCTGCCGGCGGTACAAGGTGTCGGGGTAGCCTATCATCCCAGTCCGCTCGATTTCGCCGCGGTGAGTGAATTGGTGCGCGATTATGACGTCACTCTCCTCCTCTCGGCGCCCACGTTCCTACACGGATATTTGCGGCGATGCTCGCCGGAAGATTTCGGCGGCTTACGTTGTGTGGTGACCGGTTCGGAGAAATTGCCGGAGCGGTTGGCAGCGGCGTTCGAAGATCGCTTTGGGATCCGTGCGCTGGAAGGCTACGGCTGCACGGAATGTTCTCCAGTGGTGGCGGTGAATACGCCCGACTACCGCGCGGCGGGATTCTTGCAGGTGGGAAGCAAGCGCGGACACGTCGGGCATCCGCTGCCCGGCGTTAGCGTGCGCATCGTTGATCCGGAAGCGGATCCGGATACGCGAGCGCCGCTGCCGGCGGGAGAGCCGGGGCTGCTGCTGATCCGGGGGCCTAACGTGATGAAGGGCTACCTCGGCCGGCCGGAAGAAACGGCGAACGCGATCCGCGACGGATGGTACGCCACCGGAGACATTGCCACGCTGGACGAAGACGGGTTTCTGGCCATCACCGATCGCCTATCGCGCTTCAGCAAGGTCGGCGGCGAGATGGTCCCGCACATTCGCGTGGAAGAAGTGCTGCACGAAATTGCCGACGCCACCGAAGATTCATTCGTGGTTGCCGGAGTGCCGGACCCAAAGAAAGGCGAGCGCTTGGTGGTGCTGCACACCCTGGATGAAGCCGAGCTGAAAGCAGTGATCGCCAAGCTGGACGCCAGCGGCCTGCCGCCCCTGTGGCTGCCGCGCCCGAACCAATTCTTTCGCGTAGAGGAATTTCCACGCCTGGGAACCGGAAAGCTGGACCTACGCGGCGTCCGCCAACTGGCGCTGAAATTGTCTGCGGGCGAGGCGTAAGTGCGTTTGGCTCGGTTTCAGAAGAGAGGTAGGGCTAAGAGAGGTTGAGCGACCGCTTGAAGCTGCCGCGGTCGTTGTCGATTTTCTTTTGCAGCTGCATCACCGCATACATCAGCGCCTCGGGGCGAGGCGGGCAGCCAGGCACGTATACGTCCACCGGGATCACCTGATTGACGCCCTGCACGACCGCGTAGTTGTTGAAGATTCCCCCGGACGTAGCGCACGCTCCCATCGAAATTACCCACTTCGGTTCCGGCATCTGTTCCCAGAGCTGGCGGATTACCGGCGCCATCTTCACCGAGACGCGTCCAGCGATGATCATCAGATCAGACTGCCGAGGCGAACCACGAAAGACTTCGGCGCCGAATCGCGCCAGGTCAAAACGAGCAGAAGCGAGCGACATCATTTCAATGGCGCAGCAGGCCAGACCAAATGTCATCGGCCAGATCGAACTGCGGCGAGCCCAGTTGACCACTTTGTCGAGCTGCGCGAAGAGAATGCCTTCGTCCTTCAGGAAGTTGGCGTCTTCTCCAGGCCGTTCGAGGGTCACACCCTGCGCAAGTTCCACGCTCATTCATCGCCTCCGCAGTTCCATTGTCCCACGTCACCGCGCCGCATGTAAATGGCCCGCGCCAATCGGGCTCTTCTCCGCGCTGCGAAGCAGATCGCGAGCTCTAGTTCGCCGGCGGAATTGCATCGGCGACGGGAGGCGACGCTGCGGTGAGTATCTTCACGTCTTCCACCAGCGCGGTCATTGCCTGATCGAAATTCTTGCGCCCGGTCTTTTTCAGGTTCCACGCCTGCACGTCTTCGAGCAGCGGCCATAGCGCAACGCGGCTCTTGGGATCGGAAATCACCAAGCGAAGACTAGGCACCAGTCCGCCCTCGAAGCGAACCGCGAAAATCAGGTCCGCATCGCCGGGAGTGGACACCCGCTCATACTTTCCCCAAGCTTTCATGTCCGCATAGAACGCGTTGTACGCAAGGTTCGGAAGTCCCAGCGGATTGGCGCTTTCCCCATTGGATATGAATATTCTCTTTGCCGCAAGCACTTGCGTGGGTATCGGAGCCGCTGGTGGACCAACCGCGTTTTGCGCCTGCACGCTCGGCACCGTGAGCGCCGCAAACGCGGAAAGGATACACAGATTTCTAAGGCTGGTGATTTTCTTCATCGCTCCTCCCACGGAACGGCAACTGGAGACGTAGACGTGAAGAGAAGTCCGCGCGTTTCCACCCGGAGGGTTCTCTAAGGTTGCAGGACGATTTTTCCGAAAATGTCGCGCCGCTCCATCCGGGTTTCGGCGGCGGCGCATTCCGTGAGCGGCAGTACCGAATCGACTACCGGGTGGAGTTTTCCCCGTCGCACCATTTCCAGCGCCGCAAAGAGCTCAGACTTCGGCCCCATGTAAGAACCCAGGATCGAGAGCTGGCGCGTGAATAGGAACCGTAGATCGATCTTGGCCTCGTAGCCGGTGGTTGCGCCGCAAGTAATCAGCCGGCCGCCGGGTGCGAGGCTGCCCACGCTGTCGTCCCATGTGGCCGTTCCCACGTGCTCGAACACCACCTCCACCCCGCGTCCCGCAGTGAGCCCCTTCACTTCCTTCCTGAATCCAGCTGACGAATGCAGGATCACTTCGTCCGCGCCCTGCGATTTCGCTTTCTCGATTTTCGCTTCCGAACCCACCGTGGCGATCACCCGGGCGCCGATCATCTTCGCAATCTGAATCGCCGCGCTGCCTACCCCGCTGCCGCCGGCGATAACCAGCACGGTATCGCTGGGGGCAAGGCGCGCCCGGGTGAGCAGCATGTGCCACGCCGTCAGGAAAACCAGCGGCATGGCTGCGGCGTCCGTGAACGAAAGATTTTCGGGCTTAGGGATTACGTTCGCTTCGGGCACCGCCACCAGTTCGGCGCATCCTCCGTTCACACGATAGCCCAGCACGCTGAACGCGGGACACAGGCTATCGTGCCCAGCCAAACATTTGGCGCAATGTCCGCAACAAATTCCGGGCGCCAGAATTACCGGATCGCCCACGCGGCAGCGCGAAACCTCCCCGCCGATCGCAGCCACTTCGCCGGCAACGTCGGCCCCAGTGATATGCGGGAACGAAAATGTGACCCCAGGAATTCCGCGGCGAATCCAAACGTCCAGATGATTGAGGGCGCAGGCCCGAACCCGCACCAGCACGTCGCGCGAACCAATCACCGGATCGGGGACTTCACGATACTGGAGAACCTCCGGCCCTCCATGCTGATCAAAGACCATGGCCTTCATCGGAAATTCCTTTCGACAGTTGGGCTGGAGGTCAAGGGCTCGATTTCCCGCCGGTCCTTGCGGAACTCCGTTCTCACCGGTCGTAATAGCAATAGCACTACCGCCACAGCAGCCGGTAGATCCGGTAAGTCAGGACGGTAGTAATTTCCATTGGCTATCTGGAAAATTGCACTGACCGTTGCCCACAATCCATTGAGGACCAGCGCCAGCCACCAAGCCCATCGATGTCCTCGCCAAAGTCCAATCCCCGCCCTATCCACAACGCGGTGATGCAGGCCACGAGTAGTGCCGCCGAGCCAGCCAGCATGTCGTGGCCTTGGAACGCTGTGGTCCAGATCGCGACGGACGTTGCAAGGGCTTGCGACGCCATGGCGAATTGAATGACGGCCAAAGCCGTGACGAAAGGACGCTCCTTGATGACTTGGTAGGCGACGCCCCATGCAGATGGAGGCTCGAGCCCTGCTCTCTTCAGTGATGCCACACGCGGGGAAACAACGAGCCACATGAAATTCATCAAGACAAAAGCACCTGCCGCAGCATAAACCCGATACTCGATCGCAACGTTTTGGTGCGAACCATAAAATGCGATGGCGACGCCGCCCGCACAGGTGGCATTTGTGAAAACGACGCGCTTCCACAGAGGCCAATCGTTGAGGCCTGCCATCGTTCTGCCCTCACGCTCGCTGCGCATCTTATCCGAACTTCGCCCGATTGACACCACCCATACGGGGCCGTAACCTTGAGGTCTCCATGGACCTCTTCGAAGAGATCGTGCGGATGCGGCGAGCCGGCGAGCGCGGAGCTCTAGCTACCATCGTGCACACCAACGGATCCATTCCCAGCTTTGAGAGTTCGCGAATGCTGGTTCGCGAAGACGGTTCGATTACCGGAACCATCGGCGGCGGATGCGTCGAAGCGGATGTGTGGGCGGCGGCGAAGGGAGTGATCGAGAAGGAAGCGCCGCGCAAGATGGTTTTCAACCTGAATCAAGAGGCCGGCTACGATTCGGGTCTGATTTGCGGAGGCACCCTCGAGATTTTCGTCGAGCCCATTCTCCCGCAGCCGACGCTGTATCTTTTCGGCGGTGGGCACATTTCGGTAGCGGTGGCGCGGGTCGCGCACCTGACCGGATTCGCAATTGCGATTGTGGACGACCGGGAAAGCTTTGCGAATGCGGAGCGCTTCCCGATGGCTTCGGAGGTGATTTCCAACTACGAAGAAGCCTTCAACAAAATCCGGCCCACGGCATCGTCATACATAGTGATCGTCACCCGCGGTCATAAGGACGATATGCGCGTCCTGGAGTGGGCGGTGCGCACGGATGCGCGCTACCTGGGAATGATCGGCAGCAAGCGAAAGGTGCTGGCGGTGTACGAAGCTCTCGGCAAGCAGGGCGTGCCGGCGGAGAAATTCGACCGCGTGCATGCGCCGGTAGGCCTCGAAATCGGCGCGCTCACGCCGGAAGAAATCGCGGTGAGCATCGTGGCGGAGTTGATTGCCGTGCGCCGGAACGCCGAAGGCGTGGCCACCCACAAAAGGCTTCTCGCGGGCCCGCTGGCGGCGCGGCCCGCCTAGCGATGCTGGCCGCCGCGATTCTCGCTGCTGGCGAATCGCGGCGAATGGGATTTCCCAAGGCCCTGATGGAAGTCCGCGGCGCTACCTTCGTGGAAAATCTCCTGCGGGCCACCGAGCATCCGCGGATCGGTTGGCGGCGGGTGGTGCTGGGCGCTGGCGCGGCGAATATCCAGGCGCGGCTCGGGCTCAATGACGCACAGGTAATCGTTAATCCCGGCTGGGAAGCCGGCCAGCTTTCCTCGATACAATGCGCGATGAGAGATTTCCTTCCTTTCGATCCCGAAGCGATCATCATTTGTCCGGTGGATCATCCGTTGATTTCGCCGCAACTGGTGGCGGCGTTGATTCAAGCGTTCGATGTTCAAGCGCACGCGGTCACACTGCCTACTTACCAGGGACGGCGAGGGCATCCGGTTATTTTTCGGCGGGATCTGTTCGACGAATTGCAGCAGGCTTCGGCAGGGATTGGCGCGCGCGAGGTGGTTTGGGCCCACGCCAACGATATCGCCGAGGTAGCGGTGGAAGAAGAAGGCGTGATCTTGAACTTGAACGATCCCGATGCCCTGGCCAAAGCGAACCGAACCGGCGTTTGATTCTTTCCAATGTTCCCGCGTCGTACTTTCTCATGCGAAACCAAGCCCCTTCCGAGGAACCTCAGTCCGGATCGGCCGGCAACGCCGCGAGCACCGCTCCTAGCGCGTCGGCGGCGAGTTGCGCTGCGTGATAGGTGGCGGACGGCAGTCCGCCGAGAGCCTGGGAGATCCCCTCGGCCGAGATATGCCGAGCTTCGCCTCGGGTTTTGCCTAGCATTAGTTCGGTCAAAATCGAGCTCGCCGCCACCGCACTGACGCAACCTTTGGCTTGGAATCGGGTCTCAATAATATGTCCATCTGCCAGGCGAATCGCCAAGCGGAGAATGTCCCCGCAGACCGGGTTCGAGACGTCGGCAAGCGCGGTTGGGTCGAGCAACTCTCCCGCGTTTCGAGGATTTTCGAAGTGGTCTAGAACGGCGCTGGTGTACATAAAAGTGAGTATATCGCGCTGTGAAAACCTGTCACAAAAAAGGCACGTGTTTTGGAAAAAAGCTGCGATAAATGATTGACACGAACGGAGTAACAAGGCTAGGCTAACCCGTCACCAGCCCTGCGATTATATAAACTTTTTGAGATGTAATTTTTCTACTTTTCTCACAGCAGTAGCCCGAAGGAGGGCTTAGCGAAAATGTTGAATCGGCGCTCGTGCTCGTTTCTCACTATTCTCACGGTGGCAATCGCAATTTTTGCCGCGCCGTCGTTCGCTCAAGACGGTAAATTGAAGGTTAAGGTCACTCCCAAACAGGCTTACCTGTTCCTCGACGGCAAAGCGATCCGCGAAGGAACCCATGCGATCTCCGTTCCTGCCGGGAAACACACCGTGGTGGTGGTGAATTATGGATACAAGATGGTCACCAAAGACGTCGATATCACCGCCGGCAAGACCACCGATGTGGACGTGACCCTGGAGGCTTACGGCGGCAAAGTCGCCGGGCCATGGGGACGCATCCTGATTGAGGGGGATTCTCGCGCGGCGGTCTTGCTGAATGGCAAGAAGCCGGACTACTTCGTGGGTCACGTCGATGAGTTCAACAACGATTTTATTTGGCACCAGGAATTGCTGGTTCCGCCGGGGACCCACCAGGTTACGGTGATCCGCGGCGACAAGGAACTCTTCAGCGGACCGATCACTGTGGGCAACAACCAGAAGATCATCATCCGCCTGAAGTCCGGCAAGACCGAAACCAAGGACTGGACCGGCCGGGAAGCATCGTTGATGAAGAAGGCCCCGCTGCCGCGTTTCAAGGTGGGCACCGCGAGCGCGACCGTAGTTGTAGCTCCTGCGAAGATCGACAGCTTCAGTGCCGCCAGCGCGAAAATTGATTGCGGACAATCGACCAACCTCACTTGGCAAGCCGAAGACACCGTCGACGCGACGATCGACGGCGATGTTGGCACAGTGGACGCTTCGGGAACCAAGTCGGTTTCCCCGATCCATCCCACAACCTACAACCTGAGCGAGACCGGTCCGGGCGGCGTGGTGAAGCAATCCACCAGCGTCGATGTGAACAAGGAAATTCCGGCCACCTTGAACGCGAATCCGTCCGACCTGCACTACCGGAAGATTGGCGACAAAGTCATCAAGCAGGAATCCAGCACGTTGACCTGGAGCACTTCGAACGCCAGCACCGTAGGCATCGATCCAATCGGGACAGTCACCCCGAGCGGCACGCAGACGGTTCAGGGCGTGCCCAAGCAGACCACTGAAGGCCCGGTGGATGAATCAACCACCTATACGCTGAACGCCTCCAACGTTTGCGGCGGAACAGCCACCGCGACGGCGGCCATTCACATCGTGGGCTCCATTGAGCCGATCCCCGAAGTGGTGCTCGCCAGCGTGTTCTACCCGACCGCTTACCCCGACAAGAAGAATCCGGAAGCCGGCTTGTTGAAGAGCCAGCAGGATGCTTTGACCACCGCAGCGACCGGCTTCAAGAAGTATCTGGAATACGATCCGGACGCCAAGCTCTCGATCGCGGCGCACGCCGACGTTCGCGGCTCCAAGAAGTTTAACCAGGAGCTCACCGAACGCCGCGTCACCCGCATCAAGGAATTCCTGGTCGTCCAGGGAGTGCCCGCGGACCACGTCGAAACTGCGGCTTACGGTAAAGAGCAGGAAATGGACCGTAAGGACATTAAGGAACTCGAAACCAGCAACCCGAACCAGGCCGAGAAGAAGGCTCACCACAATGCGCAGGCCAGCTACTACGCTTACAACCGCCGTGCAGACGTCGTCATGCTTCCCTCCGGAAAGAAGTCGACGCAGTATTATCCGAACACTGCGTCGGACGTGAAGGTGCTCTATCAGGTTCCGAAGCCAAGCCTGAAGGTGGTCGAAAAGAACCAGTAAGCGAAGTCGAGGCGAATTTCAGCGCCGGAGGGTCCTTACTCTCCGGCGCTTTTTTTTCTTCTGGCGAAGTCCAGCCGCTACAATTACCGCCGGATATGAACCCCTCACGGAAGGCAGCACTGCCGCGCATTGTGTCGCTGGCTCCGAATGTCACCTCGATCCTGGTGGCCATCGGCGCGCAGCGATCTCTCGTAGGCGTGAGCCGGTGGTGCGCCGACGTGGCGCCTGCGGTGGCGAACCTGCCTCGCGTGGGAGATTGCTGGAAACTCGACGTGGCAGACGTGATGAAGCTCCAGCCGGACCTGGTAATCGGATCGGTGCCATTTCGTGCCGGAGTCGTAGCGAAGCTCATCCAACAACCGGTAGCATTCCTGGCCATCAGTCCGCGCGATCTGGCCGGAATCCGCAGCGACATTCGCCTGCTCGGACGCTTGGCCAACCGTGGTGAGGCCGCCGAAAAGCTGATCCAACGGATGGAGCGGGCGTTTGCGGCAGTGGCGCGGCGTGCTGCGCGTATCTCCGTGGCGGCCGGAAAGCCTCGGGTGTACGCCGAGGCGTGGCCAAATCCGCGGATCAGTTCCCCGCCCTGGGTGGCCGAGTTGATCGAAATCGCGGGCGGAATTAATGCGACCGCGGCGGGTCAAAAGGTGTCAGACGATGACGTGGCGCGAGGGCGGCCGGACGTGATCGTGTTGGCGTGGACGGCAACGGGCGACCGCGCCAAAACCAGCCGCGCGTACGGCGTGAAGGGGTGGAAAGACGTCCCGGCGATTCGAGACAGGCGCGTGTTCGTGGTCCGCGATGACTTGCTGAACACGCCCGGCCCGCCGTTGATGGAGGGGGTGCGCGCACTCCTTAGCGCCATTCACCAGGCCGGCGCCGCGAGGAGGCGTTAACGGACGCCCAGTTCAGCCGCCAATCTCCACTAAGAAGTGATCCCTTTCTGCCTCCCTCGCGAGGTGCTAGCCTTGCCCATCCATGAGGCACCAACTGGCCAGAAACGGAAGGACGGTCGGATCCGGAAAACGACGTCACTAGGGCGTCCAGGATTCGAGCTCCAAGTATATGAAAACAATCGATGAAAGAATTCTGATTCGATACAAAACTTAATTTCTGTATCGGCTCGGATTCGTGAATATTCGCACAGAGGAACGACCGGTTTGGAACCACCGAACCAGGACGTCCCTCATCCGAGATACCGATAGCGTGGGGAAATCGTACTCTGGGGCCGAGGGCCAGGATGCTGACCGTAGTAGCCGCGATTATCGTGCGTGACGGTAAGGTGCTGATCTGCCAGCGCAGCCGGACCGATTCGTCCCCGCTCAAGTGGGAGTTTCCGGGCGGCAAGGTCGAGGCGGGGGAAACACACGCGCAGTCGCTGGCGCGGGAGGTGCTCGAGGAGTTGGGCGTGCCGGCGATCATTGGACCCGAGTTCCAGCGCGTGCAGCACAAATACCCGGACAAGAAAGAGCCGATCCAACTGATTTTCCTTTGGGCTCAGATTGCCGCGGGTAGCGAGCGGAATTTGCAGTTCGAGCAGGTGCTTTGGGCAGCTCCATCGGAACTCGAGTCGTTCGATTTTCTGGAAGCAGACCGGGATATAGTTCGACGCTTGGCGCGCGAATTGCCGGGCTAGACAATCTGCCGGCCGCCATCCACTACGATGGTCTGGCCGGTCACAAAATCCGCGCTCAGCAAATATTCTAGGGCCTGGGTGATGTCTTGGCCTGTTCCGGTGCGATGGAGCGGGGTTCGGCGGATGAACTCTTGGTGCGGAACTTCTCCGGGAAATTCGATGGTGCCCGGCGCAATGCTGTTCACTCGAATTTCGGGCGCCAGGGCGCGCGCCAGGCAGCGCGTGAGCATAATCACGCCAGCCTTCGAAACGCAGTAGTGCGTGTACGCCGGCCAGGACAGCAGACCTCCGAGCGAGGACATGTTGATGATTTGCCCACCGCTCGCGCGCAGCAATGGCGTCGCCGCCTGGGAGCACAGGAATGCACTCTTCAGGTTGGAGTTCATGATGCGGTCCCACTGCTCTTCGGTGAGTGTTTCAAAATTCGCAGGGAAGAAAATTGCCGCGTTGTTCACCAGAACGTCGAGCCGGCCAAAATCGTCGCGCACCGCGTCGAACATGCGCACCACTTGAACTCGGCGCGAAACGTCCGCTTGCCAGGCAATGGCGCGCCCGCCGGCCGCTTCGAGCGATTTCACCAACTCCTCGGCTTCCGGTTTGGAATTCTGGTAGTTGACGATTACAGCGACGCCCAGCGACGATAATTTCTCGACGATGCTTCGGCCGATTCGCTTCGCTCCGCCGGTGACCAGCGCGACTTTTCCTTCGAGGGTTTTCGTCACGGTTGGTATTCTAGCCGAGCGGCTGGCCACAGGAAGCCCGAAGTTCAAGTCGCTCCAGGCCTGATACAATCGGCTGGTTTCACCCAAATGGAGACCCCCATGAAGCTGGATTTGCTTGCGATTGCCCCTCACCCGGACGATGTGGAGCTCACCTGCGGCGGCACGCTGATCAAGATGGCGCAACAAGGCTATCGCGTGGGCGTGCTGGACCTCACTCGCGGAGAGATGGGCACACGCGGAACGCCGGAGATCCGCCGGCGCGAGGCCGCGGCGGCAGCGCGAGCAATGGGGCTTGCCGTTCGCGGCAACCTGGGCCTGCCCGACGCAGGGCTGGAAGTGAACGAAGAATACAAATTGGCCGTGGCGCGAAAGATCCGGGAGTGGCAGCCGCGCACGGTGATCGTGCCCTACTGGGAAGGCCGGCACCCGGATCATTACACCGCGTCGCGATTGAGCTACGAGGGGTGCTTCCTGGCGGGCCTGAAAAAGCTACCGATTGAGGGCGAGCCGTTCCGGCCCTTTAAGATGCTCTATGCCGCCGCCTACGATGAGAGCGTGCAGCCCACTCTCGCGGTTGATATCACCGCGCAATACAATCAGCGGCGCCGCGCCATCCTGGCCTACAAGTCGCAGTTTCAGCCCGCGCGCAAGGACCGGAAATCCAAGGTGTTCATTCCCTTGGACGCGCTAGAAGAGCGTATGAGCGTGATGGCGCAGCACTACGGGCGGATGATCGACGTGAAGTACGCGGAAGGCTTCGTGGTGCGAGAAATCGCTCAAGTCGAGGACGTGGTGGCGCTTACCGTGAGGTCTCTGTAACTAGAAACAGGCAATGCATCCTTCGGATGGAACACCAAGGGCGTAGCGCTAAAACTCGTCGGATTCCTGGGTGTAAGAGTAACCCTCCAGAGTATGGCCCGCTCCCTTGCGTCCAACGTGCGCGCGCACCGGTGCCTCGTTTTCGGCGCCGGTTTTGCGGAGCAGGGCGAAGGTGGCCAGGGCTTCGGTGTAAAGCTTTGTAACTAAAAAGGTTTCCCCAGTTGCGTCCTTCTTCCAGACTTGGCCTACCTGGATCTTGGAGGGTGCCATCACAGACTCTTAACTCTAGACACAAACGAGCCGAGCGTCAAATGCTTTGGCAGGGCTGGCAGGTGAATCGGGCGATCTTCGGGAATCGGACATTGGGAACAAACTCTTTACCCGCCGATGACATCATAAGGTCCAAAGGCTCGAACCGGCAGGTGTATACTGTCGCTGTCCGGTCCGCTGGGAGGTACGAAATGACGTTGTGGGGACGACGATTTCTCGCACTGCCGGTGGTAACCGCGCTGCTCTTCCTGGGGCTTCCCGGGTCCGCCTCAGTCGCCGCGCAAAACACGCAAAATTCGCAAGGTTCATCCTCTTCGAGCACACCTGCGCAGACCACTCCCCCGGCGGCTGCCGGATCGCAGACCGCGCCTGCGCAATCTTCGTCGTCGCAAGATAACACACCCGCGGACGGCACCCCCGCTAACGTCGATACCGCTGCGCCGGGGACCAAAGCGACTTCCGCGAAATCGGGTAGCGAGGCGGACGTGGACGCCATCGGCAACCGCAAGGTCGGCCACGGTCCCGATTTTTACTCGCTGGAACACGAGATCGCGCTGGGCAAACAGCTGGCGCAAGAAGTGGACCGCTCCGCAAAGTTTATCGATGATCCGGTGGTAACCGAGTATGTCAACCGAGTGGGGCAAAACCTGGTGCGGAACTCGGATGCCCAAGTGCCGTTTACGATCAAGGTGATCGATTCCGATCAGGTGAACGCGTTTGCCCTGCCCGGCGGATTTTTCTACGTCAATAGCGGGCTGATCCTGCGCGCCGACGAGGAATCGGAGATGGCCGGGGTTATGGCGCATGAAATCGCTCACGTTTGCGCGCGCCACGGCACACGCAATGCCACCAAGGGCGAGCTGATGCAACTGGCCACGATCCCGCTGATCATGCTGGGTCCCGGGGGCTGGATCGGGTATGGAATCTACGAAGGACTGAACGTGGCGCTGCCGATCACATTCCTGGAATTTTCGCGAACCGCCGAAGCCGAAGCCGATTATCTGGGGCTGCAGTACATGTACAAGGCCGGATACGATCCCAATTCGTTCGTGACCTTCTTCGAGAAGGTGCAGGCGGACGAGAAGAAACATCCGGGGACGATCCCCAAGATTTTCTCCACCCATCCTCCGACGCCGGCCCGCATCGCCGCATCGCAGAAGGAAATTGCCACCATTCTTCCCGCACGCGAGGAATACATCGTCACCACTTCGGAGTTTGACGTGGTGAAGCGGCGCCTGGCATCCATCGAGGCGGGGCAGAAAGTGAAGAGCAACGACAAGAACAAGCCGACGTTGCGCAAGCGCACCGAGGCCGATCCCAATAAGACCACCACTACTCCGGGCAGCGGCGGACAGACCCCTGACGATACTTCATCGGACGACAGCCGTCCGACGCTCAAGCGCCGTCCGGATCCGTGCAACCAGTAGGGTTTAAATTTCAGTCTGAGGAAAGAGGCGTCCTGTATTTCGGGGCGCCTTTTTTTGGATTGATGCAGCGCTGTACGTGCCGTTGACCAATTCGAAGAGGTTCTGCGCAGAGGGCAAAGCAGCCGCCTGAAGCTGTTAGCGTTCCCGTTCGCGGTGTTCGCGAGAATCCGCGACGCCCATCCGGGTGAGGCCTTCGGCGTAATATCGGCGATAGAGAACGTCCCACTCCTCGCTGCCTTCCAGGATGGGCTTTTTCTGCGATGAAATTTTCAGACGCGCCTCGGTATCCACCTGCTCTTCCAGTTTGAGCAGTCCGCTGAGGATGTTGACGATTTCCTGGCGGATGGTATCGCGGTCCTCAACGAAGTCCACGCTATCGTTGGCCACCAGTGCATCCAGGATGCGGTGGGAAATCCGAACCGTCTTTTCTCGAGTTAGTCGCATGCGATGGGGTCAGCCTGGTCAGGGATTGCGCAAACGTCAGCGCAGGATCAGCTTGCGCTGTCGTGCCAGTTCGCCTTTCACTTTCTTGTACATTTCCTGATACGAGACGCCGGTGCGGCGCATGGTTTCTGCATGGTCATTCAATATCGTGCGCACTTCGTCGTTCAGCCGGTCCTCGATCGAAAGTTCTTCGGCCATCACCGCGCGTACCTGCTGGATGACGGCCTCGGCCGCTTTGGTCTCGATCATTTGGCCGGCGACCAGCTTCTTCACCAGTTCCTTGGACATGTGCGAGACGTAGTCGCGGTTCAACAGCATTTCGGCGCTCTCCGGCGAAACACAACCCAACAATTCAGTTTAATGGGTGAACGAGAGGAGGTCAAGCAAGGGCCGGAACTGCCCGGAAATGGCGCGAAATGCGCCAGCGCTGGTCGGACAAACCGGCCTAAACTCGGCAGCGTTTTCACCACACGACAAATGACGCGCGAATTATGGGACGTGAGCGCGTTAAAACGGGACGGTTTGGGACCAGATCTGCATGCTCAGGCCGTCGCGGGTGTCTGACCATGCGGCGTGCACTATCCCGTCCGGACCGGATGCCAGTTGATTGTAATCGCCGAAGTATCCGCAGCCCGGGAAGCCTGTGCAGGGATTAAATGGGACGTCATTGACTGCTTGTTGGATCGGAAACGTCCGTCCTCCATCGAAGGATTTACCGACGAAATATTGGATGTTGGTGTTGGCGGAATCGTTGCGATCGTCGTACCAGCCCACGTATACGGTGCCTGCTGGGGTCGCCGCGGCCCACGCGAAGAAATGATCCTTCTGGTTATTGAATTTGTCGTTGTTCACGCGGACAACTTTGGTGGCTCCGCTGGTCACATTAATGGAGGCTAGGTAAACGCTGGGGGTGGTCTCGAGACTTCCTCCCGCCACCTGGTCCGCCGAGAATGCACAGTACGCCGTATACCCGTGAATCGAGCATCCCGGCATCGCCGCCCCGCTGTCGGTGAACGCCCAGTTGGGGTTGTTCAGTCCATTGTAGACGAACGTGGCCACCGGGTTTTTCGACACCGTCCACACGCCGCCGCTCAGGGTGGACTCCCACATGTTGATGGTGGGAGCGTTGGTGAAGTCATCGAAGAAAATGTGCGGCGTGCCGGATGGATCGATCACCATATAGCAGAACTGGGCGGCAGCCAGTGCACCGCTCACTAGTGCCGGAGCGCTGTAAGGCTCACCGGGCCCGGTCGAATGGGATTCCAGGACTGCCGAGCCGAAACTGGGAATGGTTGCGGTGCCGTCGGTGCATGCGCCCGACGGAAGATTGCAGAAAAACGCGTAGTACACGTAGTTGGTGCCTGCAGTCGGGCTGCCGGTGTTCGCATCGGTCGAATTCTGCGGCTGATTCAGCGTGCCGTTGCATACGAAAGTCCCCGACAGCATGCCGCTGCAAGACTGCGAGTCAATCGCGGTGGAAAACACATCGGAGTAAACGCCGTGCGAGAAGCCCTGGACCTGGTCCACCTCGCTGTCCAGATTCAGATAGTTGTTGGTGAAATCGACGATCACGTTAAGGCCGAGTTCGGAGAGGCTGCTATTGCCGGCATCGTCAAAGGAGATGGCCGGATTGCTCTGAAAAGAAAGCGGGAGAGATCCGATAGTGGGGTCGGCGCCTCCCACCAGGAGGTCGTCAGTCCAAGTCTTGCCGTGGGTCGTCGAGACGTGAGAGAAGAGCCGGTTTTGGTTCACCCGGAAATCGTTGGCCATCACCACCCAATTGTTTGCAGTGGATGGATCCACCGCGGACGAGAGTCCAGCTTTCGGCCATGGATTGCGGTCCTGGTTCACTTGCACGTTTTGATAAATGCGGTGCGTCGCCGTCGCGTTAGCAGCCTGTGCCTTCCCCACCGACGCTTGCAGCGCTTTGGCGCCGGCTTGCGGCATCACCGCGCCCGACGCATTGAACGGGGCTTTGTGGTGCGCGTGCATCCACGCGACGTAGCTTGGATAGTCGGTGAATGGCGCGGGACTACCCGTCTGCGCCCATAGCGGCGCCGCCGTCAGCATCAGCAGTGCTCCGCTCATCAGTTTGTTCCTAATCTGGCGTTGGGTCATCAGGGGCTCCTTCGCACACTTCGGCGGCACAGCGTTCGGGAAGGTTCAAAGCTCAGTCTTGCTGGCGGGAATTATTCTCTGGGATGGCTGGGTTGTCAACGTACGGCCTGGTACCACCGAGGAACGGCCTTGCCGCCCCACCTTTACGAGGCGAGGCGGCGAGTCCGAGATCCTGCCAATTCATATGCGATCCATGCGGCGGGCCACGACCCCGTTGACACTAGTTCCGGGCAACCGCACGAACCAGAAGCCAGCTATTCCTTTTCCTCTTTATGGGGCGTATGCACTGAGCCGACCGCGATTGTCCCTCTGATGCTAGCCGTAATCGAAGGTCCGGGAGGTTGGGAGTTGGGCGCCAATGGAACGATCGTGATTGTTGTGTTTTGAACCGAAGGAACTGCCGCTGTGCTGCCCGCCGGACATACCAAGTGATTCCCAGTTTCGCCCGTAAACGCGTCGACATTGACGCCGCCCACCTGCGTCCAAACCCAACAGGCTTGGTTGCAAATGAAGGTGACGGTGCCGTTGTTAGCGACGGTGGAGCTCACCGGAATTGGACCATACCCGTTGGCGCCATAAGTAATCGTTATTTGGGTGGTTGCGGCTGTTGGATTCGCTTCATCTCTCTTGGGTGCTGGTTCTGCCATTTTCTTTCTCCTTTTACCGTTTTTACTTTTTGGGATTTGGCCGGAAATTCGGGTCGGACAACAAGTTTTTCAGCTCGGGAGAGTCTTTGAGGTCGTCGGCAGGGTAGCCCTTTTGCAGGGCCTTCTCGATGTTCTCCAGAGCGTGGAGGCGATCTCCCAGGATTTCGTAAGTCTCCCCGGCCAGCTCAAGGACGTTTGGATCATCGGATGATCCGGCAAGCGCCGCCTGCACCCGGGTGAGCGCTTTCTCGCGTAAGCCCATTTGCGCGTAAATTTCGGCCAGCGAGACTTGGGCCAGACTATCGTGAGGGTCGGCTTTCACCTTCTCTTCCAGCAGACTACGCACCCGCTCCCGTGCGGATTCGAAGTTGGCGATTTGATTCAGCGCTTGGTACGCGGTCATGAGATTGGCCCAGACCAGGTAATTCTGGTCGTTCATCTGGAGGGCCTTTTGGCTCATCGCGACGGATTCGGCATACCGCTTTTCGCTCATGTAGAGATACGCGAGGTTGCTGTAAGCCGGATAACTGGGGCCAAGTTCGATCGATTTCTTCAGGGCCGCCTCGGCCAGCGGCAGGTCTTTCGGATCTCCGCGGTTGAGATACGAGACCGCGATATTGACATAAACGAAGGAATTGTCGGGAGTCAGTTGAGCCGCGTGCTCAAATTGCGCGATGGCTTCCGGGTAGCGTCCCTGGTCGAGGTAAAAGGTTCCCAGCGAGTTGTATCCGTCCCAGTAGTCCGGCCGCATCGCTGCGGCTTTTTTATACGCCTCCTCCGCGTCGGCCTTGCGCCCCATCTTTTCGTAGGCCCTCGCCGTACCCATTACGGCGTCAGGATTATGGGGCTCCAATTGAAGAGCGTGCTGGAATTCCTGCAAGCCGAGATCAAATTTTTCCCCGGAGGTGTGTATCTGCCCGAGGGTGATGTATGCGGCCTGGAGATGATCGTCCAGTTGCAGGGCGTGGCTGCAATTGGCGGACGCTTCCTCGATCCATTTTGGATTGGGATCGACTTGGTTTTTCAGGCGGTAGGCCTCACCCAGCTCGGAGAAACCGAGCGCGAATTGCGGATCGGTCTTCACCGCACCATGGAGCGCAGTAATCGCGAGGTCGATATTCCCCGGCGCATCGTAGCGCGCCACGTAGCCCACCGCTTTGAGGTAACTCTCGTAGGCTGCGGGCGTCACCGATCCACCGGTGGCGCGCAGCATATCCGCAGTGAGGTTGATGTGCATCAGCTTGGCGAGCTGTGAGACGGCTTCGTCTTGCAGCGCGGCGAGATCGCCGGCGCGGTCTTCCAAACTGGCGGAGCCGATCTGCCGGAGATTTTTGGTGTCGATCAGGTTGACGGTAAGGTGAACATCCTGACCGTCGCGAGCGATGCTGCCTTCCACCACCACCGTTGCGCCCCATTGATGCAGGGCCGCGGTAGGATCGGAGATCTTGCGCTTGCGCACCTCGCTCGAGGGCACCACCCATAACGATTTGCCGCCCACATCGAGGTTCGATAATTTACCGGCGAGACTGTCCGTTAATCCTTGGGCCAGGGGCTCGTTCGAGGGATCGTTGCCAATGTTGTCGAAGGGCAGCACCGCGATGTGTTCGGCACTCGGCGCGAGCAGATTGCCACCCAGTCGGCTCCGCACCGCGGGAACCAGAAGCAGAGCGAGTACCGCTATGGCCAAGGCTGCTCCGCCGGCCAGCCACCAGCGCCAAACGCGAGTCCTCTGGGGCGGAACGGCGATCCCCAAAGCCGACTGCGATGCATGGGAGATGTATTCCTGAATCTGCGCCGATGAGAGGGTGGCGGTGAGCGCCCGCGGATCTACGGCGGCAGTTGCCGGGAGAGTGTTGCGGATGCTCTCGAGATCGGCGCGCATCTCGCTGCAACTTGCATACCGATGAGCGGGGTCCTTGGACAGCGCACGGTAAACGATCTGCTGAAGTTCTAACGGGACGCCCAGCAAAGCCTGGGGCGCGTGATGCAAGATAGCGACGACCGTCGAGGTGAGACTGTCGCCCCAGAACGGATTCTCGCCGGTGAGCATTTCGGACAGGACCACGCCGAGCGCCCAGACGTCGGTGCGTTGGTCCACGTGCTTGCCCAGGGACTGCTCCGGGGACATGTATCCCACCGTGCCGACGCTTCCTCCGGTCTGGGTCCCGGTGCGGGAAACCACCACGCGGGCGAGGCCGAAGTCCACGATTTTGGCCAGGCCCTGGGGGGTGATCAAAACGTTGGAAGGCTTGACGTCGCGATGCACAATGTTGCGTGCGTGGGCTGCTTCCAGGCCATGGGAGATCTGGATGGCGAGGTCCACGGCTTCGCGCATCGGAAGAGGGCCACGGCGAATCCTTTCCGCGAGCGCTTCGCCATCGTAAAACGCCATAACGATGTAGGCGCGTCCGTCCGGTGTTTCCTCCACGCCATGGATGACGCCAATGTTGGGATGATCGAGCGCGGAGGCGGTGCGCGCTTCTTTCATGAAGCGCTCTTTTTCCCTTTCGGTGACGTTCAGCTGGGCAGGAAGGAATTTCAGCGCTACGGTGCGCTGGAGTTTAAGATCGAGCGCCTTGTAAACCACACCCATGCCACCGGCGCCGGCCATGGCCAGGATTTCGTAGTTGCCGACACGCTCTCCGACGATTGGGTTGTTGCCGGTCTCGGTCATGCCCTTCCCGCGCGCTCGAGAGCGAGCGCGGCGCGCTAACGATTGCCGGGCGAGTCGCTCGGGCCTTGTGGATCGAATGATAAGCCGCGGGGTTCGGCCATTGCAATACCTCTTAATTCCCACCTGAATACTTCACCGGTGAATGACGGCTTAGGTGGATCGTTGGCACAACGGCTAGCTGGGGTATACAGTTAACATCGCGTTCAGACACGGGAGCCCAATCGAATATGGACAAAAGATCCTTCCTCAAACTCATCTCTGCCATCATGGCGACGCCATACATCTCACCCCTGCTAACATGGGCGGCCGGAGACAAATTGAAGAACTGGGCGGGCAACATCGAGTACGGCACCGACCGTTTGTACTCGGCCGAGACGGTGGAGCAGGTTCAGGAATTTGTGAAGAAGCAGCCGCGGCTCAAGGTGCTGGGAACGCACCACTGCTTCAACCACATTGCCGACACAACCGATATCTTCCTTTCGGTGCGGCCGATGGATAAGGTGATTGCGCTGGATCCGCAAGCGCGCGCGGTGACGCTCGGCGCGGGCATGAGCTATGGGCAATTGGCTCCCTACCTGCACGAACACGGCTTCGCTCTTCAAAATCTGGCTTCCCTGCCCCACATTTCGGTGGCCGGGGCGTGCAGCACCGCAACGCACGGATCGGGCGAGAAGAACGGCAACTTGTCGACCGCCGTGTCTGCGCTGGAACTGGTTACTGCTTCGGGCGAAGTGGTGCGTCTCTCTCGCCAGCAGGATGGCGAGAAATTCCTGGGCGCGGTTGTGGGGCTCGGCGCGCTGGGCGCGATCACCAAGGTTACGTTGGATCTGCAGCCGACGTTTATGATGAAGCAGTACGTCTACGAACATCTTCCGTTGAGCCAAATGAAAGACCACTTCGACGCTATCGAAGGCAGCGCGTACAGCGTCAGCCTGTTCACCGACTGGCAGAACCAACAGATCAATGAAGTCTGGCTCAAGAGCCGCGTGGAATCCGGCGCCGCCTTTAGCCCCACTCCCGAATTTTTCGGAGCCAGGCTGGCCACCAAGAATCTGCACCCCATCGCCGAACTTTCCGCTGAAAACTGTACCGAGCAGATGGGCGTGCCGGGGCCGTGGTATGACCGCTTGCCCCATTTCCGCATGGGATTTACCCCCAGCGCGGGAAAGGAACTGCAATCGGAATACTTCGTGCCCCGGAAACATGCGGTGGAGGCCATTTTAGCGGTGGAGAAGCTGCGCGATCAGGTGAGTCCGCATCTGCTGATTTCAGAGATCCGAACTATCGCCGCGGACGACTTGTGGATGAGCCCGTGCCACAAGCAGGACAGCGTTACGATCCACTTCACATGGAAACCGGATTGGCCCAACGTAAGCAAGGTGCTGCCGGTGATTGAAAAGGAGCTAGCGCCGTTTCAAGCGCGCCCGCACTGGGGAAAGCTCTTCACCGTTTCCCCGGAACGACTGCGATCGCTGTACGAGAAAATGCCCGAATTTATTGCGCTGAGCAAGGTATTCGATCCGCAAGGCAAGTTCCGCAACGACTTCCTGAACACCAATATCTTTGGCGCCTAGTCGCCAGACTGACTGACAGGAAGAAACACCGAGCGGCGCCGCGTTGGCGCTTTTTCGGTCGCCAGCGCTTTGTTTGTGTTTTTTGGGGCTTCGGAAACAGTCACGAAGATGTCTTTTGTCCTGACACCAAGCTGCCTTAGAATTCAGGAATGCCTCTTCTCTACATTGTTATCCTTGCCGTCGTGCAAGGATTAGCGGAACTGTTGCCGGTATCGAGTTCGGCGCACGTGGTTGTGGCGGAAAAGCTGCTCGGGCTAGATCCCTCTTCGCCGTCGATGACGCTGCTGCTGGTGATGCTGCACACCGGCACGATGTTCGCGGTAATCGTCTACTTTTGGAAGCAGTGGCGCGAGACGTACTTCCAGAGCATGGACGCTTTCAAGAAATTTGCCGGATACGTGGTGTTGGCGACCCTGCTCACCGGGGTGATCGGCGAAACTATCGTCAAGGTGATCGAGAAGACCCTGTTTCGAGGCCTGCCGCACGCTCAGATTGAAGACCTCTTCAGCCATCTCGAGCTCATTGCTCCGGCGCTAGCGCTGGTGGGAATCCTGATTCTGGTGGCAGGCCTGGCCGAGAACAAAAAAGCGACTGGCCCTCTGACCGCAGCGAATGACCTGAACGCGAAGCAAGCGGGGATCATCGGAGCCGTGCAGGGGCTGTGTTTGCCATTTCGCGGATTCTCGCGCTCCGGCGCCACAATCTCGACGGGGATGCTCCTGGGCGTGGCCAAGTCACGCGCAGAAATGTTCAGCTTCGCGCTGGCTGTGGTGCTGACGCCGCCGGTGGTGGCGCGCGAAGTGTTGCGGGTGCTGAAGGCTGGGCACGAGAGTGGAACGGCAACCTTCGCGTCCGCAGCGCTTCCTAGCGGGCTGGGCGCGGTTTTCGCATTTCTCGCCGGGCTGATTGCGCTGAAGTGGCTGAGCGGATGGCTGGAGAGCGGACGGTGGTATATCTTCGGCATCTACTGCCTGATTGCCGCGGCAGGCGTGGAATACCTGCATCACTTGGGCTACTGATCGCGAGCGTCCAGCGCACAGCCGAAGCGCCGTGAACCTATTTTTCTGCTCCTACCTGAAAAAATCGAAGCAACTCCGCGGCGACCACTCCGGGATTGTTGAGAGGAATGAAGTGTCCCGAATCCACCATCACGCATTTTGACCGCGGTATCAGCGCTGAGGCGCGCCGCGCGAACCGCTCGGGAACGGCCGGATCGTGTAAGCCTTGAAAAATCAGAGTGGGCATTAGAAGTTGCGGCAACATCTCTGGCATCGCGGCCAAAACCTCTGCGGGGTTGCCCCACCGCGTCACCGACATCAACCGCCATGCTCCCCATGGGCCGGAGAACGGCTGGTAAAATTCCTTCACGACACCGCTGAAATCCGCCCGCTGTTGTTCCAGCGCGCGGCGCATCGCTACCTTCCAGAAAATGGCGCTCACCACCGGAGCGAATAGCTCACCAAGAATCGGGGTCCGCAGGATGCGGAAGAGATGAAACGGTTTTAGCTCCGGAAATATCGCAGGCGACAACAGCGCCAAATGGTCCACGTGCTGTGGAAACCGGTAAGCGTACTGCACGGCGATGGCGGCGCCGGCGTCATGACCTACCACGTGCCACTTTTCGATGCCCTGCTCTGCGCGAATTTGCTCGATCTGCTCCGCCAGCGCCTCGAGCTGTTTGGGGCCGTTGGTGGTGCTTGGCGTTCTTCCCAGACCGGGTAGATCCACGGCATGGCAGGTGAACTGCCCGAGCATCTTATCGATGATCCCGCTCCACAACCGGCCGCTGGTGGGCATGCCGTGAATGAACAGAACCGGATAACCTGATCCGCGAGAAAGCAGATACATTCGGTAATCCCTTCACAGCAACCACAGTTCAAGCTGACGTTTCGCCCACCGCCGCCATCCGTTTGCACCATGCCGCAAACACGCACGCGCTGGCCCGGAAGAACCACAGAACCGAACCGAGCAGGAAGGTAGAAAGAATTCCCATGGGGTTCAGGCGTGCGTAGACCACGTTCATGCTCCATGCGGGCGAGGTGTAGACCGTTCCAGAATCGCGAGCGCCGATGCGGTTCCTTACGGCTGGCTCGTAAAGGATCTTTTCGATGCCGACGTTAAAAAATTTGGCCATCTGCAGAATTCGACGGTTGTAGGAACCCGTCACTGGCGACGGCAGGCGGTCTCTTTCGCGATATTTTAAAATCAACATGGATGCCTCGGCCGCGTGCCGCAGTGCGGCAGTCACTCCGTTCGAGGTGATGGGATCCACCATGGACGCGGCTTCGCCGGCGATAAACCAGTTGGGACCAGCGACTCCGTCATAAACCCGAGATCGGAAGGAAGTGACGTTGCAAGGTTCCAGCGGCCCGGCCCGCAACAGGGGGTCAAACCGGGGATACTTGGCCAGTTGCTGCAGGAAAATCTCCTCGACGCCAAGTCCCTGCTCGCGTTGTGCCTTGATTGCCGTGCCTGTGGTGATGTAACCCAC
>Ga0302325_10006785_pt1 | contig 25622 bp, 27 predicted proteins | sample Palsa_T0_2_FD_201948 | JGI IMG/M metagenome (GOLD analysis project Ga0302325, IMG submission 201948) | Peat permafrost microbial communities from Stordalen Mire near Abisko, Sweden - Palsa_T0_2 | ecosystem: Environmental > Terrestrial > Soil > Palsa > Peat permafrost | place: Sweden: Abisko... | reverse complement strand
AACTAGCGACATTCTTTGTCCTCAGTATCATTTGTCATGCCCTTACTCTGCACGTGGCTCCAGGCCAATACTCAATGGTGGTCTTCTTCCGCGCCTTTGGAATGATTTTCACTCCTGTAACGGCAGGGCTTTATTCCCTTATGTCGCTGGGGAGAATGGGTGTCGCCTGGATGAGTATCCTCGCTCGCTCAATCGAACTTCTTCACCGAATTCTCGCGCCAGAAAAGCCGTCCGACCCCCCCGGTACTCGTGGTCTCCATGGAAAACGCAGTAATACCTTCGAGCTGGGAGATATACATGAGCGTCCTAGGTCGGAAGATCTGGAGATGGTTTCGCCGACGGATGTGAGTCCGAAGCATCGTCTTACGAGATCGAATTCGGTACCTGATCTGCGACCAAGTGGCGTTCGCAGTCAAAGCGATCCCACTCCATTTCAACCGACTACTCTCCGTCCCCATCTCCCTCAACGGGCCTCACAACCTAATGCCGACTCCCCTCAATCTCCCCTGCAGACATCACCCCTGGTGTCCACGTACAAACTTGCCAAAACAATAGCCGTTCATCCAGAAAAACTCAAGCAGCAGAATGGGAAGATTGATATTGAAGCAGAGTTGCCTCACCGGATGCATACTCGTGCCATTATCGCCGGAGCAGTCGCAATCCATGTCCCACGGGAGTTTCGGGAATTAGTACGTCATAGAAATTGGGAACGTCTTTCACGAAGGGAGACAAGTACCGAGTACGGTCGGATACCGGAAAGTGATCCCGCTTTCGAAACTTTTTATCAGTTTATTTTGCCGCCCACGGCGGTGATACTCGACAAGAATTTGCGACTATACCCTGGGAGTGTTTTTCGAGAGGCTGCGGGTGGGCTATTACAGCTGGGCTTTGGGTTGTATCAACTTATCAGTGCTGATGCGCGTTACAGTGTTGCGAGAGATGGGATGGCAAGCCCCTTTCTTTTGGTATTGCCGTACCTGGGAATGGCGGCTGTGAATACAGTCATCAATGTCATGGATCCGCCATACGAGGTGGTTACTGTATTGGATGTATCTCCCCGTGCGAGAGATTGGATGAATCGTATGCACGCGGTTCGGCATTATAGTGGTCGGAAAGATACGAGATCGATTGACTCGAACGCTATTTCTCCAACCACGTCCCGTCGTTCGACGATTTTTCGTCTCCCGCCTCCTCGGGCCACTAACTCTGGCGCTGAAGGCTCATCTGACGTGGGAAGCAGCTTACGTCTCGATACTTCCTTCCCATACTCTTTATCACCGGTTCAGACTCCGGGATCCATAGCTCCATCATTCGTCGATACTCCTTCGCGTCATTTAAATTGGGCGCATTTTGTCGAATGGATGGACTTCGCATACGGGGGCCGGGTCGATGTGTCGCCAGTCGACCGTCTCTACCGCACAGCCTGGATATCCCACTCCATAATTATCGTCGAATTCATATACACCACCATTGTTGGACTTCTTATTCCCGCGGTCATGTTAGCAGTAGTCGGCGGATGGACCCGTTTCCGCACATCCAACTACGGCCTCTCCCTCGCTTTCAACCTGATTGCTCTCTTCGGGATCCCCTTTATCCAGTTCATCCTCTACACGCATTACCGCCTAGTCCGTATGTTGCGGGAATTCCGCGACCGAAAGGTGCGCGGGACGTTTTACAACCCTGGACCAACAGCAAACCAGCCCGATTCAGAAAAACGGCGAAAGAAGGAGCAGAAGAAAAAGGACAAGGCGCAGAATATGCAAATCGACTGGACTGCACCGAAGACTCGAACCAAAGCGATGTGGTGGACGAGTATGATTGCCATGAGTGTGGGGATATATTTTCCTACTAGAAAGAGCATTATTGTCGGATATGTGATTGTTATTCTGGGAGTTTCGATCTGTGAATTTGTTTTGGTGGGGGTTAATCTACAGAGGACATTGAAATGTGTAGGACCTCTTCTGTAGATGGAGTATTTAAGTCGAGATACCTGTCATGGCCGAGTATATATTGAGGCGTCAATCATCATTTCCGTTGCAAATTCAAGCAATCCCTCGTCCAAAGTATCTCTAATAGAGCCCTATGGCTCGTTCACCCTTGTATTGAATAGATATGTACTATTATTTTTATGTTTATGCTCCTCCCATGTATCCGAATTCACAACTCCGAAAGCCCGCCGCTATATACGAAAAATATGTATGCAACCCTCCTCTCACCAATGCAGTTTCCTGATTTCTGACGGATCTGGAGATGGAGAGGTTGGTAAATCGAATTGTTTTTCATGAAAAGGAGATGCGAGAGGTAAGCCATGCATTTGAAGTTCTTTGATGCATGGCGACGAGAGGGATTGATTATAGCGTGCATAGGGGTGAGATCTTGTACGTGCCATACTGTAATTAGCTCGGCTTCCTGAGAGGAAGATACCACGATAATGCAGATGAGGAATCAAGTGGATCGATATCCATTCGCTCTCCCTGATTTGCGCCGAATTTTTCGCGCGCTAGTTTAAGCAGGCGCCGCCGAGTTGAAGAGACGGAGCGACCATGCCAGCCATGACTGCGAATTGCGCTGCGCGATATCTTGGCGGCGATGCTTGGAGGTGGTCTCGATACTTCGAAGGGAGCGGATGGCAGTGAAGGCCGATCTAGGTGCGCAGAGTATGTCTTTAATTAGAGAGAGGGAGGTACGCTCAGCAATGCCTCATCTTGATCGATCGTCCACGGCGCCGCATCAGTCCTAAGAGATATTTCCTCGTCATCCCCTTCAAACTCGCAATCCGATTCAGACGGCGACGAGTTCGTTGAAAGAGATGAGGACCGCGAAAGCGCCGGTGTGATCACGGGCGGCGGGGCCGAGACAATGTAGCATGGCGGAGTGATAAGATCTGCTCGCGAGTATGAATGTGCGTCCAGTGCATTTGGAACAGTGAGGAACAAAGATGGTTTAGCGCGGACCATTTGGCGAGCTGTGAGCTGTCGTTCGTTGGGCCAGGGGAAGAGAAAAGCGAGGGAGGTGAGCCGTGTTTGAGCTTTGCAGAGCTGTGCCTCGAACAAGACGCGGGCCTCGAGGATATATATAGTTATACATACTTTGTTAGCAGGCAGCCAAGCCGCTGGTCGCCGAGGCCACTGCGCCGCCCCTTAACAAAGGCAAGGGGCCGCTCCCTTTGATTGGGCGACAAAGCCAATCTCAGCGCCAATTTCAGTGAAATTAGCCTGTCGCAGCAGACCGATCGACCAAAGCATTCCTTGGCGCGTTTGTTAATAAGCCGCGCCTGCCTGTTAGCTGGGACTGACTAGGATGCTGCGTGCACCGCCTCTCCGGGGCGCGCGTTGGACGTGATACAATCCGTCGGCCCCTGAAGGAAATTGAGGCCCCATTCCAGCATAGCCAACGTGCATGCATCTCAGATCGGACTAAATCGGCCGGTTCGGAGATTCAAGATGCACTGTTACCCGGCTAAATTAAGCTTCCCGACGCTACGCCAAATGTCGCATGTGGAGAGTACGGACAACTTGACACATGTTGGATAATTCGGAAACGATGGATATTATGTACGTTGCGGCTGTGGGATGTCCACCTTCGATAATTTGGTCTCGCATGGGGAAGACGCACTGAGCCGAATCACGAGATCCGAAACTTCAAAACCTTCATCGATCGAAGTTAGATAGAAAATAACAAAACTCCACAGTAGTAGCTGCACTTGCATCTTGTAACGCTTCACGTCTTCATTGTTTTGTCCCGTGCATTCCTGATACGGTGATAGCTCCCCAATTTCGGTGAATGACCTCCGACGGGGAGAAGACACAATTTGATTTGATCACCTGCAGGGACCTCCCTGCTCAACTGTTGTGATAACTCCATCGCGATAACCAACTGAAACACGATAGTACCTTGCGACTACCTATATATAATTGCAACCTCGCCGAATCGACAACCCCATGAACCCAAAACGCGGGATTTTGTCCCAATTCACAGGGACTTTACGGGGACTTTTGACTTGCTACACAGTCAAGAACCTGGGACTTTTATATTGTCCCAGAAAAGTCCTAGGGACATCAGGGGCTTACTGGGACTTTTCTGGGACTCTTTTTTTGCCTGGTCAAATCCCAGAAAAATCCCATGAAGAGATGAAATTCCAGAAACTCTTACCTATGGGTATACATTTGCTATTCTTCACAGCCAGGAGTAGAAGTCTCTGTTCATTTAGTCCAATTGGTAGATAGCAATTGAGTTCGAGTCCCATGATCTCCATTGTTCATGAACCCATGATCTCCATCCGAACCCATTTCCATTAATCTTTCTCCTCTGCATCCACATCCAGATTCTACACCTCCAAATCCACATCTCAAGTGAACTAGCCTACATGGGCTCTCTTTTTGAAAATATCGGCCTGCACTTGGCCTGTACCCCATCGTCCAATAGCAAAAAGCAAAAAATCCCAGAAAAGTCCCAAGCGAAAGTGGGATTAGTGCCAAAACCGTCACTTTTCTGGGATTCGGAAATCCCATGTTTTGGGCTCATAGGGCAACCACCGCCTCCAGCCGCGCCACCTGCAAGGCTCCATTCCTGGTACCTGTGGGAAAATTACAAGCCATTGGCAACCACGAAACATAATTTCTAGATCTCGACTTGACGCAAGAAATACAGAATACAACGGACAGCTATAGCGGAACTAATAAGCAAGGAAACACAACCAACTCATAGCACCTTCTAATAAATTGCCCCCGTGAACTACCCATTAGATCCAATCGACTCCAAGCCACCCTTGTTCCTTCCTCCAGTGCTTCTTCCGGTCCTACTTCCGGCCCCCGCCCCCAGACGCTTCCCCCTGGTCCCCAGTTCTCAGTCCAGCCTACATACGAAACAAAAACAAGCAACTTCGTGTCCCAGAAATCATACCAACTTCAATTTCTGGTTCATGAAATCAAAGAACGCAAATTGACTCGATCCAATCCCGTACAAATAAATAAACCGACTGGCCAAATAACTCCCGAAAATAGCTTTCAAATACGCCACAGGGACTCGTTCCAAAATCGTGTCCAGTCCAAGCTGTTCCCTCAATGTCACAGGCAACGCTTCCTGCATGATCGTTTTACGCAAGGAGACGTTATCCCAAAGAGAAGTCTTCTGGAGCTCTTCGTCGAGTTTAATGATTTCTAGGGATATTTCGTCCGAGAGCACTGAGCGGGGTTTCTTGGTACGGGCGTGTTCGCGCCAGATGGCCTCGAATTCGAGACGTGCGTTGGACTCAATTATACGTTGCACGTTTTGCACATAGCGGGAGTAAAAGGGTGGTATCACGCCGTCTTTGACGCACATGTGCTCGGCGAATTCGGCATCGTTGAACGAGAGGGAAGCAAGGACTAAAGTCAGCGAGGTTGTTTCCGAGAAATGTACCTTCGAGCGAACTTGACGTAACACCACCTTTGTTCGCACTGGCGTCTTTGTAGACTATACAGCCTGCCTTCTCCAACCTCAACTTTGCATCTTGTGTAATGAAGCTGATATCAGTAATGGCATATATGGGGAATACAGATTGGCTCCTTCGATAATATACGCAAACTTACTCTTCCCATCAATGATCAGACTTCCAACATTCGAGATGTCAACTGCTTCAGGCCGTCCACCACAAGGAACAAAACAAGTCGCCTGGGCACGAAGATGATAGTTATTGCGGAAAGTCATTCCGTTGGGAACAATTTCTCCGGAGGGTAATCTCACATCCGTCTCGTCAACAAGTACTCGGAATCCATCTTTCGACAATTTGCTCACATCAAAGTGGGAAATCATTTTCCTCGCTTTCGCAAGTCGAGTGAGTTCCGCACGATCAAGACCGTGTGGATCTGCCAGGACACCGGACCCATCGATAATGCATGTGTACTTCTCCTTGCTGGAAAGAATCTCGTCTAATCGTTAGTCATGTTCATGGAAAGGGAAGATACTTGATCCGAGATCTCCATCAGGGCCACCGGTTTGCAGTTTAGTGATCTCCTCTTCTTTCAGGCCGAGTTTGTGATAGATCCCTTCCACGAAAGCACGGACGGACTTGGTCGTCATGCCGAATCTGTCATGAGGGATTCCGCCTAATTCCATACTCTTGCCGGTGAAGAAGGACTTCCAGAACTTGGCTCCTCGGATTCGTGCGTGCTCAGTAGCCCAGTCAACGAGGTCTGCAGTATTCTCATCAGGGCCCAAGAACAAGATCTCGTCTTGGCCGTGTAAGTCGACAATCTTGTCCTTAATGCCAGGGGATTGACCAGGGAGAAGAAGATCAAGGATGGCGTCGATATACTTCTCGAAGGCAATGGTGGGTTGATCTTGTTGATTGAAATCAAGGAGAATGACACCCTTTGCACCGCCTTCGGGGATATCTTTGTTCTTGCGCTGCTGGGTGTTGGCGAGATTGTAGTTCTCATCAAATAGTGTTCCTTATGTTATTGCAATCAACATGGGATAATACGAGCATTAGTAGAGTACGCTTCTTTGGAGCGAGACTTGACAATACGGATTCCTCCACGGGCAACATCTCGGAATCGAAGATGAAATCCTCTGAACTCATTGCCAATAACCAAAAACATTCCATACAAAGGAGTAGGATACTCATACTTGGACAAGAATGTAGGATTCAAGCGGAAACTCACCGCGACTTTCGTGGGCTGATAGAAGTTGGTCTTCAAAATAGATTTGTTGAATACCATGATAGACGACATGACCAACGCATGATCAGCTGTATTCGTTCGTCGTTGTATCTCTTGAATGATGTCTTCCTCGGAAGTCTTGGTCTCTGTTTGGAGACGTTGGAAAGATAGAGTTGGGCCCATTTCTTCGGATTGACCTGACCCAATTGATGTGGGAATATAATGAGTCCAAGCGAAATTAAGATACAATAGTTTAAGGAGCTGTGGGTATTGACTCATGATTTCGAAAATCAATTGACGCGTGAAGGTTTCATCGCGAAGACGTTTCTTGAGTTTGCTCAGGATTTCTTGGTGGGACGAGTTTTCAGGATCGAGAATGGAAGAAAGGGTAGTATACTCGCTTCCTATATTCGTTAGAGACGAAGTGGTGTTGATGGGTACCTAGGCGATTGAGAAAGTGGCCTACAAAAACCCATGCACAATGCGCGTATACACATTCTTGGATACTCATGTCCATGACGGCAAAGTGTTGCTGAAATTGCGATTTTGGAATACAATACAACAAGGACGCTTCTTTTATGATCTAAAATTAACGAGAAAAAGTGGACCAGTACCTGAAAGATTGAACTCTCAATTGGAGGGAATTTGGCCTGGTTGCGTGCGGGTAGCAGATAAATTCCAATAACGGTGATGCCGTTGGAGAACTGCTCAACATATTTCCTGGAACTAGTTAACCCATAAAAATGGTATAAATCCGAGAGAGCGCTGAAGAAATTGGTGGATGTCAATTGTCGATATCCGATAACCAATCGTCGTTCTCGTGTGCCTTCAAGTTCAAACATCTCGATGACGGGACCTACAGTCATTATCATTCCATGCACTTACATACCGCTTCGTTCCAAGACCGCATCCACGACACTCTGGTAAATAGCTAGGGTGTTCTCCGTGACTTTTTCGAGGAAGCTTTTATCTCCACAAATACGGAGGTCTCGCATTTCTTCAAGTGTCGGGTTGGGATTGACGAATTCGCACTTGGTGACAAAGTAGCATCGAATTTGCTTTTTGCTGAGTTGTGAGATTGAGCCCATAGATCGGAAAGTCTCGAGACGGTAGGCCGCAGCTGGAGTCGAGCCATTGAGATAACGAGCGTCAATTCTACCGTTAACACAGGCCAAACCCGAAAGGATACCTTTGTTCATACTGCGGGCCAGAAATGTTCGAGACACCTGGTTCAGAAGTATCAATATAGACAGCGTGGTCCGATTCCTCCCGGTCCAGCCGGATTTCGAAGTTTGTATCGTTGCGGGCAAAGGCGGCAACTTTGGCGCCGTACAGGGAAAGAATATGGTGAACGATGGTTTCAAGCGGTTCTTGAGCGAAGTAAGCATCGTCGATTCCTAGATTGCTATAGAACCAACGGGCCTGACGATCAGGATTGCAAGTAGCTGGCATACCTCGTTCTCAACCAGTGCATCAGGAATGAATCCCTTTGAACGCAGGGACTTGATGACAGAGCGAAGCTGTTCCTCTTTTCCGGCGAAGCGGGTGTCTGTGTATCCCGTTCTCTCAACTATTTTGTGGTTCTTGCCTGGAAGGCCGAGATGGGTGGTAATTGGTGTTCCTGACCTTGGGGTTCGAGAAGGTGTCGTGCTCGCACCATTGATACGCGCTGGCGTGGCGGCCATGGTTCAATTGAAGCGATGTTGTAAAAGCGAAAAGGTATTTAAAGGGGCGATGACCGGGCAATGCGTGGAGGCTGCAATTCCGCCGGAGTGAAGGATTTGTGAGTTCGTGCAAGCGGATTTGAGTGGGTTGTTAAATATCTATAATAAATAGACTAGGACGAGTCCGTAACCTGTGTCTGTCGCCGAGCGTTGGGAAATTGGGGTCAGTCAGGGTGCTGCGCTTGGCTTGCTTTAATCTCGGCGCCAGATTAATGTGTGGAGGGCGCTGTTACCCCGTGTGACCCGAGTTGTTTGGTCATCGGCGGTCCCGTGAATAGGCGAGCATCTGATCCTCACCAACGATTTCGCAAAGCGGCCAAAGCTGGAATAACATTTGTCAGGGCCAACGAGGTTCGAGCGGCTCGGAATGCCTTTGATGTCTCGTGCTCCGTATGCTCGCTCACTGGTCATGTATAATTTACATACATATAGGGTTGTCCGGAACCGACTCCGTGGAAGCTTCACCTTTGTTCCAGGGCATTGCGGATCGCCGTTCCTTCCGTCCGCTCCGAGTTGTTACTCTCGTTTCTCCAGTCTTTAATGCCATATTTCCGCCTACTTTGGGCCTCGCCTCATTTGCCGATTCTGTAAATGGACACCGTTCAGACTTCACAGAGTGTTTGTAGAGACAATTGCATGTTATTTAAAATTGAATTGCTGTCTATATTTAACTACTTTGCAGCACATGCATCAGCCAAGTCAGCTGGTGCCACACGCGGTGTGTCTCTGCAGCAACACGGCCCTCATTTCGGCCAAGCCACGCAGCCATGGAGCCGCCCACCGCACAATATCACCGCATTCAGCCCAGCCTCACCTTAATCCCCACATTCCAAGCCGTGTCTGCCAATAATTGCACCCTCACAGAGGCGATTGATTGTCCAGCGAAGTCTGCGTCTACGCCCTCCGGAACGATTGATCTTATATCAGGCTCCCGACACTCAATCAATCGATGCGAAGACGCGATCACAAAGTCGGCGCGCTTAGCCGCTGACGGTCCGACGACCGCTTAGACATCGTTCCGAATGTCCGTCGTATTAAGCCTTCAACATCCGTGCGCCTGATATCCCCGAGAGGCCCACATTTGCAAATTTCACAAACTTTAAACGAGCACTGACGATTTGGGATTGTGGAGCCGAAGTCAGCGAACATAAAACGGATCCCACGATACTTGCAACATCAAGCGACGAATCTAAAATGTCGTAACTTCAATTTGGATATGCATGAAAGCACCTGCAGGAGACCTGAATCCACCACAGTAAACCATAGGGGAGGTTCTTTGGTTTCTGTCTCCAGGAGAGGTAACACTATCGAGGATGCTTCCTCATCAGAGATGTCGCCACGCTTCCACCCAACCTTACGAATTAGCATATGCAACTATATACTTCCGCCGGAGATATCGTTCCGTAATCGAGAGCCCCAATAAATGCATTTCTCCCACCGTTTATGAGCAACGTATCCGACTTGGACTAAACATCCCAACAACTTTGCATTAGTATTGGGGAAGCTTGGATCGGCGCTCATCCGACTTGCGTCAGAACAGTGAGGCTACATGAACGCAGCTGAAAGGCGCGCTCTGACCCAATGTACCGTGGCACGAGATTGCCACATGCTTCCCCAAGTTAGGGTCTTTCCCGTAGGACCCCAGAATCCCATGACAAGGTATGTTGACCCTTTTATCCTTGCAAAACTTTCCCGGAATCCGGCTGCGACACTCTAAGTTTACCAAGCGCAATTCAGGCGACCTTCCCCAACGAACTTTAAACGATTTCTATTACGTTATGCTTCTTCTGATATCCCGATCTCATGCATGCCAAGATGGATCCCAATGCAAGGCCAAATATAGCGACCTACAATTCCTTCCGCAAATCCCCGCTTCTGCCAGATGTCTTCCGAGTCTCATCGGCCGCCCGAGTTGTCCCGAATGATACAACTTCGTTCCTTCAACAGCTATAAGGGCGTTAAAGTCCCTTGTGCTCCTCGGAAGCACCGGTCCTATGAACCGCAACCGAGGGAAACGATATAAAAGCGTAACGACACCGCTGACCCGGTACCCGCTATTGAGATCACCGCATCTGCACAAAGTTAAATAGAGGAGCTTCAAGGATTCCCGAGTCCCATACTGGGAGCCCTCACAATATCGACAAAGTTCATGGAACCGAGGAGGCGCTCATCCACGTGGAGGTAATATAATGTCAAAGTGGCCCTTTGACTTATTACTCCCAAGACCCTGAGTAACGCGCCGCCAAGGTTCTCAGCAGCGTTTTCTTAATACAGAGATGGGGAATCCGATATGACCTCAAGCGCAACGTGCTCAGCACGAAGGGAATCTCCATTTGCAGGGTTGACCCGACTTGGCGGCACTCCCCTTGGCACGTTTCTCTCAAAGATCGCGCGTGGAGCTGGCCGTGGCTGTTGGTATCTACCCGATGTGAGGGGGATTACATCTTTGACATGCAGATGACTAGCTGCGGATGAACCGACTGATCGTGACAAGCGAAAAGAGCGTAGGAGGATAGAGATTTGATAATTCGCTCTTGTCTTCTGAAGCAGCTTCGGTGTTGAGGACATACCACATTTGCTTAGGTATTCTGGGGACGCGATTTGTGGGAAAATGACGCAGGGGGAGTCGGGTCCTTCGGGGTTGAAATTGGCGGGTTGCCGCCACCAGTTCGATAATCGAAACAATTTTTAACTTATCTATATTGCCATTTGGCCGTTCCTCCAATCGTCGCGTGGATATCATACTGCCATCACGCGCTTAGTCGCCGTAGACAATCACCACCGCCAGCCCTAACCCATGCGATTTCAAGCCGACCGTCGCAGGAAAATTGTTTCCTTGATGCCGCAGAAGACATGGCCCTTTACAAAGAGTATCGCACTACCACGGTTGCTGCCACTCATCCCTGGCTTGCTAGGCTAATAGGCACCTTTAGGTTTCCCCATCTTGACTTCTTGTATAATGCATAGAGAGCCGGGGGAGTACAATATTACAAGTATTTCATTGGCGACTTTCGACGCATGGAGAAAGTCTAACACGGATTACAAGTTTCCAATCCAATACTCAGCTGGCCGTGTTGTCGTCAGTATACTGTCGAGGGTGCACGACATCGCTGCTTCTGCCGTCACCCGGGCTATATATCGTCAATTGGTTGTGATGTGCCCCAATGATCCACAGGTCGAGTTCGATACGGGAAGCCTGACCTGATCGCTAACTTCTCTAATTCTGTAGTCTGCTGTCTGCATAATGACATTCGCAAAAAACCTGATTCTGCGTTGACAAGCTACGTTACGGGTCAAGCTGCACGACTACCTGGCTTAGTTGTCGAGTCGGCCTTCTCAGATTCCTTACCAAAATCTCATCGAGATATCTCATTGTGGCTTGCAAACGGTGATTTTGATGTAAGTCCACTTTTGTATGCTATTGACGCTATAGGTTAAAGTCGGTATAGTTGTCAAGATCGCTCTCAATCCGGACGGCAGCATTAAAACATTCATTCTTGAAGTTTGGACAATGGATACAGATCTAGCGACTCGAACGTCCCCCCTCGGTCGACCACGGATGGTAGATTCATTTGTAAATACGCATTTTATCGTTTTAATGGAATAGGATTTCTCACAGTATACTGGCGCACCTCAAACTCTCCCTCCCCGTCATACACTCACAGTGCCAAGCTATTGGGTATATGGAGATGGAAATTATCCTGTTGGATTTCCGCCACATCCTAAACCCCCGCCTCCTCTCTTGCCGGCCACGAATAATGGCCGTAAATATTCCCTCAACCCACAACAACTCGCGCAATGGAACCGTCATATAGGCGTAGTTAATGGCCAACGAGCTCCAATAACAATTGATTTGCAACAAATCGCAGATCGTGTCAGGAACACAAGAAATTAGCTTCATGAATCAGGCTGTTGGGTTTGTTTGTCTGTCAGCTTAAAGCTGGTGGCTTATTTGTATATCTCTATTGTTGCTTGGGATGGAAGTTCTCATTGTAGACACGGTGACATTGTGGTACGAAAGAATGTTTCTATGAACCACGATCCTCGTATTACAACTACTGGTCGATATACTAGTCTATGATGGATGGAGTTTCATTCTTCTTGCTATATAATGGCTTTTTATATTAGTGCCTTCATTTAATTATCTTCGACCGAGCTTGAAACGCTCCGTTTGCTCAATGATTCTCAATGTTACCTTTGTAAAGCTATTCTACAGTATGTGAAGTAAAAGATTTGCCGCAAAACGTGTATATCGTTGGCGGTGGGGGCCTGTCATCATCATTGAGCCTCGAGGACTCCTCTTTTCCGGGTTCCGCTTCCTGAGGCTCGTTAAATTTGTAAGGCAGTCGGTGTTTTAGCTCGCTAAGTGGTTTTCACACCTTCATTCGTGCCATGCTTCATGAGATCCATTGCATTGACAACATTTAACTTGACTAGCGACGTTCAACCTCCGATAGGGAATCGATACGCGCCCTGACACATGCATTAGTACAGATGCACCGTGCGCGTCTCACATATATGATAACCAAATTCCAGTGATAAATTTTTGCAGCTGTTGCCCGAGGAAAGAGACAATGGCCTCTCAAGCACCGGCACTAAGCATTGAACTTGGTCGAGGTAGGAATTCGGCGCCGAACCATATGTTGGCTCTTGTCCTGGTTCCGAAATGAGGCACAGGCTCGGATGGATCTGTTTCAAACCTTATTTTTTGTCAAGGTTCGGGTGAGACCGGTCACGCATCGATGCCTGCAAGATAGCGATAGGAAGCGGACGGGAGCTATATACCATAGAGAAGGATACTAATAGATTATATGTAGCAACTGCTTTGATCCTTGATACAATGATGATATCAACTTGTACTATTCCCTGCGCAATATGACGTTTCACTAGACGACGGAGTTACAAACCTATCTACGTTTCTCAAACCAATGACCAAAGATAAGCCGGTCGCCCTCAACGCCACATGCGATTGCCATTAGTCTACTTATTACTGCCCAGAAGAATATTCCTTTCAAACCATGACCTCCGCAGTCTCAAAGAATCTTACAATTGTTATGCGGTTTCTGCTTGCCGGGCGGTCTGCAGGCCTCCCTTGCAGCAAATTGGAATACTTCATTGACGCCCTCATTGTACCGCGCGCTACATTCAATGTAGCCCCTTGCACCGATCCGTCTCGCAATGGCCTCTCCTTCCAGATATGATACTCCCTGGCCTCGCTTGTTGCCTCGCAAATCGCGTTTTGTGCCGACGAGGATGTATGGGATTTTCATGTGGCCGGTGTATTGCAGGACTTCGGGCTGCCATTTCTCAACGACGTTCTCGAGACTGTCGTAGTTGTCCAGGGAGAAACAGATCAGGATCACGTTCGAATCGGGGTAACAGAGCGGACGGAGACGGTCGTATTCTTCCTGGCCTGCGGTATCCCATAGCGCGAGTTGGACGGGCGTGTTGTTGGGCGGGATCCTGACGTCCTGGACGTATGTGTCGAACACCGTCGGCGCATGTTCTTCGGGGAACTCGCCTTTCTGGAATACTCTACGCAAAGGCAGTCAGCGAAGTTTCTTGATTGATTTTGATGTGATATGCGTCGATTGTGTGTGGATCATCGCCTCCCCACAGACAGGGGCAGAATCAGGGGAAGCAAGGGGCAGGTACATTAGCAGCGACGTCTTTCCACAGGCGCCGTCGCCCACAATCACAAGCTTCTTTCTCAACGGGGCACTGAATCCGTCCATTGCGTCGTCGTGACTCTGCGTGTCTGCTTGTTGTGCGCGAATGTGGAAGGTGTGTGCCCTTTGTTGCTGCACGTTGCCGGTATCGGGCGCAAGACGTAGGGTTGTCTGCCAACCCCATCACACACTGCCAAATTATAAGCTGCACGCGATCAGATAATAAGAGGCGAAAAGAGGCGGTGCGCTCACACGGCCCAATGAGCACCCAATCGAAGGGCCGCAGAGCCACACTTAATTGCGCGATACGCGTGGCACAGCAACTTGAGGGGCGCATCTGTCAATCTCATGGCGATGAAATGAATGCTGTCGTGCGACGGTGTGGCTTGTGATCATGGCGAAGCAGGAACGTCACACTGAAGTCTGATCATGCAGATGAGGGTCCTTTACAGGAAGCGTTGGGGTGGGGCTCGCCGCTCGAGAGAAAGGGCGAAAGTGAGCTGACAGGAGGTATCGATTCGATTAAGCTTATGAAAAATGCCCGGCCGCGGGGATACAATCAAAATGTGAAAGAACACATGTGACATCCAAATGAACAATGCGTCACATCTGCAAGCAATACAGAAGCGACATCCGATGTGTAAATGTTATGTGCTACTGGTTTGCCTAAGAACCGAGGAACACGATCAGATCGGCGCCTAGTTGAGATTCCCTTCCAAATCACACCACGCAATTTTAATTCGTGGAACCCCTCCCGCGGTTCGAGACGGAAAGTATCACATTGCGACTGAACAGTGTGATATAGAAACAACAAGCCGGAAGCAATCACCACAGGTATATATATGGTGGTTGTGACAAGGATGAATAGTTTAGAAATGTTTGAGAAACGGGATATCAACCCTAGCACTTCACATCACAAGGGAACAACTTCACAGGACGAACCGGGTTATCCTCTTCTTCCTTCATTGTCAGATCATTCCATAAGATGTGATACTGTCTCACGCAAAAGTATTTAAACCCCTTCAACTTCCCTCCCATTCTCCCCATCCTCAACTCCATCCCATCTCACCTGCGACACTCTTATCCACCAGATACCAATCCGAATAATGTGCGTCGAACGCCTCCGCTGCTACAATTACTGCAACGTGACCCCCATTCACGGGTACTGGCAACTGGACCGCTGCCTCGAATCATTCAACAGGGGCGGCATTCCCTGCGATGTTGTCATCAAAGAGACGCCGCAGACTCTCCCTGCACCCATCGGGATCGAACATTGTCCTTATGCGGGATGTAGCCAGGATTACCGTTATCAGCTTCCGGACACGGGGATCACTGGCTCGGGGAGGAGGGGTTGGTCCAATGGGTCTAAAGGCCGAAAGAGTAGTAAGTGAGAGGGTGAGATGATGTGATTCCTGGGGTGTGATATGCTAACATCCTAGTCGTTTCACAACTGTTGTTGCGCGGAGATTGTTATAGATTGGAATTGGATTACTGGATTACTGGTTTGGGCTTGTTAAGGAATTCAGGGGGAGGGTTTTTGGATTTGGGATAGAACTTCATCAGGTTGGGTTAGAGTTTCAATTAGACAGGAAATGGAATAACAGAAAGAACATTCGCAAGCAAGTGGCATGACCTGACCTTCACCCTCTCTCCCACCATTGAAACCGAGCACGGACTAGCAAAATATCATGTATCATCCAGCAAACACTTCCTTTCCCTTCCCACGCTCTAAAACTCCATCCCGTCTAAGACGTCCTTGAAGACAGTAAAGTTCCCACTCCCATTCTTCTCAATAACAGCAAACCAAATACCCTCAAACCGGCCCTTGAATTCAGTCTCCTCAAACACGCTCTTGAACATAACCGCCACCTGCTCAGGGGGATTCCTGAAAGCACCACAACCGAGCGCCCCAAGGACAAGGTTCTTCCTCTCCTCGCACGCAGCGATCCTCAGAATCGTCCTCATCCTCTCAAGCATACTAGCTCGATCTTCTTCCCTATAATAATCCTCTTCCCCTCTCGTCAACAATGGCGTGTCAATTGCAGCGACAGAAATGACGCTCGTCCACCAGCGATCTTCCTCGGAGAGTAGAGCACAGTTGTCATCGTCGGAAGTTCGAAATACGAGGACGTCCGGGGAATAAATTCCGCCGTGGTCGGGGATAGGATGGAAACCACGTTGACGACGAATAGTGAGGTACAATGTACTTCGTCGACAGAGTGCTTCTTCCTGGGCTCCACTGCCACCCATGTAACCCCCTCCCGGGTAGACTGCATTCGCCATATTTAGCACGCTGATGGCTTGTTTTCCTTGGCGAGTGAGCGCTTCGGCACAGTCAAAGGAATCGGCATTGACGACTGTGACAACTGTTTTGGGAATAGCGAGGGATGGGCCGGTGGGAGGCGGAGGAAGGGCCTCGGGGTGTGGGTACAGAGACGAAGTTGTTAGACTGTCTCTGACGCGATCGTCAGACCGGACTAAGACTGGGAAGACTTCGTCTTGATTCTGATAGGCGATTTTTTCGCGGAAAGCGCGTCTCGTGGCCATTCCTGTTCAGGAGATGCTCTTGGTAGCAGAGACTGTGGCAGTGTCGGGAAGCTGTTGCGCTTTTATGATCAGTGATCGGCGGGATTGATTGCAGGGGCAGTCTCCATCAGAAATGCCCCTGAATTTCTGCTCACAAAAGATACTATCATCAACCAGTAACACAATATATATTGACATTAGTATTCTATCCTACACTAAAACCTGTTGCCCAAACATTCCCGCTCTAAACAACCCTTCCTTGCCCTCGACCTTAATCTCGCCGAACCCCCTCGTCTGCTGCACACGCACCACATCCCGACTCGCCAACACCAAAACCTCGAAAAACATCTTGACCGCATCCTCCCTCTTGACGCCCCCCTGCGCCGCCTTGGCCGTCAACTGATCCAGCGTCGCAGACCGATTGGGCGTCAACTCCTTCTGCAGGAGCTGCGCGGCCGCGACCGTGGAATGGGACATCGACCCCGTGACGGAGGTCGGTGGCTCGTCGTCCTCGGGCTGCGCGTCCTCGTCGACTAGCGAGGGAGATACGGTGCGCAGGCGGGCTTGATCGGTGTCCATCATGGGTGCGGGGGATTGAAGTCTCTCTTCATCATTGAAGTTGAATGAAGTATCGCCGAAATCGCCGCCGAAGCCACCGTCCCCGAAACCGCCGTCGCCGAACCCTGTTTCTTGGAGCAGACGGTTGGGGGTCGCGTCGATCGTTGCGATGCGTGCTCTCTTAGGGGATGTCATGGGCGTGGCATCGTCGGCGGTTCGTTTCCGTTTACTCCCCCCGCGGCCGAAACGGCGGAGATACTCCGGGTTGAACATGGCTCGTAAATCAGGATGGATGGAGGGCGGGAAGAAGATATTATCTGCCAAACGGCCGTGGAGACGCGCTTCCAAAAGGGTCATGATCGACGCATGACGGGGTAAAAAGCGTTGCTACGATTAATTCCGTGAACTCGTTGTGACGGGCTTGGGATGCAGGGACCAGGAGCGACGGGGTGGGGGTACCTTTTTGATGATATTGCTGGTATCTTTTAGATGTTGTGAGTAGTCTTTTTTGGAAATTTCGATTTCCGAGTCAGCGGTCAGGAGTCTTCTTTTTCGAACCAATTTCGCCACCATCGGGGTCAGCGCAGAAGTTCCCTCCGCCGCCTCATTGTCATTCGGATTCAACAAAGCCTCCGCAAAATCTAACGTCAACCCCCCATCCATCTGAGCAACAAACCATTATTTCCCATATCCTGAATGGGTTCCAAAGGCTGTAATTCATCACCAAATCCAAAATCCAATCCCCCATCACCGAAGCCCCCTGCACCAAGTCCATCGTCCTCATCATGGAATGCGGAAGCAGGCTTATCCAAGCCAAAATCCAATTCATCGCCTAACCCCCTGATACTGAATTCATCTTCCAGCCTAAGGGACGCGGCGTCCCTTCCCCGTTCGACGGAAAAGGAGCGCTCTCCGAATCCGAAATCAAGGTTCCCGTCCTCGACAAATTGGCTTAGTGGATCGTCTTCGTCGCGCATGCCGCGGGGGTACTCGATGGATAAATCGAATGCGTTGGAGAGGAGAGTTGTATCGCGTCCGGAAGCCATCGTCTGGGAAAGAATTGTCGGGTCGGGCGGGAGGAGTAAATCGAGTTCGGTGAGTGTGTCGGGCAACGTCAACAACGCATGATGAGACGTGACCTGCTGGGTTGGTAGATCGACATTCCCAGGCCGGAAAGCCTGCACAATTAGACACACTCACTACAAAAGGGGCATAGGTGAGAACGAGAGCTGCAGGATGGGTGCGGCGGAAGTAGAGATGTAGAGAGGGGAGGTACGAGTTTGATTTTCATGAGAGCTTCATTGCAGTCATCGAGAAGATATCGCGCCTTGCGAGAATAAATACGCACAACACCAAGAAGAAGTTGACCACTCAACCGCAATGCAAGCGGCGCCTCTTCTTGTTCCACGATCGCCTGGGTGGATCTGGTGATACTCGTCTGAAGGAGTTGTGCTTTCGTCAACTTGCGTTCATGGGCCGCAAGCCAGACTTTCGCCAGAGGTCCCTACAAGTATATTAGTTCCATTTCGGGAGTTGCGCGCGAGGAGTCAGAACATACCTTCTTGGAGAGGATGGCATCGGAGTAGAACATTGTGAATCGCCGGAACGGGACACGTGGGAACTAGACTGGAATGGGGTGTAGTCCGTCTGTCAGGCGAGGATGGATTGCCTGGACGAGAGACAACGTGTAGAGGCGTGGGAGAACGGGAGATGTGAGAGAATCACGCACGCGTGGAATGAGAGAGACGCTGAGGTGGTTGTGGTGGTGGTGATGGTTAAGAAGAGTCTCTCCTGTTGTCCTCACGCTCACCAGCCTCCTCCACTGCAAAACACACAGCGCACAAGCAACGCGAATCAGCCGGAATTAAAACTCACATTCATCCAATTGCTAGCGTAATCAATCCTTGAATATAATCCCGGGTATTATCTCCCCTTTTTACCACGCGTAATCGGCAACCGGCCATGCCGATCGCCAAAACTTCCCCGCATCACATATAGTCCCAACAAAATGCCCCTACTTTTCTAGTCACGGCAACCTCGTCGCGCCGCACACAACGACGAAATGTCCAGCAACCCGCTCTCCCTCTCGCCACCAACCGACGCCGAATACGACGTCGTGGTCATCGGCTCCGGCAACGCAGGTTTCTCCGCGGCCCTCTCCGCGCGCGAAACCGGGGCAAACAAGGTCCTCCTAGTAGACAAATGTCCTCCCGACTGGGCTGGCGGGAACACCTTTTTCACCGCAGGGGCATATCGGACTGTCTTCCACGGTCTACAGGATGTATTGTCCCTGGTGGGCAATGTGGATCAGGAGACGGCGCAGAGGATTGATATGCAGGAGTACTCGCGGGAGGACTTTTGGGGGGATTTGATGAGGGTGACGAGTGGACGGGCGGATCCCGAGTTGGGGAGGGTGTTGGTTGATGAGAGTCGTGAGACGGTACGATGGCTAGCGAGTCAGGGGATCAAGTTCCAGTTGTCGTTTAACAGGTATGTCACATATCCCCTTCATACATGTGACGTTGAATTGATCGTTTGGTAGACAGGCATATCAAGTGGAGGGGCGGTGGAAGTTCTGGGGAGGAATGGTCTTGTCAATTGTAGACGGTGGAAAGGGATTAGTGGCCCAACACACCGCTGCCGCCGAAAAAGCCGGCATCGAAATCCGCTATTCAACGCCCCTGACAGGTCTGCTCGTTGACTCCGGCCGCGTCATTGGAGTCACTCTGAACAATCGCCCCGTTCGCGCGAGAGCAGTCATCCTCTGTTCCGGGGGATTCGAATCCTCCCCGCGCCTACGAGCCCAATATCTCGGCCCCTCATGGGACTTGGCCCACGTCCGCGGCACGCCCTACAACACCGGCGACGCATTCAATATCCTATCGCGTGACATCGATGCAAAATTCGTCGGCAACTGGAGTGGTTGTCACTCCGTCGCGTGGGACGCAAACTCGCCGCCCAACTCTGGCAGTCGCGAGTTGACCAATCAGTATACCAAGTCGGGGTATCCGCTGGGGATTATGGTGAATTCTGAGGGAGCAAGGTTTGTCGATGAGGGGGTTGATATGCGCAATTTCACGTATGCTAAGTTTGGGAGGGAGATATTGAAGCAGCCGGGGAGTTATGCTTTTCAGATTTGGGATCGGGGGGGAGTGGAATGGTTACGTGATGAGGAGTATGGAGATGATGTTGTTGCAAAAGTGTCTGCACCGACTCTCGAGGAGTTGGCGGAGAAGTTAAAGGATCATGGACTTTTGAGGGCGGATGTCTTCTTGAATACGGTGAGAGAGTACAATGATTGCGTACAGGCCTATCGGAAGGAGAACCCCGCTACAAAATTCGATCCCTCTATAAAAGACGGACTATCAACCCAATCCTCATCAAAAGGTCTTGTCCTACCAAAATCGAACTGGGCACTCCCTCTCGACTCCGGCCCCTTCGTCGCCGTCAAAGTCACCTGTGGGATCACGTTCACCTTTGGTGGCGTTGCTGTGAATCCCAAGACCGCGGCAGTGATCTCCAATGCCGATGGGAGGGATATCCCTGGACTGTGGGCTGCGGGCGAGATCGTCGGAGGGTGTTTTTATGGCAATTATCCGGTATGTTCTTTGATGGAACGGGCTGATGGTAGGGCGGAAGTGGACTTACTTTGGGGGCTGTTTTGGGAAGGAAGGCAGGGAGGGAGGCGGCGCTTTCGTTACAGGCCTAGGGAGCGTCATCTGCGAAGATGGAATCGATATTATGAGCTGGGAAGTTGAGGAGTATGATGCTTGACACTAGGATGAGCTACAAGAACGAGATAAATCCGAGCCATTCATGAAAGATCACAAAGATTACTGGCCTTGATCCCCTGCGTGCGGAAGGCTTTTTCTCGGCGCCCTTGCATCTAAACCGAAGCTGATCAGCATCACTTGACTTGGACGTGCATGCGGTCGGTGTCCATGGGCGATGGCCAATGGCTGTTGTTCCCCACAACGGTGGCTGTTCCGAGGATCTCGTTTCGGGAAGATCTCATAAAGCAAAGCATATTTCTGTTGGGGATAGCCCTTTACTCGTGATCGATCCAATCAATGGCAGATTGTGTGCCCGTTGAAGAAGAAAGAAAACAAGCTTTCCCCGCAGATTCAGCCTCACTCAGCCGCCCTCCGCTTCTCAACTCACAACAAGACAGCCCCAACAAGCTATTCACCCGAGTACAGCACAACGGGCTATTCGCCCGACCGCCCAACAAGCCATCTGATTCGACCATCCACTGCCGCCTGCCCTGTTCCGCTCCGATCGGGCGCAGAGACCTTCTCGTTCCGTGTTGTTGTGTTGTTTGCGCTGTATTAATCGAATCACAGAGCAAGCGACTCCGAGCGAGCGGAACAACTCGTCCCGTGCAAGGCCAGCTAAACGAGGACACGCAAGTGAAATTAGCCGACCGCGCCTCAGGACTCGTTGCCCCACACCGACGATCTCCGAATTGTGCAGCAGCCATCGCCAGCCAAGAGGCGGGGGTGACACGACGATCCCCTCGGAGGCGTCGGGCACCGGGCCAACTTGTCTGCGAACACAACGCTGCGGCCGAGAAAATGAGGTCAGTGGCGAAACGTTAATTGTCCCCCGCCTCGGATAGACTCGGCAAATTGCTTTCTTTCGCCTTTCACAAGCGCGCGAGTTTAATTTGGGGCTGCAGCTCGGAAATTGTTGGGTACATACGTACGTAGCCAGAGATCATCCGCTCGGAATGGGGTGAGTCTCGACATGTATGTAGATATCTATTTAAAAGCGCCGTCGCTGTCAAGAAGCACCCGCAATTGCGACAGAGCGAATTCAGACTGCACACACAGTAACGCAACACAACCATGGAGTCCCCAGCTGAGAAAGACATCCCCACATCGATGGAGTCCCCTGAGTCCCCTGAGAAGGAACTCGAACTCGCGCAACGACAGCTCACCCGCGTCGAAACCTTCCCCAAGGAACTCGAAAAACGCGTCCGCAGGAAATTAGACTGGAACATCATCCCCCTCATTACGGTCCTGTACATGCTTTCCGTCCTCGACCGCTCCAATATCGGCAACGCACGTATCGCAGGAATGAGCACGGACCTGGACCTTACCAGCGATCAATACGATTGGCTTCTCACTATCTTCTACATTCCATGTACATACCCCCTCCTCCCCTTTGTCTCCCTTCTCTCGGACACATGATCTGACGTCCCACTAGACATTCTGTTTGAATGGCTTACCATCCTATGGAAAGTCTTCAAACCCCACCGCTATGCAGCAGTCGTAGTCTTCCTCTGGGGCTTCGTCGCAACAATGCAAGCCGTCACCACCTCCTGGTCCGGCATGATGGCAGCGCGTTTCTTCCTCGGCGCCATAGAATGTGGCTTCGGCCCCGGTATCCCTCTGTACCTGTCCTTCTTCTACCCGCGCCACGAAGTCGGTCTCCGAATTGGCTTGTTCCTAGCGGGAAGTGCCCTTGCCAATGCCTATGGCGGGGCCCTGGCTTATGGCCTCAGTCATATCACGTCGGGGATCGCGCCGTGGAGGTTGTTGTTTATTCTGGAGGGCGTGCCGACTTGTCTTTTGGCGATTGTGACGTTTTTTTGTTTGCCCGATGGGCCGGGAAAGGCAAAGTTTTTGAATGAGGAGGAGAAGAAGGTTGCTGTTGCGAGGGCGCAGAGACAGCCTAGGTCGCAGGGATTCAGTGGCGTGAATCTGAGACAATTCTTTAGTGCCTTGCGTGATTATAAGAGTACCCTCCCTCCCCTCCTCTCCCCTCCCCTAGCCCCAAGAAATCCAGAGGACACCTGCTTCAGATGTAATGCAACGATGTACTGACGGTAGATTATTTTACCGCGTTGATGTATTTCGGATGTAACGTTACGTTCGCCTCGTTGCCAGTTTTCCTTCCCACGATAATCAGCGAAATGGGTTCCTTCAGCAGCATCCAATCGAACGGTCTCTCCGCGCCACCCTACCTCTTCTGCTACTTCATCATCGTCGGCGTCGCCTTCCTCAGCGACCGACTCAAGACCCGCGGTATCTTCGTTGCCATCCCCGCCTTCATCGCCGCAATAGGTTTCCTCATCATGGCCGTCACGACGACCACCGGGGTGCGCTACTTTGCCCTCTTCCTGTGCGTCCTGATCTTCGTCTCCGTGGCCATCATTCTAACGTGGGTGACCAACAATTCCGGCACCGATTCCAAGCGTGCGGGCGGCCTGTGGGTTCTCACCACCGTGGGACAGTGTGGCCCTATTTTGGGGACGAGGGTGTTTCCCGCGTCGGAGGCACCGTATTATAGGACCGGGATGTGGATTTGTTGTGGGTTTTGTTTCTTCGTGTTTGTTTTGGCGACGACGTTGAGTTTGTTGCTTAGGAGGGAGAATAAGAGACGCGACACGGTTTATGGCAAGGGGACTGGGGTGGACGCGTTTGATGAGACGGTTGATGCGGGCACTTTGGGCGACAATGCGCCTACGTTTCGATACGTTTGCTAGAAATCTCCGATTCATGAGCAATTTGACAAGGTATGTATGTAGCGTGCCAGAAGCGATATCCCTTGGCAGATGCTAGTTGTGGTGGACGACGTACTGTACTGTACAGCTTTCTTCGATTGTAGAATATTCTTCGTATCATATCATCCAAATTCATATCCGTTCGTATCGTAGCAACACTGACTTCATCCCGGGTATCTCGTCATATTAATTCCACATCCCCCTCAACGATATACTTTCTCACCGCCGAGTAACGAATAAGAAAAACACTCCCCCGCTCCAAGACAACCTCCTCGCCACTACCGTTAATAAACCCCCCCGGGGACAGCGTACTTGGGAAACGTGATTTCTCCCCCGTCAGCGGGAGTCCGTATCACGCGACAGAAAATAGATTTATCCATATCTGGCTTCTCGATCATTTCCTCGTTCCTGGAATCATTGAAGTTTTGTAAATGTGCTGGGAAGGCATTCGTAAACGCTGCGGCATACAAACTCGTCAACAACGCATTATGTCTGCTATCAACATTGTTCGGAAAGAAACCGCCCTAGCGCTGTGGGGTGTTGAGGGGGAGGGAGGGGAGGAGGAAGCTACTTTTGAAGGTATTGTCGTTCGTCGAGGGAGAGTAAACTCAATATCCCGTCGTTCGATAAAATATACTGCGCAAACTTATCAATCTACTTTTAACCACCATCCTTTCCTGGCCACGGAAGAGGCAGGCAGGGGACGGACCTTATGCAGTCGGGCGCGCAAGTAACTCCGTATGAGGAATTTTATCCGTTCAACTTCAGTTTGGACGATGACAATCCTGAAAGTCCGTTTACTATCATGTTCACTCAACAACTCTTCCTCAATCCACGAAATCTACCGTCAATCCCCGTCTAGACATCCCCCTCAGTGTGACCACCATAACTTTCGAACGAACAACAAACAGGACAGATAGTGACAAGTCCAGCAGCGCCATGACAAGGGTCTTCGGGAGCGGGGGGGATACTTGTTCTTTTAAACGTGTCGAGATTGATTCGAGAAGACGAGTTTCGTACAGCAAAATATCTGGAGCAGATCGTTCTGAAATCCATGCTTTTTGGAGTTGGAGGATTAAGGAGGGCGATGAGGTGGCTGTGTTGTACGAGGACAGGTCTTCGAAGTCGATGTCCATCGCTGTGATGATTGATCGATGGTGGTGGCAGCAGCAGGTCACGAAATCAACGCGTCTCGAAGATCAGATCACCATCAATGGTTGGTCAGTCACCATCAGAATATTTGTGAAAGATGGGGGGATCTCCCTCAAATCAGATAGGGCAGCTGTCCACGGGGCAGATACTAATATAAAGACTTTCAAGTATCTGTCTGAAACTAGGAGTGATCAAGAGTTTGTTTTCATACATAGATTATAGGATTACGAATGTGGGGCCGCTGTTGGGGATGGTTTCTGAACCCCCAGATCTTGTAAATTGTACCCCCCTGAGGCAGGGGTACCAGCCTCCTCCCTCAACGACAAAGACATAATCCTCTCCCTCGAAACTCTCTGTCTCTCCTTCAAATAACCCCCCTTCCCCGCTGTCACCATCCCCCTAACCGCAATCCCAAACGTAACCAACCACAATACCCTACCGTCAGATGCCCCCCGCGTCACTTGATCGTACCAAGAGATCCCAGCGATCGCAGAAGCCGCTTTCGCAACACTACACCCCTTATCAATAGCCCGTAACCCAAAGTCCCCTGAATGATCTGCCAGGGTATCACAGATCTCGATCCCGTTGAGGATGTAACATCTCTTGTCGAGAAGGGTACGACGGAAGAGACCGTCCAGGTCGTTGATCATGTCGCATGCGTCGCCGTCTTTGATGAATTGGACGGCTATCCATACGAAACCGGCAAACAGAATCGCCACATTCAAGATCTCAAGGATAACTAGTAATTAAGTGTGTAAGATATTTGGTTGATGAAGGGGAAACGCGGGGGACGGTACGAGTGGAAACTCGTTGCAGACGGTCGTTGGTGATGAACCGTGGGATA
>Ga0302325_10006784_pt1 | contig 25622 bp, 25 predicted proteins | sample Palsa_T0_2_FD_201948 | JGI IMG/M metagenome (GOLD analysis project Ga0302325, IMG submission 201948) | Peat permafrost microbial communities from Stordalen Mire near Abisko, Sweden - Palsa_T0_2 | ecosystem: Environmental > Terrestrial > Soil > Palsa > Peat permafrost | place: Sweden: Abisko... | reverse complement strand
TCCTGTTTATCGTGTACGTGGTCTATCAACAATTGCAAATTCATCGTTTCCGGACGCATCTTTTGGCGCAGGAAGAGCTGTTTGGTTTGATCGGAGAGAATGCCGCGGACATGATCGCGGTGGTGACGGTGCAAGGAAAGCGCCTGTACAGCAGCCCTTCCTACGAGAAATTGCTGGGCTACACCGCGGAAGATCTGGAAAAAACTTCCGCGTACGAACAAATCCATCCGGAAGACCAAGCGGCAGTGAAGAAGGCTGCCGACGAAGCAAAAGAAACAGGTGTGGGGCGCCGACTGGAGTACCGCATTCGGCATAAAAACGGCGAGTGGCGAATGCTGGAATCCACGACTAGCGCAGTGAAAAACGCTAGTGGAAATGTGGAAAAACTAATCATCGTGAACCGCGACATTACCGAGCGCCGGCACCTGGAACAACAGCTGCTTTTGTCGCAGCGACTGGAAGCGGTGGGGAAGCTATCCGGAGGAATCGCTCACGACTTCAATAACATTCTGGGAGTGATTATCGGCTATAGCGAAGCGCTGCAGCAGACCATGGCGGCGGAAGATCCCATGAGAGAAGCTGTGGACGAGATTGAAAAGGCCGGACGGCGCGCCGCGGCGCTGACGCAACAACTCTTGGCCTTCAGCCGCAAGCAGGTGCTGGAGCCCAAAGTCCTGGATTGCAACTCGATTGTGGCGGACGTGGAAAAGATGCTGCGGCGGCTGATTGGAGCGGACGTGGAACTGAATATTCTGCCGGCTCCAGACCTGGGAAAAGTGAAGGCGGACCGGGGGCAGATCGAGCAAGTGATCCTGAACCTGGCGGTGAACGCGCGTGACGCCATGCCGCGCGGGGGAAAACTCACCATCGAAACGATGAATGCGGATTTGGATGAGAACGACGCGCGCCGGCTGCGCTACGTGATTCCGGGACATTACGTGATGCTGCAAGTCAGCGATACCGGCACGGGCATGAGCGCCGAAGTGCAGGCGCACATATTCGAGCCTTTTTTCACCACCAAAGAGCAAGGAAAAGGGACGGGCCTGGGGTTGGCGACGGTTTACGGAGTCATCAAACAAAGCGGCGGGTACATCTGGCTGGAGAGCGAGGTGGGCAAAGGCTCCCGGTTCCAGGTTTACCTTCCTCTGGTGGAAGGAGCTGAACCGGAGGCGGCCCGAAGTAAGGAGACATCTCAGACGCACGGGCCGGCGACGATTCTGGTGGCGGAGGACGAACCGTCTCTGCGCAAGCTGACCTGCAATACGCTGAAACAAAGCGGCTACAAAATCCTGGAAGCGGAAGACGGCGCCAAAGCGATCGAGATCGCCAGAAGTTTTCCGGACGAAATTCATCTGCTGCTGACGGACGTGGTGATGCCGGGCATGAGCGGCCACGAACTCGCCGAAAAGCTCTCTCTCGCGCGCCCCCGGATGAAGGTTCTGTACACCTCGGGATATACGGACGGGGCCGTGGCGACCCATGGAGTGCTGGAAGCGGGAATCGTGATCCTGCGAAAACCATTTTCGCGAGCGCAGTTGGAGCAGAACGTGGCGCAGATGCTGGGGGACAATTCAGGGAAAGGGGAACCCGAACAACATGCCGAACACGCTGAACGTAAAGAATGAAGTGAACGCAGGCGAGAAACGAGAGGCGGCCACGCCGAAATTGCTGCTCATAGACGATGACGAATCCGTGCGAAAGGTGATGAAATTCCGGCTGAAGGATTCCTACAACATCATCGATAGCGGGTCTCCGGAAGAAGCGCTGTCCCTGGCCCTGCAGCACAAACCCGATGCCATCCTGCTCGATTTAATGATGCCGAAATATTCCGGATTCGAAGTGTGCCAGACGCTGTCTTCGCTGAGCTTCACCTCGCATATTCCGATCCTGATCGTTTCGGGAGAGTCGAGCGAACGCTATAAAGAGTATTGCGAAAGCCTGGGCGCGAAGGGTTTCTTTCAGAAGCCGGTGAACGTGGAGGCGCTGCAGAAGGCGTTGACGGATCTCATTAAGCGGAGCCACGACGCTCCGCAGCCGGAGCCTCGCGTGAGGCTGCGCATCATGCTCAGGCTGCGAGGAATTGATTCGAACGGCAAGTTATTCGAGCTCCTGACGCCGACTGACAACGTGGGCGCGGCTGGTTTTCTGTGCGGATGTTCGGCCCAACTGGAGGTGGGAACAACGGTTCAGGTAACTCTCGCTGCGGGCGGGCTCTCCGGTCCAGCGAAGGCGCTGGTGACGCGCGTTGATTGGCCCGGAACCGATGGACAACGGTGCGATTTTCAGTTCCTGGAGAAGCCGGCGGATTGGATTTTGAAGTAGGAGCGGCGCGATTCCGGGGCCTAGGGTTCGTCCCTCAACGGGAGAGAAACGTAGGCGAGTTCGTTCTCCGCGTTGGCTCGCGCCAACTGCTTTTCGCGGCGCGACACTTCCAGTTTCCGCCCCTGGCTCGGTCCGGCCCAAATCTCGGACAGAAAACATTCATCGGCGTAACAGTGGAAGATCAGCCTTGGTTCGACGTTTTTTTGGGCCGTGTCCACGGGGCCGGTGGCCACGAACGCAGAAATCGATGAATCGGTGCGCTGGATCCGCTGCAGCCGCTTCGTGCCTGAGAGGCCGCGCTCGAGCTGGTATTCGCCGGCCGGCATCACGGTGTCACCCGCCTGGAAGTCGAAAGGAACGCTGGCCCGGACTTGTTGCGCGTGGCTTGGCGCAGGCGCGGCAGCTACAAAAATCATGGCGGCGGCAACGGCGAGAAGCTGGTTCTTCATGGACTTTCTCCCCTCTTCCCATTTGCGCGGCGGCAACTGAAATTCCGCTGCGGTCGAGCTATCGCCACTTTCGCGCCGGGGCTGAAAAACCGCAATGCACCGTGGGTGGACTCTGAGCGAACAGTTGGTGAACCACTAACTTCGGAAGAACACGCGACTTAGCAGCGCCGGACGGCTTCGGGTGTATATTCGGAGCGAGACGTTTATGCCGGAATCGCCTGCAACCCCCGCCATCGTGCGATTTGACGCGTACTTGGTGCAACTGCGCGCGGGCGAACTCTACAAGGACGACATCAAGATCAAGCTGCAGGAACAGCCCTTTCAGATACTGGCCATGCTGCTTGAGCATCCGGGCGAGGTGGTGACGCGGGAGGAGCTGCGGCAGAGGCTGTGGACCGGGGACACGTTCGTGGACTTCGATCACAGCCTGAATACGGCGATCAAGAAGCTGCGCCAGGCGCTGAGTGACGAAGCGGACAAGCCGCGGTTCATCGAGACGCTTCCGCGGCGAGGCTACCGGTTTATCGGTTGCGTCGCGGGACATGCGCCGCCGGGGCCGCCGACCGCTGCGGGGACGACGGGAAGCGGGGCGAGCCTGGTGGGCAAAGAGCTCGTGATTCGAGACGAATCGGGCAAGACGCTGGTTTCGCTTCCGGTCGATGAAGCGGCGCTGAAAGAGAAGGAAAAACTGGAGGCGGTGGCGGACGATCTGGGGCTGTCGCTTCTGTTTGCCGCGCAGCAGGTGCTGGTGGTGCAGACGGGCACGCGGGTGAAAGTGATTGAAGGGCCGCTAGCAAACTCTTGTTACCAAGTGCGCATCCTGGAAGGTGAACACACTGCCAAGACCGCAGTCGTGCCGGGCAGCTATCTAGCGGAATCGGGCCGAACGGGAAACGCTCGAGCGGGGGGTTGATCCCCGAGGCCGCGAGGGTACATCGACACCGCTCTGTGGCTCATGCTTGTACCTGCCCCAATTTGGTGATATAAAAATTTAGAGGTTATAGAAGGTGCTCCGGCGAGGCCGGTAGCGACCCCTCTCTTCTCAGGAGACCGCCAAATGGCTTACGTAATTGCCGAGCCGTGCATAGGAACGAAGGACACCGCCTGCGTTGACGTGTGCCCGGTGGACTGCATCCACCCGCGAAAAGACGAAGCGGATTTCGCGAACGAAAAGATGCTGTATATTCACCCCGACGAATGCATCGATTGCGGGGCGTGCGTTCCGGTTTGTCCGGTGACCGCAATATTCGCGCTGGAAGATTTGCCGGAGAAGTGGGCCGGCTTCACTCCCATCAACGCGGACTGGTACAAGAACAAGGCGTAACGGAAGTTTTATGGCGCGCTCGCGGGCAGGGCGCGGGGCGTGGTAGCCGGAAACTCTTGGCGCGGCGGACCGTTTGGTTCGCCGCGTTTTGTTTTTTGTGGAGTTGCCTAGACCTCGAGGCCGAGGACTTTGCGGCCGGCGGGGGTGATCATGCTCGGATTCCAGGGCGGCTCCCAGATAATCTCTACGTTGATATCGCGGACTTCCTGGAGCGCGGCCACGCGGGCCTTCACCTGTTCGGGAATGGCCAGGGCGGAGGGGCAGCCTTGCGTGGTGAGCGTCATTTTGACTACGACATTCCCGGGCTCGTCGAATTGCACGTCGTAAATCAGGCCCAGATCCACGATGTTGATGGGGATTTCAGGGTCGTAGCACTGCCGAAGCGCGTCGAGGATTCGTTCACGGTCGAGTGGCATTTGTGATTTTCTCCTTGGCGTCCTTCGGGACTTCGCTGCTAAATTCGATGCGCGGGCTCGGGAATCGATGCAAGCGCGAGCAGGATCAGCGTTTCATACGCGGCGCGGTGTGTCAACCAGATGAGCGGCGTGGGGCCGAATCGAAGAAATAAAAAAACCGGGAGGCAAGTTGGCCTCCCGGTTTCGATTTATCGCACTCGGCAAATTCTACTGCGAATTAACGGGGCTTCTCTTCTTTGCTGTTGTTCTTGTCGTGGTGAATCTCCTTGCTGGTCTTGTTCTGTTCTTTGTTCACCTGTTTCTTTTCCGCGGGAGTCAGCTTGCCGCCGTTGTCTGCACGGTCGGTCTTGACCTGCTGATTGATGTGCTGCTCCTGCTTTTCGACGTGAGCCGTCTCGCCCGGCGTCATTTTGCCGCTTTCGACGCCATTGCCGATCCGGCGCTGCTGATTCTCCTCGCGCTCCCCGACGCGGCTCATGGCCGGATTGGCGGGACGCCCGTGATTGGCCGAAGCGAAATTGGACTTGTCCAAGCTGGCGGAGTGCTCGTGGGACATTTGCTCGGACGTGGGCTGGACGTGATGTTCATTCTCGGCTGCGCGCTCTTGGGCCGTGGCTGTCGCGGTGACTCCGCCGGGGCCGTTGAAGCTCGCATGATTATTTACGTTCACGTTGACCACGGTCTTGTCCACGAAAGTGTTGTGGAAGCCGGCATTCACATTGAGCACCGCGGTGTTATACGCGAAGTGTCCGCCGCGCCATTCGCCGCCGACGAATCCCACGCCGCCGTAGCCGAATCCGTAGTTCACGCCGCCGTAGAACCCGATGTGCGGGCCCCAGTATCCGGCATGAAACCCATAGATGCCGCCGGCAAAGCCCCAGTATCCGGGAGTCCAGAGCAGACCGACAGACGGGGGAGCGACCCAAACGCCGGGAACCCAGTAATAGTCACCCGTGCCATAGGCCCAATAACCGGGGGTCCAGAGATAGCCTTCGACCGGGCAAGCCGGTTGCACGTAAACAGGAATGGCCGGAGGAGCGACCCGAATCGAAATGCCCACCGCGATTTGGGCGGAAGCAGAAGACGCCGCAAACGCGAGCCCCAAGGGCAGACAAAGAGCGAAGAGAAGTACTCGAACCAATGTCAGCTTACGCATTGCAAATTCCTCCCTTGAACGAATTATTTGAGCGCCACGCAATTATTAAGAGTGCCCTGGGAATTTAAGCGCGCTCGATCCCTGTTATATCTAACACCAGAATCTGGAGAAGGTTTCGAGCCCATGGGGCAGTTTTAGGGACGCCCACCCCGCCTGTACCAATTATAGGATTGGGGGAAAATGCAGGAACGAGGATGTAAAGAGTACTCTCCGAGACGGTAAACAGCGTGCAGACCGAGCACCATCCAGGGTTGAACTTTGGGAGGTGCCTGGTGTGCCGGCGATTCGAGCGGGGAGTTCAAGCGGCTTGTTTCAAGGAACCTTTGACCGAAGGGCCCTTTAGAACGAAGCGATGGTTGCAGCTCATGCAGCGATACGGATGAATGCGCAGCACACGCAGAAAATAGTGCTCCATGAGTCCGCGGCGGCGAGAGCGTGAGATGTCGGTGCTGCCGCACTCCGGGCAGGCAAGCTTGTTTTTGTGTTCCGCGCGTTGCATGAGAATCCTAATGTCAGCCCCCGGGGTGAGGCGCGGGGAGATCACTTACGTTATTGTGATGCTGTGTGGAATGGCCGGGCTGCTCACGGCATGATTCGCGGCGGCCAGCCGGCGATCAACGCAATTCCAACACGTTGGTTTCGTGACTGTTCTGCTTATGGCTCTTACGCAGGACGGCGTCCGCCTTCCTCAACCACGCGTCAAGATGATACCGCTCGGTCTCGCCATACGCCAGCTTATAGCTTTGTCCGCAGCTGGGGCACTTAAGGACGCGTTCGTTTGGAGTGCCGTTAGTCGCAGAGATGCCGTCCGCCACCTTGGTAAGTATAACCATACGCAAAAATCTCCCCAGGAGAGCCATACGATGATGCGCGGCAAATATTGCCGTCTTGCTACAACCGGAACAAAATGCGATTACAAGAACAAGAATGAACTCGCCCGTTCGCCGAAGTTTTCAGGGCCGGCGTGGTTCAGTCGTTGATTCCCATTTGGGTGAGAAAGTAGGCGTAATCGAAGGCCGTTTCATGCAGGCGATCGTATCGCCCGGATGCGCCGCCATGGCCGGCAGGGTTCATGTTCGTTTTTAGAATCAAAATGTTGTGGTCGGTGCGGGTGGCGCGCATCTTGGCCACATATTTGGCGGGCTCCCAATACATTACCTGGCTGTCGTTGAAAGAAGTGCGCACGAGCATGTTGGGATAGGCCTTGGCCTGGATGTTATCGTAGGGCGAATAGGTCAGCATGTAATCGAAGGCAGGTTGTTCCTTGGGATTTCCCCACTCCTCGAATTCGCCGACGGTCAGGGGCAAGGATTCATCGAGCATGGTGTTCATCACGTCAACGAAGGGAACGCCGACCAAAGCGGCATGAAATAAATCGGGGCGCATATTCAAGACCGCGCCCATCAAAAGGCCGCCCGCGCTTTCTCCTTCGATCACCAGGCGATCTTTCGAACCGTATCCCTGGGCCAGGAGATATTCGGCGGAGGCGATGAAATCGGTGAAAGTGTTTTTCTTGTGCATCATGCGGCCGTCGTCGTGCCAGGCCTTGCCCATTTCTCCGCCGCCGCGAATGTGGGCCACAGAGACGACCACGCCGCGGTCGACCAGGCTGAAAATTTCAGAATCGAAGCCGATGTCGAAGGAATCGCCGTACGAACCATAACCGGTGAGATAGATGGGCCCTTGGCCATCGAGCTTGGCGCCCTTGAGGTGAACGACGGAGATGGGAATTTTCACGCCGTCGGATGCGGTGGCATAAATTCGCTCGACCTGATATCGCGTGCGGTCGTAGCCGCCGGGCACTTCTTTCTGCTTGAGCAGGGTGGAAGCGCCGCTGGGCGTGTCGTATTCGAAAACCGACGCGGGCGTGATGAAAGACTGGTAGCCGTATTTGAATTTGGCGGCGCCATATTCGCGGTTGATGTATGGATAGCAGATGTAAGCGGGCTCGGGAAATTCAACGCGCCGGGACTCTCCCGTTTGCAGGGTGGTGACGCGAAGCTGCGGCAGGCCTTTCTCGTGCTCGTACGAGACGTAGTAGTCCTGGAAGAAGTCCACGTCGTCGAGCATGACGTCAGGGCGCTGCGGGACGACTTCCTGCCAGTTTTTGCCGGCGGGATCGGAGACGGGAGCCTTGACCAGGCGGAAATTGCGTCCGGTATCGTTGACGCGAATGTAAAAGAAGTCACCATTGTGATTGGGATAGTATTCGACGCCCTGTTTGCGAGGTTCGAGCAATTTCCAGGCGGCTGAGGGCTCGGCGGCAGGAATGTAACGCGCTTCGGTGGTGGTGTGGCTTCCGGAGACGAGAAACAAATAGGATTTGCTGCGCGTTTTTTGGACTCCAATATCGAAGCGTTCGTCCTTTTCTTGGTAAACGAGAGTGCCGGGGCCGCGGGTGCCGGCCGTGTGGCGATACATGCGGTAGGAGCGCTTGGCGACGGGGTCTTCGATAGTGTAGAAGATCGTTTTGTTGTCGTTGGCCCAAGCCACGGAGTCCACGCGCTCGGCGTGGTCCACGAGGATTTTTCCGGTGCGCAAATCCTTCACCGCCAGAGTGAACTGGCGGAATCCGGTGTTGTCCGTGGTGTAAGCGAGAAGATTGCCGTCGTCGCTGACGGCGAAATCCTGAACGGACATGAAGGTCTGGTTTTTGGCGAGTTCGTTTATGTCGAGCACGATTTCTTCGGGCGCATCCATGCTGCCCTTTTTGCGGCAATGAATTCCGTACTGTTTGCCGGCTTCCGTGCGCGTGTAATAAAAATATTCGCCGTCGCGGTAGGGCACTTCGACGTCGGTTTCCTTGACGCGGCTGAGCAGCTCGCCATAGAGCTTCTTCTGCAAAGGCTCGGTGGGTTTCATTACCGCGTCGGTGTAGGCGTTCTCGGCCTCGAGGTAAGCCTTCACTTCCGGATTTTTCTTGTCGCGCAACCAATGATAGTTGTCGACGAGCTTGTGGCCATTGATCTCGGTGACCTTGGGCTCTTTCTTCGCCACCGGAGGCGCGGGGAGCGAAGTATTGTCGGCCGCAGGCCGAACGAACTCGGACGTAAGGCCGAGCGAAGCCAGAATCAGCAGCGCGAGATAGATTTTGCGAAGATGAAATTTGTTCACCAGATGTCCTTCTGGAGGCTCAAGAGCCGCACCGATTCTATATCAATTTACTTGCGCGAACGTTCGCAGGCAGGTTCTTTTCAGGGGCGCGGAGAAATTACGGGCGGGCCTGGCCGTGGTTGGGAAGATTCGGGGTCAGCCTGGGGATGAGAAATTCCTGGATGAGATTGGAAACGGCGGCGCCGCCGATGCCGATTCCTTCGTTCTCGAATACGAGTCCTGCGCCGCGATCTTTCGGTGGATAGTAAGCGTTGGAGATGCCGCCGGAGGCCAGGCCTCCGAGGATGCCGGAATAATTGAATTGCCAGCGGCCGTTGTCACCCTTGCAGATCACGGAATTCGCGAGGGCGTACAAAATGCGCGAGCGCGTGGTTCCGGTTCCCTTGTAAAAATAGCGCGGATCCTGCTTCATGAGCGAGGGGAGGAGCGCGCCTCCGAGAAACGTGCCGGTAACCGTATCGGCGAAGGCGGCGCCATATCGCTTTCCGTAACCTTGCGCGCCCTGGCCGTATCCGCTGAATTGGTTTTGGGCCTGCTCGATACCGGCGGTGCCGGCGACGATTACGAACGTAAACGGGTCGACGGTGGTCTTCCAGGCGAGCTCGAATTTTTGCTTGGGCGTGAGCGGCGCGGCATCAGGAACGTAGCTCACGTAAAAATTTGGAACCACGCCGAGCACGCGCTGCTTTTCCTGCTCCTTGATCTGTTTTTCCGCCAGTTCGGCGGCGGGCTCCACGGTGACTTCCGTGAGCGCGGTGGCGACAGCCAGCGTTATCGGCGGGACCACGTGAAAATCTCCCGGACGCAGGTTTCCGGAGTAGGTTTGCGCGGCGAAACCGGCCGAAGTGATTGTGAAATAGAAAGGCCCGGGGGCGACGTTGACGAAGGAGAAACGGCCGTCGTCGTCCGAAACCACTTCCTGGCTCGCGGATTGATCCTCGCGCGCGAGCTTGATCCGCGCTCCGACCAGGGCTGCCCCCGTTTGATCAACTACCGTTCCACTGATCATTCCGGAAGATTGCTGCTGGCCGGCGGAATCTGCAGTTTCTGGCGCGCTCTGTTGGGACTGGGCCAGTGCGGGAAGGGCGCACAAGAGAAGAGCGAGGCCGACGCAGGGCAGGCTCGCGGGCACTTGAAACGTGGCGCGGGCGCTTCGGGCTGAAGATTTTGTGGACGAATTTCGTCTCAGCAAATGCATGGTCAATAGTCTATCGCCTTAGCTCTGCTGGGCGGCACAGCTATGTTTGACTGTGTGTGATGGATTGAGGTTGCACCGGAGCGCTTACGGTTTGTGCGGATTCGGCGCGGTAGACAGGGAGATTTTGGGCAGCGCGGCGAGGCCGGGATCTTTTCCTTCGCCGAGGCGTCGCGCCCAGTGCTTGGCGGCGGAGCGCAAATCGCCGATGGAGAGGCCGCGATGCGCTGCGGGAAAGCGCGAGAGCTTGACGATGCCGGCGGCGAGAAGTGACTCGGCCCCGGCGGGATTTTGGTGGCAATAATGGTGGAACGCGGCTGCGATCTGGATGATGCCCTGCAGGAAGGTCTTTTCGGGCTCGGCTTCGACCAGCCAGATTTCTTCCCAGACTTCGTGAGCTTCGAAAAACTCGCGGGCGTTGAAATGGGCCAGGCCACGCTCGAATTTTTCGTCTTTTTCCGCAGATTTCATCGCACACGCGCTCGTTTCCCGATAAGATTTCGAGAGCCGGCATTCATCATAACAGCCGGAAATCGAGTGGGTGCGCATGGAAATTGGAATTGAATTGCCGGGAGTGAAACTTGGCACGGTCGAGGCGGACGGCGTGCGAGTGGTGGCCGTCGATCCCGGACTCGCGCAGCGCATGGACGAAGTGTGCGAGCGCAAGCGGCGCGAATTCACGGTGGAAAGCCTGGCGGAGGCGGAGCCGGTTCGCGCGGTGCGCGCCATGTTCCGCGAGTGGGGCATGGACCCGTCGAAGTACCGGCCGTCGTCGGAAGCTTTGCTGCGGCGCGTGGTGCAGGGCAAGGGACTGTATCGGGTGTCGAATGTGGTGGACGCCGGAAACCTGGGCTCGATCGAAACGGGGTGGCCCTTCGGGTGTTATGACCGCTCGCGGATTCATCCGCCGATTGTGTTTCGGCATGGCGCTGCGGGGGAACGTTATGAAGGAATCGGCAAGCAAACGTGGCACCTGGAAGGGCGGCCGCTGCTGGCGGACGCCGAAGGGCCGTTTGGAAGTCCGATCAGCGATTCGACGCGCAGCATGATCACGGAATCCGCAACGGACATTCTTGTGGTGATGTACGTACCCGCGCGCGCCGCCGATGCGTCACTAGAAGCGGCGATGCTGCGGCTCAGTGAGCGGCTAGCGCAATTCGCCGGAGCTTCTGCGACGCGTACTAGCGTCTGCCGTTTGCCCTGAGGCAGACGTAATTCCCGTTGCGCTTCTGCCATAGGGCCTCACATGCGCCGCTCGTTTTTTGTGAAGTTCGCGGATTCAGGCTATCCTGTAAAGTCCGAGTGAGGTTCCGTAGTGGCGAAATTCCAGCTGGTCCTTCTAATTCACGCGCATCAGCCGGTGGGAAATTTTGACGACGTGCTGGAGCGCGCCTACCAGCAATCGTATCTTCCGTTCGTGGAAGTTTTGGCGCGCCATCCTTCGATTCGCATCGGGCTGCATTATTCGGGTTCGTTGCTCGAATGGATCGAGCGGGCGCATCCGGAATATTTCGAGCAGCTGCGCGCTCTGGTGAAGCGCGGGCAGGTGGAAATCGCCGGCGGAGGATTTTACGAGCCGATCTTGGCGGTGATTCCGCCGGAAGACCGCTTGGAGCAGATCACGCGGCTCGCGGATTACGTCGAAAAGCATCTGGGCGCACGCCCGCGCGGCGCCTGGCTTGCCGAACGCGTTTGGGAGCCGCAGCTCCCGTCGTCGCTGCGCCCTGCCGGCGTTGAATATACGCTGGTGGACGACAATCATTTTCTCGGCGCGGGATTCGAACTCGAGCAGCTCTACGGCCATTACACTTCCGAAGACCAATGCCATGCCGTGAGCGTTCTGCCGGGGCTCAAAGCGCTGCGCTACCTGATTCCGTTTCGCGCCGCCGACGAGACCACGCAGCTTTTGCGGCGAGCTGCCGGCGCACATCCAAACGGCTATGCCGCCATGGGCGACGACCTGGAGAAATTCGGCGTGTGGCCCGGAACTTACGACCATTGCTATCGCGACAAATGGCTCGAAAATTTCTTCACCGAGCTGGAACGCAACGCCGACTGGCTTGAAACGAGCACACCGGGTGATGCGGTTGCGTCGCATCCGCCGCTGGGGCGCGCGGACCTTCCGACCGCGTCCTATACCGAGATGATGGAGTGGTCGCTGCCGACGCCGGCGCGCAATCGCTACCATGCTTTGACGGGTGAATTCGCGGGGCGTCCGGAGGACCTGCCGTTTCTTCGCGGGGGAACCTGGCGGAATTTTTCGACGAAATATTGCGAATCGAATCTGCTGCACAAGAAGATGCAGCATGTTTCGGGAAAAGTGCGGCAACTGGAGCAGGCGCGGCGGCACGACAAGGGCTTCGTGGCCGCGCGCGGCAAGGCCAGGACTCTGGTGCTGCGCAGCCAGTGCAATGACGCCTACTGGCACGGCGTTTTTGGCGGGCTTTATTCTCCGCACCTGCGCACCGCGCTATGGCGGTCGCTGGTGGAGGCGGAAGCGATCGCGGATGGCCTGTTGCATCGCGGCCGACAGTACGCGGACGTGGCGCAATTCGATTTCAACGCGGACGGGCGCGAGGAGATTTATTTTAATTCGGAGCGCTACGCCGCGGTGCTGCTGCCGGATGACGGCGCCACAATTTGCGCCATCGACTGCCGGCAGGCGAATGCCGCGCTGGTGAATTCGCTGTGCCGCCGGCAGGAGTCGTATCACGCGGCCATCAAAAATTTGCCGGCGAAGACTACGGCTGGAGTGCAATCGATTCATCAGCAGACGCGCACGAAGGAAGAAGGCCTCGAGCGCTGGCTCAATTACGACCGCTGGCCGCAGCACGCGTTCCGCCTGCTGCTCTTCGGGCGCGGGAAAACGTATCACGATTATGCGGAAGTGCGTCTGGACGCAGATGCCGGGCTAGCGGGCGGAAGATATCGCGCGGCAAAAGTTTCCGCGGAGGGGGCGACCCTTATTTCAGAAGAGAGCAAGGACTGGCCCGCGGAGAAACGGTTTTCGCTGGCGCGTACGGACGATGGATTTAGCATCGTTTGCGATGTGGCGCTGCGGCGGACCGCTCCGGGAGCAGCTTCCGTGTTCGTCGGAATCGAGGCGGTGGTGAATTTTCTGGCGCCCTCCGCGCCGGATCGATATTTCGAAATGAACGGCCAGCGCTACCCGCTGCGCTGGGGCGCGGCCACTCCCGCCTCTGAATTGCGGATCGTGGATGAATGGCAGGGCGTGCGCGTGACGCTTGCCGCGCCCAAGGCCAAGGATTTCTGGGCTGCGCCCATTGAAACTGTTTCGGAATCGGAAGACGGCTTCGAGCGCATTTACCAGGGCTCGCAGATTATGGCGGTTTGGCCGGTGGAGTTGGCCCCGGGCGAAGAGTGGAAGGGCCAGCTAGCGATGAAGGTAGCGCACCTCAAATCTTAAAAGTGGATTTTGCGGTCGCCGCGACCGCGACAGTTGCTCTGGGACGCGAGGCTCTGCTAGAGTTCGCAAGTAGAAGAAGCGGAGGCGAGGGATGGCTGTTTCGCAGGAACTGCTGGATATTCTGGTCTGCCCGCTGGACAAGACGCCGGTGAAATTGACGGGCGACAAAAGTGGATTGAAGTGCCCGTCGTGCAGGCGCGTCTACCCGATTCGCGACGACATCCCCGTGATGCTGGTGGACGAAGCGCGCATTGAAGCCGAATGACCCATCGCTTTTGCTCCCCAGCCTGCCGCGCGGCGCGGAAATTTTAATCGCGCGCTTGCGCTCGCTGGGCGACATCGTCCTTGAGACGCCCGCCATCGCCGCCTTGCACGCGTGGCGTCCGGATTTGCGAATTTGCCTTTTGGTTGAGCCCCGCTTTGCCGCCGTCCTCGAAGGGAATCCAGCAATTTCCGAGGTGCTCGTTTCTCGCGGGCTTTCCGCGACCGGGCGAGAGCTGCGGCGACGGAAATTTCCTGTGGTGTTCAACCAGCATGGAGGGCCGCGCTCGGCGCTCTTGACTGCGGCATCGGGATCGCCGCAGCGAGTCTGCTGGGAAGGGTCGCAGTTTTCATTTCTGTACAATGTTCTGGTGCCGGGGCCGAAGGAATTTTATGGAACGGCGGGCGTTCATACCGTGGAGCATCGGATTTCGCAATTTTATTGGACCGGGCTGTCGCGCGGCCCGATTCCGGCGGCACAAGTGTTCCTGCAGCGCGAGGCGGCGGAGCGCATGATGCAGAGACTCGCGCAGGCAGGGATTGCGACGGGCCAGGCCTACGCGGTCTTGCAACCGGGCGCGCGTTTGCCGGGGATGCGCTGGCCGGTGGCGAAGTTCGCTGAAATCGCGCGCTGGCTGCGCGAGGCTCACGGCATCGCGAGCGTCGTGAATCTGGGAGCTCGCGATGAGGATCTCGCGGCTGGGGTGAGGCGAGACATGGGTAGCCTTGCGTTCATTCCGGACGCGCTCGACGTGCGAGAGCTAATCGCGTTGATTGCAGGCGCGCGGTTATTTGTCGGCAACGATTCCGGGCCGGCGCATATCGCGGCCGCAGCGAAAAGGCCTAGCGTGTTGATTTTTGGGGTAACCGACCCGCTGCAGTGGCGGCCGTGGCAGACGCAGCACCGCGTGGTGCAGACTGGAGCGACGTTCGATCATCCGCGCGGGGACAAAAGCGTTGTCGCCAGCCAGCCACGGCCGATCGAGGCAATCACGGTGGAGGAAGTCCGCGCAGCGTGCGAAGACTTGCTTGCAGGCCACGAGAGTTAGGCAGGCACGGGTAACGCATGGGCGCTCGGAGCAGCCCCTTAGGCGCGCAGTTTAAGGCGCGAATCCAACCGATTCATCCTTGTATTCGATCTGGAGGCGCACTTCTTTTGTTTTACTTTGTTTTGCTGCATCACTGCTTGCAGGAAAAGGCTCGTAAGGGCTCAACTCGATTGTGATTACCACTCCGGATGGAGGCTCGGGACCCTGCTTCCTCTCCTCCGCGTGCTCGAGGTGATAGCTTTTCACCGGACCGTAATAACCTTCAGGCCCCCAATCGTCTAAGAAGTCTTTGAGGGTGTATGAAGGAGTGGGCTTGGTCATCTTATAGGCGTCTTCCATTTTTCCGGCGACAATATAGTCTAGAAAATGGTGCGTGGTTTGTAGTTCGGCGTGAAAGCGGAGCAGGTACCAGCACGCGCCGGCGATGAGAGCGATAAAAACGAGAGTGGTAATCAGATAACGCAGGGCCTTGGAGGGCGGATGTTCTGCGGTGCCGTCAAAAAGTGCCACGAAAGCTCCTTGGAATCAGAGTTGCCGCTTGAAGAGCGCGAAGCATCCCGCGATCATCACCGCTGAGAACCCCAGTAAAACTAACACGTCCATGTAAATTCCTTCAATGCCCGTTCCTTTGAGCGTGAGGTTGCGCAAGGCGTGCACGGTGTAGGTGAAGGGATCGATGATGGCGATCCAGCGAAGCCAGCGCGGAAACGCCTGAATGGGGTAAACCGCGCCGGAAGGAAAGAAGAGCAGGGTGTTCAAGACGCCGAAGGTTGCGCGCGGCACGAGCGGGTCGTCCACGCGAACCATCAGCAGAAACATGAAACTCATCATGGCGATGGAAGCCACGGTGACAACCAGAGCGAGATAGAAAAGACGCACGGGATTCCAGATGTCCGGAATGCCCGCGATCATGCCGCCGATTACGGTCAGAACCATCCCGGCCATCAGGCCTTTCACGGTGCCCGCGCCGATTAATCCGAGCACGAGTTCCGTTTTCTTGATCGGAGTGACCAGGTAACCTTCGTGAAGGCCACGAGCCTTGTCATCAATAAAAGTGATGCCGCCGCCGATCATGGCCACCACAAAAACGGAAAGCGCGATGGAGCCGGCCAGCAAATACTTGATGTATTCGACGTAGGGATAAACCTCCACAGTGTCGAGCTGGACTTGTCCGGCGAGGCGCGGCGTGACATCCGGGGTATTGAGCTGGTCCACCATCTGCTGTACGCGCTCGAGAATAGAACTGGAAATAAATTGATCGGTGTTGTCCTCCATGAAGGCGATGCGCGGGCGATCGCGGTGATAGAAGCGGCGCGAAAAATCTTCCGGCACGCAGACCACGGCGCGAACGTGGCCATTCTTAAGATCCTCGACCGCTTTTGGCAGGGAATCGTATTCGATCACCCGAAATGTGCGCGGGCCGGTGGCAATGCCATTGAACATCTCGCGCACGTTGCGGGACTCGACGGAGTGATCCATATCCACGAAAGCGAGGTTCACGCCGACGATTTTGCCGCCGAACGCGTAGCCTAGGACGACCAGCTGCATCAGCGGGAAGACCATGGAGGTCATCATCAGCGCGGGGCTGCGAAAGAACTTGCGCAGATCGCGTTCGATGAGGGCCCAGATGCGCTGGAAATTCATCGTTGCGCACCTTGGCCGGCGCGCGTGGAGGCGGCCGATGGAGCGCCGCTAGCGGTACAGGTGGCCGACATCATAGTGCGCGCCTCCTTTGGCCGCGTCGCGCAAATCGCTTCCGGTGTAATGCACGAAAACGTCGTCGAGCGTCGTGCCGTGAACGGAAACGCGGTGCACGGTCACGCCGCGCGCGCGCGTTAAATCCATCAAGGCCGCTACGGTGGCAGGGCCGTCGTTCGAGGCAATGTGCACGACTTCATCGCGCTGGGTGACGCCGGCGGAATGCGCCAAGCCCTGGAGTTGCGCGATCCAGTCGGCGGGCGCGTTTTCGAATTCGGCCTCGACCGTGTCGGTGCTGGGGACGCTGTCCTTCAGCCGCGTGGGCGTATCGAGGGCGGCGAGCTTTCCGTGGTCCACGATAGCGATGCGATCGCAAAGCTTGTCCGCTTCATCCATGTAATGCGTGGTGATCAAAATTGTGAGGTCGGACCTTTCGCGCAGGGCGCGAATCATTTGCCACACGTTCGTGCGTGAAACGGGATCGAGGCCCGTGGTGGGTTCGTCGAGAAACAAAATCCGGGGCGAATGGACCAGGCCGCGCGCAATCTCCAGACGCCTGCGCATGCCGCCCGAGAAAGTGCGCACCAAAGCGTCCTTGAATTTCAGCAAATCGACCGATTCGAGCAGATCGAGTATCAGGCGGTCGCGATCCTGGCGCGGCACGCCATACAGTTTGGCGTGAATCAGCATGTTCTCGACGGCGGTGAGCTCGGGATCGGAGGTCATGGCCTGCGGAATCACGCCCATGGCGTGGCGTACGCCGTCGGCATCGGTGCGAATGTCGTGCCCGGCGATGCGCGCGGTGCCGGAGGTCGGGGGCGTGAGTGTGGTCATCATGCGAATCAGCGTGGTTTTGCCGGCGCCGTTCGGCCCCAGCAAACCGAAAATTTCCTTTTGCGCCACGTGGAAGCTGATGTCGCTGACGGCGACCAGATCGCCGAACTTTTTTGTCAAGTGATCCACTTCGATTGCGTTCATCTGTGTTTTCCGGTTACTTCACAACCGCGCGAGCCAGCCTTTCTTCTCCGGCGCCGGCATCAGAACCGTGGCGGTCATGCCGGTGAACAAGCGGTGTTCCGGATTGGGAACGGCTACCTTGATGGCGAAAGTCTTGATGTCGCGCTTGGTGCGGCTGACGTCGCGCTGCGTGGCGAAATCATTTTCGACGCCCTTGAAAAATACCTGGCCTTCCAGAATGTCGCCGGAAGGAAGCGTCACGCGCAATTTCTGGCCGAAACCAATCGAATCGATATAAGTTTCTTCCACTTCGGCGCGCACCCACAGGTGGTCCACATCCACTACGACGACAATGGGGGAGCCCTGCGCGACGACTTCGCCCTGCTTGGCGACGCGCACGGAGACCACGCCATCGAGCGGCGCATAAATTTTCGTGTAGCCAAGCTGCACCGATGCTTGTGCGGCGGAAGCGCGCGCCTGTTCGAGCTGCGCGAGCATGGTCGAAACCGTGCTCTTGCGCACGTCCACCTGCTTGCGGTTGGCGCGAGCCACGCCCAGCCCCGCGGACTGCGCCTTCACGGATTGCTGCAGCGCATCCACGTTGGCCTGCGACATTCGGACGCCTGCTTCGGCGTGGTCGCGGTCCTGCGCCGAAATCTCGCCTTTGTCGAAAAGTTTTTGCGCGCGGGTCAGGTCCATCTGGTCGCGCCAAAGCTGCGCCTGGGCTTGTTCGAGTTGCGCCTTGGTGGTTGTGACTTGCGCTTCGGCCTGAGTGAGTGAGGCGTCCGTCTGGTCGTTGGTCCAGGAATAGTTGTTGTTCGCTCCGTTCACTTGAGCTTCCAGGCTGTCCACGTTGGACTTGGCGGCGGAAAGATTGGCTTCGAGCTCCTTGGGATCGAGTTCCGCGATCAGATCGCCTTTCTTCACCACCGAGCCTTCGTCCACCGTGAGATTAATAATGCGCCCGGTCATCTGCGGGCTCACCACGACTTCGTTTCCGTCGATCACACCGATCAGGGGAATATCGCTGCCGCGCGGCGTGGTGAAGTAATACGCCACGGCAGTGATGAGGAAAATCACTCCAATGAATCCCAAAAACTTCTTTCCGGTCATCGAGACCTCGCTTGCGAACGAAATAATCCGTGGCTGACAAAATCGAGCAGAGCGCGCCGCCGCGTTTCGAGTCCCTGCGGAGAGAGCACGTTTTGGCCGGAGATCCGGCTCATGACCGGGGCGGCGGCGAAGTAGAAGACGGTCATGCCCAGCAAAGTGAAAACAGTTTGGTGCGCGTCCACTTTCCGGAATTGGCCCGCGGCCACGCCGTCTTCGACGATGGCGACGAGGCGCTTGTGAAACGGGCCGAAGTATTCGCGCACGATCCATTCAAATTCGGGCGTCATGTTCATGGCTTCGCGCTGGACCAGCCGCGGATAATTCGGATGCGTAGCCAGAAAATCGAAGTAACCGTTCATCCAGGCGAACAGGCGGTCGCGAGGCGTGGCGCGAAGCGGGGCCGGGGCAAGCGCGATCTTGCGAAGCTGGCGGAAGAGATTTTCGAGAACCGCACGGTGCAGGCGGCGTTTGTTCCCGAAATAATAATAGAGCATGGCCTTGTTGGCGCGGGCGGCCACGGCGATTTCTTCGGTGCGCGCTCCAGCCATGCCTTGCGCGGCAAAATGCTCTTCCGCGGCGGCCAGAATGCGCCGCGCCAGAGCCGGATTTTCAGCCTTCTTTCTTCCGCGTCTCATTCGATCGTCCTCAAACGCCGACCCGCTTCATCATTTCCTTCGAGTAGCGGTCGCCGGTCGCAACGCCGCGAGGGGCGAGTTCCTGGATGCGGGCCAAATCCGCGGCGGAAAGCGAGAGGTCCAGAGCGGCGAGATTTTCGTCGAGATTTTTGCGCTTGGTGGTGCCGGGAATTGGAACGATGTCCTGGCCCTGCGCGAGCACCCAGGCGAGTGCGAGTTGCGCCGGAGTGCAGGACTTCTCGGCGGCCATCTGCCGGATGCGTTCGACGAGCTCCAGATTCTTCTGAAAATTGCTGCCCTGAAATCGGGGCGAGCTCCTGCGGTAATCGTCCTTGGCCAAATCTTCGAATTTCTTGATCTGCCCGGTGAGAAACCCGCGCCCGAGCGGGCTATAGGGAACCAGGCCGATTCCGAGTTCACGGCAGGTGGCCAGAGATCCATCTTCCGGGTCGCGCGTCCACAGCGAATATTCCGATTGCAAGGCGGTGATGGGATGAGTTGCGTGCGCGCGCTTTATTGTATTTACGCCGGCTTCGGACAGTCCCAAGTAGCGCACTTTTCCTTCTTCGATCAAGCGCGCCATGGCGCCGATGGTGTCCTCGACAGGCACTTCGGTGTCGACGCGATGCTGGTAATAAAGATCGATGGTGGAAATCCGCAGCCGCCGGAGGCTGGCTTCGCAGGATTGGCGCACGTAATCGGGACGCCCGTTTACGCCGCGCGCGGCGGCATTGCTGGAATCGCGAACAATGCCAAATTTTGTGGCGATGATGACCTGGTGGCGGCGTTTCTCGATGGCGCGGCCGACGAGTTCCTCGTTGCGGCCCATGCCGTAGACGTCGGCGGTGTCGAACAGGGTAATGCCGCGGTCGATGGCGTGGTGTATGGTGGCGATGGATTCGGCCTCATCGGCCTGGCCGTAAAACTCGGACATGCCCATGCAGCCGAGCCCCAGCGCCGAAACGATCAGAGAACTTTTCCCCAGCCGGCGATACTGCATCGGTCTCTCTCTCCAGGCGCGCGAACTCACATTCTTTAACTAACTGGTTAGTTTAATTGGCGAGCGGGGCGCAGTCAAGCCGAATGCGCGCTCCTGGTTTACTACGTTCGGCGGGTGCAGTTTATTACTGCGCGTCGAGAGCGCCGCCGGCTCCGGCGGGAAGCTCGATGGAATATTTCGTGCGCGCTTTTTCGCGGTGCAGCGCGAGAGCGAGCTGAATTAATTCATCGATCAGCCTGGGGTAGCTGAGACCAGAGGCTTCCCACAGCTTGGGATACATACTGATGGCGGTAAAGCCGGGAATGGTGTTGAGCTCGTTGATGAAAATCTTTCCCGTGCGCTGCTCGAGAAAGAAATCGCAGCGGGCCATACCCGTCCCGTCAATGGCACGGAAGGAGCGCACGGCGTACTCCTGAAAAAGCGCGACTTGTTTTTTGGTGAGCGCGGCGGGGATCAGGAGCTGCGTGCCGCCTTCCAGATATTTCGCGGTGTAATCGTAGTATTCGCGGTGCGGAACGATTTCGCCGGGAATCGACGCGCGGATGTTGTCGTTGCCCAGCACGGAAACTTCGATTTCGCGCCCGGCGATTCCGCGCTCGACGATAATTTTGAGCGCAAACTCGGCGGCGAGGTCCATGGCCGCGGAAATCTCGTGCGCGGCCTTCACCCGCGTCATGCCCACGGACGATCCGAGCGTGGCCGGCTTCACGAAAAACGGGAAGCGGAATTTCTTCTTGATAGCCTTCAGGATTCGGGCGCGGTCGTGTTCCCATTCCGCGCGGCGCACGGCGAGAAACGGCACGGTGGGCAATCCGGCCTGCTCGAACAGGCGCTTCTGCACGTCCTTGTCCATGCCTACGGCGGAGGCGAGCACGCCGGCGCCGACGTAGGGCAAGCCGGCGAGTTCGAGCAAGCCTTGCACGGTGCCGTCCTCTCCAAACGTTCCGTGCAGCACGGGAAACACGACGTCGATCGCGACGCTCGGACGCCCGCCGGACGATGCGGAGATGGGGATCAGCGAGGCCGAAGTGGGATCTGGCGGAAGCGAGACGCGCTCGCCCGTCTTCAAAACTTCGGGAAGCAGTTTCTGCGCGCCGGTGCCCACGAGCCAGCGGCCATCTTTTGAGATGCCGATGAGCACAGGCTCATATTTTTCGGGATCGAGCGCGCGGATTACGGAGGCGGCCGAGGCCAGCGAGACTTCGTGTTCGCCCGAGCGCCCGCCGAAGAGAACTCCCACGCGCAATCGCTTCTGTGAGGTCATCCTGATATCCCGGCGGTTGGTCCAAACGCGCGCGCGAAAATCACAGGATCTTCTTCCCCAGGCCCGAGAGAACGAGTTCGACGCCCAGAAGCGCGGTGGTATTGTGCAGGTCGATCACCGGATTAATTTCCACCAGCTCGAAAGAAACCATGGAGCGGCTATCCGCGATCATTTCGAGCGCGAGGTGCGCTTCACGATAGGTGACGCCGCCGCGCACGGGCGTGCCCACACCCGGCGCGTCGCTCGGGTCCACAAAATCCATGTCCAGGCTGACGCAGATTCCGGCGGTGTCGTCGCTCGCGAACCTGATCGCCTCGGCCATCACTTCGCGCATGCCGCGCTCGTCAATATCGCGCATGGTGAAAATGTGCACACCCGAATCCTTCACCAAGCGTCGCTCTTTGGAATCCAGATCGCGTATGCCCACAAGCGAAACATTGCGCGGCTCGACCATGGGTTTGATGCCACCGAGTTCGGTGAGTTCGGGCGGGCCGTAGCCCATGATGGCCGCGAGCGGCATGCCGTGGATGTTACCCGACGGCGACGAATCGGGCGTGTTCATATCGCCATGCGCGTCGAGCCAAATGACGCCGATGCGTTTGGATTGCTTATGGAAATGAGCGGCCGCGCCGGCCGTGGTGCCGACCGCAATCGAATGGTCTCCACCCAGTACAAGCGGGACCATTTCCTCGTCCAGCGATTTCTTTACCGTGTCCGCCAGGCCCCGGCAGGCCTGCGCAATCTCGTCGAGATACTTCGCGTTCTTCTCGCCGTAGTGCTGCTCTTCGGGCTGCGGGACGGCGACGTTACCGATATCTTCCACATGGCGCCCGAGCTGCTTCAGGCGCGATTGCAGCCCGGCGACGCGCAACGCGGACGGTCCCATATCGACGCCGCGGCGGCTCGCGCCCAAGTCCATCGGCACACCGATGATGCGAATTTTATCCGGCATTTTTGTGTCTTTTCGCGACCCCGCTGCAAAGGGAGGGACCGCTAAGGATAAACGCGATAGAGCATCCGTGGGAAGGGGATGACTTCGCGAATGTGCTCCGTTCCGCAAATCCACGCGACGGTGCGTTCCAGGCCCAGCCCGAAGCCCGCGTGCGGCACCGCGCCGTAGCGCCGTAAATCGAGATACCACTGGAAAGCCTCTTCGGGCAGGTTGTGCTCGCGCAGGCGTTGGACCAGCGTCTCGTAACTTGACAGGCGTTCGCCGCCGCCGATGATTTCGCCGTAACCTTCCGGAGCGATCATGTCGAAGCTGAGCGAAAGTTCAGGGCGCTGCTCGTCGGTGGCCATGTAAAAGGCTTTCATCGCGGTGGGGTAGCGGTGAATGATCACCGGCTTCTCGTACGATTTCGAGAGCAGCGTTTCTTCGTCGCCGCCGAAATCGTCGCCCCATTTCACCGGGTTTCCCGCCTGCTGCAAGACCTGAACGGCTTCGTCATAGGTGAGCCGCGGAAAGGGCGGCATGATTTTTTCGAGCTTGGATGCGTCGCGTTCGATGGTGGCAAGTTCGCGCGCGCGATTTTTCAGCACCGATTGCACCGCCGCGCTCACCAGGCCTTCGCCCAGCTGGATCATGTCCTCCAGATGCGCGTAGGAAGCCTCGGGTTCGAGCATCCAGAATTCGGTCAAGTGGCGGCGAGTCTTCGATTTCTCGGCGCGAAACGTGGGGCCGAAAGTGTAAACCTTGCCCAGAGCCGCTGCGGTGGCCTCCACGTAAAGCTGGCCCGATTGCGTGAGATAGGCTTTCTGGTCGTCAATGTAATTGACTTCGAATAGCGTGGTGGTGCCTTCGCAGGCCGCGGGAGTGAAAATGGGAGCGTCGGTGAGCGTGTAGCCCTGGTCATCCATGTAATTTCTGGCGGCGCGTTCCACTTCTGCGCGAATACGCAAAATGGCGGCCTGGCGCGGCGTGCGGATCCAAAGATGCCGCCGGTCGAGCAGGAAATCCACGCCGTGTTCTTTGAGCTGAATGGGATAGGGCTCCGATTCCGACACGCGCTGCACCACTTCGGCGCCGCTGATGTGCATTTCGTAGCCGCCGGGCGCGCGCGGCTCGGCGCGGACCACGCCGGTGACGACCACACTCGATTCCTGCGTGAGTCCCTTGAGCGCCTCGAAAGCCTGCGGATTCTCTTTCAACGAAACCACGCCCTGAATCACGCCCGTGCCGTCGCGGAAGATGGGGAAAAGGAGCTTGCCCGATTCGCGCAGGTTATAGAGCCAGCCCTGAATGGTGATGCTGCGGCCCACATGCTGGCCCGCTTGTTCGATGGTGACGATGGGTGCGGCAGGTTGCGTCTCAGGTGTCATGGTTTGTCCGTGGATTTTTTGTTGGGGCGCTCAAGACCGCTCGGCGCGGGCGCGTTTGGCCGTGAAATTCTTTTCCAGCTTATCAAAGGTCGAGCGAATTTGGTCCAGCGTGGGCGCGCCGCCCGGCTGCTCAGCGAGTTCGAGCACGAAGGCAACCGGCTGCGGAGCGGTGGCGATGGCGGCGAGCGCTGCGTCCCAATCGATGGTGCCTTCGTAGGGGAGCAGGTGCTCGTCTTTTTCGCCGTGATTATCGTGGATGTGCGTGGTGGCCACGCGCTCGCGCATGGCGTCAAAGCTTACCTCCACTCCGTCTTCGAAGTGCGCGTGGCCGGTATCAAAGCACAGGCGCAGATCGTGTAGGTGCGTGTCGGCGATGAAATGCTGCAGTGATGCAGGCGCGCCGAGCTCATCCGTGGTGTTCTCGAGCGCGATCGTCACGCCGCGCGCCTTGGCGAAAACGGACAGCTGCTCGAGCGAGCTGAAAGCGGCATCGAGCTTGCGCGGGTCCGCGCTTTGGCGGCCATGTCCCAAGTGCTGGATCAGGTAGCGGAAGGGAATTCGCTCCGCGACTTCGAGCGCGCGCTTCACTTCGTCCACGGCGTCGATCCGCCGGATGCGTTCGGGATCCGAAATCGAAATCGGGACACCGCTTTCGCGTCCCGGCGCAAGGTCGCGCTCGGTGGGGGAATGCAGCGCGTGCACTTCGAGATGGTATTCGCCGAGCGCGTCGGCGAGTTCCCGCACGGCCTGCGGCTCGCGATAACTGAAATGCTGCGGCGCGCAGTAAATTTCGATGCTCGATATGCTCGCTTGCGAAATTCCCGCTAGTAACGCAGCACCCAGCGGCTGGTTGACATAGCGGTACGTCGAAAGCACGCGTTGCATTCGGCCCCCAAGTGCGGTCCCAAGCGAAGAATTACTATGGTCAATGGAAACGGAGGTTCCGTCAATAGGCCCGGCGGGCAGCGGGCCTGCTTCAGGGAATTGCGCCAATCCCGGCTGGGTTCATGCGTCCATCAAAGCTCGTTGCCAACACTTAGCACGCCATTTGGCTGCTGGCTCTGTATAATGCGGTCGCATCATGACGCTTTCCTCCGGCACGAAACTGGGTCCCTACGAAATCGTCGCGCCGCTTGGTGCGGGCGGCATGGGCGAGGTCTATCGCGCGAGGGACCCGAAACTCGGCCGCGAGGTCGCGCTCAAGGTGATTCCGCAGGCGTTCTCGCACGACGAGCAACGGATGGCCCGCTTCCAGCGCGAGGCGCAGGTGCTCGCGTCGCTGAACCACGCGCACATCGCTTCCATTTACGGATTTGAAGAGAGCGGTGGCGTGCGCGCGCTGGTGATGGAGTTAGTCGAAGGCCCCACTCTCGCCGAACGCATTAAGCAGGGCGCCATCCCCATCGAGGAAGCGTTACCCATCGCCAAGCAAATCGCGGAAGCGCTCGAATGCGCGCACGAGCGCGGCATCGTTCACCGCGATTTGAAGCCCGCCAACATCAAACTGACGCACGATGGCAAAGTGAAAGTGCTCGACTTCGGCTTGGCCAAGGCCTTGCTCGACGGCTCTTCGTCGCAGGATATTTCGAATTCCCCGACGCTGACGATGGCCTCCACCAAGGAAGGAATCATTCTCGGCACCGCGGCTTATATGTCGCCGGAGCAGGCGAAAGGCAAAGCGGTGGACCGCCGCTCGGATATCTGGTCCTTCGGCGTAGTTCTGTTCGAGATGCTCACCGGCGCGCAGACCTTCGGCGGCGAGACCGTGTCGGACGCGCTCGCGGCCATCATCAAGGATTCTCCGGACTGGAGCACGCTTCCGAAGAGCACGCCAAAGGCGGTTCGCGACTTGCTCCAGCGGTGTTTGCAGAAAGACGCGCGCCAACGTCTGCAAGCCATTGGCGACGCGCGCATCGCGATCGA
>Ga0302325_10006782_pt1 | contig 25627 bp, 29 predicted proteins | sample Palsa_T0_2_FD_201948 | JGI IMG/M metagenome (GOLD analysis project Ga0302325, IMG submission 201948) | Peat permafrost microbial communities from Stordalen Mire near Abisko, Sweden - Palsa_T0_2 | ecosystem: Environmental > Terrestrial > Soil > Palsa > Peat permafrost | place: Sweden: Abisko... | reverse complement strand
TCGCACGCCTGAAGGACTATCGCCGCATCGCAACCCGATACGACCGATCGGCGAGTAATTTCCTCGCCGCCGTCTGCCTCGCCGCAACCGTCAGTTATTGGTTATGAGTCCGGACCCTAGAATACGCCAAGTTCTCAAGTCACAGTGTATCGACGGATCGCGTACACACCGTTCTCAACAAATACCAGTTTAATTTTGAGTAGCGCTCGCACCTTGCATCAACGCCCTTAGTAGCGGCGCACGCCACGTCCTTGCGACCGGATCGTATGCACCAAAGCCAGAACAGAATTCCCAATAAGACCAACTGAAACCTCTCTTTTGCGCGGCTTCAACTACAGCCTGCGTCCAACTTTGGCGAGATTGCATGTCGGCGACTTGATATGAGCCAAACTCACCCAAATATAGTGGCCTATGGTTCTGCGCTGCCCAAGCGGCTGCCTTGTCAAAATCCTGCTCCAAAACTGAATGCTCCTGAGGAGTGTCTGACCAAGTTGTGCCCTTCCATTTATCACTGCCATGATAATCGCTGCCCTGAAAGGTGAATTGGATAGGAATATAGTAATGAAACGTAACAATAATGTTATTATCTTCTTTTGGTAAAATGAGATTCGCAAGGTGATCAAGGCTATTCCAATATCCAGGACCGATTATTACCGTCCTATTGGGGTTGCTTTCTCGAATCGTGCGAAGCACTTCAGACATCACTGTCTGCCATTTCTCATCGGACAATTGACCTGACGGCTCGTTGAGCAGCTCGAAATATACATGGTCCGAGCTGTTGCGGTAGTGCTCCGCAATCTGACGCCATAACCCAATCAAACGTGGAACATTTTGGTCGGGATCCTTTTCCATTTGATAATAGTGATGTAAATCCAACACTATCACCAAGTCGTTTGAGAGGGCCTGATTTACTACCCAGTCAATCCTATCAAAGAAGGAAGCGTCGATCGTGTAAGGTGATTGTGTCGCCGCGTGCGCGGACCATCGAATGGGAACCCGCACTGAATTGAATCCTGCTTGCTTTATCTCGTGGAAGTATTCCGGTTTCAATGTAACTCCCCACTCTCCTTCCTTTGGGGCTTCAAGGGCGTTGCCTAGATTGATGCCGCGGCCAAGCAAGCGGCTGTGGCTCAGAGCGTCTCTTTCGGAGCCATAGCCCAAGGCTCCTGCGCAAACGACCAGGCCGCACAGAACAATTGCTACACATCCCTTAACAAGTCGCCAGCGACGGAGTTCATTCTGACGGGCACCTATAGCCGCCTCCGCGGACAAGTCTTGTTGGCGACTTCGAGGAGTCACCGGCGCTGAAGCGAGAATGGCGGAGATTCGGCGCAACTTATACTTCTTGCAACGGGGTTCCGACATCGCTTCCGAGTCGAGAATTGGATAACGCCCACAAGCCATACCACGCATCGTCAGTCGCGACCCGTGACGTTCCGAATCTCGGCCGGCCAAGGCATTCTCCTCCGGCAGAACAGCAGGCCCACGCGATGCTGTCATCGGTTCAGCCGTACCGCTCAAGGAGAGCAGCGTAGCGACGGGCCGTTGGTGGCGTTCGCTAGAGGGTAGGCCCAACCGGACACGGATGCACCGGACAGGCCACAGCACCAACGCCCTTCCAAACGCCACCAGCGCTCCGACAGCCGAAACGCGAGAGCGACAATCCTCAGGGTCGGGTCAGTCAGGCGGCAATTTTCGTCCACGACGCCTCGCGATTCCTCATCCATTGGGGTGGTCCAATGCGGCAATAGGCCTCAGATGCTTCATTTCGCCGATAGTAGCGCCCTCCTCTACCCAGAGGTCAAGGCGGCTACAGCCAATATCCAGCCCCGCAAACTCCGCGGCGATGAAGACCGTAGAGCCTTCGCGGTCCGTTGTTCGAGGCTAGTCAGCCGCCAGTCGATCCTGGCCTTGGGAAGGTCGGACCTGAGCGCCGCAATTCACCTCGCGCTTTCAGCCTTGCTTGCCGCGCATATGACCACGCAACTAGGAAAAGAACCCAACTAAAAAAAAACTGACCGAAGAGATCAACTTCCAGATACGTGCGAACATCTGTGAAGACGACGAATGCAAAAAAGAAACTGCTTTCTGGCTTTGGAGAGCGCAGAACCCAGCGCCCGACTTCGATCGTAGCCGCAGACACCGTCACAAACGCTACTGCGACCCCAACGTAGCCGAGCTGAACGGCCGTCTCATACCAAAGGTTATGGAAATGAAATCCTGTTCGCGCCTGGTCATAACGCGCCCATATTTCTTCCGCATATGGATTTCCTTCGACCCAAAAAGCCTGAAGCCCGGTGCCTAGAATCGGATTCTCTTCGATCAATTTTGCAGCTCGTGACCAAAGGTCGGTGCGCCCGGTTAGAGTCGCGTCTTTTCCTGACAGTTCGAGAATACGAGCAAAGAAGTTGATTTGATCAGCAAACAAGTAAAGCAGGGAGAGGATTAGGGAGAAAAGGACCACGATCAAAATCAAAATCATCATTCGAGAGCGAGGCGGAAACCAAATCAGTCGATAAGCCACCACCGAGCAGACCAGCGCGCCAATAGCGACAATCGTGGAATCGACCGATCTCCCCAAGACAATCAGATAGCTTCCTCCGGCAAAACCAATGAGGGCTGCTACGCGGCTGATCGGCGACTGCTCTCTATCGAATCCTATCCATGCGCAAAGGAGGATCAAGATCGCTTGACTCAAGCCGAACTGATTCTTCGAACCGAAAATTCCGACCATCGCCAATGCGCCGGCGTTTAAGACCATTCGCTGATCGACGAGGCTAACCCCGTCAGCGAGGAGCAAGGCGAACATCCATGCCAACATGCACGAGCGAGGTGGCAGTGCATGGGCCATAACCAAACTGGCGCCAACCGTGAACGCAATTTCTGCCGCGGCGCGGACTGAGACATCAGGATGCTGAGACCATAACACCGACGAGCTCGCCAAGATCACAAAAAGCCACGGTGCGCGACTGCTCAAAGCCGCCCGCAGCGCGAGCCCCGGCTGATATAGAACATACAGCGTTGAGGCCACCACGAAGACTGAGACGGCTATCGTTTGTTCGGATTGCACAAAGAATAGAGAGCAAACTGCAATCGCCCAGATGGCCCATGCCAAACCGAAGCTCATTGTGTGCTGTTTGGACGAAACGGAAGAGCCATCGATCTGCCCGGAAGCGATGCTTAACCCGTACCCGCGCGAAGCCTGCTTCAAAGCCATCGGCAGGTTACCGGTCCGAGCGCAGTCCGGGACGTCATTGTCGAGCCGCCGATAACACTCTTGAGGTGCATGAGATTATAGAATGGCCTGGCACGTTTTTCCTTGCCGCCTGCCTCGCCGAGGACAGCGCTTGCAAAGCGATTCATGACAAACCTCGGCGCATGAGCAACTTGCCGGATCTGTTGCGGGCCTCTTCAACGAGCTTGAGAGCAAGAAACAGCGACACTTCAGGCGACCGAAAAAACGGTGCCGCAAGGCGCGTAAAACATCGCGATTTGAACGCCGCAATGACGGCAAGCCATTGGACCTTTGCGTCGACGCTGCGATAATGGACCCTTAGCGCCCTCTCCTCCTCGCCGGACAAATTAGCCATCACTCCCAGTTTCAGGTCGATATCGCGGAGCCGTTCCAGGTCGTCCTTTGAATGCCTGCCGCTGAGCGAGTTCGAGCGTGCGACCGAGACATAGCCATAGGCTGGCGTTATGAGGAAAAGCGCCCCCAGCGCGAGAGAGCGGGCGTAGAAGGCGTAATCTTCGCCGAGACGCAACGCCACCTCGTAGCGCAGGCGATGCCGATCCAGAAAGGCGCGGCGCACCAGCGGCTTTAGGAAGCCGAGCTCACGCCGATGCGCGCTGCGCCGGCTCACATTGCCGAGGACGAACGTCTTGAAATCGAGCCGCGAAGGTCCCAACACCGCCTCGCCCAGTACCGCCATTGGCTCGCTCTTGCCGACCAGCGCTTCTTCGATCTGTAGGACATCGTCGGCGACAAAATCGAAACCATCCGCTACACTTAAGAGTTTCCCCATCCGTCCCGGAAGGAAGAAATCGTCGCCGTCGAGGATGGCGACCCATGGCGCGGAGGAGAGTTCCAAGGCTTTGTTGCGAGCGATCGATGGCCCGCCGTTCGACTGCAGGCGGTGCACAACCACACGGTTCGTCTCCGCGCCCAGTCGTTCCGCGCGTCGCCCCGTATCGTCGGTCGATGCGTCGTCGACGACGATGACTTTGTCCACCTCTGGCTCGCCTAGCGCCGAGCGAATCGCGCGCTCGATAGTGTCGGCGCGGTTCCAAGCAGCCACCAGAACGTCGATCACGCCGCTTGTCTGCTTGCCCAACGCCGACATCGAACCGCCGCTCAATACCATGGCCGCGGGTCGCGACGAGCGATGCCCGGCACCTCAATATCATAGCCCCTTTGATAGAGAGCTTTGTAAAAAGCGTCGCGATAGCGCTCCGCGACATCCTTGAGGCGCGGCAGCAATTGATCTCGCAGCCGCCAGCCAGGACCCGTGAATATAGCAATCGGATCCTCGTAGAAGCCGCTGTCGAGCATTCGGGCGAACTCGCTTAACGCAGCCTCGGCGAGATCGGGCGGCAGGCGCTCGAACATCGACAAGGCAAGACGATTGCGCCGCGCCGCGACCCAACCCTCATTGGGGCCAAGCGAATAGGACAGCCGTAAATAGCGTAATTGATCCTCGTTGAATCCTTGACGCGCCCCCTCTAGCCAGCTGAGGGTCATCCATAGGAAGGGGTCGGCCGGGGAGCAAGAAAGCGAAGAACGGATTGTCGTCTGAAGAGCGCTGAGATCGGCGTCGATCGCTTGACGCTCGCCGGCGCCCATCGCATCCTCGACGAGCCGCAACCGGACGACGGCTGCCCCGCGAAGCGCCTCGGGCCGGCAATAGGGATCCTGCTCGGCCGCTTCCACATCGGGCGTCATCGAGGCGACCGCCCCGGGCCTATAAGCGCTGCGGTCGACGATGCTGAGGGCAAGTTGCTCCAGCGAAGACTGCCGCCACAGCGTCGGAAGGACTGCGACGCCCCACGCGATGGATGCAAGGCCAAAAAGCAGCGTCAAGAGACGCATTGCGGTCAATCCGTGTAGCCGTACCTGGAGTAATATCGATTGTGGTAGTAGTTGCCTCGATAGCCTTCATAGCGGCCAAGCTTCGTCATATCGGCCTTGTTGAGGACCACGCCCAACAGATTCTCATGGACGCCGCTCGCCATGCCGAGCGCTTGTTCGGCGACGTTGATTTTGGTGCGCCCCCATTCGACGACGAACAGGAAGGAATCGACAAGATGGGTCATGGCGCGAACGTCGACGACCGGCGCCAGGGGGGAAAGATCGAGGATCACATAATCATAGGTCTTGCGCAGCCTTTCAAAAACGATCCTCGTGGCGTCGGACGCCAGGAGATCGCTGGAGTAAGCCAGGCGGTTGGCGACAACGGTCGGCAGGAAAGTGAGGCCGGTGGTCGAATCTTTCCAGACCACGTTCTCTAGCCTGGCGGCGCCCGAGATGACCTCAAGGAGACCCGCCCCGGCGCCGGGACAAAGCTTGCGCGATAACGAGGGATTGCGAAGATCGCAATCTACGAGCAAGGCGCGACTGCCGGAATGGGCGATAATCTGAGCAAGCGTGGTGGCGATCGTCGACTTGCCCTCGTTTGGAAGGGAAGAGGTGAGGGCGATCACCTGGTTGGTCTTCGCGACCCTGGCCAGATCAATGGCGACTTTAAGGGCTCGGATCGATTCGGTGAAGCGTGAGAATGGCGAATCGATCACCGTCCTAAGAATGCTGTTCTCGCGAGAAATGATCCGCTCGGCCAGGACGGCAGATTGCGCCGGCACTTTTATCGCCGCTTGATTGCCGACGCCCTTGATCAGCGGAACTACCGACAAACAATCAGCCTCGAGCCGCTCTTTGATCTGTCGCGTGGTCCGGAACACACTATCGGAAATCTCGCGCAAAAACCCAATTCCCATACCGAGGATAAGCCCTCCAACCGAGGCCAGCGCCAGGACAAGGGCGGTTTTCGGAGAGCTCTTGGCCATAGGCCGCGTCGCTGAAGTGATCAGGCGAGATTCGGAGACAGGGAAGGATTGCTGTTGCACCGACTCCATATAACGCTGCAGGAAATTATCATAGAGGGCGCGATAGGTCTGAGCGCTGCTCTCAAGATCATGCAACGTGACTTCCGCGCCATTGACGGTCTGCGACTCCTTGACGATGTTCGCCAGAGAATTCGTCACCGAGTCCTCGCGAGCTTTCGAGATCTCATACTCGCTCTTGTAGGTTTCGGCGATGCGGGTCAATTCGTCGAGAATATTGCGCCGAATCTCGCGCATCTGGTTGCGAAGATTGACCACCGCCAGATGGTTAAAGCCATAGCGCTTCGACCAGTCCGACTCTTTCGCCGCAATGTCCAAATATTGCTGGCGCAACTTGGTGATGACGTCGTTATGCAGCGTATCCGTCACCGTTCCCGCCGCCCCATTCACCGGGTCTGGATCGTTACTCTGAAGGATCTGCGACACGCGATCCAGGCGCGCTTTCGCCTCGGCGGTCTGCGCTTGCGCCTGGATCAGCGCGCTGTTGAGTTCAGCGAGCTGCTGCTCGTTTAGCAGGCGACCTCCGGTATCGACGATGTTGTTTTTCTGCTTGAAATCATTGACGGCATGCTCCGCATTCGAGGACTGCTCGCGCAATTCCTTCAGGCGGTCCTGCAGCCACACGGCGGCCCGGCGTGTCGTTTGGTACTTGGCTTCCAGCGCATCGACCACATAGGCGTCGGCGACCGCATTGGCGATTTGCGCGGCGCGATCCGGGCTAAGAGATTGGAAATCGATCTCGATCGCATAGGTCAAGCCGACGCGCTTGATGGTCATATCGCGTTCGAACACGCCGACCGCTCCGCGCATCACCCGGTCTTCCGGCGATATGCCTTGGATGCCTTCGACGCTCGAGCCGCCGATCGTGAGAAGACCTGTGACGAAATTAAAGATCGTCCCGACAAGCCCGGCATAGGGCGAGGTGAATTCCGGATCTTCGGTGAGGTGAAGGTCCTTGATGACCGAGGTCGCGATATTCTCCGATTTGAGAATCTCGATCTGCGTGTCGACGGTCGCCGAATCGATCGGAAGATCGCCAAGCGGAGATTGCTGCTGGAAATTTTGGTTCTTATGCGTGTCGATGACGAGAACCGCGTGGCCCGTATACTTCGCCGGCGCGGTAAAGATATAGACCGCGCCGAGCGCCAAAACGAGTACAAAGACGAAGACGATCACCGCATATTGTCGCCCGAGGAAGGTGCGAAAAGCGGTATAAAGCTCCGCGGGGGAGACGAATTCAGACGGCTGAGCGCCTGCCTCCACATTTGGCCTTGGTTTGTTGATCTGGAGCATTTCCGTCCTTGATGCTAACCAACGCCCCACACCCTGGACAAGCGCCGCCCCCCGATCGACCGAAAGAATTTTAGCGTCAACGCGTCGGGCTGACGCTGTTGGCGGTAGTTATCGTCGTGTTTGCAACAGGGGGCGCGCCAGGCCCGCTCTCGGGATTCGAGGTAAAATAGTTGAAGCCGGTATTCTTCGTGAAGAAGCCCGCACCCGACTGAGAGGATCCGAAAAATTTTCCAGTTCCGAGCCCTGGGATCGGGTTCGTCTGCCCTCCGCCGGCCCCACTGCTGAAGCCGCCGCCATCGCCGCCACCGACCGCGCCAATCGGCCGGTCCCCCAAAACGCTCGCAAACGCAAGTGTCAGATCGTTGTTGCCAATGCCAGCAACGGCGTTCTGAATTTCAGTGGCGAAAGCCTGATCGGTGCGAACGCAGATCAGCGCCGCCTGGCCGAGCCCCGTGCCAATGGCGCCGACTTGATTAGGAGTGGCGGAGCCGAGAAGCCCAAGAACCAGCTGGAGGGCTTGCGGAGAAGACGCAACGAGATCGCGAACCCTAGAGATGAGCTCGGCGTTGCTGAGCTTGAGAATGTCCGCCGGCGAATTAGCGAATTGCGCCAGAGTCGCCGCCGGGAGCTGCTCCTGCTGGCCATAACAGGTCGCCTCGGCGGGCGCCGCTGTTAGCAAGCCGATCCCAGCCGCAATTGAAAGAGCAACAGCCCATTTGCATAACGAGACGAAGTCCATTGCCACTCCCAAACGGCAAATTGCCGCAGGCGATTTGCTTACCAAACTTTAACACAGGAGCGCCACAGCGCCTACAAGGGCGAACAACCGCTAAAGGATTATTCCCGCAATTTAGCTAAGCGAATCAAACAACTAAATATTTACCATATCGAGCTTTTTCTCAGAAATCGAGACCGGGCTTTGGACGCCCCTGGATATGCGCTTCAAGCGTTCCCTGGAAGCGAAGGATTGCGCAAGGCCGGCTCCGACAAGGGAGAAGACAACGATCGAATAGCCGGGGATCTGCAACGAGAAATCGATCAAGGAGTGCAGGACGGCAAGAACCGCAATCGACACCGCGGCTGCCGGGAAGACGAGATTTCCCCTGCGATTCCTCACCCCATGGAAAAGGATCCCGAATATGATGACCCACGCCAGCACGCCGATCGCTGCGATAGGTATCCCCATATCCGCGGCGATCTCGAGAAGCGTGTTGTGGGCGCGGTCCCAAGTGCCCCACATGGGAACCTCGGAGCTGCGATAGGCAGGATACGCCCAGGAAAAGGTGCCCTGGCCGGTCCCGAACCATGGATGATCGGCAATCATTCGCAAGGTGGCGCGCCAAGTCGCGATCCGTCCTTCATCGCCGAGCCCCTGCGCGTCAAAACGCGCATTGACGCCGGCGCCCAAGAGTTCAAGCAGGACGAGCCCCGCCGCGCCGCCCCCCAGCACAACCCAGACCAGACGGCTGCGGCGCGGCAAGTCGCGATGAAAATAAAGACCAAAGGCCACTGCGAGCGCGAACAGCGTGATTAGAACGCCGCCCCTCGAACCGGTCATGAACATTGCTGACAGACAAAGGAAGAACATGGCGAAGCGGATGACAATCTCGCGCGGCGTGTTCGCCAGGATACGGCTCGCAGCTTGGCGCCAATCGATGGGACCGCGAGGCAGATGTTGCCGCGCCCGATCGCAAAGCAGCAGGAACCACAAGACCGAGCACGATCCGAAATAGGCCGCCGCCGTGTTGCGGTTGATGAATGTCGAGGTGACCGACCCGATATAGGCCGGCTTGTCTCGCCAGAGCACCTTGGTTGGGTCGGCGACATGGGCAAGGATGCCATAGGCGGCATAGGCGACGCCTGACCAGGCGATGACCTTGAGAAGCGTCATGGCGCGTTCGCGTTCGGCCGAAATGAGGAAGCCGCACACCAACGCCAGCGCACAGACGAGCGGCGAGCCGATCGCAAAGAAAGGCGCATGGCGCGCAATGGAAGCAGATGGTTCGAGCTGCGTGTGAAGCGCCTCAGAAGCTTCTTTCCAGAGCGGATCCACCGTCGCCACCCAAGGGCGCTCTGCGAGCTGCTCGTGCAATACGAACGCATAAGCGGCAATCACCAGAAAAACCAGAGCGAGAAGCACGGTTTGGCGACGCTCTCTCGCCAACGGGGCCGCGAACGCCAAAGCCGAACCGAGGACGATGCACCAAATGGCCATCGCGGCCGGACTCGCCGAGCCGAATGGCAGCGGCGCCAGCGCAACCACGGCAAACATGATCATCGAGGCGCAGCCGGCGAGCCAAACTTTACTGGCGGTTCTCTGAATTAATCCGCTCCACAGACGCCATATCTGCTGACATCGCCGCCCTCGATAGGGACGCGCATGCCGTTCAGCAGGCGGAACTCGGCAACCTCCCGCCCGAATCTCCGGTGTGTCTTAATATGACTTTGTGTGCGCGTAAAGGCGGTACAACTGCACATTGGTTCCAGTCACCACCGCGTCATTGCCCGTATTGATCATAACCTGAACAAATTGCAGGAACTTCGCTATTTCGACGGACGGCGCATTGGCCGCAAATATCACGTCCTTGTTGCGAATCTGAAATTTGGTGCCAAGAAAGTAGCCGCCCGGATCGCGGAAGTTGACGTTGTATACGACGGGAACGGTCGGTCCAACGAACTTAGAGCAGTCAATGCCAATTTTTTCGGCGAGCTCGCGTGGCTCTCGGCGATAGAGATAGACAGACGCCGGATCGGCTTGCACGTCGAGCAAGCCGCCCGCCTTGCCCACCGCCTCCGCCAGCGTGACGCGCCATGCGCCAAAATTGAATTGACCTTGTTGACCGGACGCGCCGAAGGCGAGGAACGTCTGCGGTTCTTGATAAACATAAACCGTGTCGCCGGGCCAAACCCAGATATTGTTCTCCGGCTGATAGACAAGGGACCCGAACGGCATCGCAGCGCGCTTACCCCTTCGCTCCAGCACCACCCAAGAATCGTAGCCTTGATCCTTGATGCCGCCGCCGCGGGTGATTGCGTCCAGAATGTGCTCGCCGGCCGGCTGAGCCGGAAAGCGGCTCGGCGTATTGACTTCGCCTAAGACGCTGATGAGCGATGTGTTCTGAGTGGTCAGGGCGACAACCACCTGCGGCTCGATCGCTCGATTCTTGATGGCGTTGACGATCTCTTGCTCCACCTGGGCCGGGGTGCGGTCCGCCGCCTTGATCGCGCCCGCATAAGGCACCGTGATGTTGCCGGCGGTATCGACGGGTTCATTAGGCAAAGTAACAAAATTTCCCGGGCGAACGCCGGCTTCGGAAGGAATGAACAGGCCTCCCGCCGCCGCCTCGAAGATCGATACGCTAACGACATCGCCAATGCCGAACCGGATCTCGGGAGGTGGACGATTGTCGCCGAATGTGGCGACGATCGCCGCCGGACCGAACTCCTCCACCTGCTTGACGATATCGGCGGTCAGCTTGACGAAGGCATATTGCGGACCGCTCTGCGAAGTGCCGGAATTGATATCCTGGCTTTCGGGGCCGGCAACCGGCATTATCGCGCAGCCGCCAACCGCCGCGAGCGCGCCGCAAACAACAAACTTCGCCGCAATCTGAGATATTCGCGAAATCGACCGCAACTCGCCCCCACTAACTCATTACGTCCGATTTCAAGTTACGACGTCTGATCTCTAAGATTGTCTGAACGCTAGCGGACGGGGCAAGCCTTAACAAGCGAATTTTAAATGCACCGCAACAACGGCAGCGGATGTCGCTTTGGTGCAACACTTAGATTTTTACGAGCAATTTCAAAGACAATCATCCAAGTTGTGAGCGCTACGAGGATGGCTTCGAGCGGCTGTCCGTTGGCGTCCCTCGGCGAGGAATTCTCTGCGAATTCGCCCGAACTGGTTAAATTTTAACAAAATTCGCGCCCGTCAGCGCTCCGTGCTTTGCCGCGATGGACGGGGGATGCGACGGGGACTCCGCCAAAGAAGAGTCCGCGACTTATTCAGGGAGGACCCGGAACGGCTTATGCGACTGGCGCCCGCACCCCCACACCCTGATAGACGAACCCATGTTTGGTCACCTCGCGAGTGCGGTAGGCGTTCCTAAGGTCGATGAGGATCGGGCGCGCCATGAGCTTCTTGATCCGCGCGAGATCGAGCGCGCGGAATTGCTCCCATTCTGTAACAAGGACGAGCGCGTCCGCCCCTTCGGCGCATTCATAGGCATTGACGGCATAAGTCACATCGGAAAAATGAAGCTTGGCCTGTTCCATCCCGGCCGGGTCGAAAGCGCGCACTTTTGCGCCCTTTTCTTGCAGCGCAACAATCAGCGGAATCGAAGGAGATTCTCGCATATCGTCGGTATTCGGCTTGAAAGTCAGCCCGAGGATGGCGATCGTCTTGCCGCTTACGTTGCCGTCGAGCGCTGCCGCGACTCGGCCCGCCATGGAAGGTTTGCGACGCTCATTGACCGCGACGACGGTCTCGACAATGCGCTGCGGCGCCTCAAAGTCGTTGCCCATCTTCACCAGAGCTAGCGTATCCTTTGGAAAGCACGAGCCCCCGAACCCTGGCCCAGCATGCAGAAACTTGCCGCCGATGCGGTTGTCGAGACCCATTCCGCGCGCCACTTCTTGGACATCGGCGCCCGCTTTCTCGCAGAGATCCGCAATCTCGTTGATGAAAGTGATCTTGGTCGCCAGGAACGCATTTGCCGCATATTTGATGAGTTCCGCGGCGCGCCGCGAGGTAAAGAGAAACGGCGGGGTGTTGATATACAGCGGACGGAAAAGCTCCGCCATCACATCCCTGGCTCGTTGGACTTCGCTGCCGATGACGATCCGATCTGGAAGTTTGAAGTCGCGGATGGCCGCCCCTTCCCGGAGAAATTCTGGGTTTGAGACGACCTCGACATCGGCGTTCGGGGACATTTCGCGAATAATGCGCTCGATTTCGTCGCCGGCGCCAACCGGCACCGTGGATTTGGTGACAACCACCGTGAACCCCGAAATTGCTTGCGCGATCTGGCGTGCCGCGGCGTAAACGAACGACAAATCTGCGCCGCCGTCGCCTCGCCGCGTCGGCGTTCCCACCGCAATGAAAACCACCTCCGCTTCCCCAACTGCTTCGGCGAGGTTCATTGAAAACGCAAGACGCCCCTCACTCGAGTTTTTTTGGATCAACTCACGTAGGCCGGGCTCGTATATCGGCACTTCGCCTTGCCTGAGCGCAGAGATTTTGGCTATATCCTGGTCGACGCAGACGACTCGGTGGCCAAAATCGGCGAAACATACTCCAGAAACCAGACCAACATATCCGCTGCCGATCATTGCGATTCGCATGAAATGTTCCTTAGCGGTTGAGGCCCGGCTTAAACGCCGAAAACGCTGGATCTATGGCCGAAGGCTCTGGATCTATGCAAGACACTGGCGTGATAGGCACCCGATCCTTTAGCTGAATCTGAGCAATTTATGGGCCATATAGGAAGCGCTCGCGCACAAACCCGAGATCGCAACATCCTCGCGCTATGGCTCATCGTTTCATGCATGTGCGTCGTCACTGCGACGATTGCCGCCGCGGGTCAACCCGATGCGGCCTCCGGCAGTGCGGGGCTTAAAGGCGCCGCGCACTGTTTGGCGAATGAACCCAAGACGGAACGCTTGCGCTGCTACGAACAGGCCGCGGCCGTGCAGCCTGAGGACAGCGGCGCCTGGAAGCTAGTGCGTTCGGCCGACCCCCGAGGAGGACCTGACGCTGTCTCGATCATGCACACCGCCGAACCATCGAAGTCCGATTTGGATATCGCCGGCCTGATGCTGCGCTGCGCCGGCAGCGGCATCGAGGCGCTGGTCGTCGTAATCGAACCTCGGCCGCCGCGCGACCGGCCTCGTGTGACCTTCCGAGCCATGGGCGCGAATACGACCTTTGACGCAACGGTCGTTCCCCCTTTCTCAGCGCTCTTGCTGCCGCAGGAGGCCGCCGCGCTTTTCACCGGCCCGTGGCAATTTGCGGATGATCTGTCGATTCAAGTTGACGGGAATCAAACATCGGTTCATGGCGTTGTTTTGCTAGCCGGACTTCGACCCGCGCTAGATCGTCTCCTGGGAAGCTGTGTTTCGCGATGAACGGCGAACCGACGCAATAAATTTACGGTAATTTTATAACGTTTTCCACAATTTAGTTCTGCCCAGCCACGACTTTTTTACAAATACTTAATGCGACTCGCCGTACGTCTGACGCCAAGGAGGCGTCCATGGTGACGATGATGCTTATAGCTCTTGCTTTGGCCACCGGAGTCGCGCTCGGCGTGCGCTACACGGTCTTCGTCCTTGTGCCGGCAAGCTGCCTTGGCCTCGCATTTGAAATTGCCGTCGGCGCCGCCCATCAAAGTGGCGCCTGGACAAGCGGTTTGACGGTCGTCTTTGCTCTGACTAGTCTCCAAGTGGGGTATCTAATTGGAAGCGCTTTGCTTTCGTTTTCACTGAGGAAGCGCGTTCGGGACGCGGATCGAAACGCAAGTGGAATCACGACGCACAGCCTAGTCCTTTGAAAGATCTTTCTAGCCGCCCGTGCCGCCTCTAAGCAGTGTAGAGTTCGACCCGACAGCATTTTCGGTGAATGAGTCGGAGGCGCACCCTTGCGGTGGCGGTGTAGCTATGCTTGCTCTCCGAATGGCATCGCTGGGAAATCATTTCTGTGTTCGCTGCATTTGTGCTTTTGACGACGCTGATCGCGGCGACGCCGCTCGTCGCGCTGGCTGACGGCCCAGCTATTCAAGGCATCGTCGCGGCTCTCTCGGCGTTAGCGGTTGCAATGACGGTGCGCTCGATCCCCCCCGGTGAATCCCGCTACCTTTCGAAGGTCATAAGTCCCGTAATGATCTGCTTGGCCGTTCCAGCGATTTGGATGGCGATCCAGGCGGCCCCGATGCCGCTCCGAGGCCTGGTCCACCCGATATGGGCGAGCGCTGAGGCGGCGCTAGGCAAGCCGTTGATGGGAAGCATTAGCGTAGACCCGGGGACAACGCTGGTTGCGATCACGCGATATCTTACGGTGGTGGGAATCGTCCTTGCAGCGGCGGGCGTCACAATTGATCGCCGCCGCGCTGAAATGGTGCTGTTCTGGCTCGCCGGAGCAACTGTCTTGGGGGGTGTCATGCTCATCATGCATGGCCTCGCAAACTTCTCCTTTGTTGACGAATCTCGCGATCGGGAAGCCGCGCGCTCATTGATGGCCGGATGCGTGATCGGCGTCCCCCTATCGGCCGCCGCGTGCGGCCATATGCTGGAGCGCTACGAGAGGCGGAGAACAAACCCTGCTATGTCCCTTGTCGGATTTGGCCTGATTTTCGCGGGCTGTCTCGGCGGGCTTGCGATCTGCTTTGCCGCACTGGCCTACGCAGGGACGACGCAATTGCTGTTGATTGCTGTTTGCGGGTTGGCGATCATAGTCGCTGTTGTGATTGTCCGCCGTGCAGGCGTTGGCGGCTGGTTCAGTCTCGCCTCGGTCGCGACTGCCGTCGTCATCATCGCGGCCCTCCTCTCCCTACGCTCAGGCGGAAACGCCGACTTGACCCTTCGTTTTGCAGACGCTCCTGCTCGAATGATAGCGATCACCGAGAGTCTGATCGCCGACACCCCATGGTCCGGATCGGGTGCAGGCACTTTTGCCGCCCTTCTACCCATCTATCGCGACGTCAACGACGTTGCGGAAGGAGCGTCAGCGCCTACCGCTGCGGCCGAGATTGCCGTCGAACTCGGCAAACCCGCGCTATGGGCTATAGTCGCAATGACCATTCTGGCTGTAGCGTTCTTGTTGCATGGCGCCCTGACGCGCGGACGAGATTCGTTCTACGCGGCTGCCGTCACGAGCTCTATCGTCGTTTTCGCGCTTCAGGCCTTTGGTGGTGCGAGCGTATTTGCAACTTCCGTCGTGGTGCTCGCGTCTGCAGCCTTTGGGCTTGGGATCGCCCAAAGCTTGAGCCGCTCCTTGAAATAGGACCTTGTCACTTGGCTACCTGCCCTATCTGCGAGCCGGATAGCGCCTCGACGGCCAATTGACCGCTGTCCCGCGAAACGGGCTCAAGAACCGGCGCGATCTTCGCCTTGCGATCAACCAGAATGGCAAGCGCAAGGTCGAGGATGTCCGCACCCTGTCTCAAACGTCCAAGACCAAAGCCGCTTCAGTTTCGTTGTTCGGCGCCGTGTCGCCGAGGGCGCGGAAATGACGGCGGATGAAGTTGGCTCATGGAATGAGCTAAACGCCGCATTCACGATGAAGCGCAACGACCAGGGGTCTGCCCATTCGACGACGGCGCCTGCCCTGTCGCGATAGCGCGTGAAACCGGAGGGGCGCATTGAAGGCCCCGCTCCACGAAAGGTGAAAACGCAATCGTGGCGCGCAATCATTGCAGGGCCAATGCGAACATGAGCCTAAACCCGGGGGTCCGCTTCAGACGCCTATTGCGCGCCTCAAGCGGCCTTCGAGGGAGTAGCGGGGAGAACAGATTGACCAGAAACGGATCGCAACATCGCAACCATATGATCGACGCGAGTTCCAGAGTCGACGAATTGCTGGGCTGCTCTCAGGATGAAGGCGATCATCATCGTTTCGGGTAAGAGGGTGCGGGACAAGCCGTCACGCGACTTCTTGCGCGCCCAACCGTTCGAGATGACTGTGGAGCGTGCAGCCGACGCCGAACGACCCAGTTCGTCGCCAAGTTCTTGATCGGTCAGCCAAAGTTGGGGCATTTGTAAGATCCTGGATGTGCGGGAGGATAGCTTTCGTTGGCAAACAGCGAACTTCTGGATCGCCCAGAAATCCTGCCACAAGAGCATTAAGTGTTGGTTGCGATGGGGCGATGGTCTCGGGCGTGGAGGGGACGGAAACGCGGGCGAAAAGCGCATTGTGACGCGTGGCGAATCTCTAGGCCATTGATGAGAATCCGCCGATCGAAAGCAGCCTGACGATTTGGCGCTTCCAGAGCACACTCGCGGCGCGGCTAAATCGGATAATGGCCTCCGTCGCGACTCGAACCGATTTGGTGGGCGTCAAATCGTCAGTTGCGAAGACGTTTGCCGTAGCGCCGAACCCGGCCTGGCGCTTGATGAGGTTGTCGGCTTTCTCGGCGACCGCATTGTCTTCCAGCAGCGTTGGCGCGTCCACGATCCCAGGTGCAACGACCGCGGGCGCTTCGTGACGCGCCTGCGGCGTAAGCCGTTCGTCTCCTGGCGCGGGGTTTGTGGGCGGAATATCCGTTGCTTCATCTTGAGAAGGCGGTTCGATTGCCGCCATCGCGGCCTCGGTCTCATCCGCCTCCACAAGGATATCCGATTGGGCGGCGCTTGAAATTGAATTCGCCTGGGCCGATTCATGCGCCAAGGTCGCTACATCCGCCACTGTCGACCAGAACATGGGGTTTTCTGGAGATTGCATGCGAACCCACCGATATCGGCCCGTATACCAACGCCGAATATTCGCGTTGAGATTGTCGGCGATAAAATCCCCATCGCGGGTTCGTATTACTAGCACCAAATGGTGGTCTCCCCAGCTAGTTACTACCTCGGCGAGCAGAACGGCCCGCGACGGCCAGCCGCGCGCCAGAAGTTCATGGCGCTTTGTGACCGCATAGTCGTGGCAATCGCCCGCTTCTGGAGAAACCAGCCATCTCTCGGCCAGCACTCCTTCATGGTTTGGCTGGGGTACGATCGCGCGATTGACATCGGCGTTGACTCTCACCAGCTCCGCCCATCGCTGGCGCTTAAGGCCAATGGCGCTCCTCATGGGGTGGACTGCGCAATCGTCCCGATATTCCAGGCAAAAGCGGGCGTAGGCCATTGGGGCCAAAGCCGGCGCATCGAGCTGAATTCGCGCGTCCTGAGGGTCGACGCGATAAGTTCCACTCGACGTAGCGTCAGCGCTGCCAGACAGCGATACGCCCGAGATGGAAGCGAGAATTGACAAAAATAGAGTAAAATAACGCATAATCTAGCTCTCATATACTTGCTACCAAGAGAGAGATCTTACGCAAGGTTTTTTGAAATCAAGTTCAGCTAAATCTTCACTTTTGTGGTTCTATGCTAGCCACTTGTTAACTATCGAGAGTCAGATACAATCGCGGCTGCGAGTCGACAACTCTGGAGAGCCTGATCGCATGTGGCAGCTATTCGATGGCCGGTCCAAACGGCGATCGCCGAGCCTCCCCGAGGGACTTCGGATCTATGTCATCGGGGATGTGCATGGACGAGCGGACCTACTCGACCAAGTTTTCTGGCGGATCGACGCCGATCTCGTGCGGCGGCCGGACGCCAAGGCGCTCCACATTCTTCTTGGCGACTATGTGGACCGCGGGAGATCCTCCAGGGAGGTGATCGAGCGGTTGATCGAGCGCAGTTCCTCTCAGGAAGTGATTTGTCTGAGAGGCAATCACGAGGACTGCATGTTGGGATTTCTACGAGACCCGTCCACCCTCTCGAACTGGCGACAGCTAGGCGGATTCGAGACCCTAATGTCTTATGGGCTTAAGCCGCCAACGAACGTTCAGAATTCCGCAAGCAGAGAACTGGCGGAAGGGTTCGCCGCCGCCCTACCCGATAGCCACCGGCGATTCCTTGACGGTCTGAGGACATCGTTCGTCTGCGGAGATTTCTTCTTTGTCCACGCGGGAGTTAGGCCCGGCATTCCTTTGTCGCAGCAAAAGGAAGAAGACTTGTTGTGGATACGCGATGATTTCCTGCTGTGTGAAGAGGACTTCGGCAAGGTTATTGTTCACGGTCACACGCCTGTAGCTGAACTCGACATCCGCCCTAATCGGATCAATATCGACACGGGGGCGTACGCGAGCGGCAAATTGACCTGCCTCATAATTGAACGAGATGCGATATTCACCCTCTAACCATCTGCGCCAAAGCAGCCTGCCGTGGATTCAGGCGCTATAAAGCAAGGACACCGATGCGAGACGATAGCTCATCGGCGTGGTCCGACTTGGCGCCTTGAACCAATATCCCAATTTTATGGCCACTTTCAATGAACCGCACCGATATTCATCTCCACTTGGTGTCCGACGCGACCGGAGGGACGCTGACCCTCGCGAGCCGAGCGGCGGCCTCGCTTCGCCCCGAAGCACACATCGTCGAACATATCCATTCGCCCGTACTGTCGGTCGATCGGTTGCGCGTTACTCTGAGGGAAATCGAGCGGCATCCTGGGATCGTACTATACAGCTTTCGCAACCCGGTGATGGTCCTCAATCTTACCGAAGCTTGCAGCGCGATTGGCTGCTGGTCTCTGGCGATGCCGAAACCAAGCGGAGATTCCGGCAACGTCGCCCCCGATCCTGCTCTCAGCTCTGCGATACGCCTTCATCTCGAGGCGCCTTCCAGAACCTGGTTTGGGGCGGCAGCAGGGATTTTTGCCGGTGTCCTCGCGCTTCAAGCGTTGTGGGTGTTGCCGGTCGCTCTTTTCCATCCGACTATCGCATTTCCTTCCGCAGACGCGGCCACAGCACAGGCGGCCGCGACCCAAGAGGGCGTCGCGCACGCGTCGGCTTTGATCGGGCTTGTTCGCGCAGACCTTTGGGCAGACTACGCGTTCACATTGGCGAGTGAACCACTTGGCGTATTCGAGAAAGTCGGCGGCGTGGCCGCGCCTCAATTGATCGATGCTGCCCGCAGCGCGGCGAGGCGCGCCGCAGAACTCGCCCCTCACGATTCGAGAGTTTGGTTGTTGCTTGCGGCGCTTGACTTACAAGCTGACCGATACAAAGACAACGTTTCTAATGAGTTGAAGAACTCGTACTACACGGGACCCAACGAACGTGCGCTGAGACCCCTCAGAATCAATGTCGCCGTCGCGTCCAACGCAATTGCCGACTCCGAATTGCAGTCTTTGGTCACCCAGGAAATACGCTCGATAATCATACACGATCCGGCCCTGAAACCAACCATAATCAACGCCTATCGACACGGCTCGGCCGATGGGAGACGCTTTCTTGAAGACGCACTGATGGAGCTCGATCCGAGCTTGCTGGACGTTGTGCGTAAAGGTTGACTAACGTGCGAGGCCGCCAAACGGGCCAGACTCAAATTGTCGGCTCGGTGTATAAATTAAGATTTGGCACTTCGCTCCGCTCGCTGCAGAAGCGTGCTTCCTTGACTTTCTTTGGGCCCCGGTTAACCATGTTCGCGCTCGATAGGTGCTTGGCTCTTTGAAGCGGAGTCAAGTGGACAGCACACATACTGACTTGACGGCGCGCCGTGCCCCCCACATACACACCGCGCGCTGTCTTTCGTTTTTCCGGGCCACGCTGTCATTGCCCCAGAGCTGTTGAATTAAAATCTTTGGCCGGTCCGTCGACGGACCGCTCGCATCGACTTCGTTGTGCTACGTCGTCACCATTCGCTTTGCCCGCTGCTTACGCGGCTAGTCCAGCTACCGCAGCCTGCGGGTTCACACCTCCACGCATAGCGTTTTTCCGTTGGCGCCGGCTTCTCGCTCGCAAAAGCATAGGCCATTTGGGCCGAACGGACTGCCGGATCGCGGCGTCCCCTCGCCGGTGAACACGTCGAAATCGTTGCGCTACGCAATGACCTCGGTCGAATTCAGGCTCCGATTGGAGACGCGCCTTGCGAGTTTCTTCGCCTGTTCGGCGAAAGCTTTGGCGGCTTCGGCCATGCCTTCAGTCACGCTCATTGACCTCTCCATTTCAAAGCCGTTTCCGCGCTCCGCAAGGCCGCTCAGCGCACCGTCGACGACCTCCGGGACACCATCGCCAGGTTCGTCGACGCCTTCACGCCCAAGGAGAGTGCGCCAACTACTTCACCGTAAGCGCTGTGCCGGCGGCATCTTCAATCTTGGTTCCAGATCGACGAGTCTGATTTCCTGAAATCGACGCTCGGCCCTAAGGCCGCGTCGCCGCGACGCGTTAAGGTGATCACCGGCGGGGGCGGTCGCCGTCGATGGTCGGACGATGAGAAGGCGCGGGCGATCGAAGGCTCGCTGGTGCCGGGAGGTGGTTTCCGAGGTCGCGCGGGCTCATGGCATGACGCCGCAGCAACTGTTCGGGTGACGTCGCGAAGCCCCACGGGAAGGCGGCGGCGGCGACGAAGGTCGTTATACGCGTATCGTGCCAATTGACAGTGATCGGAAATCGGATAACTTTTACCGCAAGATCTTCAGGAGGGGCCCATATGTTGCTCTTTCTGCGCTTTGGCGTACTCTCTACTTTTGGAACCAAACCGGCGGCATTGCGGCATACCAGAATGATCTGCCAAGAGGCGGTTGTGGAATAACAAGTGTCTGTTGGTTATGGGATGTGCCACCACAGCGGCTGTCTCTGCCCTCGTTTGTCACACCAAACGTCGGCGATGGCGACAAGTGTGCAAACAATGTCGGGTGCGGTGATGCGGCAGCCGTCCACTGGTAAGTGGACGACATTTATCGCTTCTGCGTCCCGCTCCGATAGGCACTTGCGCCAATATAGCTCCCTCCCCGCCCCATCGAGTGCGGGGCGTTGTTACGCGCGCCTGTACCGGCCATTAACAATCGGTGAAGTTGCCATGCGCCGAATCTAGGGGCGGCGGCTGGAAAATACTCTGGACCGGGGCTACATAATACCGTCTAATTTCCGCGATTTATCCATGCCCGTGGTCACGCCAATCATATCAGCGGCAACCGAGTTGGCGCGAGTAGAAGATAATCGGGTCGAATTTCAAACTGTCCCGCTACCGTCCTGCAAATCCACGGTGAGCTCGGAGAAATGTGCTAACGACTACACGCGATCGAAGCTTCCATCCGGAGCGTTTCCGGATTCGCTAAGGAAATCGATCATCTCCTTTGCCCGCCCTACCTTTAGGCAACCCGATGGGTTACATAGCGAAAATTGAGACCCACGCCAAAACCCTGTTGTCCGGAGGGCTTTGGGCCGCCTTGGCGCTCTTCGTTTCAACTGTCGGCGCTGCGGTGGTTCTATATGCGATTTGGGCGATTGTGTTGATGATCGACGGTCCGATGGCCGATTAGCTCGGGCGCGAAGAATTGGCCGTTCAAGATGGAGGTGGCCGGACTGAAAGCTAAGCCCCGTAATATTGCTGGGAGGATTTTGAGTTAAACCAAGAACGGAACCTGCACGAAACGGCCTCAAGCCTCGTTCGTTGTGACGCCCCGCCGAAGCCGCTCGAAACTTAGCCACAGCAAGGGCAAGAGGGGTCAGTGGGCATCATCTCGTAGAGCGCTCGCCACGTTGCGAGCCCGGCGGCCCCGCCACAGATAGACCATACGGCCGGCGTTTTTCAAACAAACCTCATCCAAATGCGAGGCGGTGTCGGGCTTGGGGCGAGCTCAGAGTGAACCGAAGATATAGCCAGATCGCCTGCTGAATGACCACGGGCGAGAATCGGTATCCGTCGTAGCTGATTTTCTGCACTACCTTGGCTGCCGGGCCACCATAGCGACCGCAAGCCCGAAACGACGCGGATTCCGCCGGGCGTCGGGGGAGGCGGCTGAGGACGCTTGCGCGGCCGCGCCAACTTGTTCGCCATTGATTGGCTCTCTCATGAATCAACCGCTGCCACTCAACCACTGGGCCGGGAGCAAATCGAATCGGCCTGCAATTTGCCGTTAGCGAGGTCGATGACTTCGACTGCGCCCGCAACCGCGCTGCTTTGACTTGTCTCCGGTGATCCTCATCTCGCTTTCCGCAGCTTCACACCGGGCTCGCCGTCGACGAATTCGGCGCCGCCGTCTTCGAGCATGCGTCGGATTACAGACAAGTCCAACATTGGTGGCCGCCGATCGCCTGCCTCGAATTTTCCGATGGTCGACGCACTAACCCCTGATTCGGCCGCCAATTTCGACGGCGACCAGCCGAGTAATTCCCGGGCGACTTTTACCTGGTCTGGGGTGATGCTCATTTTGCCTTCCTCAGCCTCACCTCGGGCCCGTCGCAGTTCTACTCTAAAGGCGCTCTCAATTCGCGCCCTCTGGATCGTCGCGGCGCTTGAGCATACCGAGGCCGGTAAGCCAGTCGTGCAGGGCGATGCGGATGGCCTCGGGGCGCGTAGGTTTGGGGTCGGGCTGAGCGCCGATCCAAGCGTCGAGAGGAGCCAGCGTCGCGTCATGAATTCGGACGCCGATTGTCTGGCCGCGCCCTGTCGCGGGGCGCCCCCTCTTTTTGGCTAGCATTTTATCTTGACGTATCATGGATTAAAGGCTAGCATAAACAAATCGAGCCGCCAAGGTGTCTCGCCACCAAAGCAGATCTGACCAAACTGAGTTCCAGGAGAACCCGAAACGGCTGATTCCCCAGCTGGGCTCATCGCGTCGCTGACCCGCGAACAGGGCGACGCTCGCCCGCAACCGAAGCTATGCCCGCCGATGGCCACAAATCCCGGCGCGTTGCGCTCCGCCTACTCGCGGGCGCCCCAGCCCTCGTGATCACGCCGGGAGCCGCTCTGACGGCGCGAAGCGCCAGCAAGCCCGTCGACCCCGTACTTGCGCTGATCGCCGACCATAAGGCTGCAGGCTACGCGCACAAACACAACCCCGACGAAAGCGCCGCGGCGACCGAGGCGGGCTGGGATATTTGCGTCGAAAAAATGGAAGCTCTCTGCGACACAGAGTCGATGACACTCGCGGGCGCGTCGGCGCTGTTGGCCTACCTTATCGAAGATGAGGCCGACCACTTTGAGGCCGTGGCGCCCTTTGTGAGGGCGTCAATTCCTGCATCGCGGCGCTTGAGAAAATCAGCATCGGCGGCAACGCAATGATTGATGGCAGCCAACACGCCTTCGCGCGACCACGCATAGAAATAGCTCTGAACGGTCGAATAAGGAGGAAACTTTTCGGCAGTTGGCGCCACTGGCGCCCCGTGGACGCCATATACAAGATCGCATTCAAGACGGGTCGCAGATCGGTCTCGCGCGGGCGGCCAAGCGGCGATGCGGGAGGCAAAAGCGGCTCGATGAAAGCCCATTCCGAATCCATCAAATCGCTTGCATAGCGCATCCCCGTCACGCCGATACTTGCGCCGGGTGATTTCCGTCCAGGCCATTGGCTTCCCTCGAATCTCGCAAATCCGAAGGAATCACAACCTACTAAAATCACCCGACTTCATTTTCAGTCAGCCTCTGGGGGCTCCAACAACGAGCTGCCTAACTAGGATCTCGCGAGTAACGCGGATAAGCCCTCTCCCGACCGAAAAAATAATGAGGTTCCGTGAAATCATAGTTGCTCGGGTCAAAGCCCGCGCCATAAGTCGCCAGCAGCGCTCTGTGGTGCACATAGGTTGTATACCAACAGCCGCAAATATCTTCGCAGTGCTTGACAACCGAGGACCGAACCGCCTCTCGCCGCAAAGCCGCATCGGCAGCCTGGACTTGAGCGGACCAGGTCAGTGCGCACATCGCTTCAACTAAGACGAGGCCTATAATAGACTTGGACATCGATAGTCTTCCCTTCGGCTACCTCCGACCAAACTACGCGAATTTCCGTGTCGCGCAAACTCAAAAGTCGGCGCGGCCGAAGCGGACGAAATCAGCCGAGTTCTTTTCGCCTCCGGCTTCCGGTCGGCGTGATTGATCGGCCTTGGGAAATTTCGGGTATCATTGTGAGCATGCTTCAATATTTCAGATTGACGTCTACCGAGCATCGCCCCACTTGAAAACGATAGCGATTTGCGAGACGTTTTGGGGGGACACTGACCAGATTATCGACTGCGAGTACGTGGTCGATGATTAGGGCGGCCCCGATTAAACTGTTGCCAAATGCGTCGTGCGGGCGCATTGAACGCGTCACGACCCATTCGCGAGAGGCCAAGCCGCCATCGCGCGCATTGGGAGTTGCCCATGGCTGGGAAATTCGAGCGTGTAGAAAAATGTCTCTGCCGCTGAGAATTGAGGGATTTCTGGCTCTTTTGATACTCCTTTGCAACCCAGCAAATGTAAGCTCGTCCGAATTGAGGATGGGATTTGGGTTTTGCCCTGTGCCCTTCGCGCCCACATGCGCCGGTGTCGATGCGGTTTACGGCGACAATGCGCGCGCTAAAGCGTGCCAGGAGGAGGTCACTCACTACGTCAATACAGTCGTAGCCTATCGCGCTTGCCTGCTACAAGAGATGGAAAGGGCGGTTCTCGAGACAAATAATATTCTGGATCGCTTCAAATGCGGAGTCGCGGCAAGACACCGCTGTCCAGCGCCGAAATAGGCAGTGTCGATGCAAGACCATAAGGGTCGTGAGAATTCGAAGATCTTTCGGCCGCGGTCGCCGCGATCATCTGGGGACCCTATAGAGAAGACTTCGATCGGCGTCGCGACAACTCTACGGGTTTGCGGAGGCTCAGCGAGCGCCTGCTCCGTACCGAGTCGACAGCTGATCCACACGCTCGACGTTGCGCCTAATCTGACAAAGCAGCTGCGCTTCGTAAAACGGCGTGCGCGGCCCGAATTCCAGCAAGGCTAACTGGCTGCATTCCTGCTCTCGCAGAGCGAGCCATTGAGCGTCTGCGTCCGCCATGGCTTTCGCAAAGACTCGCTGCAGGGACAAATTAACATTCTGCCGCTGATCCAGCGATGCGACGATCCGAGTCTCCGCCTCCTTTTCCATGAGGTTCGATAAATCGGCCGTGGAACGCAAACAAATCAGCCAACCGCGAGACGCCCTGTCGCAGCCTCCGAACGGATTTTCCTTCGTTGGCGGAGCGAACGATGTAGCACCCGCGCTTTGCTCGGAATCGCTGCGAGGATTTGGTTGGAATCGTTCTGGCGCAATCCGGCGTATGATGGACGGGCTCTCCTGAGCCAACGTGCCTTCCGCCAACATGTAGGCCATAAGAAGAATCGCGATGCGCATTTTCACTTGCAGCGCCCTTCCGACCGCTTATCGCTCGGCGCGCGTCTAGGATTCGCCCCGCAGAGTGAGCGTATCAGCATGAAAGCGCGAAATCGATATGCGTCTTCGCGCATGCCGACCTAGGGTCCGGACCCATAAAATAGTTGGCGCGGACAAACGCTTGTGATTCAAGGCTTCCGAAAGGAAGCTTCGATGAATCGGGACCGTTTCTGGCTTACGGACGAGCAGTTCTCAAAGATTGCGCCATATCTTCCGACCGACACGCGCGGTAAGGCGCGCGTAGATGATCGGCGGGTCATCAGCGGCATCGTTCATGTGCTGAAATCTGGGGGACGTTGGGTCGACGCGCCGCCCGATTATGGACCGAG
>Ga0302325_10006781_pt1 | contig 25630 bp, 25 predicted proteins | sample Palsa_T0_2_FD_201948 | JGI IMG/M metagenome (GOLD analysis project Ga0302325, IMG submission 201948) | Peat permafrost microbial communities from Stordalen Mire near Abisko, Sweden - Palsa_T0_2 | ecosystem: Environmental > Terrestrial > Soil > Palsa > Peat permafrost | place: Sweden: Abisko... | reverse complement strand
ACCCGCCGGCCCCCTCGACGCCGCCCGCGCACCGATTTCCGCCCCGGTGCCTGTTCTTTCATCGACCGTCACCGGCCAGATCGTCGGCAATCGGCGCAGCAGGATTTACGCATGGCCCGGATGCGGCACCTACGACATGATGGCGCCGCAGAACCGCGTCTTGTTCTCCAGCCGCGAAGCAGCCGAACAGCAAGGTTACCGTGCGGCACAAAATTGCCCCTGATAAACGCTTCGCAACCTCTTGCCTGGGCGATTGAAGCCGCGACTACTCGATAATCCAGGCTGATATGTGCCAGCTGCGGTACTTTATCTGTGCTTATTGTAACCGAAGCTGCCGGATTCCGGTCGCCCCCCTAATAATCTGTGCAAACCAAGGACACGCAGGGGTTGCGTTGGCTAATCGAATGACCTACTTTCCCAGTCGATGCTGGCTCGGGGGAGACGCTTACTCGGATATCCTCGCGCGCTGACCGGGATGCTTGTAGCCCTGGTCGCGACGGCCGCAGCGCTGTTCTTGTTTTTCCAGGCAAATTCGCAGACTTTCCGCTCTCCGCTCGACACGCTCAGCTCCCAACTCGACGCCGGCAAGGACGCTCCCGACACCGCCGAGCAGCCTGAATCCGTCGATCCCGCGCCTCCTTCGATCACCATCAGCACCACCCTCGACCGCACAGCGCCTATCGAAAGCTATCTGCGCGAATCCGGGATGGATCCCAGCGACGCGCGCCAGTGGGCGTCATACATCCAGCTGATCATCGCGAACCGCTACTTCCACAGCGGACATCCGCTGACGATATATAAGGATCCCGAGACCGGTGAGATGCGCGGTCTCAAGTACGATCTCGACGAGAAGACCACCGTCACTGCGGCCAGCCTCGGCGAAGGCGTCCTCAAAGCCACCGTCCAGCCCATCGAGTACTTCACGCGGCCCATCAAGCTGACCTTCGCTGTGAAGGACAACTTCATGCGCGCCGCCGCCGAGAACGGCATCCCCAAGCCGATCGTCGAGTCGCTGCAGGACGCTTTCTCTGACCGCCACGACCTCAACCTGCTAAGGCCGGGCTCCGCCGTCAAGCTCATCTATCAGGAGAAGGTCAGCCGCGACGGCTCGTACACCCTCGTCGGCGACGTGCAGGCCGCGCAAATCCGCTTTGGCAGCCGCACGCTGACCGCCATCGCCTTCGAGGACGAGCACGGCCGCTCTCATCTATATGATGAGAAGGGCCACGCCCTTGGTCCGCAGTCGCTGCGGTTCCCGCTCAACTTCGAATACATTTCCTCAGGCTTCACCTTCCATCGCTATCATCCGATCCTGCACGAGTACCGCCCGCACGTCGGTGTCGACCTCGTCGCCAAGTACGGCGAGCCGGTCAAGGCCGTCGCCGATGGCCAGGTGATCGCCGCGGGATGGGGCGGCGAGCTCGGCAACTGCATCCGCCTCCAGCATCAGCATGACATGGTCAGCATCTACGGCCACCTCTCCAGGATAAGTCCCGAGGTAAAGCAGGGCGCCTTTGTCCATATCGGTCAGGTCATTGGCAACGTCGGTTCGACCGGCCTCTCAACCGGGCCGCATCTCCATTTCGCGATGGAAAAGGACGGCGCCTTTGTTAATCCGCTGACCGAAAAGCTCGGCGAGAATCACGAAGTCTCCCCGCGGATGAAAGCGATCTTCGACGAGATCAAGGATCAGTACCAAACCGCGCTGGCCGAACTGCCCGACCTCGGCAGCCATTTCATCGCGGCTGAAGAGCGCAAGCCCGCAATCTCGAAGTTCGCCGACATGTATCACGTGACTCTCGATCACAGCCCGCTCAAGGGTGTGCATCTGCGAGGCCCGGGAATTTCAAGCAGCCGCCTGAACCGAACGCTCGGCTCCGAATCCGACAGCTCCCTATAATCCCCGCTCAAATCCTCACGTTTAGCCAGTCCTTGGGGATGAACTAGTTCAGCCTGCCAGCCGCGACCTTTGCGTGCTACTTGTGAAGGGTGGACAGTCCTCACTATTCCCCGCGTAGCCTCGAATCAGCAGCCGGCTCCAACCTCGGCTCGAAAACAATTTCTGACGGAACGAAGCTACCTCTGGTGGTAGACCTGTTCCACAACCACTACAGAGAGTATGAAATCGCGAGGCGTCGCATCTGATGCGCGAAAACTCCAAAACCGACTTCTTCCAGCCTCCCCGGCCGCGCGTCTTCGGCCATCGCGGCAGCGCCGGCACCCATCCCGAGAACACCCTCGAATCGTTTGCCGCCGCAGTCGCAGCCGGCGCCGACTACCTCGAATTCGACCTCCACATGACCCGCGACGGCGAAGTCGTCGTCAGTCATGACGATCAGCTCGATCGCAATTGCGGACGCGCCGGCGTAATCCGCGAAATGACTTACGCCGAGGTCGCCACCGCCGACGCCGGCCGGATGTTTACGCTCGACGGCGCGACGTTCCCGTTCCGCGGCAGGGGCATTCGCATACCCCGCCTCGCCGACGTGCTCGCCGCATTTCCACAACTGCGAATGATCGTCGAGTTCAAACAAATCGCGCCGAGCGTGGTCGCGCCGATGCTCGCGCTGCTCGATCGCGCCGGAATGCGCCGGCGCGTCCTCGCCGCCAGCGAGCATCAGGAACCGCTCGACGAGGTCCGCAAGCTGGCGCCGGAAATCCCGACCAACTTCTCCTACCTCGAGTCGGGCCTTTTCATCCAGGCGATGGGCACGCGCGACTCCCGCTATCGCCCGCCCGCCGACGCCGTCCAGATTCCGCGCAGCTACGAATCATGGCAGCTCGTCACGCCCGAAAGTGTCGACTTCGCCCATCGCCTCGGCCTCGAGGTGCATGTCTGGACTGTGAACGACGAAACCGAGATGCACGAACTGCTCGACATGGGCGTCGACGGCCTGATCAGCGACTACCCGGCTCGAGCCCTCGACCTGGTCCGCAAGCGCGCAGCGGCACGGCGCTGAATGCGCGCTCTTTCCAGTTTGGCGCGGGCTTTGTTACGATTCCGCCCGCTCGTTCCACGAAGCTTACGCGGGAGCAAAATGTTATGAAGCTCGACACCACTCTTTCGACCCGCAACTTGCGCGATGTACCCGCGGCGGCCCGCGCGGCTGAAGCCGCCGGCTTCGACGCCGTCTGGATTCCCGAAGCCGGCAGCGACGCCTTTCTTCCATGCGCGCTGGCTGCGGAACATACCAGGCGAATCAAGCTGGGCACCTCGGTTGCGATTGCGTTCCCGCGCAGTCCGATGATCACGGCTGGCATCGCATGGGATCTCGCCGGCCTCTCCGAAGGCCGTTTCATCCTCGGCCTCGGCACGCAGGTCAAGGGCCACATCGAGCGCCGCTACAGCACGAAATGGGAAGCGCCGGTGCCGCGCCTGCGCGAGTATCTGCAATCGCTGCGCGCAATTTTCAAATGCTGGTCCGAAGGCGGCTCCAGGCTTTCCTTCCAGGGCAAGTACTACAACTTCTCGCTGATGACGCCGTTCTTCACGCCCGCGCGCCACAACTTCCCCAAGGTGCCGATTCATATCGCGGGCGTGAACGAACATATCCTCCGGCTCGCGGGTGAGATGTGCGAAGGCCTGCATGCGCATCCGTTCAACTCGCCCAAGTACCTGCGCGAGTACGTGTTGCCCAACGTCGAGAAGGGTCTGCAGAAGGCCGGCCGCTCGCGCAAGGATTTCGAAATCCAGTCGACCGCGTTCGTGATCGTCGGCCGCAACCAGGACGAAATCAAAAAGAGCCGCGAAGCCGTCCGCCAGCAAATCTCCTTCTACGCTTCCACCCGCACCTACAAGGTCGTCCTCGACACTCACGGATGGGGCGACGTCGCGCAGCGCCTCAACGAGAAGGCGGCGAAGGGCGAATGGGTCGCGATGGCCAAAGAGATCACCGACGAGATGCTCGACGTCTACACGATCTCGGGCACCTTCGACGACATCGCCGACAAGGTGAAGGAGCGCTACGACGGCCTGCTCGACCGCGTCGCGTTTTACGTTCCCTATCGCGCGGGAACCGACGACGCCGAATGGGCCAGGCTCGCGAAACAATTCAATGGCTGAGTTTCGCCGTGGTCGTGATACATTGATTCGCCAACAAGGAGAAAACTTCCGATGACCAAGGCAATGTTGAAATCGATGGCAGTGATAGCAGCGGTGACGGCGCTGATGATTGCAGGTGCGAACCGAAACGCGATGGCGCAGGCCGCCGCCCCCGCGGCCGCAGCGGCGCCGGCCCCCGCGCCCGACCAGCCTGGCACCAGGAGTTTTACCATGGTTTCGGTCGAAGTGGATGGTGCGAAAATCTGGCTGCCCAGCGTGATCGCGGTCGATGAGGGCGACAAGGTCAAACTCACGCTCAAGAATTTAGTGCCAGGCGCAGAGAATACGCACGGCTTCACGATTCCGGCCTACAACATCGCGGAGGTGGTGACGCGCGGTGTGCCCAAGACGATCAGCTTTGTCGCCGACAAGCCCGGAGTCTTCCCATACTTTTGCCAGTTGCATGCCGCGCACGTCGGCGGTTCGCTTATCGTCGAACCCAAGAAGTAGCAGCCATGTATCACCGGGGACGGCGCGTTTGGCCTGCGCGTCCCCCGATGTCATCGGCGTCCGAAAGGGCTAGGCTTGATCGCGCATGCGCACGCTAGTCCTCTATGCGCGGTCGCCCCAATGGCGCGCGGTAGTCGAGCGCGCCGACGAGCTGATGGCGTCGCCGGATTTTCGAGTGCTCAAATCTGAAGGCCGCACGCGCGCGGGCTTCATCGAGGTCCCCGGCGCGGAGCCCGCGTTCATAAAGCGCGTCGAAGTTTCGTCATGGAGTCGCGGCATCATCGCGCGACTCCGCGGCTCCCGCGCAGCCCGCTCGCTGGCCGGCGCCGCAATGTTGAAAGAGCACGGCCTGGCGCATCCGGAACCGCTCGCGGCGATGGACTTCTACCGGGCGGGCGCGATTCGCGCGTCGTATCTCGTCAGCCGCGCGCTCGTCGATGCCGACTCGCTGAGCCGCTTCATGCTCGGTCCCGGGGAAATCAAGGGCCGCAACGTCCATCGCCGCAAACAGATTTCCGACACTGTCGCCGCGCAAATCCGGCGCCTCCACGAGTCGGGGCTGTATACCAACGACCTGCAGGAGACCAACATCATGGTCGAGGACAACCAGGCCGGCGGCTTCAACGTGTACTTCATCGACCTCGAGGATTTTCGCCGCGCCGGCAACGTCTCGTGGGATCGCCGGGTGCTCAACCTCGTGCATCTCGATCGCAGCATCGGCCGGTTTCTTTGTCGCGCAGCACGTCTCGACTTTCTTTACTCTTACCTGGGACACCGGCCGGACCGCGCAGCCGCGCGCAAGATGGTCGCCGAGGTGAAAGCGGCGCGCGAGTCGATCGATCGCCGCAAACGCCGCGGCTCGTCGGCACCCGAACGTGTCGTCGCGCCGCTTGCCGGAGGAGCGCCCTAGTGGCCTTCTCGATCCTCAGCCGCGAGTACGACCATCACACCGAGCAGGTCCATGCCGCCGGCGGAAGCTGGGTGCGCGACGTGATGCTCGGGCTCAACGACGGACTGGTCGCGTCGTTCGCTGTCACCTCGGGCGTCGCGGGCGCGTTCGTGAGCGGCAACGCGGCGATGATGGCGGGACTGTCGGAAATGCTCGGTGGCGCGGTCGCGATGGGCCTCGCGGCGTTCATCTCGGCGCGCTCGCAAATCGAATTCTATCAAAGCGAGATTCAGCGCGAGCGCGAAGAAATCCGCCGATGGCCCGACCGCGAGCGCGAAGAAATCAGCGCCATCTACCGCATGAAGGGATTCGGCGGGCCGCTGCTCGATCAGATCGTTGCGCACATCACGTCCGACCCGGAGCGATGGAGCAACGTCATGATGCGCGAAGAGTTGGGCTTCAACGCCGAATCATTCGACAGCCCCGGCCGCTCCGCGGCAGCGGTCGGCCTGTCGTATCTCTCGGGCGCGGCAGTACCGGTCTGGGCGTACCTTTTTTTCGAACCGGGCGAGGCTCTGAAAGTATCCGCCATCTCGACCGTCGCCGTGCTGTTCGCAGTCGGCGCGCTGAAGACAATCATCACCAGCCGCTCATGGTGGCGCAGCGGACTCGAAAGCATGTTCATCGGAGTGGCAGCAGCGGGAGCAACATATATCGCCGGCCGCCTGTTTGCCGCGCGCTGAATCGCGGCGCGCGCGCGTCAGGCCTCAACGAGAATGTCGTCGCCGTCAGCCTTCACCGCGTAGCACCCCAGCTTGATGCTCGCGTCATCGAGATTCGCGCCCGTCGTGATGTCGTACTCCCATCCGTGCCACGGACAGGTAACGGTGGTGCCCTCAAGTTCGCCCTCGGCCAGCGGACCGCCGCGATGCTTGCATGCGTTGTCGATCGCGAAGAACTTCCCGCCCGCGTTGAACAGCGCTATCTGTTTGCCGCCGGCCTCGACCAGTTTGGCGCTGCCCTCGGGCAGGTCCGCCACCTTCGCAACTTTGATGAAGCTTGCCATCCGCGATTCGCCTCCGCTCAGGTCGTATATTCCGCGTTGATTCGCACGTAATCGTAGCTCAGGTCGCAAGTGAGAATAGTGGCCGTCGATTTTCCGAGCCGCAAGTCGAGTCGTACTGCGAACTCGTGTTCCTTCATCGCAGTGCCCGCAGCGGGAAGAGCTTCGGTCAGCAACCGGCCGCTCGCCGCAACTTTCACTCCACCGATCCAGAGTACCAGCTTGTCGGATTCGACATACGCGCCCGACGATCCAGCAGCCATCAGGATACGGCCGACGTTGGGATCGCATCCGAAGAATGCGGTCTTGACCAGCGGTGAGTTCGCGATTTGCCGGGCCGCGCGTTCCGCATCAGCGTGATTGCGAGCGCCTCGCACCTCGACCGTTACGAGCTTGGTCGCGCCCTCGCCATCGCGCACCAGCTCACGCGCGAGTGCCGCCGAAACTTCCTCGACCGCGCTATCGAACACGGACTGGTCGCGCGCGCCAAACACCCGGTTTTCAGCCGCGCCCCCCGCCATAATGATAACTGTGTCATTAGTTGACATGTCGCCGTCAACGGTAATCGCGTTGAAGCTCGTCGGCAGCGCGGCCTTGAGCGATCGCCTGAGCGCCGCCGTACTGATCGCGGCGTCGGTCACGAGATACCCGAGCATCGTCGCCATCTTCGGCGAGATCATCCCGACACCCTTCACCGCGCCCGCCAGCGTGATCGTAGCGCCGCCCGCCTTGAACGAGGTCGAAGCCGTCTTGGGTCGCGTGTCAGTCGTCATGATTGCTTGGGAGAAATCAGCGAGCCCATCTTCGCGCAGCGCACCAACGGCCACCGCAGCGCCGCTTTTGAACTTATCCAAATCGTAAAGATGCCCGATTACGCCGGTCGACGACGGGACGACCAGATCCGGCGAGCATCCGAGAAGGCCTGCAACGTACGCGCTCGAGTCGCGCGCAAGCTGCATCCCAGGCTTGCCGGTGAAGCTGTTGGCGCATCCCGAGTTCGCGACAACCGCCTGCAAACGGCCAGACTTGACGCGATCAGCCGTCACGTAGACCGGCGCTGCTTTCACGCGATTTGCGCTGAACACCGCGGCTGCGGCGGCCGGACGATCGGCGGCGATGATGCCCAGATCCAGCGCGCCCTCTTTGGTCTTCAATCCAGCGGCGACTCCGGCGAATCGAAATCCGCGCACAGCGGCGGGTTCGAGAACGACTTTCATCTGGATGCGAATCCTCCGTCCGCCGAACTACAGGGGAGTCTGCTGCGACGCGCGATGCGCGTCACTTGCCGTGGCAGCGTTTATATTTCTTGCCCGAACCGCACGGGCATGGATCGTTGCGGCCGACCTTGTCGGCTTCACGTTTGGCCGGCGCCGCCGCTTCGGCTTCGGTCTCGCCGCCGTGGCTCATGACGACGCGCTGCGGCTTGGGCTGCTGAATCTGCTCGACGTCCTGCTGGCGCTGCACCTGGACGGAATAGACTTTCTCGACCACGTCCTGCTGCATCACCGCCATCAGCGCCTCGAACATCGTGAATCCTTCTTTTTGATATTCGACGAGCGGATTCACCTGCGCATAGCCGCGCAGCCCGATTCCTTCCTTCAGATGATCCATCGCGAGCAGATGGTCTTTCCACAGCGCGTCGAGCGTCTGCAACATCACGATCTTTTCGATCTGGCGCATCACCGGCTCGGTGAACTCCGCTTCGCGCTGATCGTAGAGCTGATGCACGCGCTCGGTCGCAATCTCGATAAAGTCGTCGGTGCCGTGCAGCGGCTTGCCGTCGATTTCGGTCTGCGCGCTGAAGGCGGGGCGGAACTTGAACTGCTTGAAGAACGCGTCGTCGATCGCTTTCCAGTCCCATTCCGCCGGATCGATCTCGTTGTTGGCGTGCGCGGCCGCGATCTCCTCGATGAGCGCGTCGCACATGTCGAGCACGTCAGCCTTGAGCGACGCGCCGCTGAGCAGTTCGCGCCGGCGATGGTACACCACTTCGCGCTGCTTGTTCATGACGTCGTCGTATTCGAGCAGATGTTTGCGGATGTCGAAGTTGTGCGACTCGACTTTCTTCTGCGCGTTCTCGATGGCCTTCGAGATCCATCGATGCTCGATGGGCTCGTTGTCCTCCATCCCGATGCGTCCCATCAGGCCCTTCAACCGGTCGGCGCCGAAGATGCGCAGCAGGTCGTCTTCGAGCGACATGTAAAACCGCGACGAGCCCGGGTCGCCCTGGCGTCCCGAACGGCCGCGCAGCTGATTGTCGATGCGACGCGATTCGTGGCGCTCGGTGCCGAGGATGTGCAGGCCGCCGGCCTCGAGCACCTTCTCGCGCTCGGCCTTGCATTGATCGGTGTACTTCGCGAGGGCCGCCTGGAAATTCGGATCGGCGGGGTCCTTGGTGCCGGCCTCCGCCGCCGCCATGAACTCGGGATTTCCGCCGAGCACGATATCGGTGCCGCGGCCCGCCATGTTGGTCGAAATGGTCACACCGCCGAAGCGACCCGCCTGCGCGACGATTTCCGCTTCGCGCTCATGGTTCTTGGCGTTCAGCACGGAATGTTTGACGGCGGTTTTCTTCAGCTTGTCGGCGACGCGCTCGGACTTTTCGATAGACACTGTGCCGACCAGCACCGGCTGACCGCGCTCGTGACAGTCGCGGATCTCTTCGATAACGGCGTCGAACTTTTCGTCTTCGGTTTTGTAAACGACGTCGTGATTGTCGATGCGGATCATCGGCTGATTGGTCGGAATGACGACCACGTCGAGGCCGTAGATTTCCTTGAACTCGACCGCTTCCGTATCGGCCGTGCCGGTCATGCCCGACAGCTTTTTGTACATGCGGAAGTAGTTCTGAAACGTGATGGTCGCGAGCGTCTGGTTCTCCGATTCGATCTTGACGTTCTCTTTCGCCTCGACCGCCTGGTGCAGCCCGTCGCTCCATCGCCGGCCCGGCATCAGGCGTCCGGTAAATTCATCGACGATGATCACCTCGCCGTCCTTGACCACGTAATCGACGTCGCGCTTGAACAGCGTGTGCGCGCGCAGTCCCTGGTTCGCGTGATGCAACAGCAGGATGTTGCGCGGGTCGTACAGGTTCTCGACGCCGAGCAGTTGCTCGACGCGCGTCACGCCGTCTTCGGTAAGCGCGACGGTGCGCATCTTCTCGTCGATGGTGTAGTGATCTTCGGCCTTGAGCCGTGGGATGACGCGGTCGACGACGTAGTAGGTGTCGGTGGATTCTTCGGAGGCGCCGGAGATAATCAGCGGCGTGCGCGCCTCGTCGATGAGAATCGAGTCGACTTCGTCCACGATCGCGAAGTTGTGCTCGCGCTGGACGTAGTCCTCGATGTTGAATTTCATGTTGTCGCGCAGGTAGTCGAAGCCGAACTCGTTGTTCTGGCCGTAAGTGATGTCGGCGCGGTAGGCGATTTTGCGTTCCTGGTCGGTCACGCCGTGGACGACGACGCCGACGGTCAGGCCGAGGAAATTGTAAATGCGCCCCATCCATTCTGAGTCGCGCCGGGCGAGGTAATCGTTGACGGTGACGACGTGCACACCGCGCCCGGTCAGGGCGTTGAGCACGGCGGGGAGAGTGGCGACAAGAGTCTTGCCCTCGCCGGTTTTCATTTCGGCGATTCGCCCCTGATGCAGGATCATCCCGCCGATCATCTGCACGTCGAAATGACGCTGGCCGATGGTCCGCTTGGAGGCCTCGCGCACGACGGCGAAGACTTGCGGCAGGATTTCGAGCATCGCCTCGTCGCGCTGCTCGCGTTCCTCGATCGCGCCGAGCTTCGCCTTCCATTCGACGATCCTGGCGCGCAGCTCGTCATCGCTCAGCGCCGAGATCTCGGGTTCGAGCCGGTTGATCTCGTCCACGTCGGGACGGAGCCGTTTGATTTCGCGTTCGTTCTTCGAGCCGAAGATTTTGCGCGCGACGAGAGAAAAAGCTGAAGCCATCTTATATGAGCGAGTTACGCGGCAAGTTTGAAGTTAGATTCCGGGCGCATCTCGGCGATCCGGTGCGCAAGTATAATTGTAATCATCTTATCCTGAAATCGCCCGACACAAGAGAGGGACAAGCAGTGCGATCCGGCCTCTCCCTATCAGGGAGAGGCCGACGCGAGACCTTGAGAGTCGGGTGAGGGTCCAAATTCCAAGTTCTTCAGACATCTTTATACGCGGACCCTCACCCGCGCCGAAGCGCGGCCTCTCCCTGACAGGGAGAGGCGAGAAAGGAAATGCTAGCGCTCGATTCGGACGGCTGATTCGACCTGGGGGCCGAGGAAGCGGCGGCCGACGCGGACGAAACGGTCGGGTGTCTCGGTGACGAAGAAACTTTGACTGCCGTCGCCGCCGCGACGCGCCAGCCTGAGCGTCCGCAGACGGCCGTGCACGTCGGCCGCAGTGGCCGTAGCGGAGTCGACGATTTTCACGCGCGGGCCGAGGATTCTCGCGAACATTTCGCGCAGCAGCGGGTAATGGGTGCATCCCAGCAGCAGCGTGTCGATGCCGCTCTGCTTCAGACTTTCGAGATAGTGCGCCACGGTCAGCGCCGCGACCTCATTGTCGGTCCATCCTTCCTCGGCCAGCGGCACCAGCAGCGGGCATGCGCGCGTGTAGATTTCCGCGCGCGGGCTGAGCCGCTGAATGGCGCGGGTGTACGCGCCAGACGCGATCGTCGCCTCGGTGCCGATCACGCCAATCTTGCCGCTGCGCGAGGCCGTCGCCGCGGCGCGCGCCCCCGGCTCGATCACGCCGATGACGGGAACCATCGTGTCCGACGCGATCGAGTCGAGGGCAACCGCGCTCGAAGTGTTGCACGCGACTACCAGCATTTTGATTCCCTTGGCGAGCAGGAAGCTGGTGTTCTCTTTCGAGTAGCGAACGATGACCTCGTTGGATTTCGTGCCGTAGGGAAGCCGCGCAGTATCGCCGAGATAGATGAAGTCTTCCCCGGGCAGCGCGGCGGTCAGCGCCTTCAACACGGTAAGGCCGCCGATACCGGAATCGAAGACACCGATAGGCCGGTCAATCGAAGACGCGATCGAGTTTGAGCGCGAGATGGATCTCTTTCGGGTCGGCATCTTAGCTGCGCGCGAGGCGCTCGCCGATTGTAGCCGGTCGCACTGGCGCTGCGCCAAAGACGTGTTGATGGATGCTGGCGGGTTCCATACACAGGTAGGCGGGGATTTCGGCACCAGCTTTTTTGAAACGCTCGGCGAGCGTGCGGTAAAGACTCAAGCGCAATGGCGTGAAGGTGCGGAAACGGCCGTCGGCCGTGAGCACGTCCTCGCCGCATAGCATCGGATCGGCGGGAAACCGGTCGCGCGCGGCGCCGCGGAGACGCGGCGTCATCCGCAGACCGCCCATACTGATGAAGGAGATTTGTTTTGCCGGAACGATGTCGAGCAGTTCGTCGATCAATGCGATGTAATCGCGCTCGGCGCCGGGATAGGCAATCAGCGGATCGAAATGAAACGCGACGCGATAGCCGGCGTCGAGCACGGCGCGCGCCGCCGCGATTCGCGCAGTGGGCGAGGCAGTGAGATGCTCCGAGCTTCGATAGACGGCATCCGGCGACAGAGTCCACGACACGAGGACGCGTCCGCGCGGATCGATCGCGAGAAGATTTTCAATCTCGTCGGTTTTGGTCTTCAGTTCGAGCGCCAGGTTCTCACGCGCGGCAAAGAACTCGATCAGATCGCGGCTGATCCCGGTGATCGAATCGAACGCCAGCGAATCCGCCAGCTCTCCCGTGCCGACGCGGAAGCTGCGGCCGTGAGCATTGGCGATGAGCCGGTCAAGTTCGTCGAACGAATCGGTGAAGTTCGCATAGACCTGGAAGGCCGGATTGTCGGCGAGATATTCCTGCAGAAAACAGTACGAGCAATCCATCGGGCAGTTCGACGCGAGCGTCAGGACGAGATAACCGCAGCAGGCGAACTTCGAGGAGCCGGCAGGACAGGGCATCAGGAAGGGAGTTTTGCGGCGCGCAATCACAAGGCGGCGCTTGCCGTCGCCGAACGGATCGGACGCGCCGGCCCGAGGACGAGACACCTCGCGCGCATCGGCGACGTGCGTCACCGGCACATCGGGCGGAAGCGAGCGCATGACGCGAGCTGCCAGTGCGGAGTCGGCGCATCCCTGCTCGACAAACACGGCGTCGAGAGCGAACTTCATATTTTGCCGCCGAGCATTTCGATAATCCGCGTCAGTCCCGTTTGCTTTTGTCCCAGCACCTCGAGCAGCTGCGCCAGCTCGGCGGCGCTGCGCACGCGAAGCGAAACCGTGAGCTCATCAGAGCCGAGGTCGGTGGGCAAGTCCAGTGAAATACTGCGCGGCAGTTTCAGCGCCGACACTTCAGCGCGCAGTTGCTCTTGCATTTTCCTGAGCCGCGGATAGCGGAGCGTGCGGAGCGCTTGCAGCATCGCGGTCGCGCGCGATGGCGCAGAACCGGGAGCCTTGGCGATGCGCCGCAGCTCGGGGCGGTCGAGAATGGCGGCAATCGTGACATGATCGCGCACCGCAATCTCGTCGAGGGTGTCGAGCGCCGTCACCAGCTGACCGGTGCGAAGCCGGAGCGCGCGGGCGATGTCGAAGAATGCGGCGCGCGACGGCGAATCCATCGCGAGCCAATGCTTAAGGTGGCTGGGGGGCAGTCGCCGCTCGGCGGCCAGATCGCGAATCTGCGCGTCAATGTCGTCAGCATTCATGGGAGATTTCGCGAAGCATCGAACGCATAGACTTTATCGCGCATCCGATTTCGGGAGTTGCGCCAGTTTGCCAACCGGGTGCCCGATCGGCGACCCATTCATATAGTTGTGCCGCATCACTGTTGCCGCGACGTTGAAGGCCGCCTGCGTAGATGCGGCATTTCTCGGTGAGCACTTCGATGGTCGAGGTTCGTCGCGCCGAGGACACCCGATCGTCCGTCAGCAATTTCGTAAGTGCGAGAATACGGAAGCGATCGATCGCAGGTGTCGTCGCCGAGGTTTGATCGGGACGCCCGCCGCGGCGCGTCACCAGCGGCTCGTCCAGCAGGCCCACTTCGTGGTCGATGAGAATGCGCAGCCACAGATCGTAATCCTCCGCCGCGGCCATCATCTCGTCGAAGCCGCCGATCGAGCGAAAGAGACTTGCGCGGATCATCGTGGCGGACATACTGATGAGGCAGGTGCGGAGCGAGTCGACGAAAATATCACCGGCGCGTTTGTGATGGCGGACCCCGGGATTCACGCGCCGTCCATTGCGAATCCAGAGTTCGTTGGTTTGCGAGGTGGCGCAGGCGGGATTCGCGCGCATGAACGCGAGCTGACGTTCGAGCTTGTCGGGCAACCAGAGATCGTCGGAATCGAGAAACGCTACGAGCGGCGCATGCGCAATCGCGACGCCGCGATTTCGCGCCGCAGCAGGACCACTATGCGCGATGCGGTCGAAGCGAATCGGTTTGCCAAGGCGCTCCAGATGCGCCGCGGTCTCGTCGGTCGAGCCGTCGTCGATGACGATCAACTCGAACGCGCGGAACGATTGCACGAGCACGGAATCGATCGCCTCGAGCAGCATCGCACATCGATTGTACGTCGGGATGACTACCGAGACTTCGGGAATCATTGCGCCTCTGAGCGTTTGACGGCGGCGGTGCGATCGACGGCGAGGATGCGGCGGCGGAGGTCGTCGATGCCCTCGCCGGAAGTTGCCGAGACGAAGATGGGCGGCACGCGCATCGGGTCGAAACGCTTCAGCGCGGCGGCGCGTTCGGAGCGGCGAAGCTTATCGCATTTGGTGGCGACCGGAATCACTTCGATGCCGCGCTGCTCAGCCATCGCCGCCAGGTCGAGTTCATCTTGCTGCGGACCGCGGCGGCAATCGATCAGAATTGCGATGGCGGCGAGATTGGCGCGGCCGTGGATATACTCATGCATCATCGAGGCGATTTTTGCCGCGTCGTCGTGACTCATTTTCGCGTAGCCGAAGCCGGGCAGGTCGCATAGCGCGAGCGCGTCGTTGAGCGAGAAGAAGTTGAGGCATCGCGTGCGGCCGGGAGTCTTGCTGGTGCGCGCGAGGCCTTTGGTTCCGGCGAGCGCGTTGAGCAGCGAGCTCTTGCCGACGTTGGAGCGGCCGGCGAGCGCGACTTCCGCGCGCTTCCATCGCGGGCATCCGTCGAGGGCGAAGGCGGACGCTACGAATTCGGTGGCGAAGGGAATCATCAGCCGGCGAGCTCGATGCGCGGCGGCGTGACGTTGGTAGCCTGAGAATCGAGGCGGGCGAGCTCGGCGGTGAGCGCGCTGCGAAATTCGCGGAGCTTGATGCCGCGATGGCGGTCGGGATAGGGCGCGAGAAATTTCAGCGCGGCGCGCAGATGCAGTCGAGCGCTCGACAGCTCGCCGTCGCCGAGCTTGTGATTCGCGACCGAAGCGCGCAGCAGGCCGAGATAGAAATCCCAGTCGGCGGTGTCGTCATCGAGCATGTTCATCGCATCTTCCATCGCTTCGTGCGCTTCGAAAAACTCGCCGCGATTGAACAGCTCGACGCCGAGAGCGAGCTGGGCGTCGATTTCGTTCATCGTGATAGCCAGGCTGGACACGGCGGTCGGCCGCTCAAGGGTTGTCGTCGCTGCCACTATCGTCGGGGGGCTTGATGTTGAGCTGGCGATTCAAGGTCTCGAGCTCGGCGACGAAGATGCTGCGGATGACCTGCTGAATGACGCCGTCGGGAACGGGAAGTGGCTGCAGCATATGGGTATTCTGATGGTAGTCGATAAACGTGCCCGCGCCTTCGTCGGTCAGCTGATAGACGCCCTGCGTATCCAGCAGCGGATTGTTGACGCTGGTGTAGACGATCTTTTTATCATCGGGGAAGTATTCGAAAGCGAGCTCGGTGGTGATCGTTTGTCCACCCGGCCCCGCGATATCCATGTCGACGGTCTTTTTGTTCCCGCTCTGCGAAACGATGCGCACCGCCTTGACCTGATCGCTGCGAGTATTTTCGACGTTGCGAATCGCGTCGAAGACGGTCTGCTCGGGAGCCGGGATGCGCGCGGTGAAGTCGGCCTTCCAGACGTCACCGTCATGCGTGATTTCTTCCGTCAGCATGCCGGCCTGGCGCGCGCGACGCAGTTCGTAGTAGTGCAGCCCGACGACCGCGACGATCGCGAGTACAATCAAACCACCCAGGATCTTTAGTGCCGTCTTCATCGAGGAATCAATTTCACCTCAGCGTTCGAAAGTACCGGCGAATTCCGCGGTCGCCAGCACATGACCTTGCATCGCGGACTGAATCGCGTCGGCCCGCGCATTGTCAACCGCGGGCAACGCCAAGTCCAACGCGAACAAACGAAAACGGTAGTGATGCGTTTTTCCCGGCGGCGGACACGGTCCATTGTACCCGTAATGGCCGAAGCCGTTGATTCCATTCGAGCCGCCACCTGGAATTTCCACGGTTTGTGGAATGCCTGTGGGCAACGATGTTGTATGAGCAGAAATATTGAACGCTATCCAATGAATAAAAGTTCCACCTGGAGCGTCGGGATCTTCAACGATCAACGAATATGATTTGGTCGCGGGTGGCGCACCGTTCCAAGCGAGTGCGGGCGAGCGGTCGGCGCCAGTACAGGCATAGTCGTTGCCAATGGAGGCTCCGGGGGTGATATCGGAGCTGGTGAGTGAGAGCTGGGCGCGAGCTGGGCGGGCGGAGGCAAGGCAAATCAAAAGACAGATTAGCCCAATTGGAATTCGATTCAGATTTAGCATATTTATGATCACTTCAAGGCGAATTTTTGCAGTTTTGCGCTTCTAGGTGCATTTAGTATCGAAATCCGTGCATAGGGGTGTGACTTCAGTTTATAGAAATGGAAGGAAAGAGCGAAAATTATCAGAAATCCCCTTAGATTGCTCTTGACCCCCGCCGATGATTTTGAGACTTTCAAAGAGACTCATGGTGGGCGTAAGGGCGGATGAACCATCATTTGAACGATGCGAAAAAGAGCATCAAATCCAGGCAGTAGGCGGCAGACGGGGCTTACGTTACCGGGAGATATCATGGCCAATGAAGCGAAGTATAGCTTGCCGCGCGTGATGACGGTCAAGGAATTGTCCGAATACCTGCGCGTGCATCCATCAACAATCTACAAACTGTTGCGTCGCGGAGAGCTTCCGGGCTTTCGTATCGGCACGGACTGGCGTTTTAACGCCGAGGTGATCGATCGATGGTGCCTGGAGCGCAACATGAAGGGTCCCGAAGGCGGGCCCTCCAGTCAGAACTGACGCGCACGATCAATTGATCGTCGGCGCAGACGTCGACAGCATAATTTCGGAGTCGATTTGAGATCGCGCGCCTTAATCGGCGCGCGCTTTCATATCGACGTTGTGATTCGTGTTGCGCCACGCCCTTGACCCGGGCACCTGCACTGCCTCACCATACCGATCGTTCAGATGATATCTCCCGTTCGCAAGAATGCGGTGCCGGCTCCGCGGCAGCCGCGCCGGCGCGGCTCGCTCGACCAGGTGTTGATCGACGCGGCGATGGATCTGTTCGCGTCATACGGATATCGCGGCACCTCGCTGGCGCGAATCGCGCGCGCGGCGGGCGTCACCAAGGGCGCGCTGTATTGGCATTTCGCCGACAAGGAAGAATTCTTTATTGCGGTCGTAGCCAAGGTGCTTGGTGAATGGGAGCTGGCGTTCGAGAAATCCGCGCACGCGACCAACGCGGCCGAGTTCCGCGCGGAGTTCAGCCGCATGTTCGACACCGTGGCGGCGCTCAATGAAAAGAATCCGTGGGTCAGCCGGCTGCTGCTGATCATCGCGCTCGAATCGCACAAGATCGGGCCGCGCGTACTGCGCTCGATGCGCAAGGCGAACCTGCACGGCATCGAGAGCTTTCGCGATCTCGTCGAGCGTGGACAGCGGCTCGGGATTTTTGACCCCGAGATCGATCCGGCCGCGGCCGCGACGCAAATTTTTTCGAGCTACTTGGGACTCGCGATGCTCTGGTATCTGCACGGACCGCGCTTCGATCTTCGCCGATCGCTGCGGCGGCAGGGACGCGAGTTTCTGCGGCAGTGGAGCATCGCGAAATGAAGGCGGGGCTCATCTACGAGATCGAATCGGTCAAGCCGCATGCGCCCGATCATGAGTACCGCGTGTTCTGGGAAACGATGGAGCAGATCGAGCTGGCTGATAGACTCGGCTTCGATTCGGTGTGGACCGTCGAGCATCATTTCCTGAACGAGTTTTCGTACTCCTCGGCGCCGGAGGTTTTTCTTGCGTGTGTCACGCAGCGCACCAGGCAGATTCGCGTCGGGCACGGTGTCGTGGTGTTGCCGTTCAGTCATCCGGTGCACGTCGCGGAGCGGATTGCGGTGCTCGATATCATGTCGAACGGGCGCGTCGAATTCGGTACCGGGCGCGCGACCACGATGGACGAGCTGCTTGGCTTTGGGGTGCGTCCCGAAGACACGCGGCCGCGATGGGCCGAGGCGGTCGAGGCGATCCCGCGGATGTGGCGCGAGGATCCGTTCACGATGCATGGCAAGTACTGGACCGTCGATCCGCCCGTCTCGGTGATCCCCAAGCCGATTCAGAAACCGCATCCGCCCATGTGGGTGGCCGCTACGAATCCCACAACGTTCGAGCTGGCCGCGGCGCGCGGACTCGGCGTGCTGTGCTTCACGCTCGGCGTCGAGCTGGAGCAAGTTTCGGAGCGAATCAACATTTATCGGAATGCCATTAAAAGCGCGCAGCCGGTCGGGCAGACGATTAACAACCAGGTCTCGATGAACATCATGGGTGTCATCGGCGACGACCCCTACGAGTGCGAGCATCGCGCGCGTGAAGCCGTGTTGTGGTACGTGCGCAAGGGTTTCGAGCTCGTGTCGAGCGTCGCGGCGGCGAGCCAGAGCGATGAGTCGTACAAGTATCTGAAGACCGCGTCGAAGTTTGATCCAGCCAAGTTCACGCTCGATTACTACGACTTCCTCAAAGACGGCGATTTGATCGCAGTCGGTGGGGCGGACGAGGCGGTGCGCGTGGCGCGGCGCTACCAGGAGCTCGGTGCCGACCAGGTTTTGTTTTTTCTGCAGTACGGTGGTATTCCGCACGACCACATCATGCGGTCGATCGAGCTTATCGGCCGTGACGCGCTGGGCGAGATTCATTCATGGCAGACGCCGGGCGCAATCACTCCCGCAGAGCCCGCCGCGCGACCGGCCGCAGCCCACGCCTGAGGAACGAACCGACCAGGGAGGAACGAGTCGATGGAATTTGCGCTGCAGTACGAGATTCAACGGAGCCGTCCGCATTACCCCGGCTTCATGTACGACATCTACCATCAGGCGACCGAGCAGGTGAAACTTGCGGACCGCCTCGGCTATCACTCGGTGTGGACCGTCGAGCATCACTTTCTCAGCGAGTGGTCGTACTCGTCGGCGCCCGAAGTCTGGTACGGCGCGCTCAGCCAGGTGACGAGCAGGATTCGGCTCGGTCACGGCATCTGCCTGCTGCCGATTCCGTTCAACCATCCCGTGCGCGTGGCCGAGCGAATCGCGGTGCTCGACATCATGTCGAACGGCCGCGTCGAGTTCGGCTCCGGCCGATCGATCACGGAGCAGGAACTTGGCGGCTTCCAGGTCAACCCGGAAGATTCGCGCGCGATGTGGGAAGAGGCGGTCGCGGCAATCCCGAAAATGTGGACGCAGGAGACCTTCAGCCACGACGGCAAGTTCTTCAAGATGCCGGAGCGCGAGGTGATACCGAAACCGATTCAGAAGCCGCACCCGCCGATGTGGGTGGCGGCGACACAGCCGTCGACCTGGGAAATCGCGGGCCAGAAGGGAATCGGCGCGCTCGGGTTTGGGATTTCGGAGCCGGGGATGCTCGACAAGCTGATTGCGATTTACAAGAAAGCGATCAGCACGTGCGAGCCGGTGGGCGCGTTCGTGAATGATCGCACAGCCGCGGCGACGGTCTGCGTATGCGCGCCGACACGCGAGGAAGCAAAGTTTATCGCGAAGGACGCGATCGATTTCACTACGCGCAAAGCCGCTGAACTGTTCACGCCTTTCGCCAAGCAGGAAGTGAAGGGCTACGAGTACTACAAGAAGATGGCGGAGCAGGCGGTCGCGATCGGCGACTACCGGCTCTCGATGGCGGATCTGGAGAAACGAATCGCGGCGGGCGCCGTGATGGTCGGAGATCCGGAGGACTGCCTGAAGGTCGCGAAGATTTACGAATCAGCAGGAATCGATTTGCTCCTGATGCTGGTGCAGGTAGGCGCAATCCCGCACGACAAGGTAATGCAGACAGTAGATCTAATCGGCAAACACGTAATGCCGAAACTAAGTGCCAGCTCAAAGGCGTATCAGGTGGAGTCCGCAGCAGCTGCTGCAGGCGCGCGATGAGTTGATTTCTGGTACCTCGCCCGAGAGTTAGGGTGCTGCGTCCTGCGCCTCTTCTTCCGCGCCTCCGGCGCGGCTGAGAGTGCAGTTTTCACAGAAGCGGCCGACCGTTCGACCACAGGGTCTAAGGTCTATGATCGATTCCTGGGAAAAGGTGGTCTACTTCGGTTGAGAGGATGAGTTGTCTCATCGCCGTGCGACCGTTTGTATCAAACCACTTGGATAGGAAGCCAACTATGCCACCAAGCGAGCAGTGAAAGATGTGGAGCGAAGGCCGACCCATCCCGGCGCTCTCCTGCGCGAGGACGTCCTTCCCACGCTCGGCCTCCCGGTTAGCGAGGCAGCGCGGCAGCTGGGCGTAACGCGGCAGACGCTTAATCGGATTATGGCCGAGAAGGTATCGGTTACGCCCGAGATGGCCGCGCGCCTCGGGCGGTTCTGCGGCAATGGACCTGGACTGTGGCTGCGGATGCAGCAAGCTTGTGATCTCTGGCGCGCCGAGCGCGAACTCCGCTCCAAACTTGAACAAATCCCGGTTCACAGAACGTCCTCCGCAGCTTGAGTGCCAACGGAACAGCAATAGCGGCGACGTGAAAAAGCAGAGGACCGGCTTGAGCTATCTTCGTGAGCCGGGGGCTGGTCTTGGATCCACTATCTGGCGGCCGGTTGGGCGTACCTCCAGCGAGCAGCCGAATAGTGAGTCGTCGCGCACGAGGCTTACTACCGCATCGGCGATTTCTTCGGGCTGAATTATCTTCGACGGTACCCAGCTCTTTATGCCATGTTTCGCCGCCGCCTCGATTCCCTTGCGCACCAGTGGAGTATCGACGATTCCGGGGCAGATGCAGTTGACGCGGATTTTGCGTTCCGCTTCCCACGATGCGAGCGAGTGCGTGAAGTTCACGACTCCGCCTTTTGCGGCGCCGTAAACCGCGTCCTGGCGATGGGGATACAGGCCCGCCATCGAGGCTGTGTTGATGATGACGCCGCCGCCGTTCTTTTGCATCAGCGGAGCCGCGAGGCCGGTGCCGAGTATTACGGCCTGCAAGTCAATCTCGATCACCAGGTGCCATCGCTCGGGCGGTGCGTCGGGAAAGCCTGGTGCGCCGACGGCGATGCCGGCGTTGTTGTGCAGGATGTCGAGACGACCGAACTTCGAGACGGCGGTGTCGAGCATCAGGCGCGCGTCCTCGAGCTTCGCTACATTCGCCTTCACGAAAACTGCGCGGCCGCCCGCGCTCTCGATGCGTTTGACGGTCTCCGCGCCGCCGGCCTCTTCTAGGTCTGCGACCACGATCGCCGCGCCTTCGCGCGCGAGTCGCTCCGCCGTTGCACGCCCGATTCCCGATGAGCCGCCGGTGATGACGCCGACCTTTCCTTTAATTTCCATCGCACGATCCTCCGTCTGAATTGCAGTCGATATCTAACCGACACTCCCGACCAGCACGCCGACTATCAAACCCGCGAGCACGTACGCCGTCAACGCAACGTAGGTATAGTCGCGTTCCCTGATAAAGAGCATGAAGCAGAAGGCGACGCGCGCCAGCGGGACGAGTGTCAGCACGAACAGCCCGATCGTCAAAACCGCGTGGGGATTGCCGGCACGAACCCTGTCGTACAGCAGGCCGAATTTTTCCTTGCCGAGCAGCTGGCCATGCTGAACCGCCTGGTACCGCTGGACGTAGTAATCGGGTGCGAAAGTGTAATCGAGAATGAGACCGACGATGAGGAAAATCATCGCGGCGATCAGAATCGATCGCAGCAGGATCGGCGTCCATTCCCTGAGGATGCGGTTTTCTTCCAGTTGTGACATCGCCTAGATTCCCGACAGCGCGCGCCATCCCATCTCGGCCGCGATCAGCACAAGGATTATCACGAATACTGTCCTGAGCGCCTCGACCTTTAGATGCGGTAAGAGGCGGCTGCCGGTGAGTGCGCCCGCGGTGACGCCGATCGCCACCGGTGCTGCGATAGTCGTCGCGACATCGCCGCGCGCCAGGAACACGAGGGCGCCCGCGCCGGCGGTGACGCCAATCATGAAGTTGCTCGTCGCGCTCGAAACCTTTAGCGGCAGGTGCATTATGTAATCCATCGCCATCACCTTCAACGCGCCCGATCCGATCCCGAGCAGGCCCGACATGAGTCCCGCGACGACCATCAGCGCGCCGCCCTGCGGCACCTTTACGACTTCGTAGTGGACGGGGTGGCCGTCGACGTCAGGCACTTCGCCCCCGAGTCCGAGGCGTTCGGCGAGCGCATCGCCCTTGGTCAGGATGTCGTCGCCGCGCTTGGTGATCGTGAAGTATGCCGACTGGAGCATCATGGCGGCGAAGAGCAATTCGAGCACCACGGTCGGTACGACGCCGGCGAGGTAGGCTCCTATGACGGCGCCGGTTACGGTCGCGCACTCGAGTACCATCGCGACTTTGAGATTGGTCCATCCATCGCGGACGAAAGCGACGCTGGCGCCTGCGCTGGTCGCGACGACGGAGATTAGGCTTGCGCCGACGGCTACCTTCATCGGCATGTGCGCCAGGATGACCAGCGCGGGCACGATAAATACGCCGCCACCGAGGCCCGAGATTGAACCGATGAAGCCGGCGCCGATTGATAACGCGAACAGGGAAATCAGGATTTCAAGCAAGCGCAGGCTCCGGATGCAGGTGTTGCGCGCAATCGTAGTTTGGATCGAATGAGAAAGACAGACGCGACCGACCCGGGGCTACACGGGGCGTGGATTTAGAAGTTCGAAAGTCCGGCGCGGACTGCTGCACAATCCACGCTCGATGTCGATTCACGAAAATTATGCCGATTGCCGTCGAAGTCAAGAAAGAGCCTCGCTGCAGTGCGGGGACTGCATTGATGCGACTGCACTGAGCTATCGCGCACGCGAACGCAATCGGCAAAATCCACATGGACGCTCAGTTTTTCGCGAAATCGCGGGTCGGCATCGGCCTTGCTCTAAGACATCAGGATCACAAAACGAGGGCGATTGTCTTAGTTACGGCGACTCGATAGGTCAATTACACGGACCGGCATTTCCGGCCCCAGGGTGAGGCGGATGTTCGGCATCTTCTTAGTAGCACTAATCATTTACGCGGTCGTACAACATCGAAAGCGCAATCGGATTCGTTGGATGAAATACGGCGACGGACACGGCTGGTCGAAGGAAGACTGGGCGAGGTACGGAGACTGGTCGAAGTGGTCGCGCGAATGGTCGAAGTGGAAGGCGGACGCGAAGACCTCGACGACCGCCTCGGCGGAGCGCTTCGCCAACGATCTTCATTCGAAGATAAAGCGCGACTTCGACAGCAAGATGGCGCGCAAGTTCGAGGCCAAGGCCGAGAAGTTCGAGCGCAAGCTGAAGCAGCGCTTCGACAAGCAGACCCAGAAATACGGCGGCGTCAGCGTCGATCCCGCCAACGACTTGCCGCCGCCACCGCAGTTCAAAAACGACGCCGAGCGCCAGACCTACATGCGCGCGCGCAAACGCGCACAGGCCGAGGCCGGCTTCTTCGTCCATCTGATGTGGTACGGCATCATCATCGGCTTCCTGTTCATCATCAATCTTGTGACCGGCGGCTTCGGCGGATATCCGTGGTTCATATGGCCGGCGCTCGGCTGGGGATTCGGAATCGCGAGCCATTTCGCGGCGGTGTACGGATGGCGCTGGGTTCATCAGCGGGTTTTCGATCCTGCGATCGCACGCGAAGTACAGCGCGAAGTGCTGCAGGAGAAGGAGCAGCTGCGGACCGAGAAGCAGGCGTCGCTCGACGAACTGACGGCCACCTTCGCGCACGAGATCCGAAATCCGATCGCGGCGGCGAAGAGCCTGGTGCAGCAGATGGGCGAGGATCCCACTTCGCACGAGAACGTCGAATACGCCAAGGTCGCGCTCGACGAGCTCGCACGCGTCGAGCGCAGCGTGTCGCATTTGCTGAAATACGCCAAGGAAGAAGACTACAAGTTCGAGAACGTAAATCTCGCATGGGTCCTCGACGGCGCGCTCACGCAGATGCGCAGCAAGCTCGAGGCGAACTCGGTCGCGGTCTCGCGCGCATACCTGAGCGGCCCGACCGTGCGCGCCGACGCCGACAAGCTGCGCCAGGTTTTTTCGAACATCATCGACAATGCGATCGACGCGATGGAATCGACGACTGGCGAACGCCGCCTCGAGCTCGCCATCCAGAACAACGGCGCGGGCATGGCGGCTGTCAGAATTCGCGACAACGGCTGCGGAATCGCGGACGACAAGATCGCGAAAATCTTCAATCCGTTCTACACCTCAAAAGCCAACGGCACCGGCCTTGGACTCGGCGTCGCGAAAAAAGTGATCGACTCGCATCGCGGAACGATCGAAGTGCAAAGCAAAGCGGGGCAGGGCACCGAATTCATCCTGGCGATTCCGCTGAGCGACGCCGTGCGCGACAGCGACGAAGCGCCGGCCGACGAATCGTCATCCGATGCGGACGCAAAAATGACGGCGACGACGGAACCGCTGCAGCAAAGCAGCACTCGCGGCGCTGCCGTGACGACGCCGATCATGCCGCTGGCCGCAAAGTCCACCGAAACGTCGAGGCTACGAAATTGAAAGGGCGACTGCTGGTTGTTGACGACGAGCGCGGCATCGTTATCGCGCTCAAGGGGCTCTTCACCAAGGAGGGCTATGAGGTCGAGACTGCGGAGTCGGGCGAAGAAGCGCTCGAGAAGGTCAAGGCCGGGCTGTTCCACGTCATCATCACCGACCTAAGCATGAAGGGAATGAGCGGGCTCGAATTGTTGAAGCACGTTCGCGAGCTCGACCCCGCATGCGCCGTGCTCATGATCACCGCGTTCGGCACGCAGCGAATTGCGGTCGAGGCGATGAAGGCGGGCGCGGAAGACTACCTGCCCAAGCCGTTCGACAACGACGAGCTGCGCTTGAAAGTTCGCAAGGTGATGGAGACGCAGTTGCTCAAGCGCGAGCACAACCAGCTGCTCGAACAGGTGCGGCTGGAGACGGGCGTCTTCGAGAATATGGTCGGCCGCTCGCGCACGATGATGCGCGTGTTCGAGACGATCGACAAGGTCGCGCCGACCGACGTCACCGTTTTGATTCGCGGCGAGTCGGGCACCGGCAAGGAGCTGGTCGCGCGCGCGATTCATTTTCGAAGTCCACGAGCGCGCAAGCCGTTCATCGCGGTGAACTGCGCGGCGTTCTCGCGTGAGTTGGTCGAGAGCGAGCTGTTCGGCCATGAGAAGGGCGCGTTCACCGGCGCGGTCGCGCGTCGCGAAGGCAAATTCGAAGCTGCCAACGGCGGCACGTTGTTCCTGGACGAAATCGGCGACATGGCGCTCGAGACGCAGGCGAAGTTGCTGCGCGTGCTGCAGGAGCAGGTGTTCGAGCGGATCGGCGGCAATCAACCGCTTAGCGTGGACGTGCGGATAATCGCAGCCACCAACCAGGACCTTGAGGCGATGATCGCACAGGGCAAGTTTCGCGAGGACCTCTACTACCGGCTGAAGGTCGTCGAGGTCCGCGTGCCTCCCGTGCGCGAGCGTCGCGAAGACGTGCCGCTGATGGTGCAGCATTTTATCGCCGAAGCATGTCAGCGTTTCTCCGCGCCGCAAAAACAGCTCACGCCCGAGGCGATGCGCGCGTGCGTCGAGGCGCCGTGGAAGGGTAATGCGCGGTCGCTGAAGGCCGCAATCGAGCAGGCGGTGATCCTGTCGCCGGGCGCTGAAATTACTGCC
>Ga0302325_10006779_pt1 | contig 25635 bp, 18 predicted proteins | sample Palsa_T0_2_FD_201948 | JGI IMG/M metagenome (GOLD analysis project Ga0302325, IMG submission 201948) | Peat permafrost microbial communities from Stordalen Mire near Abisko, Sweden - Palsa_T0_2 | ecosystem: Environmental > Terrestrial > Soil > Palsa > Peat permafrost | place: Sweden: Abisko... | reverse complement strand
GCACTTGCCGTGGGTCAGTCCATCAGCGTCACCGGCATCACGTTCACCGGCGCATCCTGCGCCACGGCGCCCGGCTGCGAGTTCATCACCTCGCTGACCGCCCAGGATATGATCGCCGGCTATTCGTCGTTTGCGAGCATCAACCAGAGTGGTGTCACCAACCCGATCAATATTACCGAAGGCACCGTAACGGTTTCGGCGACCGACTCGGCGACAGTCATCGGGTACTACGATTCGACCAACACCTTTCACTTAAACCAAGATGCGGGCTATACTCCACGCTTCAATCAAGCGACCATGACGCAAAACCAGCCGTTCACGAGCGCCGCAAGCAAAGTCGAGCTGGCGTTCACGGTCAACAATACGTCAACGAACCAAATAAATGATTTCGACATCGCCATGCCGGCCGCGTTCAACCAAAGCTCGGTCGCCGTCGACACCACCCGAACGCCGAACGGTGCGACGGTAACGACGATCGGCAGCTGCGACGGCCTCGTTCGCAACACGATTTGCGTCATACCGAGCACCCCTATCGCCGGGCACTCGTCGCAAACGTATTACCTGTCCTTCACACCGGCATCGACGTCGTTCTCCTACACGGATATCGTCGGCACGATCATTCTAGCCGCACCCAGTTTCCAGAACAATCCCGTGGCCATCGCGCCGGCCAGCACGAGCGTGCAGACGTTCATCGGAACGCCGACCAAAATTGACTCGACGGCGATCGCGGCGTATTCGCTCAACGGCGGCTTGATGACCGGCGGCCTTACTCCGGGCAGCATCGGCACGAGCACCTCGAACACGCTGACCTATAACTTACACAACACACCAACCTCGTCGGATCCGTTTCCGGACGAAGTCGACTTCGTCGCATTGCAGATTCCGAGCCAAACGTTCGTGACCGTGCCGGCATCGTGCAGTAGCCTCACCGTTACGACCAACGGCTGGTCGTGCTTGACGACAACGTCGGTAGCGGGAGTCACGACCTACTACTTCGGACAGTGCTCGCAGCAGATCTCGCCCACGCCGACGCTGCCGGCGTCGTCGACGAGCTTCGGCTCCGATCTCCTCACAGTCTGCCCGTTTGCCGCACCCAACGAACCATTTTCGCTAACACCCGGCTCGGTGCTCAGCGTCAACATTCCCGTCACGGCCGGGGCGACGCAGACGACCACGCCGATAACAATATCGAGCTGGGCGCACGGCGCCACGACCGATGCTTGGAGCACGCCCGTGACGTCCACGCTTTCGGTGAGCCCGCTCGCCACGGCCGGCGTCGGCTTCTCGTCGATCAGCGCACCGGGCGGGGGCAACGCCGCCGTCGCGCAAGGCACGCAGCCGCAAATCGTCGGTAACTACGTTGCGGGAACGCCGAATACGAACACCTACATCTACAAGATCAAGAACACGTCGAGTATCGCCATCACGTCCGCGACGATCGGGGTACCGGGGGAAACCACGACCGGCGCCAACGGCGCGGACGCGAGCGGTAATATCTGGAAGCTAACGGTCGCACCGACGCTCACGATCGAGCAGACCGGTACGGCAAACGGCTGCACGGCGACGTTCCAGAACCCGGCCTCGGGCACGGACCAAACCGGCAACATCACGATCTCGTGCCCCGGCACGGATTTCCCCGCCGGCGATACGCTCGACGTGCAGTTCACCGCGCTCGCACCGCTCCTGATCAACAGCTCGTATAATTTCCCGGCGACGATCAACGGCTCGGGAGCCAACGTCTCCCCGAATTGGTTTGAGGACACGCAGATCTTGGTCGCGCTCTCGGCCAGCGTTTCGATCGCCGTGAACGGTGCGGCATCGTGCCCGACGGTCGTACTCACCCCGGCGACGTCAACTGTCAACTTCGGCACGATTGCGACAAGTACGACCGTCGCCTGTCCGGACGCGATGATCGCGACCGTTACAACCGATGCTGCGAGCCCTTCGAATTGGTCCTTGTACGTGTCCGCCGATGCGAACCCGGCGCGCACGGGTGCCGGTGCAACCAACGAACTGCTGATCGAAACCGACTCGGCCAAATCAACATCCGCCGCCGGCATTCCCTGCCCGACGAGTGTCACGCCACCATGCATGGCGTACGACAACACCGCCGCGTACACGCCGATCGGATTGACGTCATCCGGCACCGGAACCCGCCTTGCCTTTACGGAGGCAGGCGGAACGGGCGTAAACAATAGCAGCGTGAAAATCTTTGTGAACTTCGAGGTCAGCATCGGAACGGAGACCGTTCCGGCAACGGGCCATCAGCAGACGATTACGTACACATGGATCGCCAATTGACGTGAACCCGCGTACGGCATGCCGTAATGCCGGTCTCGTTTGTATCGCACTCTCGGCATTCGTCACGGTAGCGGGATTCGCGCAATCGGCTAATTGGATCGCCATTCCGTCGCTCGACCCGTCGCCGTCACCGTCGCCGAGTTCGCGCCCGACGCCGATTTCTCAAGAGCACGGCGGACCGATCGCCATTAGCATCATCGGGAATCTCATCGCGGGAAAATCGTACGCGAACGGCACGACCGGCGCCGACGCGGGCACCGTGTCGGATGCGGGAGCCGTGCTCAGCCTGACGCGCCGTACGCCGAATACGTCGGCCGAAGTGACGCTGCCGGCGTCGATCGCCGGCAACGGCACGGCCGTGGGTCAGTTCACCGCTGAATACGATACGACGCATTCGAGTTTTTTGTATGGACCGCAACAGGTCGGCGCACTGGGCTTGGTGCCGGCGGGCACGACTGGACGTGGGCCTGCGATACTTCTGCCGCGCAAGCACGGCGATGTCACGCTCTATGCCGGGCTTGTCGGCGGCGACACGGCATTTTTCGTGCGCGGCGCGCGCCTGCGCACGATCGGTGCCCGCGGTGTTTCAACGATCGCACTCTACGATGCCGCCGCACACGGCGGAGGACGCATTGACGGAGCGTTGCTCGGACTGATCAGCAAACCGAATCACATCTCCGGTGAACTCGAACTCGGGTTCGAGCATCATGTCAATCTCGGCCTCGATCCCAGCGGCAATCCCATCGCAAACGGAACGGCGTTCGCGCTCGAAGGCCGCGTCGACGACGGCAACTCGCGCCAATATGCGAGCCTGAACGTGCGCGATATCTCGCCGAACTATGTTGCGCTCGGCGGTCAGTCTCAAAGCGATCGCTTCGCGAGTCTTTCCTATCGCGCGCGTCTCGGCAACGCACCGTACACGGCGACCGTCGAGGAAGATCGCGTCGGCGGTGTCGGCAACCTCCAAGACACCCTGCGTCAGAGCCTCTCGCTGAGCGAACCGTTCGGCAAAGGCGGCACCGCGATCGTCGCACTCACGAATCAGAGTTCGACGACGCCCACCGATGTCGCGTGGACCGGAAACGGCAGTCTGGCACTATCGTATTCGACCAAGCTGTTGGCGTTCAACCTGGCGGCCGGCGGCAGTCGATCGACGGATTTCTTGGGCTCGCCGAATGCGTCGACCAACTTTGGATTCGGGATCTCGCGCGCATTGGGAACCCTCGCGCTGCAGGCTCAAGTAGCGTATGTTCGTTCGATGTCATCGACCGGCAATGACGCCGCACCAACGCTGACGGTCGGCGCATCGCGCGCGACGGGTAAGACCACCTATACACTCAACACTCAATTCGGCCGCCAGTTTCAGCCGGGCTCCGCACTCGCGTTCGTCACGCCGACGCTGTCGGTCTCGCGCCGGCTCTCCAACGTCTTCGTCGCAACGGTCAATGCGGCGCTGCAGTTTCGACACGACGCATTGCTGCCAAGCGCCGACGGTCATTCGGCGCAATTCTCTTTTTCGCTTGGCGCGCCGTTCGCGATCGGCAACGGCATCGTCAGCGGCCGCGCCAATCCGCGTTTGCCCGGCACGATCAGCGGCGTCGTGCAATCGGACGTGACCGCGGGACTAGGCAGCGTGCCGATCGGTGGAGCGGTCGGCGCATCGAACATCACCGTCGTTCTCGACGATCAGCGCATCGTGCGCACGGATGTGCAAGGCCGCTTCGCGTTCAACTTCATCCCCGCCGGCACGCATCAGATTACGATCGACCCCGCCAGTTTGCCACGCGGCACGCAAGCCGCCGCGCCGATTACGACGGTCCAATTACAGGGTGGACAGCTCGCGCAACTCGTGCTCGGCATCGGTGCCTTCGGTTCGATTCTCGGCACCGTCCAAGGCGGAAACGCGGCAGCAACGCCGATCTCCGGCGTCGCGGTGCTGCTTGACGACAAGACGCGCGCGGTAACCGACGCGCACGGTGCTTTTGCGTTCGGCGCGCTGACGGCTGGTCAGCACTCCGTCGCAATCCTGCCGGATTCATTTCCGGCCAGTTTCGGCATGACGAGCACGACGACGCAAAAAGTCGCGGTCGCCACCGGGGAGGCGACGCGTGTTTCGTTCGTCGGCGCAGCGCTCGGCTCGATCGGCGGCCGCGTCACGCTCGATAAAGACCAGGACAAGCCCGATAGCGGCGTTTCGAACGCATATGTCGTCGCAAATCCCGGCGATCATGCAGCAATCACCGACGACGACGGAGCGTTTCTGCTCGACAACCTGCCGCCGGGAAAATATACCCTGACCGTCGATGCCGAGACGTTGCCGGAAGGACTAACCGTAACGAGCGAACTGCCGCCACCCCTCAATCTCGAAGGCGGAGCGCACATCACCGGACTGAGTTTCCGCGTTGGTGAAGGCGAGAAAGGCGTCGTCTTCACGTTCAACGGCGCAGAGACGAACCTCGTCACCGCGAGAGCGCTCACGAAACGTCTCCCACCGGGCGGTTCGACATCGGTTGTCGTGAAGACGTCGCAGCTCGCGACCAAAGTCACGCTCGCCGATTTCGGCATGGAGATCCCGCTCGTCTATCACGCAGCCACCAAGACGTGGGCCGGGATCGCTCGCGTCCCCGCCGGCGCCAAAAGCGGACCCGTCTCAATCGGTGTCCACGCAACCGGGAAAACCAACGGCACGACGGATGTCGAGATCGTCGTCGATCCAACCATTCCGATCGCCTCACTCGTGCTCAACCCGCCGAATCCCGCGCGCGGGCAGTACGTCCACGTCCGCGCGCACTTCCTCACCGACGCACGCGAAGGCGACAAGATCTTGTGGCAGGACGGCATCGCAACGATCTTACCGAAGCCGCGTACCGGACGGTACTTCGAATTCGACGTCAAGATTTCGACGATTCCATTCCGCGGCGCGCTCGTCACGCCGAGCGGGCAGCTTCCATTGACGCTCGTGCGCTAGGGGACGGGCTCCCGTTTTTGGGTGCCGACCTGGACCGGATAGCCGTCGGGATCGGCGATAACGGCTACGCGTCCAAAATTCTGTTCGAACGGCTCTTGTAAGATCGGAACGCCGGCGACCCGCAGATCGGTAACGAACCGATCGACGTCGGCGACCCAGAATGCGAGTTGCAGAGAACCCGGCCGCACGATCAAGTGATCGCCGGCCGGATGCAATCCAAGTTTGACGCCGCCCCCCAGATCGAAGTCGACCCAATGGGGCAATGCATCCGTGCCGACGCGCAAACCCAGGACGTTGCGGTAAAAATCGCGCGACCGGGTCAAATCGGCGCACACCAGCATCGCCATGTTGAATGCGGTCGTCATACGAGAACGCGGTCGTCTTTCACCAGGTCGCTCAGTGATTCTAAGTTGGCTGCTTCGAGCGCTTCCATGCGCGCCGCATCGACCGCAAGCCGACCGTGGGCGCGTTCATCGACGAGGACCTCGCGCAAGTACGCGCCGGTAAACGATTGCGGATTCTTCGCCAGCTCTTCGGGTGTGCCGACACCGACGATCGTGCCGCCGCGGTCGCCGCCTTCGGGACCCATGTCGATGAGATAATCGGCCGTCTTGATGACGTCGAGGTTATGCTCGATCACGAGCACCGTATTCCCCACGTTCACGAGTCGCTGCAGCACTTCGAGCAACTTATGAATGTCCGCAAAATGCAAGCCGGTCGTCGGCTCGTCCAGCACGTAGAATGTGCGGCCGGTGGCGCGGCGCGACAGCTCCGTTGCGAGCTTGATGCGCTGCGCTTCACCGCCGGAAAGTTGTGTTGCAGGCTGACCCATTTTGATATAGCCCAAACCGACTTCGCAAATCGTTTTGAGTTTGTTGGATATCTTCGGAATGGCTGAAAAGATTTCGGCCGCCTCATCGACGCGCATCTCGAGAATGTCGGCGACCGACTTGCCCTTGTACTTGACCTCGAGCGTCTGGGCGTTGTAACGCTTGCCCTTGCAGACTTCGCACGGCACGTAGACATCCGGCAAGAAGTGCATCTCGATTTTGATGACGCCGTCGCCTTGGCACGCCTCGCATCGGCCGCCCTTGACGTTGAACGAGAAACGGCCCGGCGTATAGCCGCGCATCTTCGCTTCGGGCGTGAGCGAGAACAGCTCGCGAACTTGATCGAACGCACCGGTGTAGGTTGCGGGATTGGAACGTGGCGTACGCCCGATCGGCGACTGATCGATCACGACCATCTTATCGAGTTCTTCGGCGCCCTTTACCGTCCCGTAGGTGCCGCCGGCGGGCTGGCGGTGCAGATGCTGGTTGAGCGCTTTGACCAGCACCTGGTTCACGAGCGTCGATTTGCCTGAGCCGCTCACGCCGGTAACGCATGTGAACGCACCGATCGGGAAATCGACGTCAACGCCGAGCAAGTTATTGGCCTTCGCGTTTTTGACATGGAGCCACGCCCGCGGTTTGCGACGGTGTTTGGGAATCGGGATGAAGAGCCGGCCCGACAAATACGCACCGGTGAGCGATTCCTGATTTTTGAGGATGTCATCGATCGGGCCGACGCTCAGAATGTGCCCGCCTTCGGCGCCCGCGCCGGGCCCGATGTCGACGATCACGTCGGCAGCGCGCATCGTATCTTCGTCGTGTTCGATCACGATGAGCGTGTTGCCGATGTCACGCAACGTCTTGAGGGTCGCCAACAGCCGATCGTTATCGCGCTGGTGCAGCCCGATCGACGGTTCGTCGAGGATGTAGAGGACGCCGACGAGTGCGCTGCCGATCTGTGTCGCCAAGCGAATGCGCTGCGATTCACCGCCCGACAGCGTGGTCGCGCTGCGCGAGATATTGAGGTAACCCAAGCCGACATTGGCGAGAAAGCCTAGTCGCGCCCGAATCTCTTTGAGGATTTGATGCGAGATCAGTTCGTCGCGGTCGCTCGGATGAAAGGCCGCAAAAAACGCTAAGGCGGCTTCGACCGACATCGTGGTCAGTTCGTGGATGCTGCGGTCGGCAATCGTGACCGCTAGCGCCTCGGGTTTGAGCCGGGCGCCTTTGCAGACGGTACAGGTCGAGGCCGACATATATTTTTCGATGTCTTCCTTGACGTAGTCGCTCGACGTGTCGTTATAACGCCGTTGCAGGTTGTTGACGGCACCCTCGAAGACGGCCTCGTAATCCCAGGTATGTCCGCTGCGTGCTTCATACGAGAAGCGCTGCTTTTTATCGGTGCCGTAGAGGATCATCTCAACGACATCCTCAGGCATCTTCTCAATCGGCGTCGACATCTTCACGCGCCGCGACCGCAAGACGCGTTCAACCTGCTGCAAATAGTACGGATTCATCGACGGGAAGCGGCCGCCGCCAAGCGACTTGCTCCATGGCACGATCGCGCCCTCTTCGATCGATTTCGTGCGGTCGGGAATGACCTTCCACGGGTCGATTTCGATTTTCGCTCCGAGCCCGCTGCAGGCCGGGCACGCACCGAACGGCGAGTTGAACGAAAACAGCCGCGGTTCAAGTTCCTGAAATGACAGGCCGCAATACGCGCAGGCAAACGCCTCGCTCATCGTCATCTCGTGCCACTGTTTGGTACCCGGTTTGGTCGTCGCTTGCGGGATCGCGACCGCGCCGTTCGTCGGCTGCACGGCGTTGACGGCCTCGTAGAGCACGGTCACGATGCCCGTCGACAGCCGCAGCGTCGTTTCAACCGAGTCGGTCAGGCGTTTGCGAACGTCGGCCTTCACGACAAGGCGGTCGACGACGACTTCGATCGTGTGCTTGCGTTTCTTGTCGAGTTCGATCTTCTCGCGCAGCTCTTTGATTTCGCCGTCAACGCGCACGCGGGCGAAGCCCTCTTTGCCGATCTCCTCGAACAGCTTCTGATACTCGCCCTTGCGGCCGCGAATCATCGGCGCAAGCAACTGAATCTTCGTGCCTTGCGGCAGCGCCAGGATCTGATCGACGATCTGTTCGCTCGTCTGCGCGCCGATTTCGCGGTTGCAGTTGTAGCAGTGCGGCTTGCCGACGCGCGCATAGAGCAAGCGCAGATAGTCGTAAATCTCGGTGACCGTGCCGACCGTGGAACGCGGATTGCGCGACGTCGATTTCTGATCGATCGAAATCGCCGGCGACAGCCCCTCGATGTAATCGACGTCCGGCTTCTCCATTTGCCCGAGAAACTGCCGGGCGTATGACGAGAGGGACTCGACGTAGCGCCGCTGCCCCTCGGCGTAAATGGTATCGAAGGCAAGTGACGACTTGCCGGAACCCGATAGTCCCGTCACGACGATCAGCCGATTGCGCGGCAGCGTCAGATCGATATTTTTTAGGTTGTGCTCGCGAGCGCCCTTGATGACGATCGAGTCGAGAACACGCGAAGACGCCAGCGACATATGCTCCCGTTCAACCCCCGCGAAGCCGGAATCGTTGCAGTCGGCTGACTAGGTGGGGGGACCCGGCGGAACAACGGCAGCCGGCAGCTTGTCGGGCACAAGATATTCCCCGACGATGACGAGCGTCGCGTACGCCACAATCGCCTGGCTAATGATCCCGCTGATAATCGGCCCAAGTAGCGGAATGAGCGCCAGCGGAAAGCTGAGCAGACCGACGACCAGGTTGATCAGAAACAAAAGAGCGACGATGATCAAGGTCGTAACGAGACGATCCATTGCAAGCGAGAAGGAACGTTTGAGCCCATCGAACGGGGTCATGTTGCCCAGGATGACTGCCGGGATCGTGTAAATCGCGAAAAAGAGAAACACGAGCCAACCGATGCCGAACGTGAGAATCGTGAGCACGACCCCAATAACGGCAAACAGCAGCATCGTGAGCAACACGCGCACCGCATCTTGCGAAAACACCGCGGCACCGTCGGCGAGTGTCGTGCGGCCGTTACGCCAGGCAGCTCCCGCCATCCCGACGACGTAGCTCTGCGTGATCACGTACGCGAGCACACCGATGAGGGCGCTCATCCATGCGTCGGGATAGAAGAAGAGAATGATTCCCGTGGCTAAGCCGACGACGATTCCGGGAACGACGATCACGGGATTGCGAGCAAGCAGCGTCCAGGAACGAGCGAAAATGTTCTCGACCGAATCCGTCGTTTGCAACGCGGCACTCCTCGTTAAAATCGTAGGTTATGCGATGCCGTTCTGTGCGGCGCCGCCCGGCCCTCCGGGCGATCCAAGCGGCAGAGCCCGCAGCACGTCGGCAACCGTCGCGACGGTCGCGTCAGGCGGTCGCGCGCCGGCGGGTAGCGGGATGCCGTGTATGTCGATCAGGACCGTGAACAGCCCCACGTGCTGAGCGCCGGCGACATCCCGGTCGTAGCGGTCGCCGACCATTGCCGTTCGATCAGGTGTGCTCCCGAGCACTTCACAGGCATGCACGAAGATGGCGGGATCGGGCTTGACCATCCCCATCTCGTCCGCCAGGAAGAGCGCGTCGATGTGCTCGGTCAAGCCGAGCCGCGCGACTTTCTCGTGATGCGTCGCCGCAAAGCCGTTCGTGACGATACCGATTTTGCAACCGCGGGCCCGTAACGTCATGACCAGGTCGAGCGCGCCGGGCAAAAGCACGAGCACCTCGGACCGGTAGGCGCCGTAGTCCGCGGCACAGCGCTGCGCGAGCGCGAAGTCGTCGATTCCGTTCTCACAGAGCGCGTCGTGCCACATCTGGGCACGCGTGTCAATGATGCCCGCCTGCAAGTGTGCCGCGCTGAGCGCCTTCCAGAACGCCGACGCTTGCGCAACATACGCGCGCAGCAGCGCCTCGGGTTCGACCGGGTACAGGCGCGCGACATCGCGCGCGACCGTCAGCGCTGCCGTTTTATAGGCGGTCGAATCGTCATGCAGCGTGTCGTCCAAGTCGAATAAGACCGTATCGATCGTTCTCAAAATTCCACCCGGAACGAACGGAGTCCAAACGGCGGCAGCGTAAACCGCAAGGTTTCTTGTTCGATCGTCACCGCGCCACCGATCGCTCGTTCGAGGCCGTCGACCGCTTCGGCGCGGTGCATCCGGCCGCCGCAGCGCAAGCCCACGTCGCGAAATTCGCCGTCGCATTCGCGCACGCGCACGATTACGCCGCGGCCGTCGTCGGCGGGTTTCGTCGCAACGATACGTACCGCCAAATCGCCGGTCGTAAAAAGCCGGACGCGCTCCGGCGTCACGTAGCCGGTCCAAGCTGCTTCCACCGCTGACGGCAATGCGCCGGCGGTCGGCGCAAGAGCGTACATGATACGGTGTTCGCCGCGGTCGGCGTCCGGATCGGGCCAGCGCGGCGAGCGCAAGAGCGACATACCGATTCGTACACCGCCTTTGGGCAACCCGACCGCGTTCCAGCCATACGTATCGGGCGCAAGCAACGCGCAGCCGCGCTCGCCGTCGTCGACGAGCGCCCAGCGCTGAGCCGGAACTTCAAACCGGGCGCGCTCCGCGGCGGTTTGCGGATACGCCGTGCGAACGAGCGATCCGTGCGCCTGTCCGTAGCGCACGTCGCGCGCTGCGATCGCCAATCGGTGTTCGACGCGGAGCAGCGTATGATTCTCCCGCCACTCGATCGCCAGCTCAACGCGCAGATACGGTTCTCCCGCGCGCAATTCGATGCGCATCGACGCCGTCGAACGTTTGCCGATCCGCAGGCGCACGACCAAGCCGTCTTCGTCAACCTCCGCGCCTTTGGGGCGCACGGCGACGTGACGTGTCGCGTACGATTTATCGATATTCCACGCGTCCCACGCTTTGGGTTTGTCGACATACGCGGCAAGCACGTTTGCGAGTGTCGCGACATTCGGCCCATCCGAAGCGCCGAGTTCGACGATCGCACCGTCCGTGCGAACGCGCGCCCGAATGTGCTCGTTTGCAAACAGATAGTCAGCACCATCGAGCACCGGTTCGACGGGAGCGCTCGGACCGGTTGTCACGTTGCCGCGCGGAAGTACCGACAGCGCGCCTTGCCGTACGCGCTCGACAATGCGATCTGCCCGATCGTACTCCTCGCGTACGTCGACATAGGCCGGGCCGATCGCCGATCCCGCGAGCACGTCGTGAACCTGGTTGCGCAGCACGATCGTCCAAGCCGTGTGCAAGTCCGTCAACAGCGGCGCCATCACGCCGGACCCCACGCGCACAGCAACACACCATGCACACGCTTCTTCGGCCGCATCGAGCGCTCGTTCGAGCGCAGCGTTCCGCGATTTAATATCGCGGTGCGTCGTGTAGGTTCCGCGATGCGTCTCGAGATACAACTCACCCGTGTATACCGGCAATGCAGCGCGGTCGAGCGCGGCGAGCCACGAGCCGACCGGGGTCCAGCAATCGGGCACGATCGCGGCAATAGCATCATCGGTTGCGCCGCCGCCGCCATCACCGTAACCGACGACGAGCGGTTCGTTGCGATCCCGAGCACGCGTCAAGCGCCGCTGGTCGACTTCACCATCGTAACTGTCGATCACCGCGGCCACGAGTTGCGCGCCGTCGTCGCCGCGCCAGATAAACTGCGGGTACGGCCAGCGCGTCGTGTCGTTCCACTGGAGTTTGGTTGTCGCAAACGCAGCGGCGCCGGCATGCACGGCCAAGCTCGGCAGCGTGCTCGGAAACCCGAAGGTGTCGGGCAGCCAGACAACCCGGGCATCGGCACCGAGATGTTCGGCTGCGTATCGCATACCGAACGATAGTTGGCGCAGGATCGACTCGCCGGACGGCGCGTGCATATCGGGTTCGACCCACATCGCAGCAACGCTCGCGTCCCAGCCGCGTCCGATTCGCTCGCGAACGCGCGCAAAGAGCATCGGATCCGCGCGCTCGACCCAATCGTAGAGTTGCGGCTGGCTTTGAGCAAACACGTATGGCCCGGCTTCGACTTGGCGGATCGCCGTGGCAAAGGTGCGGAGTGCTTTGCGGCGCGCGTCGCCGAAGCGCCATAGCCAAGCAAGATCGAGGTGCGCGTGGCCGACCGCTGCAACGGCCTGCGCCGGCGCATGCACGCTTGCATTGAGATAAGAAACCTCGACGACGTCGTGCGCGCGTTCGCTCGCGCGCGCCTGCAGCAACCGCCAGCGTACGCCGTCGCCGGACGGCAGTCCGGCGACCGGCAACGAGCGTTTCTCAACTTCGACCGTAACATCGTGCTCACCCGGAAATGCCGGTAAGCTGCAATCACGATGCTTTCCGTCGAAGGCGCCCGCGACATCACCATCGACACGCAGCAGCGCGCCGGTGCGAGTAGCGTACGATAGACGGAGCGGACGATCTTCGAACACCGTGCGCGCCCCCAGCGTCACCGTGTCGTCACTTTCCGCGCGCCGCTCGAGGCGCAAGCGCATCAAAAGGTCTTAGACAGCACGTCGTTGCGGGGATTGCAATCATTGCGTGCCCGGTCACCTTTGACCAGCACGAAGCGGACGGTCACCGGCAACGGGTTTTTCCGCAGGTCGACTGCCCGGTCGATCCCAAATGCGAGCACGTAGGCCACACCGGCTCCGAGCGCCGGAACATCCTGCTCGGCGACGACCTTCCCGTCTTGCACCAATTCCGCGTGTTGCGTCACACCGACGATTTGCGGCAGGCCGCCGACGTTAGTCACGGTTGCCGTGACGACGTAATGGTCGGGCGTCCGCTTCTTCATCCGCGTCACCGTAATGCCGGTCACGGCCGGATCGGCAGCCGCGCACGACGGCGCGGGCGTTGCGGCAAGCGAGGCGGCGACGAGCAAAGCCAGCATGCGGTGTTCTCACGGAGGAAGGTTACGGTCTCCTTCCTAGCTCGACGCAAGAAAGCGGCGCACGGCCGCGACCACTGCCGCCGTCTGTTCGCGCGCGAGAAAATGGCCGCTATGCTCGATGACCGATACCGTATAGCGGTCGCGGAAGTATTGCTCTTTGCCGAGCGTGCTCGTGGGCAACGTCGCACCGTCATCGCGCCCCATCAACGCGAGCGTCGGTACGCCGATCGGTGGCACGGCATCGAGCAGTGCACGGTCGGCGGCGAATGACGGATCGCCGGGAGCGAAACCCCAGCGCTGACGGTACGAGTGCAAAACGATCTCAACGAAGTCAGGATTGTCGAACGACGCGGCAGTCGCGGCGAACACCGCATCGTCGAAACGCCAGTGCGGCGACCACGTGCGCCACAAGTCACGACAAAAGGCTCGGCGATCGTGACGCAGCGCAGCTTCGCCGCGGGGCGTGGCGAAATACCACTGATACCAGTACGCACGAAGTTGGTCCACACCCAGTTGCTGCGCCGCGACGTTCGTACCGTACGCGACAGCCAACGCGGTCAAACTGGCGAGGCGTTGCGGAGCAAGCACCGCGAGCGCGTAACCGGCTCGCGCGCCCCAATCGTGCCCGATGTAATCAAAGCGTTCCACCCCGAGCGCGTCGGCCAGATCGAGAACGTCGCGTGCAAGTGCGGCGATTTCTCCGGTACGAGGCGCATCTTCCACGAGCCGCGTTGCACCGAAGCCACGCACATACGGCGCGATCGTGCGATAGCCGTCTTGCGCGAGTGCAGCTGCGACGCCGTCCCACGTTCGGGCGTCGTCCGGAAATCCGTGGACAAGGAAGACGGGCTTCCCGCCCGCCGGACCGCGTTCCAGGTACGCGCAATCGAGGGCGCGCGTGCGGATATTACTCACCATCGAAATAGTCGAGTTGCGGCGTGTTGCGCACCAATGTGCCCGTCGCTTCAACGACGTGCTTGTCGGAATCGGGGTAATAGCAGACGTCGTGCTCGTCGGTATTTGCGATAAGCACGACCGTACACGGCGCATCGCTTTCATTCGAAAGCCGATGCACGCCGCCCGCGCCGGTCGCGAATGCGACGAAGTCGCCGCGCCGCAGCACGGTCGTGCCATGGGGCGTGCGGATGGTCGGCGTGCCGTCCCAGACGATGAACAACTCTTCTTCAGCCGTGTGCCAGTGGTACGGACAGAACGATTCACCCGGCGCCAGCGTCGTTGCCGCGTAACCGAGTTTGGAGGCGCCGATATAGCCGCCGATCTCGGAAAACGTTCCGGTAAACGGCGCCGGGTCCGACGAATCGGAACGAAATTGCAATTCGTCCAGATTGATGCGTTGGACGAACGTTTCACGTGCATCAAGCATCGCGCCCAAAGCATCGTGCGCGTTTCCGAACACCGGCGCGCCGTCGCCGACCAGCAAGTGCATCAGTGGAAGCGCACGGATTGCGCGCGCGGAGAGCGCCGCCCGGGACGGATCGGCGAGCTTCTCGTCGGGCATCAAGCGCAACGAGCCGGCGGGCGAACCCCAAAACGCGTCGCCGCTGATCGCGGTGCGCAAACCCCGATGGTAGAGCACCATCTCGCCCGGCGTTTTGAAACCATCGAGCACGATGACTTTCCAGCCGAAGAGCACATCGCCCGTCGACGCGGTCCGCCCGACGGGGATTCCGAGCAGTAACGCATCGGGTGCACTGGCGACCACTTCCGCGGAAAGTTCCTTCGCAAACCGCGCGGCCGCACGTTCGTGGTCGCGGTTCGTGACGATGACCGCGCGGACACCGGCTGCACGGCAGCGTTCCAGCACCGCGTCATCCTCGGGTTCAAGCGGATCGACGACAAACGCGCCGTCTACGCCCTCAACCAAAAACGAGTTGAAATATAAACCGCGGTCGGACTGCCAGCGCGACCACATCGAAATCCCGTCGACGACTGTCTTTTGCATGTCCTAAGATACGGGCGAGGCGAGCCACCTTCCCACGATGCCCTGGAGATCGGCGAGGCCGACGGGCTTGGCAAGATAGTCATCCATCCCGGCGGCCAGGCATTCTTCGCGATCTTCCGGCCGGGCGTTCGCCGTCATAGCGACAATCGGGACGCGGCGCCGGGTACGCAGTTCGCGTTTGCGAATTTCGGCAGTCGCCTCGAAACCGTCCATCACGGGCATGTGGCAGTCCATGAAAATGAGATCGTAATCCGCGCGCGCGGTCGCATTGACCGCTTCGCGGCCGTTCGTCACGGCCGTTGCATCGAATCCCAGCTTCCCGAGCTGCTTGAGCGCCAAGCGTTGATTGACGGCGTTGTCCTCGACCAGCAATATCCGCTCGGGCCGCGTTTCGATTGCAGGCGCGGGCGATGCAGCCGGTGCGATCGCATCGATGCGCGCGTGAATCGCCTGTGAAACACCATCGTAGAGCTGCGATTGTCGAATCGGTTTGATCAGGCAATCGAAGAAACCGGCGTCGCGCGCACTCCTCGCCAAATCTTTTTCGTCGTGACCGGTCACGAGAATCAACGGTGTGTCCGAGATACGCGGATCGCTGCGAACCAAGCGCGCAAACGACAGTCCGTCCATGTGCGGCATGCGCAAATCGACGATCGCAACGTCGTACGGCTCGCCGCGCTGCGCTGCATGAACGAGCCCGTCTTTGGCGGTTCCACCGTCCGGCGCCGTATCGCCGCGCATACCCCATGAGTGCAAATAGCGCGTGAACACTTCGCGCGCGGCCGGGTCGTCGTCGACGACGAGCGCCCGCGCGCCGCGCAGGTTGTCGTGCATGCCGTCGTCGGGAATGAATGCAGCGCCGCGCGGGAGCGTGAGGGTAAACCAGAACGTCGAGCCGGTACCCGGGGTGCTGACCATGCCGATCGCGCCGCCCATCATTTCAACCAGCGACCGCGATATCGCAAGTCCTAAACCGGTTCCGCCGAAACGGCGCGTTGTCGAACCATCGGCTTGATGAAACGGTTCAAAGAGCGCGGCTTGAGCATCGGCGGCAATACCGATGCCCGTATCCTTGACCGAAAACCGGATGCGTACGCCGGCCGGTTCTTCGCCTTCGGCCATCGCGTAAACGATGACGCTGCCTTGCTCGGTAAACTTGAGCGCATTGCCCACGAGGTTCAGCAAAATCTGTCGCAAGCGCCCTTCATCGCCGCTGAGGACCGGCGGCAGCGACGAATCGACATACGACATGAGCACGACGTTTTTGGCCAATGCTTGCGCCGCCAGCAACGTCGTCACCGATTCGACGGTCGGCAGCAGTTCGAAATCCGTTTGATCGAGTTCGAGCCGGCCCGCTTCGATCTTCGAGAAATCGAGAATATCGTTCACAATGCGCAAGAGCGACAGGCCCGACGATCGCACGGCGTCGGCGTATTCATGCTGCTCCGGCGTCAGTGGGGTTTCCATCAACAACTCACTCATGCCGATAACGCCGTTCATCGGCGTACGAATCTCATGACTGAGCGTCGCCACGAATTCCGACTTCAGACGCGATGCTTCGTTGGCGCGTTCGAGCGCAGTGCGCAAAGCGCCCTGCCGCTCTTCAAGCAGCGCCGCCATGTTGCGAATGGTCCGGTCGAGTGTCGCGATCTCATCGTCGCCGCGCAGCGGTTCGCCCGGCGGTGTACCGTCGGCAAACGACGCTGCGCGCGCACTAACCGCGCCAATGCGCGCGTGGAACGACCGCACAAAAGCGACGCCCGTGTAGATTGTCAGCGTGGTAACGAGGAACGCTCCGATGCCGAGCACGAGATTGAAACGCGCAAACAGCGCTTCGGCCATCGCACGGCGTTCCGCTAGGCGCACTTGCTCGGCACCGATCAGCGTTCCGATACTCGCTCGGAAACGGTCCATCTCGGCCTTGGCATCACCGCTCGATATCGCGCTGACGGCCGTCGCACGCCGCCCTTGGCGCATCAACTGGACAAATTGGCCGAGCAAAGCGTATTCATGGTGGGTCTGCGTCGTGATTGCCGCGAGCCGCAGCTTTTGTTCGGTGTTGTCGGTGACGGCGTCTTGGAGTGCGGCCAGGCTTGCCGCGCTCTCAAATTCCGCTTCGTAGTAGGGCCGCAGATACTGCACGTTGCGGGTAATCACGTAGCCGCGCACACCCGTCTCGGCATCCACGAGATTCGTACGCAACGTTCCCGCGCTGCTGAGAATGATCGTCGAGGCGCGCGTCTCCAAGATCACCTGATGTGCGCGATGCGCGAGAATCAGGGCCGCGACGAAATACACCGCCAGAAACACCAGCGGCGGCCCGACCAGGAGCAGAACCTGCTCCCGGATTCCAAGCTTCCAGCGACCCACTTTTTTATGATCGGTCGGCACGGGCGAAAACCCCTACGTGCCGATGAGTTCCCGCAACGCGTGCTGGAAGATCTTCGGAGCTTTCCCTTGGAAAAGCAAGCTCTCGTTGCCGCCGATCTGTTTGCGCAACTCCACGAGTTCGTCGCGCAAAGCGGCTGCTTTCTCGAACTCAAGATTGCCGGCCGCTTCCTTCATCTTTCGCTCGATCTCGCCGGCCATCGCCATCGCAACATCGCGCGGCAGCTTCTCAGCCCGCAATGCATCGACCGCGCCCTCGATCGGTGTGCCGACCAAGTCGAGGATGTCACGCACTTCCTTACGGATCGAACGCGGCTCGATGCCGTGTTCGAGATTATAAGCAACCTGGCGCTCGCGCCGGCGTTTGGTCTCGCCCAGCGCACGCGACATCGATTCGGTCATTACGTCGGCGTACATCAACACTTTGCCCTCGACGTGACGCGCCGCGCGGCCGATCGTTTGAATCAACGACGTTCCCGAGCGCAGATAACCTTCCTTATCCGCATCGAGAATGCCGACGAGCGAGACTTCCGGCAAATCCAAACCTTCGCGCAACAGATTGATGCCGACGAGCACATCGAACTCGCCCTTGCGCAGATCGCGCAGAATCGCGATACGCTCGAGCGTTTCGATCTCGCTGTGCAGATAGCGCACCTTGATGCCGTTTTCGAGCAGATAGTCGGTAAGGTCTTCGGCCATCTTCTTGGTGAGCGTCGTAACGAGAATGCGCTCGTTCTTTTCGGCGCGCTTGCGAATCTCGTCCATGAGATCGTCGACTTGGTGCCGCGTCGGGCGCACCTCCACCTCAGGATCGACCAAGCCCGTCGGACGAATGATCATTTCCACAATCTGCGCGGACTTCGACATCTCGTACGTCGCCGGCGTTGCCGACACGTACACGATCTGCTTGATGTGCTTGTCGAATTCGTCGAACGTCAAGGGCCGGTTGTCGAGTGCCGACGGCAGGCGAAAACCATGCTCGACGAGCGATACTTTGCGCGAGTGATCGCCGCCGTACATACCGTGCACTTGCGGAATCGTGACGTGCGACTCGTCGACCATGATCAGCCAATCGTCCGGGAAGAAATCGAGCAGGCACCATGGCGTGGAGCCCGGCTCGCGTCCGGAGAGATGGCGCGAATAATTTTCAACGCCGTTGCAGTAACCGACTTCGCGCAGCATGTCCAGGTCGTAGCGGGTCCGCTGTTCGATGCGCTGGGCTTCGAGCAGCTTGCCGTTATCCTTAAAGAACTTGAGCCGGTCTTCGAGTTCTTCTTCGATTGCGGTGATCGCACGGCGCAGCTTTTCATCCGGCGTAATATAATGTTTTGCCGGGAAGATCTTCAGTTCGTCCTTGGATTCGACGTATTCGCCGGTAAGCTGGTTAATGACGTTTATCGCTTCAATCTCATCGCCGAAGAATTCGATCCGGTGGACGAGCTCTTCGTCAACAGCGACGAACTCGAGGGTATCGCCGCGCACCCGAAACGTTCCGCGAACCAAGTTGAGGTCGTTACGGCGGTATTGCATGCCGACGAGTTTGCGCAAGAATTCGTCGCGATCGATGCTCTGACCGACCTTAATATCGGCCGCGAGTTCCATGTAATCGGCCGGCGACCCCAAACCGAAGATACACGAGACCGATGCCACAACCAGTGTATCGCGGCGTGTCAAAATCGACTGTGTCGCAGAATGGCGCAGGCGCTCGACCTCATCGTTGATCGAGCTATCTTTTTCGATGTAGGTGTCGGTGTGCGCGATGTACGCTTCGGGCTGGTAATAATCGAAGTACGAGACGAAATACTCGACGGCATTTTTCGGGAAGAAATCCCGGAACTCTGCGCACAGCTGGGCGGCGAGCGTCTTATTATGGCACAGCACCAGCGTCGGCTTTTGCACCGTCTCGACGACCTTGGCCATCGCCATTGTCTTGCCGCTCCCGGTAACGCCCAAGAGCGTCTGGGCCCGGTCCCCACGCAAAATGCCTTCGGCCAAAAGAGCCGTCGCCCGTGGCTGGTCGCCAGCGAGCCCGTAAGGCGAGACTAACTCAAACTGGTTTAACGGCGCTCCGCTCACGTGGATGCGCCGCATCCCCGCGCTTTGCGCGGCGGACCGAAGGTCCGGGATTCCGACGCGGTCGGAACCCTGCGCCCCCCACGCTTCGCGCGGGGCCCCCGGGTCCGAGCTCGCATCAAACGTGACGAATAGGGCTCGGTCACTGCTGTGCTCGCTCCATCACCGTTGCGGATGCCAGTTGCCATCACCATGCTTTTGCTTAACAACGCGCGTGCTCGAACGGTTGTGGCCAGGAGCCGGCTTGGCTTGTGTTGCAGGTACCTCGGCTTCCTTTGTGTGCGCCCAGGCGCCCCAGGGGCGAGAGGAGACGGGTTCGACCGTGATTCAGCCGCCGCTTCTGTTTAGCGGGTCATCTAACCGCGAGCTTGCGGAAAAGATCGCCAAAAAGATGTCCACGCGGGTCGGAAACGCACTCGTTGACCGGTTCAAGAACGAAGAGTGCCGCATCGAGATCAAAGAGAACGTGCGCGGCGCGGAAGTCTTCGTGTTACAGTCGATCTGCAATTCTCCCAGCGGCTCGGTCAACGACTCGCTGATGGAACTCTTGCTCATGATCGACGCGCTGCGCCGGGCGTCGGCCAACCGCATCACTGCCGTCGTTCCTTACTACGGCTACGCCAAGCAAGATAAGAAGACCAAAGGCCGCGAGCCGATCTCTGCCAAGCTCGTCGCGAACATGCTCGAAGCCGCCGGCGCCGAGCGCTTGGTGACGCTCGATCTCCATGCCGCGCAGATCCAAGGCTTCTTCAATATCCCCGTCGATAACCTGACCGCCGCACCCACGCTGTGCAACTACCTCAAACAGCTGGATCTGCAGGGCGACCGGGTCGTCGTGGTCTCGCCCGATGCCGGCGGCGTGCCGCGCGCGGAAACCTTCGCGAAGCGCCTCAAATCGACACTGGCGGTCATCATCAAGCGCCGGCCCGAACCCGACGTCTCCGAGGTCACCCACATCGTCGGCGACGTAAGCGGTAAGATCGCGGTCGTCGTGGATGATATGATCTCGACCGGCGGAACGCTGGTCAAGGCAGCCGAGGCGCTCATCAAGCGCGGGGCAACCGATGTCTACACGCTCGCGACGCACGGCATTTTTGCCGGCGACGCGGTCCGGCAATTCGCAAATTCACCGATTCGCAAGGTGATCGTCACCGACACGATTCCCCGCAATACGCCGCTCGACGGCGACGGCGAGAAAATCGAACAGCAGTCGATCGCCCAAATTCTGGCCGACGCCATCAAACGCATCACATCGAACCGCTCTGTTTCCGAACTCTTCGGGCCCGAAGATTTGGAGGGCGGTGGCGACACGGGTTCGGACCCTTCCCAAGCGGCGATTGACGCCGACACGTTGCTCGCGCCGGCAACCGTCTAAGGAAAATAAGGAACATCATGGCCAAGTCAACCACTATCGACACGCTGACGATCGAAAAACGCGATCGCGCCGGAACCACCGCCGCGCAAGCCGTTCGCAAGTCCGGCAAGATTCCCGGTGTGCTCTACGGGCACGGCGATCCAACGCCGATCGCAATCGAGGCCAAAGCGCTCGAAGGCTTGCTCTCGCGTGGCCGCAGCCACGTGCTGAACGCAACGATCGGCGGCAAGCATGATTCGGTCTTGCTGCGCAGCGTGCAGCGCGATCCGGTATCGCATCGTCCGATCCATGTCGACTTTCAACGCGTGATCAAAGGTGAAGCGGTCACGGCGACCCTGCCGATCGTTACCATCGGTATTTCGCCCGCGGTAAAAGAAGGCGCCGTGATGGACCTCGTAACGCGCGCGATCGATGTCAAAGGACCCGCCGACAAAATTCCCGAGAATATCACGATCGATGTCAGCGAGATGGGCGTGCACACCCACGTCAGCGCCGGCGACATCAAGCTCCCCGAGGGCTTCTCGCTGCTCACGCCGTCCGATACCGTGTTGATTTCGATCGAAGCGTCGCGCACCGCGCAGCAAGCCGAAGCAGCCGTGCCCGTCGCCGGCGAAGCGGTGGTCGCCACCGAGCCCGCAGCGGCCGCAACGCCGCCCGCGTAGGTTTCTATCGCCGGCCTGCGTTTGGTTGCCGGCTTGGGAAATCCCGGCCGGCAGTACGCCCGCACGCGCCATAACGCGGGTTTTTTCGTCGTCGAAGCGCTGGCGCAGCGCTGGGGCATCGACGGCCAATGGAAAAGCAGAGGCGACCGGCGCGAAATCGTCGACCGTTCGCGCGGCGTCGTGCTCTTGGAACCGCAATCGTTCATGAATCTCAGTGGCGAACCGGCCGAGAAAGTCGCGTCCTGGTACAAGATTGCGCCGCACGACATGCTCGTTGTCGTCGACGAACTCGACTTGCCGTTCGGCAAGCTGCGCATGCGCGAACGCGGCAGCGCCGGCGGCCATAACGGACTTAAATCGATCATCGACTATTTCGGCCAAGATTTTCCCCGGCTGCGCGTGGGTATCGGGCGCGATGCAAACGGCGACGCGATCGAGCGCGTCTTAGCACCGTTCACACCCGACGAAGAGCAACGTTTGGCACCGATCGTCGACGCGGCCGTGCGCGGCGTCGAATTGTGGCTCGAACAACCTGCGGTAACGGCGATCAACTTCGTCAATAGCTGGTCGCCCGCGCTCTAACGTTTTGCGCGCCCCGATCGTTCTCTGTTGTATGAAGGCAACAGCTCTGGCGCTGGTCGCGATAGTTGCATGCATCGGCGCCGGACCAGCGTCGTACACGTTGCACATCAACCAGCCGCATGCCCCGGTCGTGCAGTTCGCCGAACAAACGGCGCTCGTCGGCGACCTCAACGCATCGCGCGCCGCCGCAGGCCTGCGCCCACTCATCGTGGACGACCGGTTGATGCGCGCCGCGATGGTTCATGCACGCGATATGGCCGCGAAACAGTACTTCGCTCACGAAGGACCCGACGGCAGCACGCTGGCCAATCGGCTACATGATGTTGCGTTTGATTGGACAATTGCCGCGGAAAACATCGCACTCAATAGCGACGAGCAGCACGCGCATACGGCACTCCTACACAGCCCGGAACATCGCGAAAACATCCTTGACCCGCGGCTGCGCTATGTGGGCGTAGCGGCGCTCTCGATCGGTGCATCGAGCACGCTTTATGTCGAAGATTTTGCACGGTAAAGCCGCCGCCACACGAAGGAAAGCTACATATCTGGGGCTAGCTTGCCGACTACCGGGTATAGGAGCTCTGGCATGGAGACACAGGCGATGAGCGATTTTGCCGGACAAACGGTCGTGTTGCGCCTCAACGACGCAACGCTCGACACCGACGGCACCACGCTGTTTTCCGATATCGCGTTTCTGAGCGAACTCGGCGTGCGCCCGATCATCATTGCACCTTCGGTCCAATCGGCGCGCTCCGTAGTACGCCGGATGAACCGTAGCGGAGACACGGCCGTCGGCCTGTCCGGTGCCGACGCCGGGATGATTCCCGCGGCAAACGGCGCGCAATTGGGAGCCGTGCAAACGCGACTGCTCACGACACTCTTGGGCGCGGGCTACGTTCCGGTGATCGAACCGCTGGCACTTGGTCTGTTCGGCAAAGATATCGCCGTTGGTCCCGACGACGTTGCGCGGGCACTCGCGCAAGCGATCTGTGCAACCCGGGCGATCTTCTTCCACGACGCCGGCGGCGTCATCGATGTCCACACCCGGATGCTCATCGACGAACTCACGCCGGCCGAAGCTCTAGCACTCGCCGACGATTGTACGTTGGCCGACGATCTGCGCACCGCAATACGCGCGGCGGCGCTCGGCGTCCGCGGCGGCGTCGGCGCCGCGCAGATTGTGGATGGGCGAATCGCTCACGCTGCAATCGTGGAATTTCTTACCTCGCGCCACCTCGGAACGCAGGTCGCCGGAACGGTGTTCATGTCGTGAGCGCCTGCCGGCGTTCGTTCGCGCCAATCGTGCTCGCGATGCTCTTCGGCATGCCGGCCGGCGCCGAAGCCGCCGATGTATCAGCGCTTGCGAGCGGCGTTCACGCCACCGGAACGATCGTCGTACAAGCCAACATCTCCGGTGCGCCGGTGACGATCGGCGGAAATATTGCGCTCTATCACCGTGGCAATTTTTATCGACTCGATTTGCTGTCGCTTGCATTCCCGGGCACGAATTCCGCGATGAGCGCAGCGGCGAGCGCACTGCTGGCGCCCGGCGGCGCAACAATCATCTACGACGGCACCTCCGGCGCAATCAGCGCGTACTCGAATGCCAACCGCAGCTATTACAGCGAACTGCCGAAGACACCGCCGCCACGCAACCCCACGCCGTCCGGCGCGCCGCCGGTTGCGGCCGATCCACTCGATACGCTGGCCGGTATCGCGCGCCAATTGCGCGACGTGCAAACCGCCTCCATTCTGCTCACCGGTCACGGCATGACGAACGGCCATCCGGTTTCGAATATTGACGTGCTGTTGCGGCGGCAGTTGCCCGGCAAGGCACCGGAGAGCTATCACGCCACGTTCGCACTCGCTGACGACCTCGATGGTTTCCCGGTGCAAATCTTGCTCAGCATCACGCCGCCGTCGCCCAACGATTTCGGCGGCAACATGCGGCTCGATCTCTTATCGGTCGTAGCTGAAGTGCCTGCCGATTCGGTCTTTGCCATTCCGGCCGGATACGCACGCGTTAGCGGGATCGGCGACGTCTTACGACCTGCGCGCTAACGCGTGTAACGCGGGCATGGGTCGGCCGTCCCACGCATGTGTGCGATGCGTGAACCGAGCGCCGGATGGTCGGCAAAATACCAGCCGATGGTGCGGCGGGCGCACAGCGACACCAGATCGTCGTCGGCACGCCGCACCAGAAACCGGACTGCCGCAGCCGGATCGCGCAGCATCCGCCGGGCGTCTTCATCGGCCCGAAATTCGATACCGCGCTCATATGCGTTATACAGCGGCAGCATCGCGACGACGACTGCGCCGAGCACCGCGCCCACCAGCGTAAGGCGCGAGAGCGCATCGTCATCGCGCCGAAATCCGATCCGGTCGCTGATCAAGACGGCGATCGCCGCCGCGAAAACAAGCAACGTGATCGCGAACAGCGTCAACTTTGCAACGTCGGCGCGGCGTACATGCGCGTTCTCGTGCGCAATGACATAGTGCAGCTCGCCCGGCGTTGTGACGCTCACTAAGACATCACCAAGAATGATGCGCGTCAGCGGGCCGATGCCCGTCGCTCGTGCGATCAGCATGCGCGTCCGGTGCGACGAAGCGGCGATCTCGACGGGCACGTCGGCGCTGACGGCAGCGGGCGCCAAGTGCGTGCCGATCGGCGAAAAGAGAACCGGATCAACGGCGACGATCCCCACGATCGCCGCATACAAAAACGCGATAAAAAAGAGATACCACAGCCGGGTGCGGTCGACCAGTTCGAGTACGAGAGCGGCGACTACGCCACTGAGCAGGGCATCGATCGCCATGCTGCCCGCATATTGCACGAGCCACGCGCCGATCGTCTGTTCGCTTTGCCCCACGCTGAAGCCGACGCGATAGATCGCGAACGCAAACGGCAATCCCGCCAGCGGTGCGAGCACTCCGAGGGCAGCGCCAAACGCTGCGCGCACGGCGACGCGCGATCCCAGCCGCCGCCGCAGCGCATCCCGCAGCCGCGCAGCGTTCCCGGACCGCCACAACCAAGCGAATGCCCAGATCTGAGCGGCCGCCCAGACGAAGAAGCCTGCATGCCCGACATCATCAATCGTGCGCGCGGTACGTTGGCGCACGGGGTCGATCAAGGCCGGCAGCGGAGCCGTCAGCAGTGCACCAGTTCCCAGTGCATCCACGCGCCGGTCGTATCGCGATTGTTGGGGGGTATCGGCCGCTGCGCTCGCCGCCACCCCACCGCACAGGGCAAGGATGACGGCGGCACAACATGCCAATGGGAACCGGCGCATATTGTCCGGTTCAGCCGAGTTTTGCGAGCTCCTCGAAAATGACCGCTTCGTCGGGTTGCTCGCCGATGTTGTGGACGTCGATGTACCGGACGACACCTTGCTTATCGATGATAAAGATGGCGCGTTCGGACATACCTTCGGCGCGCAGCACACCGAATTTTTCTGCGACTTCCCCGTGCGGGTAGAAATCGCTCAACAGCGGATACGTTATTCCGCCCAAACTCTCAGCCCACGCCCTATTCGCGTGTTTGGAGTCGATTGAGATGCCCACGACCTGGGCATCCATCCCTTCGAACTTCGCGAGAT
>Ga0302325_10006778_pt1 | contig 25636 bp, 23 predicted proteins | sample Palsa_T0_2_FD_201948 | JGI IMG/M metagenome (GOLD analysis project Ga0302325, IMG submission 201948) | Peat permafrost microbial communities from Stordalen Mire near Abisko, Sweden - Palsa_T0_2 | ecosystem: Environmental > Terrestrial > Soil > Palsa > Peat permafrost | place: Sweden: Abisko... | reverse complement strand
CATGCGCACGCGAATGTCGGTTTCCTTGGTTTGGCGGTGAATGGTGGCCTTTCTCATTCGTTGCTCGCTCCCTGACGTCGATACTTCTAAATGCAAAACCTTCACTGCCGAGAATGCCGGCGCTACAAGTCGGTACAATTGTGACGCCGAGATTTGCTGGCGCCGAGACGCGCCGTTCGGTCGCCGGTTGCGCTTGCCGCGCTCACCTCACTCGCTTCAATTCCGCCAGCAGGCGGCGCATCTGCGACGGCGTTCCGAAAGTAATACGGGCGTAGCCGGCGCCATCAAAATCGCTCGAGCGATCGCGGATCAGAATCCCGCGCCCGGAGAGTTCCGCGACGATCTCTTTCATTCGTGGGCCGAAATTCACCAGAACGAAATTCGCAGTGGTTAGAAAGAAGGGAAGCTGCAACGCAGCCAGACCCTTTTCGAGTATCCCCCGCCCGCGGCGAAGCTCGCGCATGGTGCGTTGGAGAAACGCTCGATCGCGCACCGCCGCCGATGCCGCCACCAGCGCCGCGGCGCTCACTGGATAAGGAGACTGGGCTTTTCGCATAACCGCGGCCACATCGCGATGAACGAACACACAGCCCAGGCGCAACCCGGCAAGTCCAAATGCTTTCGAGAATGTTCGCGTCACCACCAGATTCTTGAAGCGCCGGATCCACGGGATCACGGTAACGCCGCAAAAATCGAAATAGGCTTCGTCGACGACGAAAACCGTCCTCGGTGACGCTTGCAGAAAACGTCGCAGCACCGCCGGTGGGACCAAGGTGCCGGTGGGATTATTGGGATTCGCCAGAAAAAATACCCGCGGTGCCTTTCGTAGCGCCGCCGTTACCTCTACCGTGGGGAATCGCATCCCCGCATCGTAACGAACGGTTTCGACGCGGGCGCCAGCCAGCTCGGAATAGAAGCGGTACATGGCGAAAGTGGGCTCGACGATCAAGACGGACTGGCGGGGTTCGACGTACGTGCTGACCACCAGGTTCAGCCCTTCATCGGTGCCGTTGGTAAACAGCATCTCTTCAGCCGCCACTTGAAAATATTTGGCGATCTCGCGACGGGCGCTCTCTTGCTCGGGATAAGCGGATATCGCGGTTAAGCCGAGCTTCGCCAGCGCGCGCCGCACCGAGGGGGAGCAGCCCATCGGGTTTTCGTTGAAGTCCAAACGCAGTTTTTCCCATCGGCCCTCGAGCGGCGGTTTGTACGGACGCATCGCGGTGACGGCCTTTCGCGGCTCGATCGCGACGGCAGGAATGTTTGAGCGTTTCATTTCCGCACCTCGATCGACAGGCCGTGCGCGAGCAAGCCCTCCGCTCGAGCCAATTCCTGCGTGGCCGCGGCCATTGCCGCGAAGCCCCGAGCAGTAACTTCCTGAACGCTGAGGCACTTCACGAATTCCGACGCCGAAAGGCCGCCCCTGGTGCGCGCCACGCCGTTGGTCGGCAGGGTGTGGTTCGTACCGCTCATATAGTCGCCAAAGGATTGCGCGCTGCCATCGCCGACAAAAATGCTCGCCGCCGAGTCAATTCGATCGAGGAATTTCCCGGCGCTGCCGGCGAGGGTGAGATGCTCGGGCGCAAAGTGGTTCACAAACTGGATGGCATCGCGAATATCGCTCGCCACCAGCACCGCGCCGCGGTTGGCCAGCGAACGCCACGCAGGATTCGAGCGGGGAAGTTGTGCCAGTTGGCGCTCGATCTCTGCCGCAACGGATTTCCCGAGCTTGGCGGAAGTGGTTACCAACAGCGCCGTTGCGTCGGGATCGTGTTCTGCCTGCGCCAGCAGGTCCGCAGCGATAAACCGCGGATCGCCGTCGTTGGAGAGGACAATCGCCTCGGTCGGGCCGGCCAGCAGGTCGATTGCACAGTCGACGCTCACCAGTCGCTTGGCCGCAGCGACGTAACGATTGCCGGGGCCAAAAATCTTATCGACGCGCGCGACCGACCGCGTGCCGTAGGCCAGCGCGGCGATGGCTTGCGCGCCGCCGATTCGTGCCACGTGGCGCACGCCCAGGTAGTCTGCCGCCGCGAGAAGGGAATCGCCCGGTTGCGGGCTATTGACGACAATTTCGCGCACACCGGCTTCTTGCGCCGGGATCACCGTCATAAGCAATGTGGAAACTAGCGAATGGCGCCCGCCGGGAATATAACAGCCAATCCTCTGAATCGGACGAACCAGCTGGCCCACGCGCACGCCCGGCTCGGTGTGGATCGTCCATTCCTTGGGCAACTGGCAGTGCGCGACGGCGCGAATATTTCGCGCCGCGTGCGCCAACGCTTCCAGAAACTTCTTATCCACGCGCCGCGCGGCTTGGGCCATCTCTGCCGGCGATACCCACAAGTTCTTCGGCCGGAGCGAGAGCCGATCCAGCCGGCGCGTCCAGGCGAAGAGAGCGGCGTCGCCCCGCCGGCGCACGTCGGCCACAATGCGAGCGGCCACGCGTTCGGCAGCGCGGTCGGTAGAGCGCCGCGCGGTAAGGAGCCTGGCGGCCTTCGCTTTGGTGAGCGCGAAGATTCGCATCAGAGCACGATCTTGTTCAGCGGATACTCCACGATGCCTTCGGCACGCGCGGCTTTCAGCTTGGGAATCAACTGGCGCACGATTTTTTCTTCCACGATGACGTTAATGGCCACCCACGCCGGATCGCTAAGCGGCGCGACGGTCGGGCTATTCAGCGCGGGAAGCGCGGCCAGGACCGCTGGAAGGTCCACGGTGCGCACGTTCAGCATCATCCCCACACGGTTATACGCGGAAATCGCTCCCTGCAAGAGCAGCGTAAGATTCTCCATCTTTTCACGCTTCCATGGATCGCTATACGCGCCGTGATTGGCGATGAACCACGGCGCAGACTCCAAAAGCGTATCCACAATCCGCAAATGGTTCGCGCGCAGCGAAGATCCGGTCTCGGTGACCTCGACAATGGCGTCCGCCAGCTGCGGCACCTTTACCTCGGTCGCTCCCCAGGAAAATTCCACCTGCGCCTTCACGCCATGCTTCTCCAGATATTTCTGGGTCATACGCACCGCTTCGGTGGCGATGGTCTTTCCCTCCAGGTCGCGCACGCTTTGCGCGGTGGAGTTTTCCGCCACGGCCAGCACCCAGCGAACCCGCCCCAGGCCGGTCTTCGAATACACCAGCTCGCTCAACTCCGCCACCTGGGCGCCGGTTTCGAGCACCCAGTCCTTGCCGGTGATTCCCGCGTCCAGCGCGCCAGTCTCGACGTACCGAGGCATTTCCTGGGCGCGAACCAGCATGCACTCGATTTCCGGGTCGTCGGTGGCGGGAAAATAGCTGCGCGAATTTACCGCGATCCGCCAGCCCGCCCGCGCGAAAAGCTCGAGCGTGGATTCCTGCAAACTTCCTTTGGGTATTCCCAGCTTCAGGCGGCTCATTGGCTCTTTTTCTCTCCGTAGATTTTTTCCGGCGCCACCGCTCGCTCGGCAATCACGATTTCGCTGCCATCCGCGTTCAAGCGGCGAAAAAAGCAGCTGCGATAGCCTTCGTGGCAGACTGCGGTGCCGGCCAATTCCACGCGAGCCAGGATCGAATCGCGATCGCAGTCAAAGCGCAACTCGCGTAGCAGCAGCTTCTGGCCGCTGCTCTCACCCTTGGTCCACAGCTTTTGGCGCGAACGGCTGAAAAACGTGACCAAGCCGGTGCGCATGGTGACCTCCAGCGCCTCGCGATTCATAAAACCGAGCATCAGGACGTCGCCCGATGCGGCGTCCTGCACGATTGCCGGGATCAATCCAGCGTCTTTCTGGAAATCCAGTTCCACGGTCGCCCCCAAATGCCGCCCTTAAAAACAAAAAGCCCGCTGGCGCTTGCCGCGCCAGCGGGCAGATGAGTTCAGCTAACCTTCAGCCTAACCACACCGCCGCGGGCGAGGATCGGTATGATGATTGTGGTGATGGCTGGAAATGTGCGCCCGCAATTTCATGACAATTTGAATTTAGGGGAGGGCCTACCGATTGTCAAGCGCTATTGGCTGAGGTCGCGACGGCGACACCGATATGCAAAAAAAAGGGCTGCGCAGCGTTAGCCGGCAGCCCTTCATTTTTCAAGATACTTTGAAACGCGCCGCTTACTTGCCGTTGGGCAGTGGGACGTTGCGCAGGTTCTTCACAGCCGGTGCCACCTTCTTTCCCAACGAAGCGCTTTTCTTGCTGCCCTTCACTGCTTTCTTGGTTGCCATAATCGTTCACCTCTCCCGTTAGATGGGCCGCTGTGCGGCCTGGATTTTACTGCCTGGAACTCTACGTGGCGCTGGCCCCGAAAAACCGTGCCAGCTGCAAATCTCTATTTCCAACTTACCTTCAGATTGCGCACAAGAGGCTGCTCTTTCCTCTCGAGCTTTTTGGCCTTCGGGGACTTCGCTGACTTAACCGGAGTCTTTTTGGTCGCCATCGTTCTTCCCCTCAAGCATTGTCCCTATCGAAGCAGACGTTTTTTGCAGTGCAATCGCTCTACCAAACTCGCGTGTTCCGAACAATTTGCGTAAGCACCGTAAAACAAAGCAGTTGATGTTTCCAGCGCATCGACCCGTAACGCGGGGAAGCCGGGCCGGTTGAATTAGTCAGTTCCCTGAGTTGAATTTTTCAAGCGCGGAGGCGAGATACGGTGGTTTTGGCGGCGAGGAGTTGGCAGCAAAAATAAAGGGCTGCGCGGTGTTGGCCGGCAGCCCTTTATTTTTCCAGATACTGTGGAGCTCGAAGCTTACTTGCCGTTGGGCAGTGGGACGTTGCGCAGGTTCTTCACCGCCGGCGCGATTTTCTTGTCCAACGAAGCGCCCTTCTTGGTGCCCTTCACTGCAGTCTTGGTTGCCATAGTCGTTCACCTCTCCTATAAGATGGGCCGCGATGCGGCCTGAAATTTACTGCCTCGAACTCGATTTAGTACTGGTCCCAAAGACCCTGCCCGGCTGCCGAACTCTACCAGCGCGTTATCAGGTTACGAATGACGGGCTGCTCTTTTCTTTCGAGCTTTTTGGCTTTCGGGGACTTGGCTGACTTAACCGGCGTCTTTTTTTCGGTCATCGTCTTTCCCCTCTAGCTTGTCTCCGTCCCAGCAGACACTTTGTATATTGCAATCGCCCTGCCAAACTCGCGAGCAGGACGCGAATTCGTAACTCGCAGGAAATAAGCCAGTTGCGGCGTATCGTCGCGTCGGCCAGCAAAGGCCTCGAATCGGCAGGGGTTGAATTAGTCAGTTCGTGGGTTGAATTTTTAAACCTGGGGATTAACCGGGCCCGATGGTGACTCCCTCGGGACGATTAGGCGGGCCTCCGCTGGCAGGCCGCGGATCGAATCAGCCTCAGCAGAACCCGCAAGGCAGTTATAGACTCTGGGCATGGCCCTGCCGACCGCAATCACCCGAGTCATCTGGGATCGTCTGCTGGACGAGGCACACAAGGATCCGGGTATCGAGTGCTGTGGACTGCTCGGCGGGCGTGAGGGTACTGTAACCTCGATTTATCCAGCGCCCAATAATCTAGCCAGCGCCAGCGCCACCGTCTATGAGATTGCTCCCGCCGACCTATTCCAATTGATGCGCGAGATCCGGGCCGCCGGCGAGGAATTGTGCGGGATTTACCATTCGCACCCGACGGGCGAGAACCGGCCATCCGTACGAGACTTGGAGTTGGCCTATTACCCCGAGGTCGCCTACGTGATCGTTTCGCCGCGGGGCGACGCTCCCACCCCAGTGCGGGCATTTTCGATCGGGAGCGGAGCGGCGACGGAACTGAAGCTTCAGATTATCTAGCATTTATCGCGGCGCAATTCGCTACCGCTTCGCTCCACCGGCATGCGCCTGCAGCGCCGCTTCCGCTTGGGCCAGGCGCCGGGGATACAACGGGAATCGTGCCGTGAGCGCCAGCACTTCGTTCCGGACGCGCTGTTCCGTCGCCGCGTCGTTCAGGTTGGTCAACACGTCGGCGATCCACGACGCGATTTGATCCATTTCCGCTTCGCGCATGCCGCGGGTGGTAACCGCAGGGCTGCCGACGCGCATGCCGCCCGGCTTCATCGGAGGCAGGGGATCGAAGGGAATGGCGTTCTTGTTCACGGTGATCGCCGCGCGGTCGAGGGCCACTTCCGCATCGCGGCCGGCGAGCCCGCGCGCTTGCAGGTCGACCAGGAAGACGTGATTGTCGGTGCCGCCACTAACGATTCGAAACCCGCGCTTGGCCAGCCCCTGTGCCAAAGCGTTGGCGTTGGCGATCACTTGCTTCTGATATTCGCGAAAGTCCGGCTGGCTGGCTTCCCGGAAGCACACCGCCTTGGCGGCGATGATGTGCTCGAGCGGGCCTCCCTGAGTGCCGGGAAAAGTGATGCGGTCAAGGTCCTTGGCGTACTGCGCCCGGCAGAGCACCATGCCGCCGCGTGGTCCGCGCAGGGTCTTGTGGGTGGTGCTGGTAACGAAATCCGCGTGCGGCACGGGGTTGGGATGCAGGCCCGCGGCGATCAACCCGGCGATGTGGGCCATATCGACGAATAGCATCGCGCCAATGCCGCGCGCAATCTCGCCAAGCCGCGCGAAATCAATGATGCGGGAATACGCGCTGGCGCCGCAAACCACCATCTTCGGTCGGTGTTCCTTCGCCAGGCGCTCTACCTCGTCGTAATCGATCCTCTCGGTTTCCTTGGTCACACCGTACGCGACGAACTTGTACATCTTTCCCGAAAAATTCAGAGGATGCCCATGGGTCAGGTGTCCGCCATGCGCCAGGTTCATTCCCAGGACGGTCGCGCCGGGCTCGATCGCGGTCATATACACGGAGATGTTGGCCTGCGTCCCGGAATGTGCCTGCACGTTGGCGTGTTCTGCGCCGAATAGCTGCTTGGCGCGGTCGATCGCTAGTTGCTCCACCTTATCGGCATTCTCGCAGCCGCCGTAGTAGCGCTTGCCCGGATAACCTTCGGCGTATTTATTGGTGAAGACCGATCCCATCGCCTCCAGCACCGCTTCTGAGACGAAATTCTCCGAAGCGATCAGCTCGATTCCGTTCGATTGGCGGACGACCTCTTCAAACACAGCCGCGGCCACTTCCGGGTCCGACTCGGAGAGCGAGCGGCCCATTCTGCGGGATTGGTCAGTTTCGATGGTCATCATTAGCTCCGTAAGCGTGGATGCGCAGCAGGGCGGAGGAAAAACCAATTTTCGATCCGAGCGACAATCTTAGCGGAGGCCAATCTTCATTGCAATCGGCGCGGGCAGCGCGGCGAGGAGAGGCGAGTGTCGCTGCAAAGTGAGAATGTCCGGTTTGTGCAAAGTAGAAATGTCCGCTTTTCTAAGGGCTGGGGGGCCCGATGGAAGAGGAGCGGATCGAGTTGGGACAACGAGAGCGAGATCGGCTGAGGGTATTGCACGAAGTGGAGCAAGGGCATTTGAAGCAGCGAGAAGCCGGGGCGCGGTTGCGGCTCAGCGAGCGGCAGATTCGGCGCTTGCTGCAGCGAGTAAGACAGCAAGGAGACCGCGGAGTGCTGCATGGATTGCGTGGGCGAAGCTCGAATCGGAAATTCTCGCGGCGATTCGAACAGCGGGTGGTGCAGCGGGTGCGGCAGCGGTACGCAGATTCCGGGCCGACCTTGGCGCGCGAGAAGCTGGAAGAGGAAGGCCTGCGGGTGAGCCGCGAGACACTGCGGCGATGGATGAGCCAGGCCGGGCTGTGGCGGCCGCGGTCGAAAAGGGTCCGAGCGGTGCAGGTATGGCGTGCGCGGCGATCTGCATTCGGTGAACTGGTGATGATGGATAGTTCGCCCTACGCGTGGCTGGAGGAACGGGGTCCAGCGGGTCATCTGGTAGCGATGATCGATGATGCCACCAGCCGGCTATGGGGACGGTTCGTGGAACATGACACCACCGAAGAAAACATGCGGACGTTGTGGGGTTGGGTGGCCCGCCACGGACGGCCGCTGGCTTTATACACCGATAAAAATGGGATGTTCGTGACTTCTCGTCCAGCGCAGCGGGAGGAGCAGTTGAAAGATCAGCCGGCCCGAACGCAATTCGGACGGGCACTGGCAGAAGTGGGGATCGAATGGATCGCCGCGCACAGTCCGCAAGCCAAGGGGCGGATCGAGCGATTTTTTTCCACCGCGCAAGACCGGTTGGTGAAAGAGATGCGCCTGGCCGGGATCGATACCCTGGACGGAGCCAATCGTTTTTTGGAGATTCATTTTATTCCCGAGTGGGAGCAACGATTCGCCGTTCCGCCGCGGCAGGCACAGGACGCGCACCAACCGCAGGGCCGGGAACAACGGCTGGAGGAGATGCTCAGTGTGCGGGCGATGCGGGTGGTCACCGATGGCCGGGCTGCGTAGGGCGCGAGTGGAGATCGAGCGGCGGCTGGATGGCTCGCACTGGCTGCGCTTCCGCGGCCGTTATTTGCCGTTGCACCCCTGCTCCGATGCGCCGCGATCGGTAAGCCCTTCCGGCCTACGGCCTCCAGGACTGACCGATCGCAAACCAAAACCCCCAACCACCAACCAAACCAAACATAGCCCGGCTGCCCATCACCCCTGGAGGAAATCATGGAAGCGGACATTTCTACTTTGCGTTGACAGGGAGGAGAGGCGAGTTGACATCATCCCACGCGTCTCATAACCTAAAGTCCTCGCGACGCCCATCGCCCGAACCTCGAACCGGATCGGAATCCCGCACTCGAGAATGACATGTTCACAGGCGCGTTGCAGATTGGAATCCTAGAACATGGCGGAACAGAAACTTCCCACTCGCGCAGAAGATTTTTCGGAGTGGTATAACCAGCTGGTCTTGAAGGCCGAGCTGGCCGACTACGCGCCAGTGCGCGGGTGCATGATCGTCCGGCCCTATGGCTGGGCGCTGTGGGAAAACATCCAGCAATCGCTGGACAAGCGCTTCAAGGCCACCGGCCACGCCAACGCGGCGTTTCCGCTGTTGATTCCGCGCAGTTTTATCGATAAAGAGCAGTCCCACGTCGCCGGATTTTCTCCCGAGCTGGCGGTGGTGACCCACGGAGGCGGCGAAAAATTGGAAGAGCCGCTGGTGATTCGCCCCACCTCGGAGACCATCATCGGGCATTCCTACGCCAAGTGGATTCAGTCCTACCGCGATCTGCCGGTGCTGATCAATCAGTGGAACAGCGTGGTGCGCTGGGAGTTGCGTACCAAGCTCTTCCTGCGCACCCTGGAATTTTTCTGGCAAGAGGGGCACACCGCCCACGCCACGCTGGAAGAAGCGGAATTCGAAACCCGCCAGATGCTCGATATTTATGCGGACTTCGCCATTCGCGATGCCGCGGTTCCGGTCATCTCCGGCCGCAAGTCGGCGTCGGAGCGTTTTGCGGGCGCCAACGAGACCTTTTCGATCGAAGCGATGATGGGTGACGGCAAAGCGCTGCAGTCGGGCACTTCGCACAATCTGGGCCAGAACTTCGCCAAAGCGTTTGAAATTCGCTACCTCGATAAAACCGGAAACCTGCAACATTGCTGGACCACTTCGTGGGGGCTATCCACCCGCTTCATCGGCGCCATCATCATGGTTCACGGCGACGACCAGGGCTTGATTCTGCCGCCACGCCTCGCTCCGATCCAGGTGGTGGTGGTACCGATCTATAAGACCGACGACGAGCAGAGGTTGGTGATGGAAGCCGCACGCCGAATTCGTGCCGAGCTGGTCGCCGCCGACATTCGTGTGAAGGTTGACGAACGGGAAGGTTCCAGCCCCGGTTTCAAATTTAACGACTGGGAAATGCGCGGGGTGCCGCTGCGCATCGAGTTGGGACCCAAGGACATCGCCAAGGGGACTGTGGTGCTGGCGCGTCGCGACCGCCCCGGCAAGGAAGGGAAGGCCTTCGTTCCGCAAGCGGGATTGACCGACGCGGTGAGCGCGTTGCTGGTCGAGATTCAGCAGGCGCTATTCAACCGCGCCCTGGCCTTCCGCCAGGCCAATACGTTTGAGCCCAAAGAATACGGCGAGCTGAAGGCTATCGTGGAAAAAGGATTCGCGTTCGCTTACTGGTGCGGCAGCGCGGCCTGCGAAGAAAAAGTGAAAGAAGACACCAAAGCCACTTTGCGATGCATTCCGCTCGAGCAGGATACCGCTCCGGGCCGCTGCCTGGTCTGCAACGAACCTGCCGCGGAAAAAGCCTACTTCGCGAAAGCCTACTAGCGCGGCACGCCCCAAGGCTGGCGGTAGCCGTGGTTAAGCAGGCTTTTCGTCCGCGCTCGGTCCGTAAATCGACGGTACCGGAACGTCGAGCAGCCGCAAATACACCGATAGTTGCCCGCGATGATGATAGATGTGGTTCATCATGATGTTGCGAATGAACGCGGCGCGAGGAATGGCCATAATCGTCTTTCCATCTTTGGTCATCGTTATCGTCGACGCCATTCGTGTGTCATCGAATGACCCCACCACGTCCTTTACCTTCTGAGTGCTGGCCGCGAAGGTATCCAGAATGGCCTGCCGGGTGGGCGGGGGCATTTTCGGCGAGGAGCCAAATTCGTGCAGGTCTTTCACCGCTACCTCCGAGAGAACCAGCGGCGCGTAAGCGATGTGCATTCCCAACTCGCCGAGGCTCATCGACTTCGGGTGCGGTTTCCAATTCACTTTATCTTCGGGTATCCGTTCCAACACGCGTTGCGTAGTCTTCGCTTCGTGGTCGATCTCCGCCAACAGGGCGTGCGCCAGGGACATGTCAATTCCTCCCGTCGTCGAAAAATGAATTTCTTGGACGAATGATACTACGCCAGCGGCGGCGCGAGCTGCCGAATCGGCTCATGCAGTTTGTTCATCACCTGGGCGAACGCTTCGAGCGTTAGCGACTGCGGGCCGTCGGACAGCGCGCGCTCCGGGCAGGGGTGAACCTCGATAATTAAGCCGTCCGCGCCGATGGCCAGCGCCGCGACCGATGCGACCGGGACCAGGCTTCGTCGACCAGTGGCGTGCGAGGGGTCGACGATCACCGGAAGATGCGACAGTTCCTTTGCCAGCGCCACGCCCGCGAGGTCCAGGGTATTGCGCAACTCGGATTCGAAGGTCTTAATCCCGCGCTCGCACAGCACTACATTCGCGTTTCCTCCCGCAAGCAGATACTCGGCAGCCAGCAGCCACTCCTTTACCGTGGCCGAAGGCCCGCGCTTCAATAGAATCGGCCGCTTGCTGCTCGCCAGGCGCCGAAGCAGCGGATAATTCTGCATGTTGCGCGCGCCCACCTGCAGCATATCCGCGTATTCGCTTACCATGTCCACTTCCTCGGTGCCCATCACCTCCGTCACGATCGGCAGGCCCGTTTCGTTGCGCGCTTCTTTCAGAAGTTCGAGCGCTTCGATTCCCAGCCCCTGAAAATCGTAAGGAGACGTGCGCGGCTTGTAGGCCCCGCCACGCAATAGGTGCGCGCCCGCCGCCTTGACGCCTCGCGCCGTTTCCAGAATCTGTTCGCGGGATTCCACCGAACACGGCCCGGCAATCACCACCGCATCGCCGCCGCCGATCTTCACTCCGCCGACATCGACCACCGACCGTATCGGATGAAATTGCAGACTCACCAGCTTGAACGGATGCGAGACGGCGATAATTTCATCCACACTCGGCGCCACCGCCAGGGCCTCGAGTTGGTTGCGGTGCTGGTTGCTGTTGCCCACCACGCCGATCACCGTATTTTCAACCCCGCGGATGAGTCGCGCCTGGCAGCCGCACTCCTCGATCCGCTTGACGATGTGTTGGATTTGCTCCTCGGTTGCTCCGGACGACATTTTGATAATCACGATCGAGCCCCTTTGCCGCTCTTGGAATTTTCTTCCGCCTGCGCATGGGTCGGATAACATCCCAGCACACGCAGGTCTTCGGTGCATTGCTTCAGTTCTTCGAGCGCGTTAGCGGTGTCCGCATCGCGCAACGACGCCTGCAAATCCACGTAAAAACGGTACTGCCACGGGCTGCCGGGAATCGGACGGCTTTCGATCTTCATCAGGTTGATTTTGCGCCGCGCAAATATTTCCAGCGCCCGGCTCAGCGCTCCGGGAAGATGGCTCACCTGCAATGCCAGCGAAAGCTTGTTGGCTCCCTCCGGAACCGGACATGGCGGAACCAACAGCAGAAAGCGCGTGTAATTCTCGCGGTGATCCTCGAGATGCTCGCGCAGAATTTGCCCGCCATAGATCGCTGCCGCACGGCGTCCGGCGATCGCGCCGCGGGCCGGGTCGCGCTGCTCCATGATTTCGCGAACGCTTCCGGCGGTGTCGTCCTTGGCGATGCGCTTGATGCGCGGATGCACCCGGAAGAATTCCTCGCACTGCGCCAGCGCCACGGGATGAGATTCCACGGTGGCCAGCGCGTCGATGCTCGAGTCGGGAATCCCAATCAGATTATGCGCGATGGGCACGACCACCTCGCCGGTAATTTGCAGCCGGCTCTTGAGCAGCAAATCGTAAGATTGGTGGACCGAGCCCGCCAGGCTGTTTTCGATGGGTGCGAGCACCGCGTCGGCTGTGCCTTGTTCGACCGCCGAAAATAAATCGTCAAACGATCGGCAGGGAACTAAGCCCACGCTTTCGCCCAGCAGCTTCACCGCCGCCTCTTCGCTGAAGGCGCCGCGTTCGCCTTGAAAAGCTACTCGCGCGATCGTCTTCGTGTCAGCCGTAGTCATAAGTCGTGAGCGCATTCCGACCGCGCGCGCTGGATAACGCTGCAGCCCTAAAACAAAAAAGCCGCGCCTCCCGGGAGAGGTTCGCGGCCATCGAAAGCCTGGAATTTCTTCAGGTGCTACGTTGTGGCCATAGCGCCGGCAGGTTTTCTTTCGCCGCTCCCTCGATGGAGGAAGCGGAACGTAAAGAGGAAGGCCTCAAATCGCCAGCATGCCGCGCTACGTCGAATATTCATTTTGGTTCCGAGACGTAATGTAAGGGACGCCCGCAACGGTGTCAAGGAATTAGCCGCGCTGAGGTTCAGTCGTAGCTCCGCCGCTCGTGGCGGCCAGAAATCCAATTCCAAGACCTGGATCCATTCCGGATCCGGGCAGCCCTCAAAGAATCTCGAGTTTCATCTCCACTGCAAGTATTCTTCCCCATAAAGAGATATAAACAAGGTTTATGACTCTACCAAGAACTATAAATTGGACTTGAGTGGATGAATGAAGTCCAATGTTAACCACGCTGGCCGTACCGGTGCGCACGACAGACTGTGCACGAATCGCCCGGCAGCGCACAGGAAAACGGGACCCGACAACGAAATGACCGCCATGCGAAGTGACGCAATCAAGAAAGGCGTGTCGCGCGCCGGTGCGCGCGCCATGTTCAAAGCCGTCGGCCTCACCGACGCCGATATCGATAAGCCGCTGGTAGCCATCGCCAACACCTGGACCGAAATTACGCCCTGCAATCTGCATCTGCGCGATATTTCCGCCAAGATTAAGGAAGGCGTCCGCGCTGCCGGCGGCACGCCCCTCGAGTTCAATACCATCGTCGTTTCCGACGGAATCTCGATGGGCACCGAAGGAATGAAATCGTCGCTGGTCTCCCGCGAAGTGGTCGCCGATTCCATCGAACTCGTCGTCCGCGGCCACCTCTTCGACGCGGTGATCGCCATTTCCGGATGCGACAAAACCATCCCGGGAACAGTGATGGCTTTGGCTCGCCTCAACTTGCCGTCGCTGATGCTCTACGGCGGCTCGATCGCCGCAGGCCGCTTTCAAGGTCACGACGTCACCCTGCAAGACGTGTACGAAGGAATCGGCGCGTGCGCCGCGGGCAAAATGAGCGTCGCCGAGCTCAAAGACCTGGAAGACCACGCCTGTCCAGGCGCAGGCGCGTGCGGCGGCCAATTCACCGCGAACACCATGTCCACCGCCATGGCTTTCCTCGGCATGTCACCGCTGGGGTCCAACGACGTCCCCGCGACCGATCCGCGCAAAGCGAATGTTGCTTTCGAATGCGGCAAGCTGGTCATGCAGCTTCTTAAGAATGATGTGCGGCCCAAGCAGCTGATCACCCGCGCCGCGCTCGAAAACTCGGTGGCCTCGATCGCCGCTACCGGCGGCTCGACCAACGGCGTCCTGCACCTGCTCGCCATTGCGAGCGAGATCGGTGTTCCGTTCACCCTACAAGATTTCGATCGCATCTCGGCCAAAACTCCCACTCTGGCGGACTTAAAGCCTGCCGGCCGATTCGTTGCCGTAGACATGGAGCGTGCGGGCGGCGAGCGCCTGGTAGCCAAGCGGCTGATGGAAGCCGGCGTACTGCAAGACTCGCCCACCGTTTCCGGCCGATCCATATTTGAGGAAGCCCGCGACGCCCGGGAGACTCCGGGCCAGGAGGTTTTGCGGCCGCTCTCCAATCCGCTGAAGCCGCGTGGCGGGATCATGATTCTCCACGGCTCGCTCGCCCCCGACGGATGCGTGGTGAAAGTCGCGGGCACCGAGCGCGTCAAGCAGACCGGCCCGGCGCGAGTTTTCGATTCCGAAGAAGCCGCGTTCGCCGCGGTGCAGGAAGGCAAAATCAAAGCCGGCGATGTTGTGGTGATCCGTTACGAAGGCCCGAAGGGCGGGCCCGGCATGCGCGAAATGCTCGGCGTAACCGGCGCGATTATGGGCCAGGGGCTGGGCGATTCGGTCGCGCTGGTCACCGATGGCCGCTTCAGCGGCGCAACCCGCGGCTTGATGGTCGGCCACGTGGCGCCCGAAGCCGCGGCCGGCGGGCCGATTGCGTTTATCCGCGACGGGGATATCGTCACGCTAGACGTCAAAGCGCAGCGGCTCGACGTCGACGCCGATCTGGCCTCGCGCAAAGCGGGCTGGAAGCCGCCCGCACATCGCTACAAAACCGGCGCGCTCGCCAAGTACGCTTTTTTGGTTTCGTCCGCTTCCGAAGGGGCGGTCACCAGCAATTCGCTCCAAGAATAATTCCAAGGGGAGATAGAGATGGCAAAAATGTACTGGGAAGCGGACGCCAAGCCCGAAGCTCTGGAGGGCAAGCGCATCGCGGTTCTAGGTTACGGCAGCCAAGGGCGCGCGCACGCGCTCAATCTCCGCGATAGCGGCTGCGATGTAGTTCTTGGCTTGCGGCCCAACGGGAAAACCTGGGCGCAATCCACCCAGGACGGATTCAGCCCGGTAACTCCCGCGGAAGCGGTAAAAGGCGCCGACGTAGTCATGATGCTCGCGCCGGACATGGCGCAGCCCGCCATCTATCGCGATGCCGTCGCCCCGAACCTGAAAAAGGGTGCGCTTTTGCTCTTCAGCCACGGCTTCAACATTCATTACGGCACCATCAAGCCGCCCTCGGAAACCGACGTCGCCATGGTGGCGCCCAAAGGCCCTGGCAATCTGGTCCGCAGACAATACGAAGATGGCCGCGGCGTTCCGTGCCTGATCGCCATTCATCAGAATGCCTCCGGCACCGCGTTTGACAAGACCCTGGCCTACGCCCACGCCATCGGGGGCACTCGCCCCGGTGTGATCGAAACCACCTTCCCCGAAGAAACGGAAACCGATCTCTTCGGCGAGCAAGCCGTTCTGTGCGGTGGTATCACCGAACTCATCACTGCGGGATGGGAGACCTTGGTCGAGGCAGGATATCAGCCCGAGGCCGCGTATTTCGAATGCCTGCACGAAGTGAAACTGATCGTCGACTTGATCTACGAAGGCGGAATCACCCAGATGCTGAAGTTCATCAGCGAAACCGCCAAGTACGGCGATTTCTCCCGCGGTCCGCGCATCGTCGATGGCCACGTCCGCAAGGAGATGAAGAAAATTCTCGACGAAATTCAGTCGGGAGCCTTCGCCCGCGAGTGGATTAAGGAATATCAAGACGGCCTGCCAAACTACAACAAGTCGCTCGAAACAGATTTGAAACATCCCATCGAACGGGTGGGCGAGACATTGCGCGCCCAAATGTCGTGGCTGCAACCGAAAGCCAAGCCCGCGCAAGGAGTGCGATGAACGGAGCTCAATTCCTGGTGAAGGCCCTCGAAAAAGAGGGTGTCGACATTATTTTCGGCTATCCCGGCGGCGCGATCATGCCGGTCTACGACGCGCTGCTCGATTCCTCGATCCGCCACGTCCTGGTCCGCCACGAACAGGCCGCTGCCCTGGCCGCCGACGGTTACGCGCGCGCCACCGGAAAAGTGGGCGTGTGCATGGCCACTTCCGGTCCCGGCGCCACCAACCTGGTCACCGGCATCGCCAATTCGTTCATGGATTCGATTCCTGTGGTGGTGATCACCGGGCAAGTGCCCACCCATCTTCTGGGGACCGACGCGTTCCAGGAAGTGGATATTTTCGGAATCACGCTGCCGGTGGTGAAGCACAGCTTTTTGGCCGCGCAGGGCGATGATTTAGGCACCATCGTTCACCAGGCTTTTCACATTGCACGCTCCGGCCGGCCCGGTCCCGTTTTGATCGATTTGCCAAAGGATATCGCCAACACCGTCGGCGATTTCCGTTTCGCCGACGCCAGCGGCTCCGACGATTTGGGCGAACCGCCGCAGGACGCGGTGGACCGCGCCATCGAAATGATGCGCGAAAGCCGCCAGCCGGTAATCTATGCGGGCGGCGGGATCGGCATGGCCCAGGCCATCGACGAATTTCGCGACTTTGTCTCCGGCACCCGCATCCCGGTGGTTGCCACTCTCAAAGGCTTGGGCGCGCTGCCTACCGGCCACGAGCTCTTCCTGGGCATGATGGGCATGCACGGCAACAAAGCCGCCAACATCGCGGTGCAATCCTGCGACTTGCTGATTTGCACCGGCGCGCGCTTTGACGACCGCGCCACAGGAAAGCTCTCCGGCTTCGCTCCTCACGCCCGGGTGATTCACATCGATGCCGACCCGTCCGAAATCGGAAAATTGCGCCAGGCAGAGGCAGGCGTCACCGGCGACATGCGTCGAGCCCTGAAGCAGCTCACCATTCCGCTCAACGAAATTCAGGAATGGCGCGAAGAGTGCGCCGCCAACAAAGCCTCTCATGCGTGGACCTATCCTCCGGACAGCCCGGAAGTTTCCGCCACCTGGTTTTTGAGCGAGCTTTCCCGGCAGGCCAACGAAAATACCATCATCGCCAGCGACGTCGGACAGCACCAGATGTGGGTCGCCCAGCACTGCTCGTTTTCAACGCCTCGCAATCATCTTTCCAGCGGCGGCCTGGGCACCATGGGGTTCGGCTTGCCCGCGGCGATCGGCGCGCAAATGGGACGTCCCGACGCCACGGTAGTCAACGTGACCGGCGATGGTTCGATCATGATGAACCTGCAAGAGCTCGCCACCCTCAAGCGCTACGACCTGCCCATCAAGATTCTGCTTTTCGACAACCACATGCTCGGCATGGTCCGCCAATGGCAGGAACTCTTTCATAACCGCCGCTACAGCGAAGTGGACCTCTCCGATAATCCGGACTTCGCCGCTGTCGCCCGCGCCATGGGCATTCCCGCAATTCGCGTGGAAGAGAGCAGCGAAGTGCAGCCGGCCATCGACCGCATTCTCTCCGAGCCGGGCAACTTGCTGGTTCACGTGATTATTCATTCGGAAGCCAACGTCTGGCCCATCGTCGGTCCCGGCAAATCGAACTCAGAAATGATGGAGGAACGGCGGCGATGAGCGCGACCACTTACCAAATTCGCTTGAAGCACTCGGAAGGTTCGCTGGTGCGCCTGCTAGGACTCGCCCGGCGGCGCCGCTTCGACGTCACTCACCTGATCGCTCATCCGTCTCCCGATGGCGATTTTCTCGACGTTCAAATGACCGTCGAATCCGAACGCAGCGAGTCCGTCCTGGCCCGCCAAATCGAAAATCTCCTGGACGTCACCCACGTCTCCATAGCCGGCGACGGCGCCCTGCATTTTCTCGGGTAAGCGCCTCCGGCCATTAGCCCGGGTTTTAACTTACGGCCAAAAAGGCAGGGAAGGGGGGCTGGGCTCCTCCGTCCGTAAGCCCCTCAGAATCTGGCAAATGGGCGGTTCGGGCTCCCGCCCTGGTACATCCGGCCGACCGGGTAGACGCAGGATTCCATGCGCGGAACTAATCGGTTGCATCCATATTGTCGATTGTACTTAGCGCGGCCGTACACGTACTAATGTACTGTGACAAGCTTGCCTTGGAGCGACCCGGTGGACCATGACGCGTGCGGTGTAGGCTTCGTCGCGCAGCTGGGATCTCCCGCCTCCCGCGCCGTGGTCGAGCGCGCGCTCACCGCCTTACTCCGCCTTACCCATCGCGGTGGCGTCGACGCCGATGGATCGAGCGGCGACGGCGCGGGCTTGCTCGTGCCGATTCCCGATGCTTTCGTTCGTAAATGCGCGCGCGACGACACTATTGAGCTCCCCGAATCCTTTGGGCTTGGCATGGTCTTCCTCCCGCCAGGCAGCGAAACCCCCGCCCGCACCGCTATAGAATCGATCGCTGAAAAATCAGGTTTGCGCTGTCTGGGTTGGCGCATTGTGCCCACCAACCCCATGATTCTCGGTCCGCGCGCCCTCGCCACACTTCCCGTGATCCGCCAGTGCTATTTCGCAGCAATCGATCCAGCCGCCAATCTCGAACGCCTTCTCTTCCTGATGCGCAAGCGTGCCGAGGTCGACGCGGTTCCCGGAACGTATTTTTCGTCGCTGTCGTCGCGCACCGTGGTCTACAAAGGACTGCTCGCACCCTGGCAAGTTCCCGCGTTTTATCGCGACCTGGGCCTGCCTTCTTTCACCGCGACGTCCGCGGTTTTTCACCAGCGCTATTCCACCAATACCAGCCCCACTTGGCGGCTCGCGCAGCCTTTCCGCTACGTGGGCCACAATGGTGAAATCAATACCATCGGCGCCAATCGTCGCTGGCAGCGCGCTCGCCAGGCCGATTTCCGCCGCGAACTCGAAGCCGGCGATTGGTTCCGCGCGCTCGAAGAAGGCGTCAGCGATTCGGCCAGTTTTGACAACGCTCTGGAAAATCTGCTGCAACGCGGCTACAGCCTGGCCGCCGCGATTCTGCGCATGGTTCCCCCGGCATGGGAATCGGACAATACCCTCAGCCCGCGCTTGCGGCGCTATCTGGAGATTCAAGCCCGCGAGCAGGAGCCCTGGGACGGTCCGGCCGCCATGGTTTTCGGCGATGGCCGAATGGTCGGAGTAAAGCTCGATCGCAACGGCCTGCGGCCAATGCGCTACACGCTCAGCGCTGACGGCTTGCTGATCGCCGGTTCCGAGGTTGGACTGGCCGATTTGCAGGGCGTGGAAATCGCCGAGCGCGGACGCCTGGGCCCCGGCGACATGCTATTGGTCGACCCCGCCGCCGGCAAAATCTATCGCAACGACGATCTCGCTGAACTCCTGAACTTCGGCGACCATCCTCTTGCGGAAACGCCGTTCCTCCGCTTGGAGCCGGGCCAGCCAGTCTCGTCCGATCGGCAGCTGCACTTGGCCGCCGATTCGGCCCCCGATCTGGCGCCCAGTCCTATGAGCGACCGGAAACGCGTCGCTGCCGCTCTGGGTTGGACCGACGATCAATTCCGCATGCTCTTCCAGCCTCTCGGCGCCGACGGCAAAGAGGCCATGTGGAGCATGGGCGACGACGCGCCGCCCGCTTTTCTTTCTTCGTTTCAACGTCCGATTTGGGACTACTGCAAGCAGCGCTTCGCTCAGGTGACCAACCCGCCCATCGATCCGCTGCGCGAATCGTATGTGATGTCCCTCGACGCCTACATCGGCCGGTCTTCCTTCGCTACGTCGCCGGTGCTGGACGCCGGTCAGATGCAAGAACTTGAATCGCGCCATCCGGTCCGCCGCCTCGGCGTCACTTATGACGTGAACGAAGGCGTCGCCGGCGCCCTTCGCGCGCTCGATCGTCTGCGCGCCGCTGCTGCCGAGTGCGCCTGGGACAAAAAGAGCGTCATCGTCATCAGTGACCGCAACATGAACGACACTCACCCCGCCCTGCCCATCTTGCTGGCCACCGCTGCGGCGTGGAAAGCGTTGGTGCGCGCAGGCAGCTGTGAGATTCCGATCATCGTCGAGACCGGTCAGGTGATCGAGACCCACCACGTAGCCCTGTTAGTTGCCGTGGGCGCGAATGCGGTCTTCCCATATCTCGCGATGGAGCTTTCCGAAACTCTGAAGACCGGCGGCGCCGCCAGCTATCGTCTTGCGGTGGAAGCCGGCCTGCGAAAAGTGATGGCGCGCATGGGCATCTCCACCCTGGCGAGCTATCGCAATAGCCACCTTTTTGAAACCCTTGGGATCGACGAACAGGTCCACGACGAATTTTTTGAGGGCGCTCCGGCCGCCTTGGGTGGCAAGCCGCTGGCGGAAATTCTGGAAGACAGCCTCGCCCGCCACGTCACCGCGTTTACCCCGGAATCGCCCGCCATGCACGATGCGGGTCTGTACCGTTTTCGTCAGCATGGCGAGCGTCACGCCACCTCTCCCGAGTTGGTCCGCCGCATGCACCGCTACATCAAGTCGCCCACCGGCGAGGCCTACAGTTCCTTCATGGAATTGGCGGAGGGCAGGGAACCGGTAGCGATCCGCGATTTGTTTGAAATCTCCGCGGATGCCGTCGCCGTTCCGCTCGAAGAAGTCGAGGCCGAAAGCGACATTCTCAGCCGCTTTTCCGCGCAGGCCATGTCTCTCGGCGCTCTTTCTCCGGAGGCGCACAGCACCCTGGCGATCGCCATGAACCGTCTGGGCGCCCGCAGCAATACCGGCGAGGGCGGAGAAGATCCCGAAACGTATTACCGCCGCCCGGAGGCGAACAATCGCGTCAAGCAGGTTGCTTCCGCGCGCTTCGGCGTCACCGCCGAATATCTGGTCCGCGCCGATGAGCTCGAAATCAAGATGGCCCAAGGCTCCAAGCCCGGCGAAGGTGGTCAGCTTCCCGCCGCGAAAGTGAGCGCGTTCATCGCTCGCCTGCGCCACGCCGCGCCAGGAATGTCTCTGATCTCTCCGCCGCCGCACCACGATATTTACAGCATCGAAGATTTGGCGCAGTTGATCTTCGATCTCCGCGCCGTTAATCCAGTGGCGCGCATCGGTGTGAAATTGGTTTCCGGAGCGGGCGTAGGAATTATCGCGGCGGGCGTCGCCAAGGCCGGCGCGGACGTAATCACCATCGCCGGGCACGACGGCGGCACCGGCGCATCGCCGCTCACCTCCATCAAGAATACCGGTTTGCCATGGGAAATCGGCCTGCGCGAAGCGCACAACGCGCTGCTGCGTTCAGGATTCCGTAATCGCGTGCGGCTCCGCGCCGACGGCGGCTTCAAATTTGGCCGCGACGTGATTGTTGCCGCGCTGCTCGGCGCCGACGAATTCGGATTTGCCACCGCGGCCTTGCTGGCGATCGGCTGCGTAATGGCCCGGCAGTGCCACTTGAACACCTGTCCGGTGGGCATCGCCACCCAGGACGAAAAGCTGCGCGCTCGTTTTGCAGGCGATCCGGAAATGGTCATGACCTATTTTCGCGGCGTCGCCGCGGAGGTTCGCGCCCGCCTGTCTGCCCTCGGCGCTCGTTCCCTGGACGAAATCACCGGAGACGCCAGCCGCCTGGCGGTTCGTCATCCGCAAGCCGCTCGCGCACTCGCACCGTTACTCAAGCCGGCGCCGGTTGCTCCGCTCGAATTTCGCGGCCTGCCGGAGGACGTCACCGGGATTCACCTGGAACTGGAGCGCAGTCTCGCCCGCCTGAAATCCACTAACTCATCGCCGCTCTTTTTCCCCATCTCTAATTCTGACCGCAGCGTCGGCGCGCACCTCAGCGGGCAAGTTCTCCGCCGCACCGTTTTCGCGGGCATGGGCGCGCGTACCTTAGCGGTGGAATTCCGCGGCGCCGCCGGCCAGAGTTTCGGCGCGTTTTTGATCAAAGGAATTCGCTTCCGCCTGCGCGGCGAGGCCAACGACTATGTGGGCAAAAGTTTGAGCGGTGGCACCATCGCCGTCACCTCCGGCGCCGACGCTTCCCGCAAGGGCCATGTGCTCGCCGGCAACACCGTTTTGTATGGCGCCACCAGCGGCCACCTGTACATTGCTGGACGCGCCGGCGAGCGCTTCGCCGTCCGCAACAGCGGCGCTCTGGCCGTGGTCGAAGGCGTCGGTCTGCACGGCTGCGAATACATGACCGCCGGTGTCGTCTTGATCCTCGGTCCCGCAGGCATCAATCTCTGCTCCGGCATGACCGGCGGCCTTACCTACATTCTTCGCGATGCGCTGGCCACCGCCGACTATCACCGCGAGTTCGTGCGCCCCGGGGAAATCAGCGCCCGCGAAGAGGAATGGCTGCGCGCCGTCCTCCGCGAACACCACAGCTTGACGGAGAGCCCTATCGCCGAGCGCATGCTCAGTTCCAAGAAGCCTTTGCCTCTGGTTCGCCTCGAACCTGTGAGTCTGCCCTGTCCGATCGAGCAGACTTGGGCCTCGATCCGTTTTCGGAGCGATCCACCAGACACACCCCCGATCGCTTTTGCCGAGTCGCTGCCCATGAATGGGCAACCCTCCGGCCACGCTGTTCAGTAATTGACGCTTCCAATGGGAAACCGCCGTCCGCTGGATGCCGGTGTCGATAGTTACAGGAATTGCCCCAGTTTTGATATAATTCGCGTTTCAAGGATCCATGGACTTCGATCAACTCATTACTTTCTCTGAAATTGCCAAACAAGGCAGTTTCTCGCGCGCCGGCCAAAAGCTCTTCCGTTCCCAGCCGGCCGTCAGCGCCCAGATACGCCAGCTCGAGCTCGAGTACGGCGCCAAGCTTTTCGATCGCGTCGGAAAATCGGTGCGACTCACTTCCGCCGGCGAAACGCTCTACGAGTACGTCCACAAAATGCTCACCGTCCGCGACGAATCCAGGCGCGCCGTGGCCGACCAGGCCTCTACGCCTCGCGGTGTTCTCTCGGTGGGAGCCAACGAGGCCACTTGCCTGTATTTGCTGCCGGAAGTCTTCGCCGAATACCACGCCCAGTTTCCCGCGGTGCAGATCAGTATTTACCGCAATTTCAGCCATAAGGTTTTGCAGAAGGTCGAGGACGGCTCGGTCGACGTTGGCATCGTCACCCTCCCGGTGAAGTCGCCCAGCCTCAAGACCTATCCTATTTTTCGCGACCGCGTCGTCTTGATGGTCGCCCCCAGCAGCCCGCTCGCGAATCACAAAACCGTTAAAACCAGCGAAATCGCCGAGCAGCCCCTCATTTTCCCCAAGACCGGCTTCACTCGTCAGATGCTCGATAAATATTTCCGCCCGTATCGCTCCCGCCTGCGCGTGGTGATGGAGTTGCCCAGCGTCGGAATGATCAAGCTTTTCGTCGCTGCGGGTCTCGGGGTAACGCTGATCAGCGAGAGCTTTGCCAAAAAAGAAGCAAAGTCCGGCGAAGTGAAATTGATTCCGCTGGCGGAAGGCGAAATTTGGCGCGAACTCGGCCTGGTCTATCGGCGCGACCGTTCCCTGCCGCGTTCCGCCGCCGCTTTCGTCAACATCGTGCGGCAAATGCCCGGCGCCCTGGAAGGCCGCGCGCACAAGAAGTAAAACGGAGGTTCGCCAGCCTTGATGCCAGACGCCACCGCAAAACGCGCATTCCGCGTCGGAATTGCTGGCCCGGTCGGATCCGGCAAGACCATGCTGGTCGATCGCCTCAGCCAGCGCCTCTATCCAAAATACAACCTTGCTGTCGTCACCAACGATATCTACACCAGGGAAGACGCCGAATATCTGCTGCGCCAGGGAACTTTGCCCGCCGAACGCGTGCGCGGGGTGGAGACCGGCGCCTGCCCGCACTCCGCGATTCGTGAAGATGCCTCCATGAATCTGCACGCCATCGCCGATCTGGAAGACACCCTGCCCGGCCTCGAACTGATCTTCGTCGAGAGTGGCGGCGACAATCTGGGCGCCGCCTTTAGTCCCGAGCTCGTCGACATTTGGATCTACGTCATCGACGTCGCCGAAGGCGACAAAATTCCCCGCAAGGGCGGCCCGGGCATCATGCGTTCCGATCTACTGGTCATCAACAAAATCGATCTGGCCCCCTATGTTGGCGCTTCGCTCGAAGTGATGGACCGCGATTCGCGCAAAATGCGCGGCGACCGTCCCTTTTTATTCACCAATTTGCGCGGTGAGGTTGGCCTCGAACAGGTGCTCGACTGGATGCTTCCCAAATTCAGCGCTCCCGCGTCCCAGCGCAACTCTCTCATCGACGCTCACGCGCCTTATGTCGGCATCCCGCACTCCCATGGCGAGGGCCACAGCCATAGTCACGCTCATGGCGCTGAACACACGCACAGCCATAGCCCCAACGCGGCCGATGATGCTCATCATGCGAGCGCAGTCAAGGCCAACGGCTGAGCAAGTTTAGAAGTCTGGAGCGACGCGCCGTTCTCGATGCTACTCGGACCTTCATCGCCCCGCCAATCACTCTCCCATCTTCAACTGATGCACCTCGCCGACAGCGCGCTTCCGATCGGAGCGCTCGCGCATTCTTTCGGCCTCGAATCGCTCGCTTCCGCCGAAATCCTCACCAACCGCAACCTGGAATCTTTTCTCCGCGCCTACATCGAAGAAGCTGGATTGCTGGAAACGGTCTTCTGCCGCGAAGCGTTTCGCCTCGTCGCGCTCGCACGGAATCCCACGGCCCCGGCGGCCCCCGTGGCGCCTGTCGCCGTACCTTCAGACGCCGGCCCGCTCGCGGCGCTGCTGGACCGCTGGGTCGATCTCAATATCCAACTAAGCGCGCGCAAACCGGCGCGCGAAGCGCGCACCGCCAGCGCCACCATCGGCCGTACCTTCCTCATGGCCGTCGCGAATCTCGGTGAATATCGAATTCTGCGCGACGCCCTCGCGGCTTCGAAGGAATCCGGCGCCGGCGCGCATCACAGCTTGGCCTTCGGGCTGGCCAGCGCGATCCTGGGCCTCGATGAATCTCTCGCCGCCCTCTCGTTCCTCCACCAAAACGTAGCCGGCCTGGTTTCCGCCTGCCAGCGCCTCCTACCGCTAGGCCAAACCGAAGCAACCCGCATTCTCTGGAATCTGAAACCCGCGATGATCGCCTGTGTCGAATCCAGCGCGTCTTCCTCCATAGACGCCGCGTTCAGTTTGTTGCCGACTCTCGACTGGGGAGCCATGGAGCACCCCGCACTCACCACTCGGTTGTTCATCAGCTAGCCCCCATGACTCCAGTCGCCCCCATTCCGCCGCCCGTCAAAGAAACAGCTGATTGCGTGGTCGCCACGCCTCCGGCGGATCGGGCGCATCCGGCCGCCGCCGCTCTGCCGCCACGCGCGCAAGTTCGCGCCAGGCTGCACTTGGAATTCACCCACGACCCAGCCTCCGGGCGCACCCGTCTTCACTCCAGCCGCCAGGATCCCCCGCTCAAAGCGGTCCGCAGCTTCGCAGCCGCGGACGGCGCCGCCCTGCTGCACCTCCACAACGTCTCCGGCGGCTTGCTCGGCGGCGACGAGCTCTCACTCAACGTAAATCTCGCTCCGTCATCGATCGTCCAGCTCACCACCACCGGCGCCACTCGAATCTACCGGCCGCGAACCGCCGCTGCGCCCACCCAGCAGAACAACGAAATCTCTGTCGGCGAAAACGCCCTGCTCGAGTACGTTCCCGATCCCATCATCCCGTACGCAGGCGCACGCTTTTCACAGCGCACCGCCATTCATCTCTCGCCGGGCGCCGGCCTCTTCTGGTGGGA